>Ga0315278_10001286_pt1 | contig 21898 bp, 15 predicted proteins | sample YL17G06_0_MG_FD_203880 | JGI IMG/M metagenome (GOLD analysis project Ga0315278, IMG submission 203880) | Sediment microbial communities from Yellowstone Lake, YNP, Wyoming, USA - YL17G06_0 | ecosystem: Environmental > Aquatic > Freshwater > Lake > Sediment | place: USA: Wyoming | collected... | reverse complement strand
TCGAAGGCGCGGTCACCCCGGCGCTGGCGCACGCGGTGCTGGTTCGGCAGCGGTGGGCAACCTCGCCCGACCAGGCGACCGCGGTGCTCTCGGTCAATACTCGGGCGACGGCTCTCACGGTGCTTCGTGGAACCGTTGTCCTGTTCTCCCGCGAGCTGCCGTGGGGATCTGAAACGGAACGACCCGAGCAGGCCGGCGCGTCCTTCGACACCAGCAAGATCGCAGGCCGGCTCGCCTCGGAGCTCAAGCGGTCGCTGGTCTACATCAAGCAGAGCCGACAGATTGACGTCGGCTACGTCCTGGTGTGCGGCGACATGCCAGACCTGCGTTCACTGACCGGGCCGTTGATGCACGAACTGAACGTCGAGGTCGAGACGCTCGATGGACTCGAAGGCCTCGATGTCGCCCGTTTGCCAGAACCCGTCGCTGAGTTCCGCGCGAGAGTGGCGGCCCTGCGGCCCGCGCTGGGGATCGCCGCCGAGGCCACCCTTCCAGTCGATCTGCAGCCCCGCGCGCCTGGTGTCTCGGTCACAGTGACGCGCGACACGCAGCGCCGGCTGGCCGTCGCCGCCGTCGTTGCCTGTGCGGTGGTCGGCACGGTCTGGGCCGCGACACGCTACCTGGAGATCGACACGCGCGTCCGCGTGCAGAACCTCCGCCAGCAGATTGCGAGGCTCGAGCCCGAAGCTCAACGGCAGGAACAGGCGCGCCAGGCAGCCGCGACCAGGTCGGTTCGGCTCGCCGCGCTTGATGCGTTTGCGTCACAGGCCCCGAGACTGGCCCTGGTGCTGGACGCATTTCGGTGTGCGCCGGACGACCTCACGATAAACTCGCTGCGACTCACGAGTTCGCCTTCCGGCACCTGGCCGCTGTCGGTGGACGGCCAGGCCAGGTCCCGGACCACGGCCGACGCGCAGGCGTCGTTCTCGATGTTCCTCAAGTCCGCGAGTGCCTCCACGTATCTGGGTTTCCCGAGCCGCTCGCCCGACATCAGAATCCGGGTGGAGGAGGCGCCGCCCAGGAACGCAGCCGGCAAGCCGGGAGGAGCAGGAAGTGACTCCGCGCCGGCGATACAGCTCGAGAACATCCCTCCGCTCGAACGCCCGCGGGGGGTCGATGTGGTCGGCGTGCGAAACGTCCGCGTCTACCGGGCGTGTGAAGTTGTCGGGTACAGAAGGAAGTTCACGATTGCGGTGCCGGCCGATCTCAGACGCCTGGGCCAGGTGTCGAGAGAATGGCTCGATCGCGTCGCGAGCTACAACGCGCTGTGGGATGATGAGAAGGCGTGTCAGTCGATCCCGGCTGGCGTCACCGGTCAAACGGCCTCGTCCGTACTTCCACCGTCGCCGCCGTTTGTCGGAACCGTCCTCGACTTCGCGCTCAACTTCGAGGTGAAGAAGTGAGCGCGGCGACCGACCGGCTCAACGCCCTGCTGCCGCGCGTCCTGCCCATCGTGGTAGGTCTCATCGTCGTCTCGGCTGGTTACTCCTGGCTGCTCCAGTCCGGCATTGCCGATTACCGGCGAATCCGGGATGACGCGCAGACCCTGGAGGCGAGGGTCCGCGTCCTGGAGGAGACCATCGCCCGCAGTCGCGGCATGACGTGGCCTGACGAAGCGCGTGCCCTCACACTGTTCGAGGAGCGCGTGTCGAAAGAGGATCGGGTCGCAGACGTCGCTGAGCAGCTCATGAGAACCGTTGCCGAGAGCGCGACCGACGGCAAACTGCGCAATCTCGCGATGGGGACCGGCGATCAGTCGGCGACAGGCACGTCCGGCCAGGTGCGCCCGGTCGCGGCTGGCGAGATCGAGACGATTGATCCCCGCTGGAGCCTGTTTCCGTACACCCTCTCACATACGCCCGTCACAATGAGCTTCGATGCGTCGTACGGGACGATTGCCGGTTTCTTTTCGAAGATCCGCGACCTGCCCACCGCGATCGAGATCCGCTCCGTGAAACTGACTCGCGGGTTGCCATTGATGAACGCGCAGTTGACGGTCTTCGTGTTCCGTCGAGGCGACATGGTGCCTGGCGCGAGCGCAGCAGGCACGGCCCATCCCGGCGCGAACACGCCGCTGCCACCCGGATTCGAGCCGCCGGCGACGAATCCTCTCGTCCCTCGAATTATCGAGCCTCGCGGGCCTGGAGGTTGATGCGCCATGAAGGTCAGGAAGCAGCATCTCCAGCTCGCTATCGGGGCTCTGTTCGTCGCCCTCGCGTGGAGCGCGGTGTCCTACTACGCGCGAGGATCCGGCCGTCCGCCGGTGCCCGCGCCGGGAGGCGGCGGTCAACCGCCCCTGCTTGGACGAGACCAACCCGGGCCGGAGCAGTCGGCGGTCCGCGGCATCGATCCGGCCAGCATTCCAGCGCCGCCCTCCGTCGAGAGAGCGGCCGAGTCGGCGAGCAGCCGGGACCCGTTTCTTTTCGGAAGCGAGGTCCGCGACGTGAAAGAAGCGCCGCTGGTCGTGGCCGGCGGTTCCGACCCGCTCGTGCGGTCCATCCTGTTGTCGGCAAATCGACGGCTGGCCCTCATCGAGAATCGTATCGTCGGCGTAGGCGACCAGGTGGGCGACTTCAAGGTGGTCCAGATTGATCGCGATGCGGTGATCTTCACGACCGCGACAGGAGAACGCCGCCGCGTCACAATCAGAGGCCCGGTGCCCGCTGGAGCCTACCGATGAACTGGCGCGCGGCGCTCCGCCAGCGCCCATCGGGTTTCAGCCCGTCGATCTGCTCCGGCGCGGCTGAGGCTCCTGCCGGCAGGGCAGACGCGTTCGTCGTTGACGCAGACCGCGTGATGCGCTTGACTGTACTCTTATGTTCCATGTCCTGATCATCGACGACGACGAGCAGATGCAGTTCTTCCTCAACGAGGCGTTGCACCGCCAGGGCTACGCCGTGACGTTGAAAAAGACGGCCGAAGAGGGACTTCAGGCGCTCAAGACCGACTCGGCCGACCTGATCCTCCTGGACATTCGCCTGCCCGGCATGAGCGGACTCGAGGCGGTCGAGGAGATCCTGAAGATCGATCCCCGGGTGCCGATCATCATCATGACGGCCCACGGCACCCGCGATAGCGCAATCGACGCGATCCGCCGCGGGGCGTACGACTACTTCACGAAGCCCTTCCGGCTCGAGGAGATGGAGATCGTCATCCGTCGCGCCCTCGAGAAACGGAAGCTGCACTTCGAGATCGAACGGTTGCGTGAGGAACTGGCGACCGTGCCGGGACACGGCTGGGCCACAGCCGCCTCGCGGGCGATGAACGAAGTGATGCACCTGATAGAACGGGCCGCCCCGACCGACTCGACGGTGCTCATCCTCGGCGAGAGCGGTGTCGGCAAGGAACTGGTGGCCGAGTCGATCCACGAGCGGTCGACACGGAAACACCGCCCGTTCGTGCGTCTCAACTGCGCCGCCATTCCCGAGACGCTCCTCGAATCCGAGTTGTTCGGGTACGAGCGCGGCGCGTTTACCGGCGCGCAGGCCCGCAAACCCGGCAAGTTCGAGCTGTCCGATGGCGGCACGCTGCTGCTCGACGAGATCGGCGACATGACGCTGCCGACGCAGGCCAAGATCCTCCGCGTGCTCCAGAGCCGCCAGGTGGAACGGGTCGGCGGCACATCGACGATCAACGTGGATGTCCGCATCATTGCCTCCACCAACAAGGACCTGTTGCGCAACGTCCGCGAGGGCGCGTTCCGCGACGACCTGTACTTCCGGCTGAACGTCATCACCATCAACGTGCCGCCGCTGCGCGGGCGCCGCGAGGAGATTCCGGGACTGGTCGACCACTTTCTGGCCGAAGCCAACCTGCGGCTCGGTCGGACCATCAGGCGAACCTCGTCGGACGCGATGGCGGCGTTGATGGCCTACGACTGGCCAGGCAACATCCGCGAGTTGAAGAACGCCATCGAGCGTGCCGCAGTCGTCACCGACGGCGAGGTCATCACGCTGACCAGCCTGCCTCAACCGATTCGCCCGGCCGGCGTCGGCCTGGTGGCTGGCGTGGCGTCGCAGCAGTGGGAGTCGCCGGGCACCGTGTCGCTCGACGAGAAGATCGCGCAGCTCGAGCGCGCCTTCGTCATTGAGGCGCTCTCGCGAACGGGCGGGGTGCAGGCGCAGGCCGCGCGGCTGCTGGGCATCACCGAGCGCAGCATGTGGCACCTCGTGAAGAAGCACAAGATCGAGGTCGACAAGATCAAGGAGCGGTCCCAGGCCTGAGGCCGTGACGCCGGACGATGATCGGCCAGTTGCTCGTCGCCACTCGCGCGATTACCCAGGACCAGCTGGATCAGGCCCTCGATGAGCAGCGCCGTACCGGCGCGCTCCTGGGCGATGTGCTGGTGTCGATGATGTACGTCAGCGACGAGAACCTGGCGAAGGCGCTCGCCCAGGAAGCCCGGGTGCCGTACATGTCGCTTGACGGCGTGACGCCGGAGCCGGACGCGGCCAGGCTCGTGCCCGAGAGGCTCGCGCGAGGCTCCATGGTGTTGCCCCTGTCGCGGACGCCCATCCAGTTGAAGGTCGCCCAGGCCGACCCGTTCGACGTGATGGCCATCGACCAGCTGCAGCGCACCACCGATGTGCCGGTCGACGTGGTCTGTGCCCCCCGCAGCGCCATCAGTCGCCTGATGGATGCCGCCTACGGGCCGTCAACAGCCAGCCGCCTGCAGGGGCTGGTCGACGACGCCCTCGCGTTGATCAACAACCCTCTGCGCGAAGTGGCCACCGAAGACTCACCGATCGTCAAGCTGATCGACATCGTGATCGAGGACGCCGTGCGGGCCGGGGCGTCGGATCTGCACATCGAGCCGGAAGAGAAGAACATCCACCTTCGTCACCGCGTCGACGGCGTGTTGGCCCATGTTGACATGCTGCCGAAGCCGCTGCAGTCGCTCATGGTCAGTCGTCTCAAGATCCTGGCGGGCCTCGATATCGCGGAACAGCGTCTGCCGCAGGAAGGCCGGATCTCGCAGATGGTGGCGGGGCGTCCGGTGGACTTCCGCGTGTCGTCGTTCCCGACGGTGTTCGGCGAGAAGGTGGCCATTCGTATCCTCGAGAAGGACAAGCTCGTCCGCGGCCTCGGGGAGCTTGGGCTGAACCGGCGCAATCTCATCCTGCTGCGCGGCCTGCTCAGCCGATCGCGCGGCATCGTGCTGGTCACCGGGCCCACGGGCGCCGGGAAGACGACCACGCTCTATTCCGCGCTCAACGTGCTCGGCGGCCGCGAGAAGAACATCATGACCGTCGAGGACCCGGTCGAATATGAGTTCCCGTCGATCCGCCAGACACAGGTCAGGCCTCGGGCGGGCCTGACGTTCGCCACCGCCATCAGGTCGATCCTGCGGCAGGACCCGGACGTCATCATGATCGGCGAGATCCGCGACCCCGAGACGGCCCATCTGGCCGTGCGGGCCGCGCTGTCCGGCGTCCTGGTGTTCAGCACGCTCCACACGCAGGATTCGGCCGGTGCGGTACCGCGCCTGATGGACATGGGGGTCGAACCCTATCTGCTCGCCTCGGCCCTGGCGGGCGTCGTGGCCCAGCGTCTCGTGCGGCTCATCTGCCCGCACTGCAAGGCGCCCGCATCCTATCCGGCGGACATGCTGGCCAAGGTCAATCTCAGCCCGTCAGACGGCGTCACCTTCTACCGGGGCACGGGCTGCGACCGCTGCGAGCACTCAGGCTACCGGGGACGCACCGGGGTCTCCGAGATCCTGATGGTCGATCCGGCGATCCATGAGTTGATCCGGCAGCGCGCCGATTCCCGCCTGATCAAGGAAGCCGCAACGCGCGCCGGATTCAAGTCGCTGTTCGACGACGCACTGTCGAAGGCGGTGCTTGGCTATACGACACTTGAAGACGTGGTGAGGGTGAGTTACGAGTAGCCGGGAGACCAATGCCGGATTTCGCCTACGTCGCAGTCGGGCCTGATGGCGAGCGGGTCAAGGGCACCGCAACGGCGTCAAATGAGGACGCGCTGGCGAAAATGCTGCGCGCGCAGGACCGGTTTCTCGTTCAGGCCAGTCCGGCCGAATCCGACACGATCGACCTCGCCCGGATCCGCGTGCTCGAACGCATCACCAGGCGCGACATCATCTTCTTCACCACGCAGTTGTCCACCATCGTCTCGAGCGGCGTCAACCTCGTTGACGGCCTGGCGGACATTGAACTGCAGGCGTCGAAGTTCCTCCTCAAACGCGTCACGGCGGACATCCGGCGGGATATCGAGAGCGGATTGCCGCTGTCGTCCGCGCTCGAGCGCCACGCCGAGGTCTTCGACGAACTGTACGTGAACATCGTCCGCGCCGGGGAAGCCACGGGAAAGGTGGGCGCCGCCCTCGACGACCTGGTGGCGCAACTGGAATGGCAGGACGACCTGGCGGCACGCATTCGCGAGGCGACGACCTACCCGCTGATTATCGTCGGCCTCCTGAGCGTTCTGCTGACCGTCCTCGTCGGGTTTACGATTCCCCGGTTCACCGCGCTCTACCAGAAGATCAACGCGACGCTCGAGCTGCCCCTGGCCACGCGGATTGTGCAGACCATCGCCACGAGCATCGGGTCGAACTGGTATGTCATCGTCGCCGTCGTCGGCGTCGCCTGGCTGTGGTACCAGTTCCGGGTCCAGACGCCCGCTGGCGCCATCTGGATGGCACGGGCGATCCTGCGCATTCCCGTGATCGGCGATACGGTGCGCAAGATCGCGTTTTCGCGATTCGCGCACTACTTCGGCACGCTGCACGAAGCGGGCCTCGAAGTCGTGCCGACACTGGCGCTCATGGAGCGCGTGATCGGCAACGCGTACCTGTCGTATCGGTTCCGGTTCGCCGTCAACCGTGTCATGGCCGGCGAGTCGCTGTCGCGGGCACTCGCCTCGGTTGGCGAATTTCCGCCTGTCGTCATCCAGATGCTGTCGCTCGGCGAGAAGACGGGGGAGATGGCGAAGTCGCTGGAACAAGTACGCCATTACTATGATCGGGAGGTTGACGCATCGGTCAAACGCGCCTTGACGGTATTCGGCCCGATCGCGCTGATTGCGCTGGCGAGCATCTTCATGTTGATCGCCGTCGCGTTCTACCTGCCGATGTTCAATCTGGCACGGGCGATCCGTCCATGAAGATACTTACCCGTCGCGCCGCCGGCTTCACCCTGATCGAGGTCGTCGTCATCGTGGCCGTGCTGGCCATCATCGCCGCCGCGATTACGCCGGCGATTCTGCAGCAGGTTGTCGACGCCAAGGCGACCGCGTCCAAGTCCAGCGCGAAGGCGATGTACGAGGCCATGGCCGGGCGAAGTGACGTGAAGGGAAGCTACGGGTTTCTTGGCGACATGGGTCGCTTTCCCACCAGGGCCGACGAGTTGGTCACGCCGCCGACCGGCGTTCCCGCGTACGATGGAGCGAAGACATTCCGAGGCGTGGGGGTGGGCTGGAAGGGACCGTATGTGGCCGTTGGGGAGAGCAAAAGGGGATTCCTGGCGGACGACTGGGGCCGGGAGTACCACATCACCCCGTACGGACAGGTCCGCAGCGCGGGGGCCGATGGCGTGTACGACAACGAGGACGATATCGTCTATCCGCCCGAGCCGCCGAAGCTCGGCAGCCGCGTCATGGTCACCGTCAAGCGGGAATACGCCGGGGGCGAAGGCTCGACAGTCGACCCGGCAGGCTACGAGGTGCGCCTCTACTACTCGAACAATGGGAGGGAGGCGTTCCTGTCGGCCACCAGGGCACCCTTTGCCTTCGACAACGTCCATCCGGGTCTGCACGCCATTACGGTCGTTCGCACCAGCAGCAGCCAGGTGGTGGCGCAGGACACCATCGAGGTTCCCGCCAACTGCACGAAACTCGTCGAGCTGTTTTTCCGGCCTTAGCCGGCATGCGCCGGCGGACTTCAGGTTGGCGGACTTCGGAATCGGTGCACGCAGACCGTGCTACACTGCCGTGAAGCCGCCGGGAACCGTCCGGCCGGCGATGCCGTATCTTCCCTAGAGAGGAATCGTGCGCCAGGGCGACCCATGATCGGCGCCCGAGGCCCGCGTCAAATCGTATGGCACTGATCGAAACACAGGACCTCTGGAAGACCTACGTGATGGGTACCGAGGAGATTCACGCGTTGCGTGGCGTGGATATCTCCATCGAGCGCGGGGAATACGTGGCCATCATGGGACCGTCCGGTTCGGGCAAGTCCACGCTGATGAACCTGATCGGCTGTCTCGACACGCCGAGCAAGGGCAGCTACCTGCTGAACAACAAGCAGGTCGGCCAGATGAACGACGATGAACTGGCCAGGATTCGCAACGAGGAGATTGGCTTCGTCTTCCAGACGTTCAACCTCCTGCCAAGAGCGACGGCCCTCCATAACGTCGAGTTGCCGCTTGTCTACGCCGGCGTGCCGTCCCGGGACCGGCTGTCTCGTGCCAAGGCGGCGATGGACAGGGTGGAGTTGTCCGATCGGATGACCCACCGGCCGAACCAGTTGTCGGGCGGACAGCGCCAGCGCGTGGCCATTGCGCGGGCGCTGGTGAACAACCCGTCGATCCTGCTGGCTGACGAGCCGACGGGCAACCTGGACACAAAAACCGGCGCCGAGATCATGGCGCTCTTCGATCGATTGTCGTCTGCCGGCAACACCATCATTCTCGTGACGCATGAGGCCGACGTCGCCGACCACGCGCGACGCGTGGTTCACATCCGCGACGGCAAGGTCGAGAAGGATGTCAGCCGGGCCGCATAGGCAGGGCTCTGAGCAGGGGCGCGATTGATCGCGCCCTGACGGCGCAGGGGCGACGCAGGCGTCGCCCTTTTCGTTTAGATGGCCGCCTGGTGGCCCGGCGCCACGTCGCGCAGCGGCGCGTCGAGGTTGGCTGCGGCCGGATCGAAGACGACCCGCTGCTGCTGCGCCCGGGGGTCCGGATCGGGCACGGCCGAGAGCAGCGCCCGCGTGTATGGATGTGCGGGCTCTCGAAAGACGTCGTCGGTGCGGCCCATCTCCACGATGCGGCCGCGATACATCACCGCCACGCGCGTGCAGAGGTGGCGCACGAGCCGGAGATCGTGGGCGATGAAGATCAAGGTGAGCGCGAGCGCCTGCTGAAGCTCCATGAACAGGTTGATGATCTGCGCCTGGATCGAGACATCGAGCGCCGAGATGGGCTCGTCGGCGACCAGCAACGACGGCCGGAGCGCCAGCGCGCGCGCCAGGCCGATGCGCTGACGCTGGCCCCCGCTGAACTCATGGGGATAGCGTTCGAGGTGCGTCTCATCGAGCCCGACCAGTGCGAAGAGTGTCCGTACGCGATCCCGCCGCTCCTGCTTCGTCCCGACGCCGTGGATGACGAGCCCTTCTTCGACAATCACCCCGGCGCGCATCCGCGGGTTGAGCGAGCCGTACGGGTCCTGAAAGACCATCTGCATGTCGCGACGAGCGGCGCGCATGTCAGCCGCCTTCAACGCGAAGACGTCCCGGCTCCCAAACAGAAACTGTCCCGAGGTCGGCTCGATCAGGCGGAGCATGCACCGGCCGGTCGTGGTCTTGCCACTGCCCGACTCGCCGACCAGTCCGAACGTCTCGCCCTCGTCCACGAAAAAACTCACGCCGTCGACGGCGCGCACGACGGACGAACGGCCGAACAGCGTCGGCCGCCGTGAGAATTCCTTCACGAGTCCGCGCACGTCCACGAGCGCCATCATCCCGCCTTCGTATGGAGATAACAGCGCGTGTGATGATCGGGATCGAGCGCGGTCGGCTCGGGCGGACGCTGGTCGCACCGGGCCTCCCGATCGCCACATCGCGGAGAGAACGCGCATCCGGCCGGCAGCGCAGACAGATCGGGTACGGCCCCGGGAATCGCCCTGAGCCGCGTGCCTGGGGCCGACCCTGGCAGCGACCGAAGCAGCCCGCGCGTGTACGGATGAGCCGGCTGCGAAAGCACCGTCGCTGTTGGCCCCTCCTCGACGATCCGGCCGGCATACATGATGGCCACGCGGTCGGCGAGGTGGGCGACCACGCCAAGATCGTGGGTGATGAGGAGCAGGGCGAGGCCGAACTGCGCCCGCATCTCGCGCAACAGGTCGAGAATCTCAGCCTGGATCGTCACATCGAGTGCCGTCGTCGGCTCGTCAGCGATGAGCAGGGAGGGGCGGCAGCTGATCGCCGCCGCGATCAAAGCCCGCTGGCGCATGCCGCCCGACAACTGGTGCGGATAATCGCCAGCGCGTTTCGCCGGTTCGGGAATGCGAACGGCCTCCAGCAACTCCACCGCCCGAGTGCGGGCAGCGGCCCTGGTGGCCAGACCGTGGACCACGAGCGATTCGGCAACCTGGTCGCCAATGGTGAAGACCGGATTGAGCGCCGTCATGGGTTCCTGGAAGACGAAGCCAATACGCGCGCCGCGGACGCGCTGCATCTCCGGTTCGGTCAGCAGCGTCAGATCCCGCCCCTCAAAGACGACGGCCCCGCCCGTGATGCGGCCCGGCGCCTGGACGAGGCGGATAATCGAGAGCGCCGTGACCGATTTGCCGCACCCGGATTCGCCGACCAGGCCGAGCGTCTCTCCACGCCGCACCTGGAGGCTGACGCCGTCGACGGCACGCACCGTTCGCGCCGCGCCTCCACGGGCGACGACGAACGCTGTCCTCAGGCCGCGCACGTCGAGCAAGGGGTGCAAGGGGTCGGGACTCCTTTCGGAGATGACAGAATTGTAAGACATTCCTGTAATGGCCGAAACGTGTCCCGCCCCCCTAAACGTTTTCCCGGTACTCACCGAACTGCTGCCGCAGCGTATCTGATATCTCGCCGACGGTGGCCTTCGCCTCGACCGCCGCGACGAGCGGCGGCATCAGATTGTCACACGACGCCGCGGCGCGCGCGACCGTGTCGAGCGCGCCGCGCCAGTCCCGCGTGCTGCGGCTGGACCGCAACTGACACAGCCGATCGACCTGCTCGCGCTCAACAGCGGGATCAATCTGCAGCGTCTCGATGTGCACCCGGTCGGCAGACAGGAATCGGTTGACGCCTACGACGACCGCATCGCCGCTGTCGATCGCCTTCTGAGCCTGATACGCGGCGTCCTGGATCGCGCGCTGGACGAACCCGGCATCGATGGCCGCAAGCGCACCCCCGAGCCGGTCGATCGTCTCGATGATCTCCAGCGCCTCGCGTTCGATCCGATCGGTCAACGCTTCCACGACGAACGAACCCGCGACCGGGTCCACCGTGTTGGCGACACCGGTCTCGTGCGCAATGACCTGCTGCGTGCGAAGCGCGATGGCGGCCGAATCTTCGGTCGGCAAGGCGAGCGCCTCGTCTCGACTGTTGCAGTGCAACGACTGCGTGCCGCCCATCACCGCCGCCAGCGCCTGAATGGCCACGCGCACGATGTTGTTGTCCGGCTGCTGCGCGGCCAGCGTGCTGCCAGCCGTCTGCGTGTGGAAGCGCAGCTGCTGGGCGCGCGGGTGGGTCGCGCCGAACCTGTCGCGCATGATGGCGGCCCACAGCCGGCGCGCCGCGCGGAACTTCGCGATTTCCTCCAGGAAGTCGTTGTGCGCATTGAAGAAGAACGACACGCGCTGGCCGATGCTGTTGACGTCGAGCCCGGCGTCGATCGCGGCCTGCACGTAGGCGATCGCGTTGGCGAGCGTAAACGCCACCTCCTGGACGGGGGTCGAACCGGCCTCCCTGATGTGATACCCGCTGATCGAAATCGTGTTCCAGTTGGGCATCTCGCGCTCGCAGAACGCAAGAATGTCGGTGACGAGGCGCAGGGATGGGCGGGGAGGGAAGATGTACGTGCCTCGGGCCACGTACTCCTTGAGAATGTCGTTCTGCACCGTACCCGAGAGGGCACTCGCCGGCACACGCTGCCGCCTCGCGACGGCGATGTAGAGCGCCAGCAACGTGCTCGCGGTCGCGTTGATCGTCATCGACGTTGACACGCGGCCGAGCGGGATGCCATCGAACAGGTCGGCCATGTCCTCGATCGAGTCGATCGCCACGCCGACTTTGCCCACCTCGCCAAGCGCCAGCGGGCTGTCCGAGTCGTACCCGATCTGCGTGGGCAGATCGAAGGCGACGCTCAGCCCCGTGACGCCCTGGGCGAGGAGGTACCGGTACCGCCGGTTCGACTGCCGCGCGGCGCCAAACCCGGCGTACTGTCTCATCGTCCACAGGCGGCCGCGGTACATCGTCGGCTGGATGCCGCGCGTATAGGGAAACTCGCCGGGATAGCCGATGTCGGCGACCGGGCGGTCGCCGGCCGCACGTGAGGAATCGGGTCGGGGCCCACGATCGATCATCCGCCCTATTCTATGCGATGGGGATTCGCCCGGCTCGCGAGGCTCTAGCGGCGGCCGGACGTCGCGCCGCCCGAACCGATGCGGAGCGCTTTGAGGAACCGGCGGTCGGCGGCGGTCAAATCCGGACGCGGTGGCGACACGATCGCCTGCGGCTCGATGGTCAGGCCAGGCGTGACAGACGGGCACTCGGGATTCACGCAGTGCACCTCGGCTGCAAGCGCCACCTTCAATTCGAAGCCGGATTCCCGCGCTTTCGCATGACAGGCTTCTACACGCGCGTCCCCCGCGGCGGCTGCGGCAATCGCGTCGGCCAGTTCTCGCACGAACCGGTTGGCAAGCGCTTCGTCCACGGCCTTCCTCCCTCAGTCGCCGGGCGCAAAAGGGGTCTGGGCTCCTTTTCGGACGTTGGACGGAAAAAGTGCCCCGACCCCTTGTCCGCCTCTACGTCAACTGCGCGATCGCCGCACGCCCGGCGTAGTGCGCGTGCGAGCCCAGTTCTTCCTCGATCCGCAGCAACTGGTTGTACTTCACGATGCGATCGGTGCGGCTGGCCGAACCGGTCTTGATCTGGCCCGCGCCGGTGGCCACCGCCAGATCCGCGATGGTCGAATCCTCGGTTTCACCCGACCGGTGCGAAATGACGGTCGTGAAGCCCGCGCCGTGGGCCACCGCGATCGCATCGAGCGTCTCGGAGACGGTGCCAATCTGGTTGAGCTTGATCAGAATCGAATTCGCGACGCCGCGCTCAATCCCCTGTTTCAGGATCTCCGGATTGGTCACGAACACATCGTCACCGACGATCTGCACGCGCCCGCCAAGCTGCGCGGTCAGCACCTTCCACCCGTTCCAGTCGCCCTCCGCGAGGCCATCCTCGATCGACACGATGGGGTACTTGCCAACCCAGTCAGTGTAGAGGGCAATCATCTGAGAGGACGACCGTGGCGCATCACCGGACTTTGTGAACAGGTAGGCGCCCTCGCGCGTCGTGGGCGGATCCCACGGTGTCGAACGCGGCGCCTGATCGTCCCAGAGCTCGCTCGCGGCGACGTCGAGGCCGATGCAGATGTCGCGCCCGGGAGTGTAGCCCGCCTTCTCGATCGCGACGAGCATCAGATCGACGGCCTGCACGTTGGTGGCGAGGCTGGGGGCAAATCCGCCCTCGTCGCCCACGCTCGTCGAGAGGCTCCGGCCTTTCAGGATTCCGCGAAGCGCATGGAACACCTCGGCCCCGGCACGCAAAGCCTCGCGGAAGCTCGGCAGCCCGAGCGGCAGGATCATGAACTCCTGGAAGTCCACGTTCGAGTCGGCATGAGCGCCGCCGTTCAGGATGTTCATCATCGGCACCGGCATCAGCCACGGGCCCGTATCGGGCTGGCCGGCCAGATCCCGGAAGTGGCGATAGAGCGGAATGCGCCGGCTCGAGGCGCACGCCTTCGCAAACGCCATCGAGACGCCCAGCAGCGAGTTGGCGCCCAGTCGGCTCTTGGTGGGCGTCCCATCAAGCGCGATCATGGACTGGTCGAGCCCGCGCTGATCCAGGGCCTTTCCGACCACCGCGCCGGCCATCTCGCCGTTCACGTGCTGGACCGCCTGCAGCACCCCCTTGCCGAGATAGCGCCGCTTGTCCCCGTCCCGGAGCTCCAGGGCCTCGCGCTCGCCTGTCGACGCGCCGGAGGGAACCGCCGCCCGCCCGAACGCGCCATCCTCGAGGGTGACGTCGACTTCAACCGTGGGATTCCCACGTGAATCCAGAATTTCTCGACCGTGGATGGCAGCGATGATCATGGCAGTCCTCAACCGTTTGGGCGGGATGAACCGGGGGCATGGTTTCCCGGAGATGTTACCATAGGGATATCGCCGCAAACCTTTGACAGCACTGAGGGTTGGGCCTATGATCCATGAAGAAGCCGGCCATCGAGGACGGCGAACCGGGAGTAGAGCCGCTATGCAGATTCGCCGATGGGTGCTGACGCCCCTGGTGTTCGCAATGCTCGCGAATGCCGCTGTGTCGTTTTCGCCCGTCCTTGCCCAGCAGAAGAAGGACCAGAAGCAGGACAAGGTTAAGCAGCAGGAACTTCAAACCGCCTCCAAGATCGCCGATGCCATTGCCGCCGGGCAGCCCGTGCCCAGTGACATCGGCATGTCAATACACGCCGACTTTCTCAAGGCCCAGAACGGCCTGACGTTTGTCCCCTTCGTGCTCTCGCTCGACCCGGCGCAGGTGCCGTCCAGGTCGATTACGCTCTATCTGCGGCTCGTCGCGAAGACGCCCGCCGCGGCCCCTGCCGCCCCTCCAGCCGACGTGAAGAAGGAACCAACATATGCCTTCCAGGGCATTCATTTCGTCGATCTGAAGACCCCGGCCGCGGGCGAGCCGTGCCGCCTGACGCGGGCATTTTCCGTCCCCGCCGGTGACTACGACCTCTACCTCATCGTGAGGGAACGGGCGTCGGCGGACGCGAAAGACAAGGCCGCGGGCCAGAGAGTCGGGTTCCTGAAACAACCCGTCACGGTGCCAGATCTCTGGGGCAACGACCTCACGACGAGCAGCATCATCATCGCCGACGAGGTGAAGCCGATAGAGACGCCGCCGACAGCCGAGCAGATCGCCGAACACCCGTACACGGTTGGCAACAACGTCGTCGTGCCGGCGGCCAGCACGAAGTTCCCGAAGACCGGCGGCCTGTCGATGGTGTTCCTGATCTACAACACCGGCCAGGATGCCAATCGGAAGCCGGATGTCGCCGTCGAGTATCTCTTCTATCAGCGGTTCACCGACAAGCCGAATAAGTTCTTCAACAAGACCAGCCCGCAGGCGTTCAACGCGACAACGCTGCCACCAGCGTTTGACATTGCGGCGGGCCACAATCTCCTCGCGAGTCAGTACGTGCCGCTTGCGAGCTTTCCGGAAGGCGAGTATCGTCTGGAGATAAGGATTACCGACAAACTCTCTGGCAAGGTTGTCACGCGGATCATCGAGTTTTCTGTGGCCGCCTGAGCGGCGCGTTTCCGGGGCACTGTCCGCCCCGGGTCGCGGGCGCCGGCGGCAGGGATCACTAGACGGGTGGGCCTATGACACGCGCATCCACATTCGTGGTCGTGGCGGCCGCCGCCGGTTTTGTCGTGGCCGGCGCGCCGGCGTCTGCGCAGTCCGTGCTGGTCCGCTCGCCACAGGCCGTCGTGGCGCGCGCGGCGACGCAGGGCGATATCCAGGGGTTGGTGGTCGATACCAAAGGCCAGCCGCTTGCCGGCGCCATGGTGTCGGCGCTCGGATCAACGGTCGTGTTTGCACTCACCGCTAAGAACGGCCGCTTCCACCTCGATGCGCTCCCAATCGGTGCTTACACGGTGCGCATCCATCTGGACGGCTTCATTCCTGCTCCCCGGCAAATGGTCGAGGTCAGGCCGAGCGTGCCGGCGCTGGTGTCGGTGGCGCTGCGATCGCTCACGGACAACGGTTCCTCACCACCGACGACACAGGTGCTCGAGGCCAGTCTGCTGCCGATCTACGGCCTGACTGGGAGCGCCGCGAGCGGTGCGGCCGACGTCGATCACGACCACACCGAAGCCAACTGGCGCCTTCGCCATCTTCCGCGAAGCGTGTTGAAGAATATCGACGCCGCCACGGGAGCGGCCGACGGTGACGTCGGCGCAGGGGCAGAAGCGGGGCGATCGTTCCTCGGCCGCGCATTTGATTCGTCGGCCAGGTTCGCGTCGGGGCTGTTTGATGCAATGCCGCTGACCGGTCAGGTGAATCTCGTCTCCATCGGGTCGTTCAACGGTCCGTCGGACGCATGGTCGACCAATGCCGTCGCGTCGGCTGGCGTGGCGTACATTTCGCTTGGTACGCCGGCTGGTAACCTCGGCGACTGGGCGTTGCGCGGCGCACTGTCGCAAGGTGGCCTGGGGTCGTGGTTTGTCGCCGGATCGTTGACGGCGAGGCGATCGGCCGAGCATCGGTTCGTGGCTGGCATCACCTACAGCGCGCAGCACTACGATCGGTCGAGCGCGCTGGGCATTCCCGACATGAGCGCCGGGTCGCGTTCGGTCGGCGTCGCCCACGGTTCCGACGAGTGGACGCTGTCGCCCTACGTCATGGTCGGCTACGGCGTGACCTATTCATGGCAGGACTACCTCAGCGGAAACGGCTTGTTCAGCCCGCGTCTCTCGATCACCCTGCGTCCCGCCAGCAAGTACCGCGTCCGCGCCGTCGCGGCTCGCTACGTGGTCGCGCCAGGGGCCGAGGAGTTCCTCCCGGGAACCGGCAACGGCAGCCGCGCGATGCTGCCTGCGCAGCTGACATTCTCGCCCTGGTCGCAGGCCGAAGGGTTCCGCCCGCAGCGCACGGATCATCTCGAGGTCGGGATCGAACGCGATGTCGCCGCGTTCATCGTGGGGTTCCGCACCTTCTATCAGCGCGTCGGGGATCAGGCCGGCGAGGTGTTTGCGGTCGCGACGCCGGAACGAGCGATGCCAAGCCTTGGTCACTACTACGTCGCCACGCTCGGCGACCTGAATGCCCGCGGGTGGAGTGTCAGCCTGAGCCGGACAATCGTCGGCGGCCTGCGAGGCGCGGTGGACTATTCCCAGGCAACGACGCAGTGGGACCGCTCGCCCGACCAGTCCGTGACGGCCTTCTGGATGGGAGGCCGGGGCAGCGACCGGCAGCGCCTCCACGATTTGACCACGTCGCTTGAAACCGACATCCAGCCCACCGCCACCCGTGTCTACGTGCTCTACAAAGTGAACACCGGATTCACGCGCGAGATGGCCTCGCGGGGAAGCGCGGGCTTCGACGCCAGGTTCGACGTTCAGGTGAATCAGGCTCTGCCGTTCCTCAATTTCACCTCAGCCGACTGGGAGCTTCTCGTTGCGGTGTGCAACCTGTTCCGCGAGTCGAGCATCGAACGATCTCTCTACGACGAACTACTGGTCGTGCGGCCGCCCAAGCGCGTCGTTGGCGGTATCCGGGTCCGGTTCTGATTCCGGACCCTACGACCGTCACAAGTCGGGTGGCCCCGGTGAATTCCAAGACAAATCTCCATTCTGAACGCAGCCATTTTCGGTTGCGCCAGATCCATTTGGCTGGAGCGATCATCCATGTGGATGGATTTTCGCAGGGCCAAACGTCAGGACTTAGACTTAAGTCTTTACAGAATAAGGATTTATTCATTTGCGGCGTCGCCGGTTCTTGGTATGTTGATTGCTAAGGTAACCTAGGCGCGTTCCCGGTTACTAACTTGATGTACGACAATCAGATGCGGGCAGATGACTCCAGGAAGTTCGCGGTTGGGCACACGACGCCCAGGGCGCTGGGCTGGTTTGCTGCCCTTGCGATTGTCGCCGTACTGCTCGCTTTGGGCGCCGCGAACATCGTGGCTCGCGCGACATGGCACGAGGTCGAAGACGGCGTGCTCTGGGTGCCGCGGTCCCAGGGTGTGACGGCGGCCGACCTGGCCGGCGGTTCGGCCGCATCACGCGCCGGACTTCGAGCGGGCGACGTTCTGGTCGCGATCGACGGCCGGCCTGTGGACAGTCCGGCTGACGTCGTCGATTTCGCGCACCTGGCGAAGCCGGGATCGCTGGTGACCTACACGCTGCTGCGGCTCGGCACGCGCGAGATGATCCAGGTGCAACTGGCTCCCGTTCCGCAGGGCAACAGCGTTCTGTACTACGTGCTTGCCGCGGTGGGCGTGTTCACGCTCGTGGTCGGCGCGGCCGTCAGGCTGCGGCGGCCGGGCAATCAGTCCTCGCTCCATTTCTTCTGGCTCTCGATCGCGTTTTTCGGCGTGTTCGCGTTCTCGCCAGCCGGCCGGTTCAATCACCTCGACTGGGTGTTCTACTGGGCTGACGAGATTTCGATGCTGGCCCTCGGGCCGATGCTGTTCCATTTCAGCCTCGTGTTTCCTGACCGCAGCACCAGTTGGGCTCGCACTGCGCTGGGAGCCCGGCTGCTGCCGCTCATCTATCTGCCAGCGCTCCTGATGGGCACAACACGAGTGGTCGCGATCGGCGGGCTCGACCAGCGGTTGGATCTGTGGCGCGTCATCGCCGCGCTCGACCGGTGTGATCCGCTGTATCTGGCCATCTGCCTCGCCTGCGGCTTCGTCGTTTTGGCCAACGCATTGGCGCATGTGCGCTCGGTGACGGCGCGACGGCAGCTTCGATGGATTGTCTGGGGCACGGCGCTGGGCGGCGGACCGTTTGCCGTCGGCTATGCGCTGCCGTTTGCGCTCGGCGTGGAGCCGTCGGTGCGGATGGAGCTGCTGGCCATCCCGCTTGGGTTGATTCCGCTGGCCTTCGCGTCGGCGATCGTGCGCTATCGCCTGATGGACGTCGAAGTCATCGTCAAACGCAGCCTGGTGTGGGTGGCGGCGGTGGCGGCCAGCGTCGCGATCTACGCGCTGCTGTTGCGCGCGGCGGGCTGGCTGTTCCTGGAAAACGGGTCGCAGACCAACACGATCATCGCGGCACTTGCCACACTGGTGATGGTGCTGCTGGCCCGGCCGGTCAAGGACGGCATCCAGACGGTGCTCGATCGGGCGTTCTATCGCGACCGCTACGACTACCGCCAGGCGCTGGTCGGATTTGCCCGCGATCTCTCCACCGATCTCGACATTGATCGTCTCAGCGACCGGCTCATCGCGCGCGTGACCGAGACGCTCGTGATCGACCGGATGGCGCTGATGCTGGTCGACGAGGCCGCGGGTGCCTTCCGGGCGCTGCGCGCGCACGGGTTCGTGGGTCGGCCGCCGGAACTGCGCGTCGATTCCGGGATGGGAGCCCGTCTGGCGGCAGGGCATGTCATCGCGCTCGACGACCCGCTCTCGCAGCGGCGGTTTGCGATGGATGAGATCGGCCACTGGCGCGATCAGGGCGTGCACTACTTCATTCCCTGCGTGTCCAAGCAGACGACGATTGCGCTGCTGGCGCTGGGTCGCAAGGAACGCGCCGAGCCTCTGAGCAGCGAGGACATGGCGCTGCTGGTGGCGGTGGCGGCGCAGGTCGCGACATCGCTCGAGAACGGCCGCCTGTATCAGCAGCTCAAGCAGCAGGCGTCCGAAGTGGAACGCATGCGGCAGTTCAACGAAAACATCCTCGAATCGCTCGACAACGGCCTCGCGGTGGTGGATGCGGACGACCGCGTGGTGAGGTGGAACCAGTCACTGGAGCGGTTGTACAACCTGCGGCGCGACGAGGCCATCGGGCAACGCCTGGAGGACGTGTTCTCGCCGGCATTTACCGACGCGCTGCGTGCCGCCCGGCGCGACAGCCCGTCCGGGACGTCGCTGTACCGCATGCCGCTCGGGTCGCTCCGGGGCCGGGCCGACAAGGGCCTGCTCGTGAATATCGCCGTGGTGCCGCTGCAGGGCGACACCGCCGGCGCGCCGATTGAAGGATCGATCCTCGTGTTCGAGGACGTGACCGCGCGGGCGCGACTCGAGGAACAGCTGCAGATCTCCGACAAGATGGCGTCGATCGGCCTGCTGGCCGCGGGCGTGGCGCACGAAGTCAACACGCCGCTGACCGGCATCTCGAGTTACACGCAGATGCTGCTCGAGCGCGCGAATCCGGACGACCCCGACACGAAACTGCTCGAGAAGATCGAGCGGCAGACGTTCCGGGCGGCCAAGATCGTCAACGGGTTGCTGACGCTGGCGCGGGGCGGACAGGCGCCCACCGAGCATGCGCCCACCGACATCAACGGCGTCATCAACGACGTGCTGGCGCTGCTCGAGCACCAGTTGAAGGCCGTCAACATCCAGATGCGGCGCGATCTGTCGCCGGCGCCTCCTGTCGTGATGGGGATGGAGCACAAGCTGCAGCAGGTGTTCCTGAATCTGTTCATCAACGCCCGCGACGCCATGCCACGAGGCGGATGGTTGTCGATCACGACACGCACGCGCGGCGACGAGGCCGTCATCGAGGTCGGTGACACGGGCGCCGGGATCCAGGCCGAACACCTGGCGCGCATCTACGATCCGTTCTTCACGACGAAGTCGCTGGGAGAGGGGACAGGGCTCGGCCTGTCCATCACCTACGGCATCGTGCACGAACACGACGGCACCATCACGTGCGACAGCCGCGTCGGCGAGGGCACCAGGTTCACGGTGACCCTGCCGCTCGCGCAGAGCGCGTCGCGCGTCGCGGCAGGCGGCGCGTAAGCGGTGACCGCCGATCCCGTCACCCGCCAGGGAACCATTCTCGTCATCGACGACGAAGAGATCATGCGGGAGATCCTCGAGGCCCTCCTCAGGCGGGAGGGATACGAGGTGCGCCTGGCATCGAGCGGGGCCGAGGGCCTTGACCTGGTGCGGTCGGTGCCCATTGACGCGGCCGTCGTCGACGTCATGATGCCAGGGATGGATGGCCTGACCGTACTCGACGAGGTCAAGAAGATCGACGAGGACATCGCGGTCATCATGATCACCGCGTTTGCCTCCGTCGACACGGCCGTGGCCGCCATGAAGCGCGGCGCCTTCGACTACGTCACCAAGCCGTTCAAGAACGACGAAGTGCTCGCCGTGCTGCAGAACGCCGTCGAGCGGCGCCGCCTGGTGACCGAGAACCGCGTCCTGCGCCAGACCCTGCAGGAGCGCTATCACAAGTTCGACAACATCATCGGTCGCAGTGCCAGGATGCGGCAGGTCTTCGACCTGATCATCCAGGCCGCGCCGAGCCGGTCGACCATCCTGATTGCCGGTGAAAGCGGTACGGGCAAGGAACTGGTGGCACGCGCGATTCACACGCACTCGGCCCGGGCCGACCGGGCGTTTGTCACCGTGAATTCGGGGAACCTCCCGTCGGATCTGCTCGAGTCGAACCTGTTCGGCCATGTGAAAGGCGCCTTTACCGGCGCGGTCTATCCCAAGAAGGGCCTGTTCGAGATCGCTGACCGCGGCAGCATCTTTTTCGACGAGATCGGGAACATCCCGCTCGAGACCCAGCCGAAGCTTCTGCGCGTCATCCAGGAGCGCGAGTTCATGCGCCTCGGTGGGGTGGACACCATCAAGGTCGACGTCCGGATCATCGCGGCCACCAACGTGGACCTGCGGCAGATGATGGAGGACGGGCGGTTCCGCGAGGATCTGTACTACCGGCTGCACGTCATCACGATCCCGCTGCCGGCGCTCAGGGAGCGAAAAGAGGACATACCGCCGCTCGTTCACCATTTCCTCCACAAGTACGGCGAGGAAAACGGCAAGGGCGATCTGGATCTGACGCCGGATGCCCTGGATCTGCTGGTCGACTACGACTGGCCGGGTAATGTGCGCGAATTGGAAAACGTCATCGAGCGCGCAGTCGTCCTGTCGCCCGGCTCGCGGGTAGACGTCGACCTGATTCCCGAGCAGGTCAGGCGGAAGCCGACGTTTCAGATCCCGCAGGTCGTCGTGCCGCCGGAGGGATTGTCGCTGAAGGATGTGGTCTCGGATTTCGAGCGGCGGCTCATCGAGACGACGCTCGAAATCACGGGCGGCGTGCAGAAACGCGCGGCGGAACTGCTGCGCATCAAGCCGACCACGTTGAACGAGATGATCAAGCGCTACGAAATCCGCCCGCGGCGGAAACGCAATGGCAGCAGCGGACCTGCTGGTGA
>Ga0315278_10001285_pt1 | contig 21908 bp, 17 predicted proteins | sample YL17G06_0_MG_FD_203880 | JGI IMG/M metagenome (GOLD analysis project Ga0315278, IMG submission 203880) | Sediment microbial communities from Yellowstone Lake, YNP, Wyoming, USA - YL17G06_0 | ecosystem: Environmental > Aquatic > Freshwater > Lake > Sediment | place: USA: Wyoming | collected... | reverse complement strand
CGGCGGGCCAGCAGCATTTATGACGAGGGCGGGCGGCCGCGATGCGCGACCGCGGGAGGAGTGGGAGAGGGGGCGGCGGCGGCGCGGCCAATCTGCACTCTTCCAGCGCTCCTCCCCCTCTTCCCATCCCTCAACGGGCGCCGCAGACGCCGACAGCGCCAATGCAGGCCACCGCATGATGACCGCCCCCCCTATCGGCCACCCGCTCGCCGGCGCGGCCGCGTTCGACGCGCCGGTCGCCGGCGTGCCCACCCGCTTCTTTGTCGCCCCGTTTTCGGATGTCACGTTTGTGGCGGCAAGCCAAACGGGGGCGGTGGGGACCCTGCTGCGGGTCACGCCGGCGGGGGCTGGGGAGGGGCCGGCCGCGCTCCGAGCGCGAGGGGGCGGCGGCGGCCCTGACGACGGCGACCCCTCCCCCCCCCCGGCCGATGTCGCCACCCTGACCGGGCGCCGGGGCGTGCCCGCGCTCGAGGCGTGCGCGCGCGCGCTCGCCGCGCGGCGCGGTGCGCGCGGGCGGCCGCTCCTGCTGTCCCTCGCGCTCGCCGACGACTCGCCCGCCGCGGTGCGGGGCGTGCTGGCCGCGCTGGACGGCCGGTTGTGAGGGGCGGGAAGGGGAGGGGGAGGGGTGTGTGTGATGTTGCCTGACTACACTCTCGACCCGCGCGCGAATGGCGGCGCGGGCCGTTGGCGGCCGCGTCCGCGTTCACTCCTCCTCCCCGTCCGTCTTATTCTCCTCCGCTTTGTTGGAGACGCCGGCGACCGCGGCGCCGACGGCGGCGACGGAGGCCATGACCGCCAGGTCGACCGCGTCGACGGCAAGGGCCGACGCCACCGCCGCCGCCGCGCCGAGCGCGACGGCGCCGCCCAGGGCGCCCAGCACGGCGTGGGCGGCGGGCGAGTCGGCGAGGCGGGGGCGGGAGAAGGGGCGGGGGGCGGGGGCGGCAGCCTCGACCGCCGCCACCGCCTCGGCCTTGACCGCCTCGTCCTCCTCGCTGGCCTCGTCGGACGACTCGACAAACGAGCGCAGCGCGGGCGCAGGCTCGGCGGCGGGCGCGCCGGCGGCCGCGACCGCGTCCGCCGCGGGCGGCACAGCGAGCGCCGCGGCGGCGGTGGCAGGGAGGGAGGGCTCAGCAACCGCTGCATCGTCCTCCTCCACCACCATCTCGCCGCCGGGCTCGCCCCACGCGACGCGCGCGCGCGCGCCAGCGCGCGCCGCGCGGTTGGGGCCGCCCTCCCACGCCACGATGCGGTCGCTGCCGTCGTCCGCGACGAGGACGAGCTTGAACTCGACGGGGGAGGCGGCGGCGGCGGGGGGCAGGGGGACGTCCCCTTCCCACTCGTCGCCCGCGCCCCAGCGCAGCCGCGCGGGCGGCGCCTCGGGGTCGGCGCCCCAGGACGGAGCGGTGACGACGGCGACGGATTCGCCGAACGAGGTCTGGGAGAGAAAGGGGAGAGGGCGGCGTCGGCAAAGAGACTTTTGGGGAGGGAGCGCGCGCACCGTCCGTCGACGCCAATCTGGCCGGCAGCCTCGGCGCGGCCGCAACCACCATCGTTGGGCGCGCACGCGGTCCAAGCACCCATCCGTGGCCATCGGCGCCCGCGGGGCCTCACCTGGAACGTGGTCGCCACCCAGAGATTCGCCGCGCGCGCGGGCGCCGCGGGCGCGACCGAGGCCGCGACCGCCGCCCCGCGGGCCGGGCGGGAGGGGCGCAGGGAGCGTGCGGGCGCGAGGGCGGGCATCGGGAAGCAGATGGCGGGCGGCGGGAGTGCAGAGCGCGTTCGGCGACATGCGCCCTGACACACAAACGCCCCGCCCATGGGCTCCCTCACCTGGACGCGCGACGGCGCGCCCCTGGCGCCGCCGCCGGCCGACACCGGGCGCGGCCGCGGGCGCGGCCGCGGGCGCGGCGGCGCGCCGTTCCACGGCGGCGCCGCGCGCAGCGCCGGGCGCGGCCGCGGGCCGCCGCCGCCGGTGGCGGGCGACAAGCGCAAGCTTGTGTGGACGCGCGAGGATGCCGAGAAGGCGGCCGAGGAGCGTGGAGGGACAGCGCGGCCGAGGCCGCGGACCGACCCGGACGCTCCCGACGCCGAGGCCCCGCCTGTCGACGACGCGGCGGCCGCCGCTGGGCGCGCGGCGGCCGCGGCGGCGCGGCGAACGGCCGCGCGCACGGCGGAGCTCGCGGCGCTGCGGGCCGCGGTCGCCGCGCGAGAGCGCGAGCTGGAGAAAGCGCAGGTGGGTGTGCGGGGTTGTCGTAGGGAGAGGGCGGGGGTCGGAGCGGGCGAAATCGAGCCCTTTCCCTTCCGTCTCTCCAGGCCAAAACTGTGCGCGCCGACGCGGCCGCCGCGGCCTCCTCCTCGCGCGCCGCCGCCGACGCCGCCTCCCGCAAAGCCAACCTGGACGCCGGATTCGCGGCCGCCTTCGCGGCAGCGGCAGCCGACGCGCGGTCGGCGGCCGCGGCGGCGCGCACGGCCGGCGCGGCCGCGCCGGCCGCGGCGTCGGCCGCCGAAGTCGCGCGCGTGCTGGCGGCGTCGGACGATTACGCGGTGCTGGGGCTGCCCCCGGGAGGCGGGGCAGGAGGGGCAGGCGGCCTGCGCGCGCGCTATCGAGCCCTGGCGATTTCCCTCCACCCCGACAAGTGCGCCCACCCCGACGCGTCCTCCGCGTTTCAGCGCCTCGTCGCCGCGTACGGCGTGCTGCAAAAGCATGTGCGGTAGAGAGTGACAGAGTGGGGTGGAGAAGGACTGTGGTCCGTGTGCGCTCCGTCTCCTTCCTCCGTCCCCCTTCACCCCTGCGCCTTCCCACCCCCGCCGCCTACTCTGCACATGCGCGCCAGCAGCGCGGCCAGCTGCAGCCTCGACCCGACGCCGTCGACCGCGCGCGCGTGCGCCGCGCCGACCGCGCGAAGGCATTCGAGCTGCGCAAACTCCGACAGCTGGTCCCGGGGCGCCCCTTTCAGCACGCGGAACAGGGTGCCGATCACGTCCATGGTCGAGTAGCCGGCGTCGAGCAGGGAGGTGAGGCGGGCGTGGGCGGCGTCGAACTGGGCGACCGCGCAATCCGCGACGATGGCCGCGATGACCGTCGGGTGCGGCGCGTCGCACACCTTGAGCACGGTCTCGCGGGAGACGAGGCCGAAGCCGGCGGCGGTGGACTGCAGGTTGTTGAGCGCCTGGCGCATGTCGCCGTCTAAAAGGGGGGGGGAGGAGGGGAGGAGGTTGGCGGGTCGGGTCGACGCCGCGGGCCTCATTCCCAGTCGCTCCCGCCCAAGCCCCCCACCCCCACCCCTCCGCGCACCGGCCGAGAAGATGAGGGCTTCGAAGCCGTCGTCCACGACAGCGACCCCTTCCTTGGCCGCGACCTCGCGCAGGCGCCCGAGAATGTCGGCATCCGTCAACCGGCCAAACCGCAGCACGGCGCACCGGGATTGAATGGGTTCGATGAGCTTGGAGGAGACGTTGCAGGCGAGGGCGAACCGGGTCGTGGCGGAGTGGAGCTCCATCGTGCGGCGCAGCGCTTGCTGGGCGCCGGCGGTCATGGCGTCGGCTTCGTCCAAGATGACGATCTTGTGGCGGCCGGGGGGGAGGGTGGTTTTTTTCTGGGAAGGAGGGGAAACGAAAACGGGTTCGGCGCGCGGCGCGCGCGCGCGCCCTCGACCCCCTCCCCTCCCTCCCTCCCGCTCCCCTACCTGGGCAAACATCTTGATGCGGTTGCGCACGACGTCCAGCCCCCGGTCGTCCGACGCGTTGAGCTCGAGCACGGCGTCCTTGGCGGCCGGGCCGAGCATCGCGCGCGCGAGCGCGAGGACCGACGTCGTCTTGCCCGTCCCCGGCGGGCCCGCCAGGATGAGGTTTGGCATGTTGCCGTCCGCGCCGATGACGCGCAGGCGATCCAGGGCGTCGCGGTTGCCGACGACGTCGTCGAGGGTGTGCGGGCGGTACTTCTCGACCTGAGGACAGAGGAAGAGACGGGGGTCGGCGATGGGCAGGTGATGCGCGCCGCGGGCGCGACCGCGCCGGGCGCCGCCGGCCGCCCTCCATCGCCACTCCTCTCCTCCTCTCCTACCCAGGGCAGCTCGTACGCCTTGCCGCCGGTCCCAGCCGCGCCGGGCGCCGACGCACGCGGCGCAGAGGGCGCGCCGGCCGACGCGGCGGGCGGGTCGGCGTCCATTGGGGTGGGCGCCGCGGAGGTTGCCATCGCGCGAGGACGAGGGAGGCGGGCGCGGCGGGAGAGTGAGGCGCGCGGTTCGATGGCCGGGCGTCGCTGCGGACGCGCTCAGTCGTCGCCGCGCCGGCCTCGGCCGCCGGCGCCCCCGCCCGCCGTGCCGGCCGCGAATCGCTACCCCAGCCCGCGGGCGCGGCCGCCAATCCGGACCCCTGCGCAGGTGCCCGATGCCGCCGCGGCCGCTGCCCGGCGCGGGCGAGCTGACGGCGGCCCGCAGACGGGGTGCGATGATGATGGATGTGTGCGTGGTGGGCGGGCGCGGGCGCGCGGCGTCGCTGGGCTCACCGCCGCCGTCCTCCCTCTTCCCCTCTTCCTGCAGAGCTCGCCGACGCCGCCGCGGCCGCGCTCGACGCGCTGCCGCCGGCCTACTATGAGCCGACATTTGACGCAGCGGCTTTCGAACTGAACGACCTCCCTCAAGCCAAGCCGGGCGCCCTCCCGCCGCCCGACGCGTCTGCCACGCGCGCCGCTGCTCTCGACGCCGCCCTCGGGATCGTGTCCGCCCGCTTGACCACCGTCCTGGTCCGCGGCGCCCCTCACTTTGCTGCGGGAGCGGCCGCGGTGGCGGCGACCGACGGCGAGCTGGCCGCGGCGGCGGCGGCGGCGGCGGCCGCTCGGGAGGCGGGCGCGGCCGCCGCGGCCGCCCGCGCCCCCGCCTCCCTCGTCGCCCGCCTTGCTCGCCGCCGGGACGCGCTGGCGACGGCTTTGGACGGGGTGGAGCGGCTGGCGGCGGCGCGCGAGGCGGTCGCGGCCGCCGCCGACGGCGGCAACCCTGCAGCCGCGGCCGCCGCCGACGCCGCCCTCGCCCGCGTTGCGCGTCTGGACGTGTCCCGCACTCTTGCCGAAGCTGTGGCCGCCGCCCGCGCCACCGCCAGCGCTTCCCTGGCCGACGCCCTCGCCGCGGGCGCGGCCGCGTTCGACCCCGCACGCCACGCCGCCGCCGTCGCCGCCTGGGCCGCTTCGCCCGACCCAGGCGCTCTCGCGCCCGCCATGCAAGCCGCGTTCGCGGGAGCCCCCGCCGCCGCGGTCGCAAAGGCTGTGCGCGGCGCGGCGCTCACGCACGCGCGCGGCGGCCGGGCCGCGGTCGAAGCCGTGCGCGTGGCGCGCGACCTGCCGGCGTTGGCGGCTCTGATTCCGCCGTCGGCTTTTGGTCGGGCGCTGCGGCAGGCGCTCGCGGTGGCGTTTGGGTCTCTCACTTCGGCCGCCGCCGCCGAGCGCTGGCACGCTTCCGCCGCCGCCGACCCCGCGCACGCGCCCGGCGTCGCCCCACGCATGGCGGCCGCGCTCGCCGCGGGCGCGGCGGGGCTGGCGGCCGCGCGGGCGCCGGCGTGGGCGGGCGCGGTCGGCGCGGTGTGCGCGCTGCTCGCGTCCCCGCCCGCGGCCGCTGCCGGCGGCGGCCTCGGCGCCACCCTGGCCTGGGTCGATGCCTTGAGCGACGCCGGGCGGTCGTTTGCCGGCCCCGACGGGCGCGCCGACGGCGACCGGCTCGCCGCCGCGGCCGCCGCGCACGCGCGCGCGGCGTTTGCGTCCCACGCCGCCTCCGAGCTGGCGTCCTTGCAGGCCATGCTGGACGACGAATCGTGGGCGCGGCTGGACGTGCCCGATGGGGGGGCGCCGGAGGTGGCGTTTGGCGGGGGAGGGGGGCGAGGCGCGGCGCGCCACCCCTTTTGCGCCCGCCTCCCGCCGCCTGGCGCATCGTTTGACGCCTGGCTCGACTTCGGCAACCCGTGGACCGACGAGGGCGACGGCGGATCGGCCGAGCCCGCGGGAGGCGGCCCCGGCGGCGCGTTCGCCGCCGCGCCGTTCCGCGCGCTCACGCTCGCCGCGCGCGCCGCTGCCCTCGGCCGCGCCTGCCCCGCCGTCGACGCCCAGAGCCGGTCCGTCGCCCTGGACGCCGTCGACGCGTGCGTGGTGCATTGCGCGGCCGCGTTCGCCCCCGCGGGCAGCGCGACGCTCGCGGCTGCCGCGGCGCCCGGCCGCGGCGCGGCGGGCGTGCCGCCCCGCCTCGCCCTCACCCTGGCCCGCGTGCTCACCCGGACCCGGCCAGACCTGGCGGCCGCGTACGGCGTGCCGGCGGGCGTCGGCGGCGTCGGCGGCCCCGCCGCCCCCGCGCCGGCCCCCCGGCCGAGCGTCGCCGCGTTCCACCACCCGCCCGGCCTCCACCCCCCGCCCCCCACCCCTAAATCCCACCCCGGCAACGCGTACGCGCTGGCGGAGCGGGTGGCGGCGGGAGAGGCGCTGGTGGAAGTGGCAGCGCGGGTGGCCGCCGCGGCGGCTGAGGCGGGGCCGCCGGCGGCGGCGCTCCCCGGCGCACCGGCTCCGCCCTCGGTCGACACCTTTCTCATGACGCTGGCCGCGGCCAAGGAGGTGCGCGTCTTGGCGCTGGCCGCCGCCGCCACGCACGCCGTCGGAGCCGCGGCCGTCGCCGCCGCCGTCGCGGCCACGCCCTACGACCACGCCGACCCGCCCACCGCGCCCTCGCCCTGGGTGCAGAGCGCGGGCGCGGGCGCGGGCGCGCTGGCGGCGCGCCTGGCCGCGCTCGCGCCGGGGGTGAGCGCCGCGGCGGCCGACGTGGTCTGGCGCGCCGCGCTGGAAGCGCTGGCGACGGCCACAATCGACGGCTTCGCGGCTGCCGGCGACCGCGCGCACTGCACGGCCATGGGGAGGAGCGCCATGTCCCTGGACGCCGGCGCGCTCGCGTCCGCCCTGAGCAAAGCGCGCGGCGCCGACGGCGGCGGCGCGGCGGGCGCCGCGATCGCGCGCGTGTCCGCCTACATCCAGGCCTACTACGTTCCCTGGGGGGCCGAGTTGAGGCGGTGGGTGCTCGCGACGCCCGGCCTCGACGCGCGCGCGGTCGCCGCGCTCTGCGCGTGCGTCGGCGGGGCCGCCGGCGTGCCCCGCCGCCAGGCGGCCGGCCTGGCGGCCGCACTGACGGCGGAGGTGGAGGCGGGGGCGGGCGGCAGAGAGAGGGGGGGGTAGGGGAGGGGGGGGGGAGGAAACCTTTTTTTTCAACAGTGCAAACAGCGGCCGCGCCTCCTCCCCCTCCCTCACCGGTACAGGCAGCCGACGCCGTAGCCGGCGACCGCGCCCAGGGCCGCCCCCGCCGCCACCTGCAGCGGGGTGTGCCCGAGCGAGTCGCGCAGCGGCCGGTCGCGGTGCTCGCACGCGGGGTGGTCGGCGGGCAGGTCGACGAGGATCGAGTTCAGCACCGTCGCATGCCTCCCGGCGGCGAGGCGGACGCCGGACGCGTCGTACGCGACGACGGACGCGAGGACCTGGCGGGTTGGGGGGTCGGGTTGGGGGGTCGGGTTGGGGTCGGGGATTTCGGGGTTGGGGGCGGGGGCAGGGTGGCGCCGCCCTCGCCCCGGGACCGCACCGCGCAAATCGCAAACTCCGCGGACGCCGTGCCGCGCGTCGCTGCGATGGAGGCGGCCAGCGCGGCCACGGCGCCGGTGTGGGACGAGGGCTGGGAAACGGGGGGGTGGGAAGGGGTGCTGCCCGCGCGCGCGCGCCGACCCTCCCTCCTCCCTTCCCCTCACCATGCCGCCCGACCCCACGAGCCTCGTCGCGTCCCAGCGCCCTTCCGCCACGTAGAAAGTGACCACTTTGAGGCACTGGGCGAGGGCGAAAGCCACGAAAGCGGCAACAAAAGGGCTGCAAAACGGGGGGGGTGCGGTGGTTGGGGCCTCCCGGCCTCTCAACGCCCGCGCCCTCATTGGCGCCGCGGTCCACACCCTGTTCACCCGTTGTGGGTGAGGCCAGCCAGCGTGCCGGCGACGGACGCGGTCATGGTCGCGGCGCGCGCGGCGCGCGCGATGCGCAGGCGGACGACCGCGGGCGCGCGACCGCGGGCGCTGCCGGAGCGGCGGTCGCGCGGGCCGCCGGCGTCGGGGACCGGGGTCGGCGGAGGGCGGGCGCAGGCGGGAGTGTGCGCGCACCGCCCGCACCTCCCGCCTCATTTCGGGCGCCGCACCCGCCCCTTTCCCTCACCGTCGATCGCCTTCCGAATGAAAATCGACGAGTGGGACACCTTCTCCGCGCGCGCCCGCCGCCTCGCGTCGACCTCCCCGCTCAGCACGCGGTGCGTGCTCAAGTACCGCCATACGCGCGGCCTGCTGGCCGTGAAAGTGACGGACGACGTGACGGTAGGAGAATGGAGGTGGCGGGAGGGCGGATGGGAGGCGGATGCGCCACCGCTCGCCGCGATCGGGCCCGCGCCGCCGCTGACGCGTCGCCCTCGATCTCCCCACCCCCACAACAGTGCTTGCAATACGTCACGGATCAACTGGCCGACGTCAAGAAAGTGGAGCGCCTGGCCACCGCCCTCGTCGCGGCGGCCGCAACGGGCGCGCCGCCGCCGCAGGAGGCGGAGGCGCCCGCGGCGGCATCGCCGGCGGCTGCGCCGGCGCGCAAGGGGCGGGCCAAGGGAAAAGGAGGTGGGGCGCGGCGCGGGTGATTAAAAGGAGGAGCGCGCGTCGTCGTCGCTCCGCCCTTCCAGCAGCACTGCCCGCTCCCCCTGCAATCCATGACCGCTTAGCATTGAACGTGGGCGGCGCTGGTGGCGTGCGGTTGGGGTCGGCGGGGGAGCGACTAGGGCGTCGGCAGCCGCCACCGCGCTCACAACCGTCGCTCCCCTCCCCTATGCCGCCCAAGCGGAAAGGTGCGCGCACATTTCCGTCGCCGCCGCAGCACATCCGTCAGAGCGCGCCGGCCGCCGCCCGCCGGCGCGAGCGCAGCCGTGGGCGTCCGCGCCCGCATGCGCACACCGGGTCGCCGTCCGCCCCTCCGCGCCCGCTGCGTGCCGACCATTATCCTCTCTCTTTTCCCTCAGGCAACCGCGGCCGCGGCCGAGGCGGCGGCGGCGCCGCGGCGACCGCGCCAGCGCCCGCGCCCGCACACGCCGCCACGCCCGCCGCCACGCCCGGCAGCGTGTTTCAGGCGGCGGCCGCGGCGGCGCCGCCGGTGGCCGACGCCGCAAGCCGCGGCACGGCCCCCAACCTCGACCCCGAGGCCGGCCCGCGCGACGCGCTGCTCTCCGCGCCCCGCCCCTCGGCCGGCACCCGCCACGCGGGGCCGAACGAGTTGGCCGGTTATGCGGACGACGGCGGCGAGGAGGGAGGGCCGAGGCGGGGCGGCGCGAGCGTGCGCGCGGTGGTTCTCACGCTCCTCTCCCTTCAACTCGGCTGGGGGCTCTGGCTCCTGCCCGCCGACTTTGCGCGGCTCGGGTGGGTACCGGCCTCGATCGCGCTGGTCGCGGTTGCGTCCCTCACGGCGTACAGCGCGTCCCTCTTCCCGCGCCTCGTCGCGGCCGCCCCGGGCGCGGTCCTCTTTGGCGACGTCGGCGCCGCCGCCGCCGGGGAGAGAGGCCGCCACATTGTCTACGCCGTGGTCTACGCGCTGGACGCGTCGCGGTGCGTCATCCTGCACTTGGCGGCGACGCAGTCGCTCGCGCACGCGCTCGGCTCCCCGCCGTCCATCCCCCAAGCCGCCCTCGGCCTCGCCGTCGCCCTCGGCGCCTGGTCCCTGGCCCAAGTGCGCGCCCTGGCCGACATGACGGGCTTCCTGGCGGCCGGGACGGCGGGGCAACTGTTTGCGGTGGGGGTCGTGTTGCGGGTGCTCGTCGCCAACCCGGACCCCAAGGCCGCACATACCCGCAACGCGATGCCAAACGACCCTCTTGCTGCTACGATTGCTTTGCTGAACCTTGTGTTTGCGTACGGCGGCCAGTTTGCGTTTTCTGAAATCATTGTCGCCATGGACGCCCCCTCCCGTTTCGCCGTTGCCGCCGGCGTGGCGACAACGATCATGAGCGTCGCCTACGCCGCCCTGGGCGTCGTCGGGTACGCGTCGAGGGGCGCGGGCGTGCACGAGGTGATCATTTTCGCGCTCGGGTCCGGGCCGTGGGAACGCGCGGCCGCCGCTGCCGTGTTGCTCCAGGCCTCTGCGCAGTACCTGGTCAACCTCAACGTTTTCGTTCACAACCTCCTGGTGCTGCTGGCGCGGCGGGAAGGGAGGGTCGAGGGTGCAAACGACGCGTCCGCTCCGCCGCGCGTCGCCGGCGACCACGGCGCTGCGCGCTGGGCCGCCGCGTCGGCCGCCGTCGTCGCGTACAGCGCCTTGCTCTCCACCTCCCTCCCGTTCTTCTCCACGCTCGTCGGGTTGCTGACTGCGGGCACGTACCTCGTCACGGCGTATGGTGCGCGGGGAGCGAGGAGGGGAGCGCGGGGACGAGGGCGGTCGACGGGGCGCGCGCCCCTCGTTCGACCCGCGCCCACCGCCCCCCCCCACCCTCCCCAGGCCTGCCCTGCTTCTTTGCGCTGCGCCTGCTCCCCCTGTCCCGGCTCGAGGCCGCCTGGTGCCGGTTCCTCATCGGGTTCGCGGCCGCCGCGTCGGCCGGCGGCCTCGCCGCCTCGGCGCTCGCGCTCGCGCGGGACGTGGGGGGCGGGCCCGCGTGATCGGGAGGGGGGTTGAGAGAGGGTGTGGAGGCGTGTGTGTGCTCTCTTCTTCTGTCGGCGGCGCGCGAAGGCGCGAAGGCGCGCGCGCGTGGTCGCCGCGCGCACAGTCGGCCCCGCCCGCCGCCCCTTTCACGTTCGCGCAGGCGCCCGCGCGCCCACCCGTCCCCCCGCCCACCCTCCCCCCTCCCCCGATGGCGGACCTGCTCGCCCTGATGCGCGATGCCGTGGGCCATCTCTTCGCCGGCTCCCTGCCGCCCACCCCGCTACTGACCCAGCTGGTGTCCAAGGTGCGAGGAGGAGCCGGGATGGGGCGGAGGCGCGGAAAAAAACGAAACGCGGCGACCCCGACGCCCCCCCCCCCCCCCCCCCGACCACCCCCCCCCCCCCGGCCACCGCGAACGCGTCGTCCCCCGCCCCTCCAGGGCCTCGGCTACGGCGTCGTCGCCGGCGCGTCCGTCGTCAAGCTCCCGCAAATCGTGGCGGTCGTGCGATCGGGGTCGGCCACGGGGCTGAGCCCGCTGGCGGCCGAACTCGAGGAGACCGCGCTCGCGTGCGCGGCGGCCTACGGGCTGTCTGCCGCCCTCCCCTTTTCAGCGTTCGGCGAGTCCCTCTTCCTGCTCGCCCAAAACACGGTGCTGCTGGCCATGATCTATTGGCTGACGGGCGCGCGCGTCCGCGGCGCCGCCGCGTTTGCCGCGCTCGCCGCGGCGGCCCGCTTCCTCCTCTCCCCCGCCCTCACGCCCCTGCTCGCTCGCCGCCTGCTCGACGGCGTGGGGGCCATCATGCTGGCGGCGCGGCTGCCCCAGATCGGGGCCAACGCGCGCGCGCGGTCGACGGGGCAACTGTCTTTGGTCACGTACGCGGCCAACACCGCCGGCTCCCTCGCCCGCGTGCTGACGTCGGTGACGCAGGGGGGGGGGGGCACCATGGTGCGCAACTATGTGCTGTCCGCGGTGCTCAACGGGGTCGTCGTGGCGCAGATTCTGGCGTTTCGGCCCGCGCAGGGGAAGAAAAAGGGCAAAGGCGCGGCCGCCACGCCGGCGCGCCGGTCGGCGCGCGCCAAGGCCGCGTGAGGAGGGTGCGTGGCGGGGCCGCCGTGAGACGCGCGCGGTCGACGCCGCCCGCGGGCGCACACACCCGCCGCCCCGCCATGGCCGGCCCCCGCGCCCCCCCGCCCAAGCCGTCTCTGCGCGGCGTGTGGCACACGCACGCCGCGGTGGCGGCCGCGGCGGCGGGCACGTCGATGGTCGCGTCGGTCGAGGGGCGAGGGGCCGCGTTGGCGTGCGCGGCGTACGCGTGAGTGTCGTGGATTGGAGGAGGGATCCGGTGGAGGCGGCGGGCGCGATGCGGGGGGCGCGATGGGGCGACGTGCCCCCCCGCCCCGCCTCCCGTCAGCGCGTCGCTCACCGCCCTCCTGTCGATCTCCTCGCTCTACCACCGCCCCACCTGGTCCCCCGGCGCGCGCGCGTGGATGCGGCGCCTGGACCACGCGGCCATCTTCCTTCTGATCGTGAGAGAGGGGCGAGTGGGGGGAGGGAGAGAGGGAGAGAGGCCGGCCTCGACCCGGCGCCCCTCTCCTTTCTTAGTTCGGCACCCACGTCCCGCTCTGCCTGATCGCCCTCCCCCCCGCCCCCGCCCGCCGCCTGCTGATGAGGGTCGGGGCGGGGGCGGCGGCCGGGGTCGCGCAGTCGATGCTCATCCCGCACAACAAGCCGCTGTCCGCAGCCGTCTGCGTCGCGGTTGGCGCCGCCATCGCGCCCGACTTTGGCATGGTGGCGGCCGCGCTGCCGCCGGGGGCGGGAGGGCTCATTGTCGCGGGGGGGGTCGCGTACGCGGTCGGCGCTCTCACGTATGCGCTCCGCTGGCCCAACCCCTTTCCTCTCTCTTTTGGCTACCACGAAGTGTTTCACGCGCTCGTCGTCCTCGCGGGCGGCCTTCACTTTGCCGCGGTGCACATCGTGGCGCACGCGGTCAAGGGGAAAGGGGCGGGGCGCGTGTGAAGGAGACGGGAAGAAGGGTGTCGAGGGGTTTACAGGGTGGGGCGGGCCGCCGCCGGCGACTCGACGACGGACACGGCGGTCGGCGAGCCGGCGGCCGCGGCGAGGCCGCCGCCGCCGCTCTCGGCGCTTGCGGGCGTGCCCCCTCCTCCTCCACCCCCTCCCGCCCACCCCAGCCACGCGGTGGCCGCCTTCACCGGCGACGGCATCGAAAGCGGTCTCGCGGGCGACCGGGGCGGGCGCGCGGCCGCGGGCGGCGTCGCGGCGGCGCGGGTCAGGGCCGAGACTTTTTCAGAGACGGCGGCCGCCAGCGCGTCCTTCAGGTCGGCGACGCGGCCGCGCATGTCAGCCACTTCCTCGGCGGCGGCAGCGGCGGTCGCTTCGGCGGCGTTGAGGCGGGCGACGGCCGCGTCCCGCGCGGCTTTCGCGCGCACCGCGTCGGCGTCGGCCGCCGCGCGCCGTGCTTTGGCGTCGGCTGCGTCGGCGCGGGCAGCAATCAGCTCGGCGTTGTGCTCGTCCATGAACGCGGCTTCCCGCGCTTCCGCGGCGGTGGCGTCGGCCGCAGCGCGCGCGGCGGCGGCGGCGGCGGTCGCCGCGGCGCGGGCTTCGGCCGCGGCAGCAGCGGACGCGGCGTCGGTGGCGGCCTGGCGGGAGGCGTGGAGGGCGGCTTGGAGCTCGGAGACTCGCGTGTCGAGGGCGGCGGCGGCCGCGCGCGCGGACGCGGCCGCCGCGGCCGCGCCGTCGGCCGCCGCGTCAGCCGCCGCGAGCGCGTCCGCCTTGGCCGCGGTCGCCGTGGCCAGAGTCGACCGAGCAGAGGCCAGGTCGGCGGTGGCGGACGCGGCGGCGGCTTCCGCAGTCTCTGCCCGCTCGGTCGCCGCTTTGAGCTGCACCTCCAGCTCGGCCACACGCGCCTTGAGCCCCGGGACAGCGGCAGCGGCTGCGGCGTCGGCTCGCAGGCGGTCGGATTCCGCGGTGGCGGTCGCGGCTTTGGAGGCGGACGACGCGGCGGCTGCACGCGCGTCGCGCGCGCCGTCGCGCGCCGCCTCGGCCGCCGCTTCCGCCGTTTCCGCCCGCTCGCGCGCCGATTCCGCGTCCAGCACTGCGGCGTCCCGGTCGGCGACGGCGGCGGCGGCGGCGGCGCGAAAGTGGGCGGCGTCGGCGGAAGCGGTCGCGGCCGCGGCTTCAGCAGCGGACGCCGCCGCCGCGCGGGACCGCGCCGCCTCGCGCACGGCCGCCAGGTCCTCGACCGCGCTCTTGCGGGCGGCGGCCTCGGCCGTCAAGGCAGCCCTCAGGCGGGCCGCGTCGCCCTCGAGCGCGCGCACGCGACCCGTCACGACAGCGCTGTGCGAAAACGCCATCGCGCTCGCGCTGCGCGACCCTCCAAGGCAGAGGGCCTCGACGTCGGCCGCCAGGGCGTCGCGGTCGGCGAGCGCGGCGGCGAGGGCGCGGCGCAGGGTCGCCGCGTCGTCGCCGGCGACCGCAGCCGCGGCTCTGGACCCATTACGTGTGGGTGGCGGCGTGTCGGTGACGGCGCGGAGGTCGACGACGGCGGCGGAGCGTGGCGGGGATGCGGGCGGCGCCATCGGGGCGGTGGGCGATGCGCCCAACGCGTGGGCGCGGTGTTGGGTGGGCGCGCTCTCGTGCGCACGGCCCCCGGGGCGGCGGCGAGGGCGCGGGGAGCGCGTAAGAGAGAGTTGTGTGGAGCGGTGCGACGCGCACCACTCCGCTCTCGCCGGCTATCCCGCCACACGCCGCCAACCTTTCTCCCGTCCCTCGCACGCATCCTCAAGCACTTGACGCTTCCAGGGCGTCCAGGTCGGAGCGACACAGGCATGGCGGCGGCGCGCCGCTCTCCGCGGCGGGTCGGGTGGGGCGGCGCGCGGCGTGGGGCGCCCGCGCAGCCCGCGGCCGCGCCCGCAACCCCGGGCGCACATGTGTTGACGGAGAACGGGCGCGTCGCTGCGCGTGCTGTAGCGATGGGGGGCGGGCATGTTTGCGAGGTGTGCGCGGCTCGCCGCCGCGGCGCCGCGCCCACACTCCCGACCACCGCCCGATCAATCACACGCGCCCACGCCGACCGCCAGAGAGCCAACACCCGCAAGCAGCGCGCCCTCCTCCCTCTCCGCCGCCGCCGCCTCGCGCGCCGCGCGCTCGGCCCGCCGCGCGTTTGGCTCCGGCAGCAACAGCTTGAGGCGAAACGCGTCCGCGCCGTTCAGGTAGTACCGCAAGAGGCGCTTGTCCCGCAGGAAGCCCAAGGACTCGTAGACCCGCAGAGCGCTGAGTGAAAAGGAGAGGGAAGGAGGGAGGGGAGCATGGTCAGTCGCCGAGGCCTTTCGCGTCCGCGCCGGCGCCCGCCAAGCACGCACGCGGCGGCGCGAGGGCCGGCGAGCGCCGACGAGCCCCGGCAACGAACAAAGGAAACCACCGCCGACGCACCCCGCGTTGCCCGCCTCGGCCTCGAGCACCGCCTCGTCCGCGCCGCCCGCCGCCATGGCGGCCACGGCCCGGCGGACGAGCTGCTTGCCTGGTGAGGGGGGGGGAGGGAGGGGGTTTCAGGGGGGAAATGCTTGAAAAGAGGTGTCGGCTCAATTTCTTCTCCTTCTCACACCCTTCAACATTTCCCACCGCCCTCACCCACGCCCCGTCCGCGGTATGCGTCCGACACGACGAGCATGGCGATGTACCCCCGCATCATGCCTGTGGAGAGTGGAGGGTGGGAAGGGCGGGAAAGGGGCGGCCGGCGGGCCGGCGCGCGGCGGGTCGAGCGCGCGCGCCCCCCCCCCTCTCGCCTCCCTCTCCCCGCCCGTGCCTCGGTGGTCGTCCATCTTGCCCACGACGACGCCAAAGCACGCGCCCTTCGGCGTGGCCACCGCGTGCCGGCACCCGCCGCCGCGCACGGTCGGCGGGGCCGGCGGCGTTTCGCCCGTCCCGGTTTTTTTTGTCGAGTCGAACGCGAGCACGCAGAGCGAGGGCCAGTTGCGCAGAAAGTAGCGGTAGGTGAAGATGCTGTACGGCTCCGACAGCTCGGCGTCGACGAGCGACATGGCGAGCGGGAGGTCGGCCTCGGACGCGTACTAAAAGAGAGATTAGGGTTGGAGATTAGGGTTTGAGAAAAAGGGTAGGAATTCGGCCGCCGCACGTCGCCCGCCGCGCTCTCCACCATTCGCGCCTCCATGCAGGCACCACGGCGCACCTGGCGGTACACTATCCCGCCGCCTTCCCCTCCTCCCCCCGCGCTCGCCGCCGCGCGTGCGGCGGCGGGCGCCGCCATCGGCGCCGCCGGCGGTCCAAGCAGCGGCGGGCGACGGTGTCCGAGCCGCGCTCCGCGCTAGGCGCACTAGGCGGCCCGCGGCTCGGCTGTGTGGCGCGCTCGCCGCCGGCGGCGGCGCTTATCCACACTTTCTACCTCCCGCAGCCATCCATGCTGCGCGCCGTCGCCGCCGCCGTCGTGACGGGGTGAGTGATGGAGAGGGCGGAGCAGGGCGCCGGCGGCATTTGGCGTAAGATGCGGCGCCGCCTCCGCCGCGCCCCGCCCGCGCCGCCGCCCGCCCCGTGCCTGCGCGAATAGATGAGGCCTATATCTCACACACTACCCCGCTTCCTCTCAGGGCCGCCGCGCTCGCCGCCCGCCGATACCGGCGCTTGCGCGGTCCGTGCGCGCCGCCCAAGCTCGCCCCGCCTGCCGCCACCGTCCCGATGCGCGCGTGTGATGAAGCCGGCGCCGCCCCGCCCGCCGCCCTGCTCGCCACGGTCGCCGCCGCGGGCCAGGCACACGTCTTCCGCGGCTGGCCCGAGCTCGACGCCGCCGGCCGCGCCGCCCTGGTGGCCGACATGGAGGTGTGTGTGGAGTGCGGCGTGGAATGCGGCGCGGGCGGCGGGACGGGCTTGACCCTCCTCCCTCCCCCCTCGCCTCTCCAGTCGGTCGACCTGCCCGCCCTCGCCGCCGCGCACGCGACCGCGGTCGCCACTGGAGACGACGCAGCGTCCGCGCGGGGCGGCGCGTGCGCGCCCTGGACCGCGGTGGCCGACCTCGACGGCGCGCCTCCGTCGACCCGCGCCGCCTGGACCTCCACCGGCCTCGCCGCCGCCGCCGCCGGCCGCGTCGCCGTCCTCATCCTGGCCGGCGGCCAGGGCACGCGCCTCGGCAGCGCGGCGCCCAAAGGATGTTTTGACATCGGCCTCCCCTCCCGCACCTCCCTGTTTGGCCTGCACGCGGGACGGGTGGCCAAGCTGCGTGCGCTGGCGGCGGCGCACGCGGCGGAGGAGGGCGGGGAGGCGAGGTGGGGGAGGCGGGAGGGTTTCCGGGTGGCGGCCGCGCGCGCGGCCTCGACCGCCGCCCGACCCCCTCTTCCTCCCTTGTTCCAGCGGCACCGTGCACCTCTACATCATGACATCGCCCGCGACGCACGACGCGACGGTCGCGTTTTGGGCGGGGGAGGCGTGGTTTGGGTTGGGCGCGGAGACCGTGCACTTTGTCCCGCAAGCCACCATCCCCGCCGTCACCGAAGGCGGCCGGTTGATCCTCGAGACCCCATCCTCCATCGCCCGGTCCCCCAACGGCAACGGGGGCGTCTACCAAGCGTTGCTGGCCTCCGGCGCGCTCGACCGCATGGATGCGCACGCCGTCGCGTCCGTGGACATCGTGTGCGTCGACAACGCGCTGGCCCGCGGCGGCGACCCCGCGTTTGTGGGGGCGTGCCTGGAGGCGGGGGCCGCGGTGGGGTGCCGCGCGTTGCGGCGCGCGGCGCCCGAGGAAAAGGTGGGCGTGTTTGCCGCCGACGCCCGCGGCCGCCTGCGCGTGCTCGAGTACAGCGAGCTCAGCGAAGCGGACGCGAAAGCCACGGTGGAGGGTGGCGCCCCTCTGTACGGGTGGGCCAACATTTGCATGCACCACGCGACGCCCTCCTTTCTCCGTGCCGCCGCGGCCGACCTCGGCGCCGCCCGCCCCCTGTACCACGCGGCCCGGAAAACCATCGCCTCGGTGGACGGGCCGGTTGCGGGCGTCAAGCTGGAACTGTTCATTTTCGACGCGTTTGACTCGGCGCCCCCCTCGTCCGTCGCCCTGTTCGCCGTCGACCGGGCCTCCTCCTTCGCCCCCGTCAAGGGCGCGACCGGGGCCGACACGCCCGCGGACGCGCGGGCGGCGGTGCTGGCGCAGGGGGGGCGGTGGGTGGTGGCGGCGGGGGGCGTGTGCGCGAGCGGCGAGGGGGTCGAGGTCGCGCCGTCCGTCTCGCTCGCGGGCGAGGGGCTGGCGCCGCTCGTTGCGGGGCGCGCCATCGAGTCCGCGGACGGCGCCGCACTGGTGCGCGCGGCGCGCGCGGCGGGAGGGACGTGAGGGTCGACACGGCGGCGCGGGGTGCGACACAGAAAGGGGCGCGGCCTACCCCCCGATCAAAAGCCGCAGCGCTGGCGGGCGAGCGCTCAAGGCGGGGGCGAGGGTCGAAATCGCGGGAAACGAAAGACAGGGGGAGGAGGCGCCACACACGCCACCCCCGCAAGCGCCCGGCTCGGTCGACGCCGCGGGCGGCGCCGCGCTGGCGGACGCAGGAGGGGGGCGAGGGTCGAAACAGCTCGAGGCGATTGCCACGAGGCGCAGACGAGGGGGAGCCACGCCACCCCCCAAAAACGGGAGACGCGAGTCGCGCCGCCACCCGCCCGCCTTGCAAGCCGGAGAGGAAGAGAGGGATCAGGCAAGCCCAAAAACTATATCCGCCCCCCCCCTCCCTCCCTCGCGCCAAGTGTCAAATGCCCAACTCGTTCAGCAGCCGCCACTGCGCCCTGACCCCCGCCACCGACGCCGCCGCCGCGGCGCCGGACGCCGCGGCGGACGGGACGCCCGGTGTCGCGGGGAACGCGTAGTCGCCCGCGGCAAAAAGGCCGGGGACCGGCGTGCGCCACCCGGGGGCGCCGCGGCCGGCGGGCCAGCCTGGCCCGTACGACCCCTTGTCCCGGTTCAGGAAGCGGGCGTGGGTGAGGGGGGTGCCGACCAGCTCCAGGTCGACCCTGTCGGCGAGGCCGGGCACCGCGGCCGCGCACGCGGCGCGGAGCGGCGCCGAGCGCTCGGCCTTGAGCTCCTCGTACGCCGCGCTCCCTCGTGCCACCCCCTCCCAAATTTCCCACGGTTCCGACGCGGGGTAGTACGCGTGCAGGCAGTGGCGGCCGGGCGGGGCGAGGGAGGGGTCGGCGACCGAGGCGATCGACACGAGCGACACGTTTTGTGGCGCGGCGACGCCGCCGGCCGCGTCCCACGACGCCACCGCCAGGTGGTGCATGTCGAGGCCCTCCAGCCCGTCGGCGTCAAAGCCGCAGTGGTAGTGCATGAAGGAGGCGAGGGGGGGGGTGGCGGCGGCGGCGGCGGAGAGCGCGCGCGCCGCCGCCGACCCCGCGCCCTCGCCCGCGGCCGCGAGCGCGGCCGTCGCGGCCGCGGACGCGCCCGAGATGACGGCTTTGCGAGCGCGCACGACCGTGCCGTCGGCGAGGCGCACGCCGGCCGCGCGGCCGGCGGGGTCGAGGACGAGCGACGACGCGCGCGCGCGCGTCGACACCGTCCCCCCCCCCCGCCGCACCGCGCCCGCCAGCGCGCCCGCGATGGCCGACGCGCCGCCCACGGGGAACTCGAGGACCGCGCCGGGCCTGTACCACTCGCGCATCATGAACGACGACTCGGCGAGCGAGCACCCCGACGCGGGGAGCCCGCACAGGAGGAAGCAGAGCAGGTCGAGCCACCGCCGCACAAAGGACGGGTCGGGGATGGCCAGGTCGTCCAGCAGCGACGCGGTCGAGGCCTGCATGCGCGGCAGGGAGGCGGCGGCGGCGGCGAGGGACGGGAGGTACCGCGCGGCCACCGTGACCACCGCCCCGGCGTCGCCGCGCAGCGCGAGCGCGGGCACCGCGGTCGCGGCGGCCGCGAGTGGGACCATCGCGGCCCGCACGCGGGCCCAGTCGGCCGCGGCGGCGGGGCCGGGCGCGCACGCGGCGAGCAGGGAGTCAAACCCGGCGCCGCCGACGCCCGCCGTGATCGGGGCGGTGCCGGGCAGGGTCACGCGCCAGGAGTCGTACTCGTGGTAGTCGATCTGGGGGGGGGTGGAGGGCGGGGTGGCGTTGGAGTCGGGGTCGGGGCGCGCGCGCGCGCGCCCTCCCACCGTCTCCTCCCGCCCACACCTGCGCCCCCACCGCCGCCAGCACGTGGGCCATGGGGTTGGCGTCCCGCCCGGTGGACCGCATGCCGGAGAAGAGGGAGGGGCCTGGAAGAGTCGAGGGCGGCGTCGCGGCGCGTGCGCCGCCGCCACCCTTGCCCGCCTCCACCCCTTTCCCTCCTCACCAGACTCGAACGTGTACTCGCCACCCCCTCGCGCCGGTCGGGTGAAGGCGTGCGCCGCGCCGCCGATGGTGGTGTGCCCTTCCAGCACCGCGACCGACAGCCCCCACTTGGCCAACAGGGCCGCGGCCGACAGCCCGCCCAGGCCCGCCCCGATGACGACGACGTCGGCAGACGCGGGGAGGGGGTCGGAGGCGGGGGTGGCGGCGGCGGCGGGGGCGGGGGCGTGGCGGCGGGGTGGCGGGCCGGCACGGCGGCGCGCGCCGCGCCGCATCGCGCCCGCCCGCCCCCCTCCAGGCCCCGGCCCCACCCTTGAGGGACCGCCGCTGGTGCCTGGCATCGGCCGCGGGCTGGCGGTGGGACGTGTTTGGTTGCAGGGGGCCGCCGCGCGGAGAGTGTGGGCTGCCACCGCGCTCGCGTCGGCCCCCCCAAACGACAAGAGTCGGTGCCGCCCGCCGGGGCGGCGGCACACGCACGCACGCGCCCGGCGGGCGGCCCCTGTGTCACACACCGCGCTTCGCTCTCCCGCGGCGGCCGCGACCGCTCCCCGCGCGGGGGCGCGGCGGCGAGGCGGGCGCCGCGCCGCCGCGCCCGCCCGAGGGGGGCCGCCGTCGCGGGCGCGCGGGGCATGCATCAATCGGTTCCCGATCCCGGGCTCGGGCTTATTCTTCGTTGGGGGGGGTCGAGGGGTCGGGGGTGTCGTCTCGCTTTGGCGTCTCCTTCCTCTGTTTGGCGCCGATTACGCGGTGCGCCCCGCCGCGGGCGGGGGGAGTGCGAGAGCACACCCCCCGCGCCCGGCGCGGGCGCCGCCTGTGCGCGCGCGCTCTCCACCACGCGTCAATCACCCCCCCCTCCTCTTGTCCGCGTCCACCGTGGCCGCGAACGAGGGGTCGAGCGTGACGCCCGCGCCCACCACGACGAACGCGGGCGTGGCGGCCAGAAAGGCGAGCGCCACCGCGGCGGTCGGCAGGCCCGCAGGCCGCGCCACCGCGCCCAGGTCGGCGGGCGACGCGTTGCTGCCGCGGGCCAGGAGGAGGTGGGCGACCCGGGCGGCGTAGTCGGCGAGGGCGGCAGAGGCGGGGGAGGGCGGGGCAGTGGCGGCGGCGGCCGCGCGCTCGCGCGGTGGCGGCGACGCGGACGACGGCGCGCCGGCGCCGCGCTCGCGCCTCGCGCGCCCGGCGCGCGCCAGCGTGCACTCGCCAGCGCCGCCTCGGGCGCGGCGCGGGGAGGCCAGTGTGGCTTCGAGCGCGCCGGAGCCGGTGCGGTCGAGGGCGAGGGTGAGAGGGGCGCCGTCGACGGTGCCTGCAGAGTGCGAGGGGAGCGTGTCGTGAGCGTGCAGGCGGGCGGCACGGGAGCGCGGGAGAGGGAGGATGCGGCGGTACCGCATCGCCGCGCGCGTGGCGGCCGCTCCCACCCCCTCCGCCCCGCCACCCTCTCAACTCCCGCCTCGTCGCGCCTACCGTGCAGCACGACGCTGATTCCGGGCGCCACGTCGGCGGGCGGCAGGCGCACGGTGGCAGCATCGCCGCGCGCCGCGGCGGCGGCCGCCGTGCGCCGCCGCGTCGCGGGCGGCTCCCGCCCGTCGTCGGACACCATGGGGGGGACGGGGGGGGCGAGGAGGAAGGGAAGGGGCGCGCGCGCGAGAGTGGCCAACCTCGCGTGCCGACCGCAAGCACGCCGCCCTTCCCACCATGTACACCGCCCCTCCCACCACCATCCATGTGCGCCGGTTTGAGACTAGTTACACAGCGCGAACAGACGCCGGCCGGCCGGCCCGCGGCGTCCGCGCGGCTAGACCGTTTTATCTTTTCCCTTTTCAAGCGGCCCGCCCGCCGGGGCGGGGCGCGCGCCGGGCGCAGCGCCCGGGCGCGCCCCGCCCGCCGCCGCCCTGGCGGGCGGCGGGGGGGGCGGAGGGC
>Ga0315278_10001282_pt1 | contig 21956 bp, 18 predicted proteins | sample YL17G06_0_MG_FD_203880 | JGI IMG/M metagenome (GOLD analysis project Ga0315278, IMG submission 203880) | Sediment microbial communities from Yellowstone Lake, YNP, Wyoming, USA - YL17G06_0 | ecosystem: Environmental > Aquatic > Freshwater > Lake > Sediment | place: USA: Wyoming | collected... | reverse complement strand
CCTCGAAGCGGTCCGGTTTCAGGCCGGTCAGGAGGTCGCGCATCCCGGAGCTTTCCAACTGGAAGAGGCCGATCGTCTTTCCTGAGGAGAGGAGGGCAAAGGTCTTGGGGTCGTCGAACGGCACCTGGTCCATGACCAATGGTGGATCGCCGGGATGTCTCTCATTGATCAGATTCTCGGCACGTTTGATCATCGTGAGGGTTTTGAGGCCCAGGAAATCGAATTTGACGAGCCCGATCTTTTCGACGTCTCCCATCGAATATTGGGTGACGATTTCGTCGTTGGCTCCTTTGTAGAGCGGCACGTGGTCCGTGAGCGGCCCTTCCGAAATCACCACGCCGGCGGCGTGAGTCGAGGCGTGCCGGGCCAGTCCTTCAAGGGAGCGGGCGATGCCCATCAGTTCTTTGACCCGCGTATCGGTCTCGACGAGATCGCGCAGTTTCGGTTCCTGATCGAGTGCCTGCTGGAGCGTGATGTTGAGCTGATTCGGGACGAGCTTGGCCACGCGATCGACTTCGGTATAGGGAATTTCCAGCACACGGCCCACATCGCGGATCGCGGCTCTCGCCCCGAGCGTTCCGAACGTAATGATCTGGGCTACGTGGTCCTTGCCGTACTTGTCGACCACATAGTTGATGACCTCGCCCCGGCGTTCCATGCAGAAGTCCATATCGATATCGGGGAGGGACACACGTTCGGGATTCAGAAACCGTTCGAACAAGAGCGTGTAGACGAGGGGGTCGAGGTCTGTGATGCGCAGCGCATAGGCGACCAGACTCCCGGCAGCGGAGCCTCGGCCAGGCCCTACCGGAATGTGACGCGAGCGGGCAAACTTGATGATGTCCCACACGATGAGGAAATAGCCGGCGAATCCCATCGAGCAGATGATCGTCAGCTCTTCACGCAGGCGAAGCTCATAGGTGGCCGGCAGGATCTGGCTGGGCCTTTCTTGCAGTCTGGCCGCCAATCCCTCCAGCGCCAGGCGCTCCAGATAGGTTTCCCGCGTGAAACCTTCGGGAACTTTGTATTGCGGGAGATGCGTCTTGTTCAGCACCAGTTGGAGGTCGCAGTTGTCTGCAATCCGACAGGTATTGGCGACGGCATCGGGAAACTCAATAAAGGCGGCCGAGACCTCTTCTGTCGATTTCACATAAAGCTGATCCGTATCGAACTTCATGCGATTCGGGTCGCTGATTGTCTTGCCGGTTTGCAGGCAGAGCATCAGCTCGTGCGGGCGGAAATCTTCTTTCTTGAGGTAGTGGCAATCGTTGGTGCCGGCCAGAGGAATGTCCATTTTCTTGGCGATGTCGAGCAGGCCGCTATTCGCGACTCGCTGATGGTCCAACCCGTTCGCCTGCACCTCAAGATAAAAGTGTTCCTTTCCGAAGATTTCCTGAAACTCTCCAGCCACAGCCATGGCGCCATCCATGTCCTTCTGGCCAATGAGGTAGGGAATCTCGCCGCTCAAGCAGCCGGACAGGGCAATCAGCCCTTCATGGTGCTCTTTCAGAATTTCCTTATCCATCCGCGGCTTATAGTAGAACCCTTCAAGATACGCTTTACTAACCAGCTTGATCAGATTCTGATAGCCGGTCAGATTTCGAGCCAGGAGGATCAGGTGATAGTAGTCGTTGTTGGCGAGGCCGCTGTCTTTGGCAGCTAAGCGACTGCCAGGCGCCATGTAGGCCTCGCAGCCGATGATGGGCTTGATGCCTGCTTCTTTGGCTTTGCGGTAGAACTCGATGGCCCCGAACATGTTGCCATGGTCGGTCATCGCCACGGCCGGCTGATTAAATGATTTGATCTGCTGGACGAGCGGCTCGATCTGATTCGCGCCGTCCAGGAGACTGAACTGGGTATGAAGATGGAGATGAACGAATTGCGACGCCACGGAAGGAATTCCTTTGGCGAATTCTAGTCAGCGGTGGGTGGGGAAGTCAAACGAAGCTGGGACGACTGGTATTTCTAATAAACTTGAGTGGCCACGCTCACACACCTCGTGGATCTGTACTCGTCAGAGTAGATGTGGGATAGGTATTCGGCTGATCAAAATACCAGTATTTATAAGACGATTTGGCTGGTTGATGCTTGACCGAGTTAGTGAATCGGCTGACAATATGGGGCGCGTTCTCCAATATGAAAATCAAAGGACAGGTTCTTAATCGGTGTCTGTAAACATTCTGAAAGGAATTTCTCATGGCGAGGGACAAAACCACAGAAGGAACAGTGAAGAAGCCTGGCGCTGCGTCTATCCCAAAACGCAGCGTGGTCCCCGATCGACTCGATCTGCGTGACAGGCTCTATATGCCGCCGGTGGCCGTGGTGCCAGGCTTGGCACTTGCTCCGATGACCAACATCCCCGTGCTCGATCAGGGACAGACCAACGCCTGTACGGGCTTTGCGCTGGCAAGCGTCGTGTATCACTTGCAGCGTGCCGCGAAGCGGAAGCAGGTGGATTGTTGCGTGGCTCCATTCATGCTGTATTCGATGGCACGGCGCTATGATGAATTTCCTGGCGATCCAGATGCCGATACCGGATCGAGTCTGCGTGGGGCGATGAAAGGCTGGTACAAACACGGCGCCTGTGCGGACAGGCTGTGGACCTCGGAAACAATGCCGACAGGCCAAGTTACAAAATCCGCAGACGATTGGTGGCTCGATGCCGTACAGCGTCCGCTCGGGGCGTATTACCGCGTCGACACGCGATCGGTCACCGATATGCACGTCGCACTCAACGAGATCGGCATTCTGTATGCCAGCGCTGTCTGCCACTCAGGCTGGGATAAAGGATTGGCGAGCACATCACACACCAAAGGCGGGTACTGGATGATTCCAGGTCGGAAGGCAGGCCCCAGCGACGGTGGCCATGCCTTTGCGATCGTCGGCTATAACCAAGACGGGTTCATCATTCATAACTCGTGGGGCACGGGCTGGGGTACGAAGGGCCGTGCAGTGTTACCGTATGAAGACTGGCTCGACAATGCGATGGACTGTTGGGTGGCACAACTGGGCGTGGTCACCGAACTCCATCTGAAGATCGCACAGTCGACGACGTTGCGTCTGGAGGCAGGCAAAGTGCAACTCGCCAGCGAATCGTCGTTACGTAAGCGCGAGATCGGCCCGTTCATCATCGATATGGCGAACAACGGCCGGCTCAGCAACACCGGTGATTTCCGCACACAGGAGTCCGACATCAAGGCACTAGTCACGCACCATCTCGGCATGGCACGGACAGCATGGGGCTTAGGCAAGAATGATCCCATGGATATTGCGATCTACGCGCATGGAGGTCTCACGTCCGAGAATGATGCGGGAGAAACGGCAGCGAGGTGGATTCCGGCGCTGTATGAAAACAAGATTTTCCCTATCTTCCTGATGTGGGAAACCGACCTCTGGTCCACGCTCAAGGGGCGCCTTGAGGACGTCTTAGAGGGCCAGCCGCGTCCGACCGGCGGGTTGTTCGACGGCGTCAAGAGCTGGTGGAACGAACGGCTGGAAAAACTACTGGCCCAGCCGGGGACGGCGATCTGGAGCGAAATGAAACAGAATGCGGACGCGATTTCCAATACTGCCGAGAGTGGAGGGATGAAGCTCTACAAGGCGTGCCAACAATCGCCGCACTTTGCCGATCTGTCCAAGGTGCGCTTGCATCTAGTCGGCCATTCGGCCGGAGCGATTCTGCACAGTCATGTCGTCGATCGGCTGGGAGGGCAGGGCTGGACATTCGATAGCGTGAACTTTATGGCCCCGGCGGTACGAGTCGACCTCTTCGAGAGAACAGTCATCCCCGCCATCGCAAGCGGTACGGTCAAGCGCTTCAATCAATTCCATCTGTCCGACGACATGGAACAGAAGGATCCGACGTGCAAACCGATTCTTGGCTACAGCCGCTCGTTGCTCTACCTGGTGTCGCAGTCGCTCGAACATGGACGATCGACGCCGATACTCGGCATGGAAAAGTATTTTAACGACAAGATTGGATCGAAGAAATTGGCAAACGTTTATACCTGGGCTGCGCCCGGCAGAGAATCGAAAAGCACGACGCATGGCGGATTCGACGACGATCAGGTAACGATGGCGAGTGTGATTGCGCTGATGAAGGGAAAAGCGCTCTAACAGGATACTAAAAAAACTCCGCCAGCGGCATTCTCGATACCCGTGAGGTGTATCTCGCACGACGATTGACGAGTGATCCATTGCACCATTGACTGAAGGATTGACGATGTGTGCATTGAATCATTGTTTCATTGGAAGGCTCCGCTCATCGTCAATGACCCAATGAATACATCGTCAATTCCTCAGACAATGAATCAATTCATGCACCGGCTGACGCTTCACGATGAATGCGCACCGCGTTAACAGGCTGCGAAAAACTCTCTGAGCACATCGGAATTTCACTGGTCTGCACGTTTCGGGGAACAGAAGTACAGCACGCAGGATGCTCAAAAAGGCCGTCCAGCAAGGCCGCAGCGAGCGAAGAGGCGAGGCGTACGCTTCGGTACGTTGAACCTCTGAGCGACGCGAGAACGAAGCTGGCGGACTTTTTCAGCATCCTGCTAGAGCCGCTCGCCGTACTTGCGATAGTGCTCTTTTTTGGCTTCGTCGATCCACTTGTCCCGCTTGATCCGGTCGGGGGCGGTGTAGAGCTTCTTCGCGACCTTGGCGATATCCTCCGGCTTCCAGCGCGCAATCTGGACGAAGGTATGCAACCCCATCTTGTTCAGGGTCCGCGCAAAGACGGGACCGATCCCGTGAATCTTTCTCAGGTCGTCTTTCTGTCCGTCTTTCGCCGCTTTCGCCTGTTCCATCTGCAGGCTCAGTTGACTCACATTCTGACGGGTCTGGCGAGGAGCCACGGCCCCACCATCGGTCTTGATGCGGAGGGCGGCCCGCACTTCGACCAGGCGTTTACGGAGGCGGGTGATCTCCTCTTGCGTTTCTCCCGCCGTCTTCACCTGATCAGCGAGGCCCTGCTGTTGCACTTCGAGTTCTTGAATCCGGTGGTTCAGGCTGTCGATCCGTTCGGCTCGCTCATCGAGGAGTTGTTTATCGAGCAAGAGCTGGGCTCGGAGTTGGTCCTGTGCCGCGAGCTGTTTGTTTAACTTGGCGATCTGTGCTTCGTGCTGCATGAGGGTGTGGGCATATTTCGTTTCCCACTGTGTCAGTGATGCCTCTTGCTCCTGAAGCCGTTGGGTGAGAGGCTCCAGCTCGCCGATTTGTCGGTCCCGGTCAGCCAGTTGGCTGTCGAGTTGATGCAGCGCGGCTCGATGCTCGGTGTCTCGATCGCTGAGTTGTACCTCCAGCCAATGGACTCGTCCCTGGGCCGGTTCGAGTTCCTCCACGCGCGCGCGGAGCCGTTCGGCTTCTGCTACGGTGGCTTCCAACTCGGCGACGCGACATTGAAGATTATGCCGTTCTTGCTCGTTCGACTCGAGGGTCTGTTGGGCTGCCTGGCGCACGAGTTGGAGTTGCTGGGCTTCTTCCGACTGCACGGCGGTGGCTGCATCGTATTCGCTCGCGCGCCGGCGAACAGCGGCTTCTTCCGCCTCCAGAACCGTCAGCCGCTGCGTGCGAAGGGCTAACTCTTCTTGAAGCGCCTGGAGGCGGTCGTTTCGTGCCGAGAGCTCCTGTTGGGTGGATTGCACAAGGGTTTCTGCCGAAATGATGTTACTTTCCAAAATCTGCATCGCCGAGGATTTGGCTTTCAGCTCATACTGCACCTTCTCCAGCGTCTGTTCTTTACTCCGCAGGGCGCTGTTGAGTTCAAGGTACTGTTGCTTGAGCGATGCGGCTGACAGGTTCCGCAAGAGCCATCCGACCGCGCCGCCGATGCCTGCCGCGACGAGAAGACATCCCACGATCTGGCTGATGAGTACGATCATTGGTCACTTACTCCTTTCACCCGCAATTCGATGCGACGGTTGTGCTGGAGTCCGGTTCGCGTCTGCGCCGCCGTCAGTGGTCGTGAAGCGCCATAACCGATGGCGGTGAACTGATTGGTCAGGCCGTGGCTGATGAAGTAGTGCCGCACGGCTTCAGCGCGTCGGCGGCTGAGTTGAAGGTTATAGTCCGGTTCGCCGTACTTGTCCGTATGACCGCTGATCTCAATGGCTGTGCGAGGAGTAGGACGCAATTGGGTGATCAGCTGATCCAATGTGGTCCGACTGCGGGGCGTCATCGTGGTGGTGTTCGAATCGAACTCGATGGAGGCGCGCGACAGGATCTCATTCAACTTCTTCTGGAGCGAAGGTGAGGGAGCCGGGAGCGGAGCCGCCAGAATATGATCTTCCAGCTCGAGCCCTGTCTGCGCAAGAGGGCCAATCTCTCGCAGCATGGCGGCTTTGGCACCCTCGTTGTCGACCCGGCCGCTGAGGACAATCGTGCGACCGTCGATGATGATGGAGCCACGTTCTGTCATGTGCCCTAAGATGGGGAGGACCGTGGAAACATCGGCGGCCCAGGCTGCCGGTCCCACTCTCGGATCCACCGCCAACTGATCGACCACACGACCAGGCGTTGCCCCATAGAGCTCTTGGGCTCGCTGCAGGATTGTAGCCTTGCTGGTCTCACTGGGGAGTGAGCCGCGGAGGGTCAGAGTCCCGTGCTCTAAACGTGCATGAAAACTGGCAGGGGTGAGGGAGCTCGATGCTGTCGGTGTCGGAAGATGTCGCGGGATGCAGAACACGCCAAGAAGAGCAAGTGCGACAGCGCCTGCGCCAAGAATCGCTCTGCGCATCATGAATCCACTCTCGAGCGGAAGGTAGCTGATAGATCCTTCTGACCCTACCATACTGCGTGGGCTCATGCCAGACAGGATTTATGGGCCTATCCCGTATGATCCTAGCGGGGTGGCCCGTGGTGACCCGGGGTGAGATGAATGTATCGATCTTCGATGTTTAGCCCGTATTATTCGTGAGCGCTTCTGCTGCAATCGCTGATCCGCTGCTACGTTCTTCGTCGCTCGTCGTTCGTGAAACGTGAAGCGCAGGGCGGAATGAGTGTGTCTGTGTCCTCGCATGCGAGATACGAGATACGCTTCACGAGGAACGCGTTCTGAGCGATTTCGCGACGAACCGTCACGAATAATGCGAGCTAGGGACTCCATCCCTCTTGTAAGGAGGATATTCATTTGTTATTCTTCGCCGCGCCTTCCGACTCACGTCACATCGATTGATCGTTTCCCAAGGAGTCTCTATGGCCGGCATCAAGCGGGCATTAATCAGCGTGTCAGACAAGACCGGTGTGCTGGAAATGGCGAAAGGGCTCGCGGCGCTTGGGGCCGAGATCCTTTCGACCGGAGGAACTGCAAAAGCCCTGCGTGAAGCCGGTGTAAAGGTGACCGATGTGGCATCCTACACAGGCTCACCGGAAATTCTCGATGGCCGTGTCAAAACACTGCACCCCAAGATTCATGGCGGCCTACTGGGACGTCGTTCGGTGCCAGCCCATGTCGAGCAGATGGAGCAGCATGGGATTGGACCCATCGACGTGGTCGTGGTCAATCTCTATCCGTTCGAGGCGACGATCGCAAAACCCCACTGCCTCTTTGAAGAGGCCATTGAAAATATCGATATCGGCGGGCCATCGATGCTGCGCTCTGCAGCCAAAAACCACGAAGATGTTCTGGTGGTCGTGGACCCGACCGACTACCAGCGCGTGCTCGATGCGGCGAAGGCAGGGACGGTGTCGCACGAGTTACGGCGCGAGTTGGCGATGAAGGTGTTTCAACACACGGCGCGCTACGACAGTCTGATCGCCGAGTATCTTGAGAAGCAGGTGCAAGGCAGCGAGGTCAAGTTCCCAAAAATATTGTCCTTGCAGTTCGAACGGGCAGAGATGCTCCGCTATGGGGAAAACCCGCATCAGCAAGGGGCCTTCTATCGAGAGCTGCATTCGACCGAGCCATCGGTGTCCCGTGGAAAGATCCTGCACGGCAAGGCGATGTCGTATAACAATTTCCTCGATGCCAATTCGGCGCTCGAACTGGCGAAAGAATATGACGAAGTCGCCGTGGCCATTATCAAGCACAACAATCCCTGCGGTGTGGCACTGGGTGCGACGCCGGTCGAGGCCTATGTCAAAGCCAGGGAGACCGATCCCATCTCGGCGTTCGGCGGCGTGATTGCGTTCAATCGCCCCGTGGATCTGGCCGCGGCGAAGGAAATTACCTCCACGTTTGTGGAAGTAGTCATTGCGCCGGGATTTGCAGACGATGCACTCGCAGAATTGAAGCGTAAGAAGGATCTGCGTTTGCTCGATGTCGGGCCGCTCACGAAGGTGACGCACGAGGGCTTCGATCTCAAGAAGTTGGTTGGGGGCTTGATCGTGCAGGATCGGGATCTCGGTGTCTTGACCGATCTGAAAACGCTCAACGTACCGACCCTGCGCAAACCGACGGACGAGGAGTATGCGGCCTGCGCGTTTGCCTGGAAGGTCTGCAAACACGTGAAGTCGAACGCGATCGTCTATGCGAAGCCTGGCCAGACGGTGGGAATCGGCGCCGGCCAGATGAGTCGGGTCGATTCGGTAAAGCTTGCGGTGATGAAAGCCCAAATGCCGATCAAGGGATGCGTGATGGCGTCGGATGCGTTCTTCCCGTTCCGGGATGGATTAGATGCCGCCGCACAGGCGGGAATCACGGCGGTCATTCAGCCGGGCGGCTCGATTCGCGATGCCGAAATTATCAAAGCCGCAGATGAACAGGGGTTGGCGATGATTCTGACGGGCATGCGCCACTTCCGCCACTAACCGATGGTGATGTGTGATCAGTGATGCGTGATCAGTTGAACCAAGGCGTCGAGAAAGTCTTCGCAGCGATCTTTTTCTACTTTTTCTTCATCTCCAACTCATCACTCATCACTCATCACTCATCACGAGTGGATTGAGATGAAAATTCTTGTCATCGGCAGTGGTGGACGCGAGCACGCCATGGTATGGAAGCTCGCGCAAAGTTCCCGCACGCCCACGCTCTACTGTGCGCCGGGCAATGCGGGGATCGAATCACTCGCGACCTGTATACCGATCAAAGCCGACGATATTGCCGGGCTAAAAACATTCGTGCAGTCGGAGAAGATTGATCTGACAGTCGTCGGGCCGGAAGCTCCGCTTGCGTTGGGCATTGTCGACGAATTTCGCAAATTCAAGCTCAAAATATTTGGACCGACGAAGGGTGCTGCGCGCATCGAAGCCAGTAAAGTTTTTTCTAAAGAGATCATGGCCAGCGCGAAGATTCTCACGGCGGAGTCACAAAGTTTCGACCGGGTCACTTCAGCCTTGGCCTATCTCGATCGGCATGAGCTTCCCGTGGTGGTGAAGGCTGATGGACTAGCGCAGGGAAAGGGTGTGGTGGTCGCGACGACCCGTGAGGAGGCGAAACAGGCCGTCCGCGATTCGATGGAGCATGCGGTGTTTGGTCAGGCCGGTCAGCGCGTGTTGATCGAACAGTTTCTTGACGGCGAGGAGTTGACGATCATGGCCTTCACGGATGGCCGGACGGTGGTGCCGATGCTGCCGGCGCAAGATCATAAACGAGTCGGGGATGGCGATACGGGGCCCAATACCGGGGGCATGGGCGCCTATTGTCCTGCGTCGCTCGGCACCATGGCGCTGCGCGAGCAGGTCACCCGGCAAGTCTTGTATCCCGCCGTCGAAGCCTTGTCACGCATGGGCTGTCCGTTTCAGGGCGTTTTGTATGCTGGGCTCATGATTGTGAAAGGCACGCCGTACGTCTTGGAGTTCAATGCCCGGATGGGGGACCCGGAAACGCAAGTCGTGCTCCCATTGCTCAAGACCGATTTGTTGGAGGTGATGGAGGCCGTGGTCGAACATCGGCTCGATCAGCTCGCCGTGGACTGGCATGATGAGACGGCGGTATGTGTCGTCATGACGTCGGGAGGCTATCCCGGTGCCTACCAGACTGGCCGTGCGATTCACGGATTACCGGCCATGACCGATGAGAGGACCGTGGTGTTTCATGCAGGGACGGCACGAACAGGTACCGAGGTGGTGACGGCCGGGGGCCGGGTGCTGGGAATTACGGGACGCGGAAAGACCCTGGCAGATGCGCAAGCGGAGGCCTATCGCGTGACCCGGTCGATTTCATTTGAAGGTTCTCACTATCGAACGGATATTGCGCAGCGTGCGTTCGCACGTCACGCGTAACGCAGCATGGGGCTGATGGTTCCAGCCATGGCAACGATCGAGCGCTATGTTGCTTCCACCGTTCCGGTGCTTGCTGAGCGGGTGCGTCGCATGCTTGGAGAGAGCGGGCTTATCGCCCTGCCGACGGAAAGTTTCTACGGGCTTGCGGTGGCCCCGTTCGACGAACAGGCGCTCGCCAGATTGTGGCAGGTCAAAGGCCGGTTGGAGGGAAAGCCGATTCTCGTTCTGATCGGTGACAGGCCTCAGTTGGAGCCGTTCGTTCGAAACATCCCATCAGCGGCCACCGTATTAATGAACGCCTTCTGGCCCGGGCCTCTCACGATCGTCTTTCCTGCAGCGGTAGGACTCTCCGATGCTGTGACTGCAGGAACCGGCTCTGTCGGCATCCGTCTCAGTGCCTGGCAGCCGCTGGCTGATCTCTTGCGTCGAGTCGGGCCGGTGACCGGCACCAGTGCGAATCGTGAAGGTATGACGCCGCCCCGCAGGGCCGAAGAGGTGCAGCACAGCCTGGGAAACGCGGTCGATTTAATCATTGATGCTGGACCGACCCCCGGCGGGCGACCGTCCACCGTCATCGACGTACGGGGCCCGATCCGAATCATTCGCGATGGAGCGATCGAACGAGGTGCCATCGCGGCACAGTTGGCCGCTCACGGCCTGCATCTCGACACAGATAATCGGTAAAGTTGATTGTATCGTTCACATTGAAAGGAGAATGCTGATGACTCGAACAGTCATGGTTCGTAGCCTTGTTGCGGTGGCCGCAATAACGATCTTCTCGGTGGGTCTGTCCGGGTGCGATTACTGGCCCCCGGCACTCCAAACACAAGTAGAACAACTTCGCTCCGAGCTGCAGAGTGCGACAATGGAAAAGACCCAGCTACAGAATCAACTCGCCTCCATTACCAAGGTGAAAGACGACTTGCAGGTACAAGTAGACGATCTCTCCCGGGCAAATCGCGATAAGTCGTCCATGATTAACAGTTTGCAAAATAGCCTGGTGGCAGCACAGGAACGGCTGGCGAAGTCGGCGAAAGTCGCAACGCCGAAGGCAGGCGCGGTCAAGCCATCCGCAAAGGTCACACAGAAGGCTCCGGCTAAGAAGAAATCACCGGCCAAGAAGGCCACAGGCACACGCTAGCGCGCCTCGTTTTCCCTGTCTATTTGGTACTGGAAGACGACGGCGCAGTCGTCGCTGTGGTTGAGGTCGTGCTTGACGGGGTGCTTGCCGGCACGGACGCGGGGGGAGAAGCTGGAGTAGAAGGAGCCGCAGACGTCGCCTGGTCGGACGTACTTGGCGCCGCCTCTTTCTTCTCCCCGGTCGTAGCTATTGGTACGTCACTGCCGGAAGAAGGCTTCATTTTGTCGGAGTAGTCCGTCACATACCACCCGCTGCCTTTGAACATGATGGCGGGCGATGAAATAAGTCGCTGTACGCGCTTCCCGCACCGCGGGCAGGTGGTGAGGGGGTCATCCTTCATACTTTGCTTGACCTCAAACCTGTCCGCACAGCCTTCGCACTGGTACTCGTAAATTGGCACGATTCGTTTCCTCCTACTAGCCCGGCTTCTCTGGTCTATCTGGTCTATCTGGTCTATTCGGTCTGTTTGGTCTGTCTCGTGTGTTTGGTTGAACCAAACTAACCAGATGAACCAGATAGACCAGACAGACCGCAGCCGCTAGGTGAGCTGTTTGAATGCCGCGTCGAGGCGATCCATTCCCCGGACAATCGTCTCCATGCTGGTCGCATACGACAGTCGAATGTGCTGGGTACTTCCAAACGGCTCACCGGGAACCACGGCGACCTTGAATTCCTGCAACAGGTAGTTCGCGAGGTCGGTCGGAGTGGCGATCTTTTTGGTTGCACTCTGCCGTCCGAGCAATCCACTCACATTGGGGAACGCATAAAATGCTCCGGTTGGCATTCGGCAGCGAACGCCTGGCATCGCATTCAGGCGCTCGACTATGACGCGCCGTCGCCGATCGAACTCTGTTACCATCTTCTCTATGAACGCACCGCCTTCACGCAGGGCCACCACGGCAGCCTTTTGTGAAATGGAACAGGGGTTGGACGTACTCTGACTTTGAATGTTCGCCATGGCGGTCAAAAGGTCTTTCGGTCCAGCCGCGTAGCCGATCCGCCAGCCGGTCATCGCATAGGCTTTCGAGACACCATTGATCACGACGGTACGGGCTGCGACCTCCGGTCCTAACGAGGCAATGCTCGTGTGTGTCACTCCGTCGTAGAGGACTTTTTCATAAATCTCGTCTGAAATGAGAAGAAGATCCCGACGGAGAGCCAGGTCAGCAAGGCGTTCGAGCGTCGCCCGATCGTAGGTCGCTCCCGTTGGATTGCCGGGGCTATTGACGATAATCGCCTTGGTGCGGGTGGTGATGAGCCGTTCCAATTCATGGGCATCAATGGCGTACCCATCCTCTTCACGGGTCGGCAAGTACACCGGCGTGGCGTCGTTCAGCAGGATCTGGTCGGCATAGGAAACCCAATAGGGAGCGGGAATGATGACTTCGTCGCCCGCTTCAAGGAGCGCTTCGGCAAGGTTGTAGAGCGAATGTTTGGCGCCACACGAGACCAGCACTTGAGATTTCTCGTACCGGAGCCCTTGCTCCGCCTGAAGCTTGTCGATAATCGCTTGGCGTAGTTCATCGATGCCGGACGAGGGCGTGTATTTCGTAAACCCCGCACGAATTGCGGCTTCTGCGGCAGCTTTGACCGGTTCTGGTGTATCAAAATCAGGTTCGCCAGACGAGAAATCGACGACGTCAATTCCGCGTGCTGCCATCGCCTTTGCGGTTGCGGCCATGGCCAAGGTGGGGGAGGGGGTAATTCGCCCCGCTCGTGCAGCAAGCTTCATGTTTTCAAACTCCTGATCCGTTCCTGCAGTTGGCGCGCGACCTCGGGGTGCAGAAATTCCGTGAGCGCTCCGCCGTGGGTGGCCACGTCTTTAATGATGGTTGACGATAAATAGGAATATTCTTCGCTGGTCATCAGGAACACGGTCTCAACCTGTTTGGCGATTTTGCGATTGATGAGGGCCATCTGGAATTCATGCTCAAAGTCCGAGATCGCCCGCAAACCACGGATGATCGCATGTGCACCGTATCGCTGAACATAGTCCACAAGCAGGCCGTCGAAGTGGGTCACTTCGACCTGTTGCATATCCTTCATCACGATCCGGATCATCTGCAGCCGTTCGGTCAGGCTGAAGAGCGGATGCTTGGCTGGATTCGGCGCGAGGGCGACGACCACTTTATCAAACACCCGCAAGCTTCGAGTGATGATGTCGGTGTGTCCGTGGGTAATGGGATCGAAGGTTCCTGGATAGATGCCAATTTTCATGATGCCGTCGACGCTGAGGTGGACAAACCGTACAGATACAGTGCCGTATCGCCATACACGTATCGCCGCACAAGCGCGGCATGGTCGATCGATGCAGGCAATTTGTTGCGCGAGTCTTGTTCGATAATCACGGCAGCATGCTCCGACAACAGCCCGGGCCTCCAGGCATGGATCAGGATTTCTAACTCATCCAGCGCGGCATACGGCGGATCCGCAAAGAGTACGTCGTAGGGGCCACCCCACCAGTCTTTCCGCTCAAGGAAGGCGGCTGTCTGTCCCACACGAACCTGCGCTCGGTCGAGCAGCTGACAGGCCCGTAGATTTTCCTGTAATAGCTGCACGGCCTTTGGGTCTGACTCGACAAAGGTGACGGCTGAGGCTCCACGGCTCAGCGCTTCAATTCCGACGGCTCCCGTGCCTGCATACAAATCAAGAAAGCGACCTCCTAACACTTGGGCCCCGAGAATGGAAAAAAGGGCCTCGCGAACCTTGTCTGATGTGGGACGGAGCGCAGTCCCTTCTGGCCCACTCAAGCGTCGACCTCGGTGGGATCCGGCAATGACACGCATAATTTTAGGTGAGTGACATTTCAGGAGCGCCTGACTCTAACATAGCGTTTTTGAAGGGGTCAAGATGATAGCTGCTGAAGCGAGTTGTGAAATTCGGTGTGGAGCCGGCGTGGGAGCCAGGAAGGATGGAGCGAAAGAAATGGAAGTATTTTGACGACCTTTGAGCTTGTGGCTATAATGCCGCCTGGTGATCTGGCGGCGTAAGGCGCGAGCGACGGGGCATCAGTGCGGCAATGTCGACCATCCGTGGCGATCGAGAGGGTCGACCAGTATATAGACGAATCGCAATTGTTCTAGGGGGTCGCCACTGTCTGGGGATTGCGAGCAGCCAAGCTCTTCCGCCGATTATTTGAAATGGTGCGATCGATGATCGCGCCGCAGTTGATGCATTTCCAGGCGTAGAAAATTAAGAAGAAGTCGGAGAACCGCTCGAGCATCATGAGGCCTTTGCACTTCGGACATTCCATTGAATCCTCCCAGGGTGTGCTGTGTACTGCTGCAGGCGTTCCAAAGCAATTACTGCACCAATTTGTCGCTATACGTAATTTCAACAGTTTAGGGGCTACGTATTTGCTACCAGGTGGTCACCGAGGGGGCTATCGCTAGTACAAAAACGTTCAGAGTGGCTTTTTTTGTCCAGAGAGAGCATGAATGGCCAGCAAGAAAGGAGGACACGGCATCGCTCAATGGCCTGATACAGAACGGCCGCGCGAACGACTGCTGGCTCAGGGCCCACAGACGCTCACCAATGCCCAACTCCTGGCCATTCTCCTTCGAGTTGGTCGGCGCGGGTCTTCAGCTGTGCAAGTCGGGATGGATATCCTGGATCGACTCGGGGGTGTGGCCGGGCTTGCACAATGCGGAATCGAAGAACTCTGCGCTGTCCCAGGTGTGGGGGAGGCCAAAGCGGCTCAACTGAAGGCGGCCCTTGAATTGGGGAGGCGTGCCCTCGCTGGTCCGCTGACCAAAGGAACAAAAATCACATCCAGTCGTGACCTCTTCACCCATTACCATCCGACCCTGCGTGACCTGCGTCACGAAATCTTCAAAGTCATTTTACTGGATGCCAAGCATGCCATCATGCGTGACGCGACGGTATCGGAAGGCAGCTTAACGCTCAGCATTGTCCATCCACGAGAAGTCTTCACACTCGCGGTAAAGGAATCCGCGGCAGCAGTGATCTTCCTGCACAACCATCCCAGTGGTGATCCTACGCCGAGCCAGGAAGATCGTGTCCTGACGGCACGATTGGTGTCGGCAGGGGAGGTACTGGGCATTCGGGTCCTTGACCATCTCGTCATCGGCGATGGACGCTATGTCAGCTTTGCCGATCAAGGTTGGCTGACAAACCATGGTGCCGACGCGTGAGCGAAGGGAGAGTTGTCGCGATGTAACAAGCCTAGTCTGTCTGGTCTATTCGGTCTGTCTCGTGCGTTTGCTTGAACGAAACTAACCAGATGAACCAGACTAACTAGACAGACCAAATAACGGTCTTTATACGCTGACGGACTTTTTCAACATCCTGCTAAAGGAGGGCCTTATGAACGAGCTTGGCAGGGAGTCACTCAGAAATGTGGCCCTGATCTCCAGTGCCGGTGCCGGGAAGACTTCGCTGGCCGAGGCCATGCTCTTTGCCGCCGGCACTGTTCCCCACCTCGGGTCGATCGCACAAGGCTCGACTGTCTCGGACTTCGAGCCGGAAGAATTGCACCGGCGCAGTTCCGTCAGTACCAGTCTTCTCCGTTGTTCCTGGAATTACACCACCATCAATCTCGTCGATCCCCCCGGCGCGCTGAACCTGCTCGGGGAGACGGTCATGGCATTGCGAGCGGTGGATGCCATGATCCTGGTGGTGGGTGCCTCGTCGGGGATCCGGAGCGAACTCATCAGAGTCTGGCCTCGCGTCAGAGCACTCGGCTTGCCCTGCCTTCTGTTCCTCAACGAATTAGATAAAGACAGTGCCTCCCTCGACGGAGTTGTCGCGATGTGTCAACGCGATCTTGGAATCATGCCATTGCCGATGTCGTTGCCCTTTGGCAGTGGCGTCCAGCTTGAGGGGGTGCTGGATCTCCTCCAACAGAGTGTTATCACTTCACGCACGGAAAGCCCCACGTTTCAGCAGTTGCCGATACCTGAGAACGAGCGGGTGGTGGTAGCGGATGCACGGAAGCGCATCCAGGAGGCGGCGGCCGAGCGTGATGATCGATTATTGGAACAGTATCTTGCCGCCGGGGAGCTGACACAGGAGGAACTGATCAATGGACTTCGCCTTGGCGTCCAGGCCGGCATGATTGTCCCGCTCTACAGCGGTTCCGCTATCAAAAACATCGGGATCGTTCCTCTCCTCAATGCGATCGTCGATTTTCTGCCATCGCCAATGGACCGGGCGTCGAGAGTTCCGTTGGAAGGCCTGCATCCAGATACAGGCGAGGCGGTGAGTCGCCGTGCTGTTCAAGAGGACCCGTTTTCAGGGATCGTCTTCAAAACACTGATAGACCCGTTTGTCGGACGACTGTCGTATCTGCGGGTCTTGTCAGGGGTCCTTCATGCAGACTCGACGGTCTTCAACAGTTCTCGGGGCAGCAAAGAGAAAAACGGACATCTGTACAGGGTGTTGGGGAAGAAGCATACGGTCGTGCCTTTGGCCGTGGCAGGGGAGATCGTGGCCATTGGGAAACTTAAAGATACCCAAACCGGCGACACGCTCTGTGACGAACACACTCTCATCTGTTATCCGAAGACGGTGCTTCCGCGACCCGTGCTGTCCTTTGCGATCGAGCCGAAATCCAACGCCGATATCGAGAAAGTCAGTCTCGGGCTGCATAAGCTGATCGAAGAAGATCCAACGCTCGAATTTTCGCGACATCCCGACACGAAGGAAATGGTCTTAAGCGGAATGGGCCAGTTGCACATCGATCTTGCACTCGAAAAGCTGCGCCGCAAATACGGTGCGGAAGTGATACTCCATATGCCGAAAATTCCCTACAGGGAGACCATTCGCATCACGGCACAGGCGCAGGGGAAATATAAGAAGCAAACCGGAGGGCATGGTCAGTTCGGTGATTGTTGGCTGGAGCTCGCGCCTCTGCCGCGCGGGGAGGGGTTCAAGTTTGAGAGCAAGGTGGTAGGCGGGGCTATTCCACGCAACTTTATTCCGGCGGTGGAGAAAGGCGTGGTTGAAGCCCTGCACCACGGGAGCCTTGCGGGGTTCCCTGTCGTCGATTGCCGGGTGGCCGTCTACGATGGGTCGTACCATGCGGTCGATTCATCTGAGATGGCGTTTAAGATCGCCGCGTCGATGGGGTTCAAGAAGGCGTTGGAGGCGGCCCATCCCGTCTTGTTAGAGCCGCTGATGACAGTGGAGATCGAGGCACCGGCGGATCACATCGGAAGCGTGATCGGGGACTTGAATGCGCGCCGAGGGCGGATTCTCCACGTGGAGGCGAAAGACCAGACGGAGCAGATCACGGCCCTTGTCCCAATGGCGGAGCTGCTCACGTACGCTACGACACTGAACTCGCTCACGGCAGGACGGGGCAGTTATGCGATGGAATTCGCGCGGTACGACGAAGTGCCGCGCGAGCTTGCGGTTCGAATCATTGAGGCGCACAAGGTGGAGACTCACGCGGCGGCGCATTGAACGAACAGCGGCTGGGGGAAAACTAGCCGCGCGAGACAGGCTGGACGAGCGAGAAAGGCGCGACTCGAAGGCCGAAGGTCGGGGTTCGAGGTTCCGAACACTTCAGTCTTCAGCCTTCAGACCGCTCACCCGTCACGCCTTTCTCGCACGTCTCGCGCTTCACGCGCAACTAGGGATCAGTCGATTTAAGCACCACGTAGAAGGCGCGGCTTTCTCTTAACACGCGGAGCAGGACGGTCTCGCCGCGTCGGACCTTGGAGACCGCGCTGCTGAATTCTCCGACCGATCCCACATCTACACGGTTCACTTCCTTGATGAGATCGCCCTCGTGAAGCCCTTCCGATTGGGCGAGGCTGCCGGACTCCACTTTGGTAATGAGCACGCCCCGGCTTTCCCGCAGCTTGAATTTATCGGCGAGGCCCGGCGTCAGATCTTGCACATCGAGGCCTAGCTTCACTTCAGTACGTGACTGGGGAAGTGAGGTGGTCACGGCATGGTCTCGACGTTCAATGAGGGCGACGTCCAGCACCAGGCGCTGCTGATCGCGGACGATCTCGACCTTTGTCGTCGCACCCGGGAGCAATCCCGCCACGACGCGAGAGAGCCGGTTCGGTGTATCGATCACGGTGCCGTCGATACGGGTCAGAATGTCGCCTGGTTTGATGCCGGCTGCTGCAGCCGGGTCCTTCTCGAAGACTTCGTTGACCAGCACCCCTTCGCCTTCGTTGACGCCGAACTTACGTGCCAACTCCACCGTGAGCGGTTGGATGCCGACGCCCAGCCAGCCCCGCGTCACCCGTCCCTGCGTCAGCAATTGCTCAATCACTTGCCTGGCCATGTTTGAGGGGATCGCGAATCCGATCCCTTGGGCGAAGTTAATGATGGCGGTATTGATGCCGATGATTTCGCCGCGCAGATTGAAGAGCGGGCCGCCCGAGTTGCCGGGATTGATCGACGCGTCCGTCTGAATAAAATTTTCATAGCGCGAGAGATTGATGTTCTCCCTGCCGATCCCGCTGACTACCCCAAGCGTGACCGTCCGATCGAGTCCGAAAGGATTCCCCACGGCGAGCACCCATTGGCCGACGCGCACAGCCGACGAATCCCCGAATCTCGCGCTGGGGAGGGGATGGTCGGCGGTCACCTTGAGGACGGCTAAGTCTGTATCCAGATCCTTACCGACGACCTGCGCAATCAGCTTGGACTTATCGGAAAAGCGGACCTCAATTTCCGTCGCGTCGCCGATGACATGGCTGTTCGTGATGATGTGTCCGTCAGGATCGATGATGACGCCGGACCCTGATCCTGAAGCATTGGGAACCCGCTCTTGAGACAATTCACGCCCCCGCCCTGGTCCGGACAGGGGAATGAGATTCACCACAGAGGGTCTTGCCGATTCGGCCAGATCGGTGATGACGGTTTGAATTTCTTCCAGCAGGCGGAGGCCCGGCGAGTCGCTGGATTTTGGTGCGGCGGGCTCAGCGGCAGTGGCCGAGTGGATATCGAACCAGGCCAAGAACACAAGGCCGATGAGGATTTGTAGCATGCGCATCATCCTGTACCCCTTCACGGGATTGTACATCATGGAAACCGGGACGGGCGAGAGGGTCTGAAGGCTGAAGACCGAAGGCTAAAGTGTTCGGAACTTTGAACCCCGACCTTCAGCCTTCGGACTTCGGACCGCGCCTGTCACGCACGTCTTGCTTGTCTCACTAAGACTCACGCCGGCTTGGCATTCCGAGCTTGGGTGAACTCTGAGACAATCTGTACGAGATCTGCCTGCAGCCCAATCATGATCAGGACATCGTCGACTCGGAGCACGAGAGCATCGTCTGGCGGCACGAGAAATGGTCCACGAAGGACCGTGACGAGACGAACCGACGCAGGCAGCGCCACCTCAGCGAGTGTCCTCCCAATGACCGGTGAACCCTGGACGACAGGGAACCGTTCGATGGCCGCCGCGCGAAGACTCAAGTCCTGTTGCAGGGTCAGGAGCTCGTGGTGGATCGTTTCCAGCTTGAGCTCGCGGATATGGCTGTCGACGCTGAGCAGCGTCCGTTTAAGCTGTTGAATACGGTCGCCGGCCTGACCGAGGATTTGTTCCAATTGATCGGATGGCAGGGTTGACTCATGGCTGAATGGTGGGCGCCTGGCACAGAGTGCGGCAATCTGGCGTCCGAGTTCGCCGTGAACCTGTTCGATCTGGCTCGACAAGCTCGACGCATGGCTGTGTAAACGGAGGACTTGGACCTTGCGGTTGGCACGTTCGGCAAGCGCAAGAACGGTTTCATAGATCGCGCTGCCGGTGATCGACAGTTCTTGTTGGATACGACCGAACAGTTCGAGGGACATAAATGAAAAATCTCTTACGTCTGATAAGAACTATTATGTTAACTCATGCGTCAATCCTGGCACCGGCAATCCACCCCACACTACCCTCGTGGCTCAAAGATTTCAACGGACCGGTATGTATTAGAAACTGGAATCCCGACGAGGATTACTGCAATGCCGCAATTTCAAGTATCTTGTTGGCCATAGAGGGCCATACTATGTCAGTACTGAAAAACACTACCATTTCTCCACGCCCGCCTTGCGATTTACTCGTTCCCCTCTTACAATGAGCCTCCCTGCGAGTTCTCTATGCCCTTCGTGCTTCGTCCCTTGCGCCGCTTCCCTGTGCAATTTCTTGTCTCGCACCAGTAAACTGAGGCAGTGATGAGCTGGGCAAACGGCCACGACAGATGTACGTCCTGTGGCACCGATGAACATAATCACAAAACCCGAGGACTCTGCGGATACTGTTACGATACTGCTGCGGAGAAGCGGCACAAATCGCACGTCACGCGGAGAACAGGAAGTCAGCTACCAATTCCTATTACTAAGGAAGATTTAGAACAGAAGTACAAATCCGGCCTATCACACAGCGACATTGCAAGGGGACGACGCAATGGCCATGAGGGGTTGACGCTGCTGGAATTGGTACTGCAGTTGGAAGGCGACATCCGACGACGCTTGGACCAGACCCGCGTGACGCCGCTCCAAGCAGAGGTGCTCCTATTTCTGCGTCGTCATGCGGAGGCCAAAGTGACGGACGCCGCGGCCGCGACGCCAGCTCAGAAGACCATCCTATCGAAACTCTCACCAGACCAGGTACAGGCCGCAGAATTGGCCGGCGACAAAATAATAGCCACACTGACGATTGCCCCCGGCAATGGCGCGTCAATCGGCGGGCTCAAAGTTGTCACCGAGCAAGGCTGGTTCGCCGCCCGCCCCTCCGGCACCGAAGACGTGTATAAACTCGACGCGGAAAGCTTTCGCGGGAAAGATCATCTCAATCGGATTCAGGAGGAGGCCAAGCTTTGATCGGCAAAGCTCTAACAGTAAGTAGGCAAGAGGAGCCGGTCCCTTCCTCAATTGGCATGAGAGTCATGAATGTTTGAGATGGACAGCACAGCGGTCTTGCTATGGGGGCTGCTCTTCGGATCAATCGGATTTGGATTCTTTATATATGGGAAAAAGCAAAAGGCTGTGGTGCCTCTCATTACTGGGATCGCACTCTGTGTCGTTCCCTATTTTATTGCGAACGTCTATGCACTTGTCATGGTCGGAGTGATTTTAGTAGCCATCGCTTATTTTGTACGAATATGAGGCGGAACAAAGAAGCACCAGTGAACAAGCGTAGGGGCACAGGTCAGTGTCAGACTAGCTGTCGTTCTGCGTGGTAGGAACTGCGTACGAGCGGTCCGGACTCGACCTGGCTGAAGCCTATCGCTAGGCCTTATTTGAGGCAGGAGAGTTTGACTAGAGGTCCTCACCTTCCCAGCCCCACAGCCTTATCTGACGATTTAACCCGCATTATTCATGACGGTTCGTCGCGAAATCGCTCAGAACGCCTTCCTCGTGAAGCGTATCTCAAGAAGACCGTCGTTCGTGAAACGTGAAGCGTATCTCGCAAGCAGGAAAATCAATGCTTGCGAACGACGAGATACGAAGGACGAACGACGTTTCACGCGCAAGAGCTGCGGATCGGCGATTGCAGCAGAAGTGTTCATGAATAATGCGGGTTAAGGCTAACACTCAGACGCAGGATGTATAAAAATAGGTGAAGAAACGGAGCTTATTTGGAAAGAGGAGAGATCGTGATCCGTCGAAAGACTTCCGCATACACACCTGCCGGGGCGCTGGCCTTGGGATCGGCGAACACGGCTCGCCAGCGGTTCAATCCCAG
>Ga0315278_10001281_pt1 | contig 21958 bp, 18 predicted proteins | sample YL17G06_0_MG_FD_203880 | JGI IMG/M metagenome (GOLD analysis project Ga0315278, IMG submission 203880) | Sediment microbial communities from Yellowstone Lake, YNP, Wyoming, USA - YL17G06_0 | ecosystem: Environmental > Aquatic > Freshwater > Lake > Sediment | place: USA: Wyoming | collected... | reverse complement strand
GGCGCGCTCAACGATAGGCCCTCGCCAGTCGATCCGCACTCACCCCAAGCCAATACAGAAAACGCAAGCGCCACATCAGGACGATCGTGCGCCAGACACCATCGCGCTCCCAGCGCCGACCCGAGGTGCGCACGCGCTGCACCAGACACGCCGGGCGCCCGTGGCGGCGCAAACGCTTCGAGAGTTCGATGTCTTCCATCAGCGGCTGATCGGCAAAACCGCCAAGCGCATCGAACACCGCTTTGCGCACGAAGATCGCCTGATCGCCGGTGGCGATGCCACTGCATCGCGAACGCCGGTTCATCATCGCCGCGATCAGCGGCAACAGCTTCGAGCGGCCTTCGATGATGACGTCGAAACGCCCCCAGTCGTGCCGGCCCGAAACCAGCGCCTGCTCGACCAGCGCCACGGCATCGCGCGGCAGGTGCGTGTCGGCGTGCAGGAACAGCAGAACCGACCCGCTGGCAGCCGCCGCGCCCCGGTTCATCTGGCGCGAGCGCCCGCGCGGCGCCACCAGCACCTGATCGGCCAGGTTTGCGCAGTGTTCGAGCGTTGCGTCGCTGCTGCCGCCGTCGACGACGATCACTTCCACTGACGTGCTGCGACACGGCGCGAGGCTGTGCAACGTGGCGCGAATGGTGTCGGCTTCGTCGAGCACCGGGATGATGATCGAAAGCTGCGGCTTCACTCACGCCACCTGCGTCAACGCGCGCTCGATGCGGTTGCGCGCCACGCGCGTGCGCGGCACCGGCATCTCGAACCAGCTTCGCACGTCCTGCTCCAGGCCGATGCCGTGCATGTAGTTGTAGAGCGCCTTCTTCAATGCAACGCCGAGCGCAGCGTGATCGACGCCGCTGGCATCGGTGAATCCGACATCGTTCTTCGCGAAAGACACGCGCGGCAGCGCTTGCAACGTGACGCCGTACGCCGCCGGATCCCGCCCCACGGGAGAATGCACGGTGCAGGCAAAGCGGTGGAAGAAGCCGGACTGAATGCAGCCGGCCTCGAACAGCTGGCGCACATATTCCAGCGCGTCCACCGTGTCTTGCACGGTCTGCGTCGGAAAGCCGTACATCAGGTAAGCGTGCACCATGACCCCGGCGTCGGAGAAGGCTCGCGTCACGCGTGCCACCTGGTCGACCGTCACGCCTTTTTTCATCAACGCCAGCAGCCGGTCGCTGGCGACCTCGAGCCCGCCGGAGATCGCGATGCAGCCGCTGTCGGCCAACTGCCGGCAGAGTGCGGCGTCGAATGATTTTTCGAAGCGGATGTTGCCCCACCAGGAAACGATGGTTCGGCGCCGCAGCAGCTCCGCCGCCAGCGCCTTCAAGGCCTTGGGCGGCGCGGCTTCGTCGACGAAGTGAAATCCGGTCTGCCCGGTTTCGTGCACGATCGCCTGAATCCGATCGACCAGCGTCTCGGCGCTGGCCGTCTCGTAGCGCGAAATGTAGTCCAGGCTCACGTCGCAGAAACTGCACTTCTTCCAGTAGCAGCCCTGCGCCACGGTGAGTTTGTTCCAGCGCCCGTCGGACCACAGGCGATGCATCGGATTGAGCATGTCGAGCAGCGACAGATAGTCTTGCAGCGGCAGGCCGTCCCAGGTGGGGGTGCCGACGTCGGCGAAAGGGATATCGGGCTCGACCAGGTTGATGTAGCGCACCTGCGACGACTGCGCTTCGCGCACGAAGGTCCGCACCAATCGGCCGCGCGCGCGTTTGCCGGCAAGGTGTTCGATGAGCGCGAGCAGCGGGCGCTCGCCGGCGTCGAGCGTCACATAGTCGAAGTGGTCGAACACGCGCGGCTCGCTGAGCTCGCGCAATTCGGTGTTGACGAAGCCGCCGCCGAGCGCCGTGACGATGTTCGGGGCGAACGCCTTCACTGCCTGCGCGATCCGAAACGCCGCATACACCGCGCCCGGGAACGGCACCGACACCAGCACCAGCGTCGGCTGATGGCGTTGCAACGCGGCGAGCGTCAGTTCCTGCAGGCTGCGGTCGAGCAGATTCGGCGGCGCGGCCAGCGCCTGCGCCAGCGGCTCGAACGTGGGCTGGCTTTGCGCAAGCTGTTCGCCGTAGCGAACGAACTCGAAACGCGCATCGATCGCGTCGCGCAGCACGTCGGCAATGTCGTTCAGGTATAGCGTGGCCAGGTGGCGCGCGCGGTCGTGCGTGCCCAAAGCACCGAAGGCCCAGGCCAGGGGGTCGCCGGTGTCGGGGTCGACGTAGGCGTCGAGCGCAGCGAAGCGCGGCCCTTCGGGCAGGAAGGCGCGACCCACAATGCGATGCATCAGCGTCGCATCGCGCCCTTGCAGGAAAGCCACCGCCGGCGATATCGTCTCCAGATAGCGCTCGAAGTTCTTGCTGAACGCGCCGACCCACGGCGTGCGCTGCGCTGCGGGCAGCGACGCGATCGCGTCGCGCACCTCCAGCAAGCCGCGGCGCGACAGCAGCTTCAAGATCAGCGCCAGCGCCAGGTCTTCCTGCACCGCAGGCACGCCGCGAGCACGCAGGAAGCCGGTCAAGTACGCAGTCGACGGATAGGGCGTGTTGAGCTGTGTCATCGGTGGGATGACGGACAGCACACGCAGTGGTTCGGCAGGCATGGGGTTCAGGCCGGATTGTCCACGCCGGCCGGGGGCGGGCCCGACTTCGTGGGATGTGCGGCGGCGCGCAAGGTGCGGCGGCCGACAGCAGCCCGGGCGCGCACGCAGTCACGCGCTCAGTCGCTCAACACCCGGTACAAATAGGTCGTGTCGCACAGGCCGCCGTGGGGCAACAGCGCATAGCCGGGGATGGCTCCACAGCGTTGCCAGCCCAGGCTTGTGTAGAGCCGCTCGGCGTCGGCGCTCGCGGTATCGAGCACCAGCAGCGTTTTGCCGCAATCGCGCGCCAGCTGTTCGGCGGCTTGCATCAAGGCCTGCCCCAGGCCGCGACGGCGCGCGCGGCGGTGCACGAGCATCTTCGACAGATCAGCGCGGTGCGGCTGGTTCGGTGGCTGCGCCAGCACAAGCTGCACCGTACCGACAATGCCGCTTTCGTCCTCGGCCACAAGCAAACCGCGCTCGCCGCGCGCTGCCGCGTCGCCGACGCCGCGCCAAAACGCCAGCGCGTCGGACAGAGGCAGCGGGTGCATGAAACTCACCGAAGCGCCACCTTCGACGCAATCGATCAGCAGTGCGGCAAGCGCCTGGGCTTGCGGCTCGGTCAGTGTGACGAGGCGGCGGATGTTGTGCGGCATTACAGGCTCAGCGCCTTTCGAACATATTCTCCGTCGAATGCAATGCGCGTTGCGCCAGAAGCCTGGGCGGCAGAAGGCGCCCAGGCTCCTGGGGTGCGATAGTTGCGCACTGAACAGCCGCCCGCGGCAACCCAAGGAGTGAGACATGGTGAAACGCAGAACCTGGTTGCTCGGCGGCGTTGGCGCTGCCGGTGCCCTGGTGCTGGGCTGGTCATTGCTGCCGCCGCGCCAGCGCCTGAACACGGCGCAGCCGCTGCCGGTGCGCCCGGGCCAGGTGGCGCTGAACGGTTGGCTCAAGATCGGCGCCGACGATGCCGTGGGTGTCGTCATCTGCAAATCGGAAATGGGCCAGGGCGTGCTGACCGGCCTGGCGATGCTGCTGGCCGAAGAGCTGGACGCGGATTGGGCACGCGTCCAGGTCGAAGCGGCGCCGATCGACAAGATTTACAACAACCTCGCGACGGTCGTCGATGGCCTGCCGTTCCACCCGGACAACGACGGTTCGATCAAAGGCGTCGCGGCATGGATGACGGCCAAGACGATGCGCGAAATCGGCGTCATGATGACGGGCGGTTCGTCCAGCATCAAAGACCTGTGGCTGCCGATGCGCGAGGCCGGCGCGACCGCGCGCGCGATGTTGATCGGCGCTGCCGCGCAGTCGTGGAAGCTGCCCGCTGCCGAGTGCCGCGCGCAGGCCGGCAAGGTGTTGCACCCCTCCGGCAAGAGCGCGAGCTTCGGTGAACTCGCGGCACTCGCGGCGCGGCAGCCGGTTCCGAACAAGGTGGCGCTCAAGGCTGCGGGTCAGTTCATGCTGATCGGCAAGCCGCTGCTGCGCATCGAAGCTGCGTCCAAGGTCGACGGCTCGGCACGCTTCGGCATCGATGCGCTGCCCGCAGGTATGCTGCACGCCAGCGTCATGATGTGCCCGACGCTGGGCGGCAAGGTGGCGCGCTTCGACGCTGCGGCAGCGGCCACGATGAGCGGCGTGCGGCATGTGATCTCGATCGATCCGCTGCACGGCAGCAGCGGCGGCGTCGCAGTCATCGCCGACAGCTATTTCCACGCGATGCGCGCATTGCCGAAGGTGGCCGTGGAATGGGACCACGGCGCCGCCGCCGGCTTGTCGAACGCCGATGTCTATCGCCAGTTGGCGAAGACGCTGGATGGCGAGGACGGCTTTGGCTACTACAGCCACGGCGACGTCGACGCGGCGCTGAAGTCGGCAGCGAAGACGATCCAGGCCGAGTATCGCGCGCCCTACCTTGCGCATGCAGCGCTGGAGCCGATGAATTGCACAGTGCAGTTCAAGGACGGCCGCGCCACGGTCTGGGTCTCGACCCAGGTGCCCGGCATCGCGCGCGATGCCGTGGCCAAGGTGCTGGGCATCGCCGCCGAGAACGTCGAGGTGCATGTGCTGTTGCTCGGGGGCGGCTTCGGCCGGCGCCTCGAGGTCGACTTCATCGCACAGGCGGCGGTGATCGCGCGTTCCGCAAAGGGCGCGCCAGTGCAGACAATCTGGTCGCGCGAGCAGGACATGACGCACGACTTCTATCGCCCGGCCTGCGTTTCGCGTTTTTCGGCGGGCTTCGACGCCGCCGGCAAACTGACCGCATGGCGCAATGTGTCGGCCGGCCAGGCCATCGTGCCGAATGCCATCAAGCGCCTGTTCGGCCTGCCCATGGCCGGGCCGGACAAGACCGCGAGCGAAGGCGCGTTCGATCAACCCTATGAATGGCCGAACGCGCGCATCGGGCACGTTATCGTCGACCTGCCGGTGCCGGTCGGCTTCTGGCGCTCAGTCGGGCATTCGCACCAGGCCTTCTTCAAGGAGAGTTTTGTCGACGAGGCGGCGGCCGCGGCCGGCCAGGACCCGGTGGCGTTTCGCGCCGCGTTGCTCGGCAAGCATGCGCGTCACCTCGCCGTGCTGCGCCGCGCTGCGGAGTTGGCGGGCTGGGGCCAGGCGCTCGCGCCCGCAGCCGACGGCGCGAAGCGCGCCCGCGGCGTGGCGCTGCACCAGTCGTTCGGCTCGGTGGTGGCGCAGGTCGCCGAAGTGTCGCTCGCGCCCGACAAGACGATCCGCGTCCACCGGGTGGTCTGCGTCATCGACTGCGGCCAGGTGGTGAACCCGAAAATGGTTGCGCAGCAGATGGAAAGTGGCATCGTGTTCGGCTTGTCGGCGGCGCTGTACGGCGAGGTTGAGATCGAAAACGGCCAAGTGAAGCAGAGCAACTACCACAACTACCCGGTGTTGCAGATGAACGAATGCCCGTTGATCGAGACCGACATCATGCCAAGCACGGCGCACCCCGAAGGTGTGGGCGAACCCGGCACACCGCCGATCGCTCCGGCCGTGGCGAATGCGATCTTCGCCCTCACCGGGCAGCGTTTGCGCAGCCTGCCGCTCAAGCTTGGCTGAGCCGCGCTCAGGCCGCCGCTTGCGAACAGTCGAAGGCTGCAGTGCGCGCCGCAGCCCAGCGCGCGAGCAGCGCTGAGCGGCAACGATAGCCGTGGGTCGAACAGCGCTGCAGCGCGCGCCGCAGCCTGCCGCGCGAGCAGAACCAGCGCCGAAAGACCGGGTTCGGATTCGTCCGCGGGCGCCCTGCCAGGTCAGGCCGCGAGGCCAGGATCAAGGTGTCAGCGGTGACGGGTGGTACGCCGCGCGGCGTGAGCGCACCGCGCCCAGGTCGATCTGCGGCATCGTGCGCGCGACCAGCTCGAGCACATCGCCTTCCAGCTCGTACAGTTGCGCGAACGCGTCGCGCGGCTGCGCTTGCATCACGCGTTCGATGCGTTCGGCCAAGTCTGCCGGTGCGTGCTCGAACCTGGCCGAATGGGGGCGCATGCGCTTCACCTGAAAACGCGTGAAGTAGCGCCGGCTCAACGCCGCGCTCACGCCGCACAGCCGATAGCAGGCGTCGACCTGGACTTCGCGGCACCACAGCGTGGCCTCACGCTCGGCAATCTGCGAGATCGCCTTCCAGGGTGTCGGCGCGGCCAGGAAATGTTTGACCATCGCCCGCGCCAGCTCGGGCGGGAACGTCGTCAGCCGCGCCTGCAGGCGCGCCAGCTCGGAGCGGCCGGCGAGCGGCTCGGCTTTGAGAATGCTTTCGCCCAGCTTGTGCATTGGCGTGTCGGGGGTGTCTTGAAGCAGCAGCGCGTCGACTTCGCGGTTCAGCGTGGCGTGGTCGCTGTAGCTGACTTGCACTTCAACGCCATCGACCTGGAAGGCGACCAGCATGCCTGCATCGCTGAGCGAGCCCTGGCTCCAGAGCCACGGCGTGCCACCGGCGCGGGCACAGGCCTGCTCCAGCACGCCCTGCTGCGGCAGGCTCAGGAACACGACGCTCATGTCAACGTCCGCCTTCGAGTCGGCAGCGGATTCGGTGCCCGAACTCGTCACAAAGGCGAGCAGCGACGCATCGTCGATGCCACGGTGCGCGTCGGCCACGCGGCGGGCAATCGCCCGCCTGCGGTTCGACGCCGAAGGTTCGGATTGCGCTGACGTGGTTGGGACCGACATGGTGCTGCAGATCGTGGATCGACCGGGGGCCAAACGCCACGGGAGCGCCATTGGGCCAGAATGGCTTCGCTTCGTCAGTCGGGAAAAACGATGTACTCCAGTCCCTTAGTCGCCACCCCTGTCGTGCTCGCATTCGACGTCTTCGGTACCGTGGTCGACTGGCACGGCAGCATCGTGCGCGAGCTGCACACGCTCTACCCAGAGCTCGACGCCGACACCTTCGTGCGCGCCTGGCGTGCCGGCTACCAGCCGGCGATGCGCCGCGTGATGAGCGGCGAACTCGGCTGGACGCTGCTCGACGACTTGAACCGCATGCTCCTGGACGAACTGCTGCCGCGCTTCGGCCTGGCGCATCTCACCGAGCCCGAGCGCCGGCACCTCAACAAGGTCTGGCACCGCCTCGACCCCTGGCCCGACGCGGTGGCCGGGTTGACGCGGCTCAAGCGCCGCTTCACGGTCTGCACCCTGTCCAACGGCAACCTCGGCCTGCTGACGAACATGGCCAAGCGCGCCGGTCTGGCGTGGGACTGCATCCTGTCGGCCGAAGTGTTCCGCGCCTACAAACCTGACCCTGCGGCCTACCTCGGCGTGGCGCAGGTGTTCGATCTGGAACCGGGTGCGGTGATGCTGGTCGCCGCGCACCACGACGACCTGGCCGGCGCACGCGCCTGCGGCCTGGGCACGGCCTATATCGAGCGGCCGCTCGAATTCGGCGCGGCGCACGTGAAGGATGTGTCGCCCAGGCCCGAGAACAACTGGCATGCGCGCGGCATCGAGCACCTGGCGGACTTGCTCGGGGCTTGACGGGTCAGGGGCGGGGCGCGCCGGGCGCATCCAACCCACACTACCGCAGCGCCTGATGCAACGCCTGATCGAGATCGGCAATCAGATCGTCGCAGTCTTCGATCCCCAGCGACAAGCGCAGCAGGTCCGGCGCTGCCGGCGTGCCCGCGCCCTCGACGCTGGCACGGTGTTCGAGCAGGCTCTCGGTGCCACCGAGCGACGTCGCGCGCTTCCACAGCGCCACGTTCGCGGCGGTGGCGATTGCCGCGGCTTCACCGCCGCGCACGCAAACCGACAACATGCCGCCGAAGCCGCCGTGCATCTGGCGCGCCGCGATCGCATGCCCTTGCGCTTGCGCCAGGCCGGGGTACAGCACCTCGCGCACCAGCGCGTGGCGGGCAAAGTGGTCGGCCACGCGCTGCGCCGAGCTTGAGGCGGCACGCACGCGCAGGAACAGCGTGCGCATGCCGCGCAGCAGCAGCCAGGCTTCGAACGAACCCAGGGTGGCGCCGAGCTGCGCACGAATGGTCTTGATGCGGCGCCAGGACTCATCGTCGGCGCGAGTCACGAGCACGCCGGCGATCAGGTCGGAGTGGCCGTTCAGGTATTTCGTCGCGGCGTGCATCACGATGTCGGCGCCGAGCAGCAGGGGTTGCGTCAGCACCGGCGTCGCCACCGTCGAATCGACCGCCACCCGCGCGCCGGCGCCGCGGCAGATGGCTGCGGTGGCGGCGATGTCGGTGATGCTCCAGAGCGGATTCGCCGGAGTTTCCACCCACACCAGGCGCGTCTTGCCGGGCCGGATCGCGGCTTGCACGGCGAGCGGATCGGTCATGTCGATGAGCTCGACGTTCAAGCCCCACGCAGTCGCGAAATTCATCAACCAGTTGCGCAGCGACCAGTACATGACCTTGGGCGCGAGCACATGGTCGCCCGGCGCGAGCGACTGGAACACCGCCGTCGCCGCCGCCATGCCAGAGGCGAAGAGCGCCGCTTGCGCGCCGTGCTCCAGGCGCGCGATCACGGCCTCGGCCTGGTCGAACGCGGGGTTGTCGGCGCGCGCGTAGACGCGCCCGCTGCGGTATTGGTTGTCGGTGTCGCGCAGGTAGGTCGTGGAGACGTGGATCGGCGGCGTGATCGCGCGCGTCTTGTCGTCGATCCAGCCCAGCGCCTGGGCCGCGATGCTCTCGGGTTTGACTTGTTCGGGATTCATGGGGGTCCTGCACGTTTGCGCCGCGTTCAGCAGCGCTGCATCGTAGCGCCGGCGTCGCGGCCCGTGCCGGAAGCGACGAATCCCAAGCTCGCCCCGACAGCGTTACCGCCCAGTTGCGCCGAAGCCATTCGGCGCGGTGCATCGGCAGGCTCAGTTCGACCAGGGGAATGCGCAGCGCGGCGGCAGCGCGAAGCTGCCGATCGCCTCGCCGATGCGCAGCCCTTCGTTCCACTTCGCCATGCGCTCCGATCGCGCGAACGAACCCACCTTGAGTTGCTTCACGCCCCAGCCGACCGCCAGATGCGAAATCGTCACGTCTTCGGTTTCGCCGGAACGCGCCGAGGCGATCGCGCCCCAGCCTGCGGCGCGCGCGGCGTCGAGCGCGGCCCTTGTTTCGCTCAACGTGCCAGCCTGGTTCGGCTTGATCAGCGCCGTGTTGCATGCGCCCAGCAGCGCGGCGCCGGCAATGCGCAGCGCGTTCGTGCAGATGAAGTCGTCGGCCACGACCTGCACCTTGGGCCCGGCCTCGAGCGTGAAGCGGCGCAGCGCCTGCGCATCGTCTTCGGCGAACGGGTCTTCGATGCTGACGATGGCGTAGCGGCGCAACCATCCGAGCAGCATCTCGGCGAGCGCGTCGCTGTCCACTTCCCTGCCCTCGCACGCCAGGCGGTAGCGCCCGCCTTTGCCGAAGTCGCTGGCGGCGATGTCGAGCGCGATCGCGACGTCCTGGCCCGCGGTGTAGCCGGCGTGTTCGATCGCGCGCTGCAGGAATTCGAGCGCTTCTTCATTCGTGTCGAACGCCGGCCACCAGCCACCTTCGTCGGCGACGCCGGACAGGCGCCCGGCCTTGGCCATCAACTCGCCCGCCGCACGGTAGACCTCGGCAGTCCATTCGAGAGCCTGCGCGTAGTCGGTGGCGCCGATCGCGACCACCATGAAGTCCTGCACGTCGACACGGCGCCCGGCGTGTGCGCCGCCGCCGAAGATTTGCACTTCGGGCAGCGGCAGGCAGAACTCGGTGCGCGAGCCGGCGAGGTAGCGCCACAGCGGCAGCCGCTGCGACGCCGCTGCAACATGCGCGAGCGCCATCGACACCGCGACCATCGCATTGCCGCCGAGGCGGCGTTTGTCCGGCGTGCCGTCGAGCGCGATCAGCACCGCATCGAGCGCGCCCTGCTGTGTCGGGTCGCGCCCGGCAAGCGCGGCGGCGATCTCGCCGTTCACCGCAGCGCAGGCGCGTTGCACATCCATTCCGCCAAATGCGGTGCCGCCATCGCGCAGGTCGAGCGCTTCCGCACTGCCGGTCGATGCCCCGGCGGGTGCGATGGCACGCCCCGCGGTGCCGTCGGCGAGCGTGACTTCGGCCTCCAGCGTCGGCCTGCCGCGCGAGTCCCACACGCGCCGCGCGTGCACTCTTGCGATGCTGCGGTTCATGCCGGCAACTCCCGCATCCAGCGCCCGAGCACCAGGTTCAATTCCATCACCGGCGCCAGCAGCAGCACGAGCGCAAACTCGCGCACCAGGTTCTTCTGCGTCTCGCCGGTGATGTATTCAACCGGCGACTTGCCGTCGATGCGCGCCAGCAGCAGGCCCGGCAACAGGCGTGCGGCACGCGCTTCGAGCAGCGGCCACCGGGTCCAGTTCACGCCGCGCGCGTAGCTCTCGACCAGGGCGCGAAAACAGCGCGCGAAGCCTTCGCTCGCGTGCGGTGCCCACAGACATTTGAGCAGCAGGTGGTTCAGGCAAAACGCCAGGTCGAACGCCGGGTCGCCGTACCAGGCGCATTCGGCGTCGAGAAAAATCGGCCCGTCCGGGCCGAGCATGATGTTCTTCGGGCTCACGTCGCCATGCACCAGTGCTTCGCGGGTGTTGGCGGTGGCCAGCACCAGCGCGTGCAGCGCGGCGGCGGCGGGTGGGTGCTGCTCCGCCGCCGCTTCGAGGTAAGGGGCGAGGCGGATCGCGTGAAAGATCGCATCCGTCGGGAAGCGCTGCGATATCTCGGCGCGGCCCGCGGTGGCGGCGTGAATCTGCACCAGACGCGCGCCCACCGCCGCGGCCGGCGCGGCGTCGGCGCGGCCCTCGCGCAACTCGGTCTTCCACAGGCGGTGCCGCGCCGGCTCCAGAAAGTCCATGATGAACAGGCCGGCGCGCGCGTCGTGGCCGCGCAGGCGTGGCACGGCTGCGGGGTTGATCGCGCCCGCGACTTCGATCCACGCCACCTCGAACGCATTGCGCGACACCGGTGCCTCCCAACGCGCCGCGACCCGCAACTGCGGCAGCGCGCGTTTCACGCAAACCGGGCCCTGGCGCAGGTCGACGCGCCAGATATCGGACGAGACGCCACCGCTCAGCGCCTGACCCATGGGCGCCTCACCGGGCCCGAGCAATCCGCAATCCGCAAGCGCGGCCATCACTTCGGCGGGCAGGGCAATGAGTGGCGTGGTCATGCGGCGCAAATCCGCGCGCGGATGCGCGTCGGGCAAGGTGGCAGCGAAGCGCCAGATTGTGATGCCGCGGGCGGACATTTCAGCAAACGCCTGAGCCTGCGCGGGCCCGGGGCGGAGCCAGGAGCTGAGCTCAGGCCGCAGCAGCGTCTTGCGCTCGGCGCAAGCTTTCGAAACACTCCCGCACAGGCTTTGGCTGATTCGCCAACCACGCCTCGGCCTCTCCCAACCGGCCAGGAACGCACAGCATGGACGCGAGCCGGTCGCCGGTGTACAGCAACCGGCCTTGCACCGACGCGGCCGAGGCCAGCCCGCGCTGTGCCACATCGATGGCCAACTCGGTCAGGCCGTCACTCAACTGCCAGCGCTTGGCGATGATTTCAAACAGACGGTCACGCCGCGCCTCCAGCGCCCGCACGATCGGGGCACTGAAGACCCAGGTTCCTTCGCCGTCGACACCGTCGAGGGCTCGCAACACCGCCGACCAGACGGCGTTGTGCACCAACCCTGCCAGGTAGCCCTCCAACGGGTCGATGTTCTCGCAACGCGCCAGTACCGTACACAGTTCCGCCTTGCGCTCGGTATGCTCCCAAAGCCGCCTCGCGCTGCGCGTCACCAACTCGCCGCCGCGGCCGTCGAACACCGGCTTCAGGACGGTGCGCGCGACCGTGCCTTGCAAGCCCAGGATGCCGATCGAACGGATCGCGTGGTCAAGTTCCACAACCGCCTCGCCACGTCGATAGTAGGCGCTATTTGCAGTGCGAATCACCTCCGCCACCAACGTCATGTCGCGCGACACATACTGTGACAACTCGGTCAACGAGACCGAAGCGTCGCGCAGGCGTCCCATGAGTTGCGGCACCACGGCGGCGGCGCGTGGCAGCAGGCTTTGTTGCGCCGCAGGGTCCGCCGCAACCCGATCCAGGCGCTGCAATGCCCTGGTTTCGCGCCCCCCGGGTTCTGCCTGAGCCAGCTCCGGGATGGCCACCAACCACGAGAAGAATGCGACACCGATCTCGCTGGGTTCGCTCTCGGTGCCGGGCGCACCGGGCGTTGTTGGCAGTTCCTCCATGCTCTGCGTGACCTGCCAGGCAGTCTGGCGCACGACCTCAATCGCTCGGGCAATGCGGCCGCCGCCCTTGGCCGGAGGTGCGGGTGAAGCCGCAAAGAGTCGAAGGAGCAGGGCTTTCATGACCTCGGTTTCTGAAGATGGCTCTTCAGACTTCGGCCTCGTGCGTCAGAACTTTAGGGGCCATCGGAACGGGCCGACCCGAATCCAGGCCGAACCGGCGTCGCCATCTGTTTGTCGTGTTCGAATCGCTCAAACATGCCCATTTTTCGCGCGGTGGGAGAATCGCCTTCGCCGGTTCGACCGGCAGTATCAGCCCGAGAACAGGAGCGCGCGATGGAACTGAGCGACGAATTGGCAAAATTGCAGGAATTGCATCAACGCGGAGCCTTGAGCGACGAAGAGTTCGCGCGCGCGAAGGCACGTCTGCTCGGCGCCCCTGCCTCACCTGCCGACGGCCTGGGCCAGTCGCCCGCCATCGGCGCGCTCAACGCGCTGCGGCGCAGCCGCAACGACCGCTGGATCGCCGGCGTGTGCGGCGGCATCGCACGCGCGACCGGCGTCGAATCGTGGATCTGGCGCTTGCTGGCTGCCGTGCTGCTGATGTGCGGCGGAGCCGGTCTCTTCGTCTACCTGCTGTTGTGGTTGTTTGTTCCGAGCGAATGACTGCGTGCCGACTCTCCTGACACCTGCGTTGCCTACATCGGCTTCACCGCCCAGCGCAATTTGGCGGCGCTCGAACGCGGATTGTCGTGGCGCTCTTGCAGCGACGCTCGCTGCGGATCCGGGGCGACGCGTGCATAAATGCCGGCACGCTCGCCGGCCTGGAACGCCTTTTTCACGCGCCGGTCTTCGCCCGAGTGAAAACTCAGGACCGCGACGCGGCCGCCGGGCTTCAGGCATGCCGGCAGCGCATCCAGAAAGCGTTCGAGCACGGCGAATTCATCGTTCACCGCGATGCGCAGCGCCTGGAATGTGCGCTGCAGCGTCTTCCTGATTTCCGCGTCGCGCTCGGCTTGCGGCAGGCTCGGCTTGAGCGCCAGCCGCATCGTGCCCCGAACCAGCGCTGCAAGTTGGGCCGTGGTCTCGAGGTACTGGCCCTGGATCGCGGCGGCGAGTGGCACGGCAAAGGGCTCGTCGGCGTTGGTGATCAGCAGTTCACGCAATTGTGGGCGCGTCAACGACAGCAGGAATTCGCTGGCGGTGGCGCCGCGGCTCGGGTCCAGGCGCAGGTCCAGCGGGGCGTCGACCTTGAAGCTGAAGCCGCGCGCCGGATTGTCGATCTGCATCGACGACACACCCAGGTCGGCCAGCACGAAGTCGAAGCCGCCCGCTTCGGGCAGCAGGCTCGCGATCTCGGCAAAGTTGATGCGGCGCACTGCCAGCGCCGTTTCAGGGTAGCCCAGGGCGCGCAGGCGCGCTTGCGCGCGCGGCAGTTCGAGCGGGTCGACGTCGATTCCGAACAGGCGCCCGCCAGGCTGCACGCGCGCCAGCAATTCTTGTGCATGGCCACCGAATCCGAGGGTCGCGTCCAGCCCTACCTCACCCGGCTGCGGATTCAGGATGTGCAGAACTTCGGCAACACAGATCGGCCGGTGCATGCCGGCCGGCGTTTGGCCACGCCGCATCACCTTGTGCAGTTCCTCGGCGTGGCGCGCGGGGTCAAGCTCCTTGTACTTTTCCTCGAAGCGGCGCGGATGCGTGCCCGGGTAGCGTGGGCGGCGCTGGTGCGGTGCGGCGTCGTCGGCCATGCGCCGATTGTCACGCCCGGCCCGGGCAATGCAACGCGTTGTTGCGCTGCCTGCCCCGGTGCGCGCCGCGCCCCATCCCGGAAGAATGCATGACCGGGCCTGGCCACCGCAGCGCCGCCACGATGTTCAAGCAAGTGCTCGGCGCGACGATCGCAACGTCCGGCAGCGGCGCGAGCCTGGCCGACGGCGTGCCTGTCACTCGGGCTTGCCCGACTCGGCCAATGACTTGAGGCGCCGGTACTGCACCACCAGCACCTGGTCGACGGCGGGGGCAAGCTTGTCCAAGCCCGCATCGGCGTTTGCGGAGACTCGATACGTCAAGCGCAGAAACGTCTTGCCCTCCTGCGCGCTGGTGACGATCGTCAAGACGCCGTTCACAGCCAAATCCTGCAGCGGCCCCAGGCTGGCGTTCATTCGAATCACGCGCCCGGGCTGGACCAGGATCACGTGCCCATGCTGCGCCGACTGGCCGTCACCCCAGCGCTCGCACCAGCAGCCGCCGGCAAGCGTTTCCAGGCTCAGATTCGAGGCCTTGCCCGAGTACGTGTGCGCATCGCTCCACCAGCGCGGCAGTTGCACGATGGCCTGCCAGACCTCGTCGGGCGAGGCCTTCGCTTCTTCGCGAAACGTGGCGATGAAGCCGGTCGGCGAGACGTTGCTCGTCTCGGCCCGCGACGGCCCGGCCAGCGCGGCAACGCAAAGCAGGAACGAAATGGCGACCCGGTTCATTTCCATGCCCCGAGGACGGCGCCCATCAACGTCAACGACAGGACCTGGTAACCGCTGTTGATCAACCACAGCTTCAGCGAACGCTGCTCGAAGAGGTAGATCACCCCGAGCGACATCGCGACCCAGCCGAAGCCGGCGGCAAAGCCTGCGAACACCCCGAACGCCAACGTGGATGTCGGGCCGAGGAAGGCTGCCAGATTGAACGCCATCACGAGCGCGGCAAGGCCTGACAAGCCGAAGGTTCGCGCCATGTTGGCCTGGCGCGTCTGGGCTTCGCTCAACCCGGCCTCGCGCATCCAGGCCTTCGCAAACAGGATCGGCGAGTACCACAGGCCGCCGAGCAGGAAGGTCACTGCGGCCGCGACCACGATCGCCACAAAATTCAAATCCGAAAGTGCCATGAGAGTCTCCTGAAAAGTTCATTCGCCGTTGCTGACGACGCCAATGCTGCCCAAGCTCTTGTCGCAGCACAAGAGCGAGGCGTGCCATTCTGCGGCGCCTGCGATCGCCGCGAGCGCCATCGGCCGGCGATCCAGTTCAAATGCGCCGCGCGGAGCCGGCCCAATACGGCTCGCGCAACTTGCGCTTGAAAATCTTGCCGGTGTCTTCGCGCGGGAGTTGGTCATGGAACGCCACGACCCTGGGCACCTTGTAGCCGGCCATGCGCGCTTTGAGGAATGCTTGCACGTCGGCGGCCTGCAGCAGCGCGCCGGCGCTGGGCTGCACGGCGGCGGCGAGCGCTTCGCCGAATTCGGCGTCGGGGATGCCGAACACGGCGCAGTCAGCCACACCCGGCAGCATCTGCAGAACCGCTTCGATCTCCGCCGGGTAGATGTTCACGCCCCCGGAAATCACGAGGTCGGCCGAGCGATCGACGATGAACAGGAAGCCGTCTTCATCAAGGTAGCCGATGTCGCCCAGGGTCTTCAACCCGGCGCGCTCGATGCTTCGGCGCGCCGCTTCGTTGCCGGCGTAGCTGAAATCCGCAAACGCCGGCTGGTGCACGTAGATCAGGCCGGCCTGGCCTTGCGGCAGCGCATTTCCGGCATCGTCGAGGATCGCGATCGTCACGCCGGGCAGCGGTTTGCCTGCTGAGCCAGGCTTGCGCAGCGCGTCATGACTGTCCAGCAGCGTCATGTAGCCGAGTTCGCTCGCGCCGTACGCTTCATGGATCACCGGGCCCCACCACGCGATCATTGCGCGCTTGACTTCGGGCGCACAAGGCGAGCCGGTGGAGGCGACGAAGCGCATCGAGCTCAGGTCATGACGGCGCCGCACCGACTCGGGCAGGGCGAGCAGGCGCACATACATCGTCGGCACCAGGTAGGCGTGGGTGAGGCGATGGCGCTCGATCAGTTGCAACGTGCGTTCGGCGTCGAAGCGTTCTTCGATGAAGAGCTGCGCGTTCAGCTGCGCGGCACCGATCGAGTACGAGTTCGGCGCGCTGTGGTACATCGGCGCGCTCACCAATGCGCGCATGCCGGGCTCGAAACCGAGCACCTGGTGCAGCACTTCCAGGCCACGCGTTGCCTGCTCGGCGCTCGCCGCCGCGCGGCGTATGCCCTTGGGCCTGCCGGTCGTGCCCGAGGTGTAGAACATCGCGCCGCGCACAGCGCAGGCAGCCGTGTCGATCGGCGGCGTTGCATCGCGAAACGCCTCCCAGCCTGGCGGCGCATCGCCCACGCTGACGAAGGTTCGAATCCCCCGCAGCTCCAGGCCATGCAGTGCGTCGAGCAAGGCGGCGTCGCAGACAAAGACCTTGGCGCCACTGTCAGACAGGATATGCGCCACCTCGTCGGTCTTGAAGTGCCAATTGATCGGGCACCACAGCGCCCCGATCCAGCGTGCGGCGAGCATCAATTCGAGCGCGAGCGGGCCGTTGTACAGCATCAGCGCGACCACGTCGCCCTCACCCACGCCGGCTTCGCGCAACGCCGCGGCCGCACGCTGGTAGCGCTCGAAGAAGACCTCGGGGTCGATGTGCGTGCCCTGAAATTCAACGCTGGGTTTCATACGCTGCCTCGAGTTTCAGCCGGCTGTGCCGCTTGCAGTTCCGGCCGCACGTGGATGCGGCGCGCGCCGCCTTCGAGCGCACGCGCGCGCAACTGGCCACACCCCGCATCCACATCCTGCCCCGCCGATTGCCGCAAGCGCGTCAGAACGCCGCGCCGGTTCAATGAATGCGCGATTTGCCCGGCGCGTTCGCCGGGTGGCCGCCGAAACTCCAAGCCCTCGACGGCGTTGTACGGGATCATGTTCAGGATCGCGTACCTGCCGCGCAGCAGCTCGACGATGCCGTCGAGCTCAGCGTCGCCGTCGTTCACGCCCTCGATCAAAGTCCACTGGTACTGGATCGGGTAACCCGTGGCACGCGCATAGTCTTCGCCGCGCTGCACCAGTTCAGCCGGCGCGATGCGCGGCGCGCGCGGCAACAGTTGCGCCCGCAGTTCGGCGCGCGTGGAGTGCAGCGACAGCGCGAGTGCGGGTTTGACACGGCCCTGCGCCAGACGCTCGAACGCACGCACATCGCCGACCGTCGAGAACACCAGGTTCTTGTGGCCGATCTCGGCGTGAGTGCCGAGCAGGTCGATCGCTTCGCAGACGTTGTCCAGGTTGTGTGCGGGCTCGCCCATCCCCATGAACACGACCTTGCGCACACTTGCGCGCTGGCGCGCGAGCACCACCTGCGCCACGATCTCGGCGCTGCCGAGTTGACGCAGCAGACCACTGCGCCCCGTCATGCAGAACACGCAGCCCACGGCGCAGCCGACCTGGGTCGAGACGCACACGCCGTCGCGCGGCAGCAGCACGCTTTCCACGGTCTGGCCGTCGGCGAGTTGAAGCAACAGGCGCGCCGAACCGTCGGCTGCGGGATGCACGCTGCGCAGCTGCGCCAATGCCGCCAGTTCGTCGAGCAAGCCAGGCAGCGCAACCCGCAACGCCTTGGGCAGGAAATCCTGAATGCGGCGCTTGCCACTGTCTTGCGGCAAGGCCTGCGACCAGCGGCGCAGCACATGCTGCTCGTGCTCGGCGTTGGCACCGAGCCGCCGCAGCCGTTGTCGCAGTTCTTCGATGAGCATGGAGTGGGCATCGTACGTGCAATCTAGAATCGCGCCTCGCTCTGTCAAGGAATTGCGGCTTCGCCACTTTCCTTGATCCGCGCCGGGGGCGCTCGCCGCGAGGCAGCGGCATTGGGGTACCCAGAAAGGCTGACCATGAGAATTCGCGTCGCGCTTGTTGCAGTCATTGCCTGCAGCGTCGGCTTGATCCTGGTGCCAGGCGCCACGTTTGCGCAGGCCTCCTACCCCGACAAGCCGCTCAGGCTCATCGTCGGCTTCGCGCCCGGCGGCTCGACCGACATCGTCGGTCGCATCGTCGCGCAGCGCCTGAGCGAACGGCTCGGCCAGACCGTGAATGTGGAGAACAGGGCTGGAGCCGGCGGTACGCTCGGCGCCGACGCCGCCGCCAAGTCCGCTCCCGACGGCTACACGCTGACGCTGGGCACGACGAGCACGCACGCGATTGCGCCCGGCGCGTACGCGAAACTGCCCTACGACCCGGTGGCAGACTTCACGCACATTTCACTCGTCGCGATCACGCCCTACCTGCTCGTCGTCAATCCCCAGGTGAAGGCGAATAATCTGGCTGAGTTCGTCGCGCTCGCCAAGTCCCAGCCCGGCAAATTGAACTACGCCTCGGCGGGCAACGGCACGGCGACGCACCTGGCAATGGAGATGCTCAAGGACGCAGCGAAGATCGACCTGGTTCACATTCCGTACAAGGGCAACGCGCCGGCCGATCTGGCGATCGTCGGTGGCGAAGTCCAGGCCGTGTTCGGCTCGATGCCGGCGCTGCTGCAAAACACAAGGGCGGGCAAAGTGCGCCCGCTCGCGGTAGGCAGTGCCGCGCGCTCGCCGGCCTTGCCCGATGTTCCGAGCGCCGCCGAACAAGGCTACCCGGGCTTCGAAGCGGCGCTGTGGCTGGGCATCATGGGCCCGGCCAACATGCCCAAGGCCGTGGTCGAGCGGCTGCACAAGGAAATCTCGTCGATCGTCGCCACGCCGGAATTCAAGGCGGCGATGGACGCGAACGGCGCCGAGCCCATCGCCAGCAAGTCGCCCGAGGAGTTTCGGGAAATGCTGCGCGGCCAGGTCGCCAAGTACATGGGTATCACCAAGGCCATCGGCATCAAGCTCGACTGATCCGCCGGAGCAGTTGCCGACGCCATTAACCACGCGGTCACCGACGCCATTACCCGCGCCATTGCCCGCGCCATCACCCGCGCCATCACCCACGAAGGACAGCATGAGCAACTACGTCATCGACATCGGACCCCAACCCTCGCTGCCCGTCGCCGGCAGCGACAAACGATTTCCCGTCGGGCGCATCTACTGCGTCGGGCGCAACTACGCCGACCACGCGCGCGAGATGGGCCATGACCCGGACCGCGAGGCGCCGTTCTTCTTCATGAAGCCGGCGAACGCTATCGTGCAGAACAAGGCCTCGCTGTCGTATCCGGTGGGGACGAAAGAGCTGCACCATGAAATCGAACTCGTCATCGCAATCGGCAAGGGCGGCAAGAACATCGCTGTGGACAAGGCGCTGGGCCATGTCTGGGGCTACGGTGTCGGCCTGGACATGACGCGCCGCGACATTCAAGGCGAAGCGAAGAAGCAGGGCCGGCCATGGGAGATGGGCAAGAGTTTCGACGAATCGGCGCCCGTCACCGCGCTGCGCCCGGCAAGCGAGATCGGCCACCCGGCCAAGGGCGCGATCACGCTCAAGGTGAACGGCCAGGTCAAGCAAAGCGGCGACCTGGCGATGCAGATCTGGAATGTTCCGGAGCAGATTTCCTACCTCTCGCACCTGATCACGCTACAGCCCGGCGACCTGATCTTTACCGGCACGCCGGCCGGCGTGGGGCCGATCAAGCCGGGCGACAAGCTCGAGGGCCATGTCGATGGCGTTGGCGATCTGATCATCAGCTACAAGGGCTAGGAGCGTGGGCGGCAGAAGCCGCCGCCGCTACCCCGTACAGCACCAGCGCAGCGACGACCACTGCGCTGAATCCGACGTGGATCGCAAGCAGCGTGGCGAGCACCGCCCCAGTGACGGAGGCGCAGCCGTTGATCGCCCAGGCCCAAGGGATCAGCCGGGCGTCGCTGGCCTCGACCCGCGCCAACCCCAACGGGAACGGCATGCCCATGAAGAACGCCAGCGGCGCAATGAGCGCGGCCGAGATCACGATCCGCACCGCGTCGGGCAGCGCCATCGAATGCTGGAACAGCCAGGGCAGCAGGCTGAGGCATAGCGCCGCTGACAACGCAATCGCGCCCACCAGCGCCGCCTGCGGGTGGCGCAGCACCCGCGCGCTGGCGGCGTGCAAACGCTTCGACGCGGCGCTGCCGATTCCGGCGAACAGCAGGAACGAGAACAGCACCACCGACACCGCGTACAGCGGGTGGCTCAGGAACAGAACGAACTTCTGGATGAACGCGATCTCGATGAACATGAAGGCAAACCCGATCGCCGCAAAGTAGACGAGCACGCGGCCGCGCGATGCGGCGGGCGGCTCGCGGTTGCGCTGCCGGGCGCCGACCCAGGTGACCCAGGCCGCAGGCGCTGCGATCAACAGCAGGCTCGCGAGCACCGCCTGCGCAAGCGTCGCCACCAGCACCGGATAGCCCCATTCGAGCAGCGGCAGGCCGCCTTGCTCCTTCAGCGACAGCAGCTCGGGCAACGAACGCCACTTGAAGAAGTGGAAGAAATGCGGCCGGTCGTCGGTGGCCGGCTCGATGTGGAATTTGTAGTTCTGCACGAATTCGTCGCGGCCCGGACCGAGCAGCGCCGTTGCAGAGTCGAACAGGTCGGGAGGCGCGACCACGTTGTAGCGGTTCGCTTCGCCCGGCATCATTCCGGGATAGAACGCCACGTCGAACGAGCGCTCGGTGCAGAACGTCTTGATCGCTGCGATGTCTTCGGCGCTGAACGCGCCGTTCTTGACCAGCAGCGTGCTCGTCTGCCAGCTGCGCACGAGTGCGAGCCGCGACGCCGGGTCGGCCACACCCGATCGTTCCAGCGCCACCACCGCGGCGCCGAACAGCTTGAGCGCATCGCGCGGCGGCAGCGCGACCCAGCGCGTGATCGCGAGCAGGCCGCCGGGCTCCAGATGCCGCAGATCGTCCTGCAGCGCTTCGACCGTGTAGAGATAGTTCTCCGACAGCGCGTACAGGCCGGCCGAAGCTGCGCTGAACGAATCGAGCAGCGCCACGTTGATGAGGTCGTAATGCTGCGCACTCGCCGCGACGAAGCCGCGCGCTTCGGCCGCATGCACAAGCACCTGAGGCCCTTGTGTGCCGCCGGAATGCGCCGCATCGACGCCGCCCGAATAGATGCCGCCCGCATAGTCCGCGAAGCGCTCGCGCACCAGATCGATCACCTGCGGGTTCAGCTCCACCGCGTCGATTTGCTGCGCATCGTGATAGTGGGCCTGCAGCACGTCGGCTCCGGCACCGGCACCGAGCACCAGCACACGCGGCTGGCGCAACAGGTGATACGGCAGCGCGGAGGTGATCTGGTCGAGGTGCGCCAGGCTTTCGCGCCGGCCGTCGAAACGGGTCAGCGCGCTCAGACCCTCGCCGTCGATGAACACGCCCAACTGCGGCGGCGGCTCGACCAGGGCGTTGAGGCTCAAACCCGGCGCATGGCGCAGCGGTGTGAGCGGACTCTCGACGACGCTGACGAGGCCCAGCGGGCTGAAGGATTGCTCGATGACTCGGGCCTGCGGAATGCGCAAGGTCTGCGAAAGCTCTTTGTACGGCGACATGGCGGGAGCCACAAAGGCCTGCGGCAACAACAGGGGCAGAGCCGCCAGCGCGATCAGCGCCAAAGCCGGCCAACGCCGAGGCCCGCCGCATTCGAGCCACGCGACCGCCGCGGCGGCGAACCCCATCGCGCCGATCAGCTTCAATGCTTGTTCGGGTGCGAGCACGAACAGCAGGCCCATGACGCCCAGGCTTCCCGCCCCCGCACCCAGGATGTCGAAGCTGTAGATGCGCGAGGGCATGCCCTGCCATCTGGAATAAGCCATGCACACGCAGGCGCCGGCGCACAGGAAGGGCAACGCGAGCAGCAGGTAGACCGCCAGCAGGTAGACCAGCTGCTGCGGGTCCCAGAGGATTTCAAGCGGATTGAACGGCACGCGCTGCGCCA
>Ga0315278_10001280_pt1 | contig 21961 bp, 32 predicted proteins | sample YL17G06_0_MG_FD_203880 | JGI IMG/M metagenome (GOLD analysis project Ga0315278, IMG submission 203880) | Sediment microbial communities from Yellowstone Lake, YNP, Wyoming, USA - YL17G06_0 | ecosystem: Environmental > Aquatic > Freshwater > Lake > Sediment | place: USA: Wyoming | collected... | reverse complement strand
TCTCCCATAGCCCAGCTCCAACCGATCAGGCCGGCGAGCAACATCCCGAGAAGGCATAGCGGCCAAGGGATCACGGTGGATTCGCTCACGCCGCCCGCACGGACTCAATCATCCTTCGGTTCGACGGGGACGAGGTGCCACGGTCCAGGCGCGTCTCCGACAAACACGACATGGCTCCCCAGGTCATCCGTGTGGCACGTCACCACCGGGCTCTCGTCGATGCGCTTCTGGACCTCTGCGCGGCCTGCGGCGAGGCCAGCCGCGAATCCAGCACACGCCCCGGGTTCATCCTGCGGAGTTAATCTAGCGGAACTCGCGTTTGGTGAACACCACCACTCAATGAAGCGTTCGTCATCCGTCATCTTCCCTCCTCCCTGCAAGTTCTTCCATGCCCATCATCCCGACAGGACGCACAGAGCAAACGCTTGCAGGTCTCGCAGTACGTTTCGCAATGTGTAACGATGGTCGGCAGACCGCAGACACCACAATGGCGGATGTGCTCTGGCTCCAATGCGGAGACGGTCGGAAGTGGATCGCGGTCTGTTGTCATCTCCCATCCTCCCCACGTGCGCGGGCTGCTTTAGCCAGTTCGGCAACGGATCGCGCTGCATCGATGGGAAGTCCTGAATCCACCAGCGCAAGCAGCCACGTCTCACGCTCCTCCTGCACCGCCGCATCCTTGCTGGCGAGGCCGTCGGCGAAGGCGCGAGCTAACGCTGCCGTCACGTCGCCACGCACTATTGTTGCTTGGTCTGCGATGTCGGCTGACCAATCTACGCACAATCCCCGCATCCGTTCCTCCGCGCTCGGCACCATGTTGGTCATGCTTCCTCCTTCAAGGCCACGATCTTGCGTTCGATCCATTGTGCGGCGTCCATGCGCTGCGGATCGTCGTTCGCTTGGTGACGTTCGGCCTCAGCCCGGCATATTGCTAGTGCCGCCTCCCATAACCGCCTGTAGTGGGCGGCGACACGGACTGTTGCCGAAATAATCATATGGGTTGGCGGGAGTCCATCTAAGTAGTTCGCCCAACTTTCACTGTCCCGCTCAAACCACTCCAACTGCTCTGCTGTCGGCTCGGGGATCATGGTTCCCATCCTTCCAGCTTTATCCATACGTGCCAGGTGCATCCGTCCTGGGTGCAGACCACCGACGGCGAGACTTGTCCGCTCGCAGCAATCTCGTGATCCTCGATCAAGCCTTGATGTCCATTGGGGCACACAACGTCGGCGGTCTTGCGTCCGTCCGGCAAAGACACCGGAATCCAGGACGGGAGCGGTGTTCGAGTCCAATCGGGGTTACGGCAGCCTCGCGGCAGAAAGATCATGGTTCCACCTCCAGCGGCAGGCCGCATTTCGGGCAGTAGTCGATGTAGGTCCCGTCCTCGTCCTTGAGCGACCATCTCGGTGACGGCTCCCTGTCGAAGAAGATGGCATCGAACCCGCAATAGGGACACTGACCTGGCGTCGGTATGCGCTCCCGCTTTACCTGCGCCGCGTGGGCGCGGAGGATGGCGCGGGCTTCCTCGACTGTTACCGGAGGAATCCGCATGGCTTGAATGATCTCAATGGGTTTGCTCATCTCGCCCTCCACCACCGCGCGAGGCGGGTCATGCCCCGACCTCAACGTGGGGTTGCCCTCGGTGCTCTTTGCTTTGCGCCTCGCAGAAATCGGCAATGGTCCGAAGGCAATCCTGCTCGAACACAGCCAGTTCCTCAGGGAAGAATGCGTACTTCCTCCAGCGCCCAAACCAGCGAACCTCCCCGAGTAGCGCCCCGCCATCTTTGGCTCTGACTGAGAAGCGGGACGTTTTGCCGCTGTCGGACTTGCCTTCGTCGCAGAAACGAATCCAGACCTGCTTCACTTCTTCCCCTCCTTGTCCACGCGGCGGACTTTGTAGATTGCAAGAATCATGTCCGGCCAATTGCGTTTTGCGTATCGTTGTTCGCGTTCCGCAGCAAGTAGCGTTTTCGTTCTGCGAAATACTGTCAGAATCGGCACCATGTCTGACCGCACCACCCAGTATTCCCACGGGCTACGCTGGGGCATCGGACTTCTCCTCATGCTGGCGGTCCTCGGCGAGCATAGCGTCGGCGAAACGTCCAATGATCGCGCCAACTTCGTCATGCGGCCCCGACCACCCGCCACATTCAATCGCCGCCGCCGCATTCCCAAGAGCCGGGACGGGGGTGCGCTTCGACCGGGATTCCCCAATCGCCGCCCGCCCCGGCTCAACATCCTAGAACCCTTCCGCCGCCCGCTCACGGGCGCGCTCGAAACTGTCAACCGTCTTCTCGCACTTCGGGCAGTAGAACAGCAGCTCTCCGGTGTCCCATCGGCCTCCACGGTCGGGGAACTTCGCGGGGAACTTCGCTTTCACCGCGGTCTCGGGGAACGTCTCCTCGCAGACGCCGCAGGCCAGCATCCCCTCGGAATCCTTGACGGGCTCCTCTTCTGCGGGCTGCGGTTCCTTCACGCCCAGCACTTCATCCCGCGTCGCCGGCTTCTTGACCGGAGGCTTCGCCTTCGTCTCGGGGACCGGCATATCCATCTCGGGGTCGTCCCCGGTCACGATGCCCATGATGGTCGTGAGCGCGTACTTGATCGCGCCCGTCACGGCGATGTAGAGCCCCTTGTCGTCCCCGGCCCTCCCCGAACCCGCCCAGAGCCCCGTGATGATCTCGCCGCTCGCGGCGTCCGTGAACGTCCAGCGCATCGGCACGATGAGAGCCTTGTCCATGATGCACGGCTCCCCAGTGATCTCCAGGTGGAACAGGACTCCATGCTCGCGGAGCTTGGGGTACACGGCCTCCTTGATGGCCTTCTCCGATGCGTAGTGGTACTTGTGGTGCGGGTTCGTCGCATCCTTCTGGATGTACCCGATCTCTCCCCCGACCGCGATGAGCTTCTGCGCCAGTCCTGGCGGTCCAGCCGTCACCGTGACTTCTACCGCGTCCTCTGCCATGGTCACTCCTCTCCTGGAATCAGACAGGCCACTCGAACATATCCCGCGGGTCCACGTTGAACCTGCGGACGAACCGGCTCAGGGTCTCGTAGTTGGGGTCGCAGCCCCCGGCCTCCATCTTCCGCATCCAGACCTCGGATCGGCCCAGGATCTCGGCGAAGGTCTTTTGCGACATCTTCTCGCGCTTCCTGCGCGCCACCATGATCCGGACTACCAGCGATCGCTTATCGTCCACAACGCATCTCCTCCATGCGAAGTTCTGCGTAACGCAACACGACCTTCGCGCAATCCTCCAGGAGATCCACCCCGGCCTTGCGGAGATCGTCCGAGTCCATGGCTGCCACGATGCGTGCGTAAGCGTTGGCGCAGTCGTCCGCGGTTCTAAGCCGGTCTCTCATGCGGATCAGGTCGGTTGCTGCCTTGACGTAGGAATCCTGGAAGGCGTAGGCGGTGGCCTTCCAGCCGTCCCGTTCCTTCTCGGCTTTGGTGCGGTACTGGCAACTCATGACACATCCTCGTTTCCCGACGCGACCTCGCCCAGCCAGCAGGAGGGGCAGAGTTCGCCTCTCGTGGTGACGGAGATCCCACAGACTGAGCAGGCGGGTTGGGATTCCCGGCATTCCAGCGCGACCGTGTGGCCGTCTTCGGCGAGAGCGCGCACAACGGCGGTGCGAACATACTGGAGTGCTTGGCCCGCGTTCTGGTAGTTCCAGTCTGGGTGTTCCTGCGGAGGGCATCCCGAGCAGAATCCGTCCGATGGCTGGGAGTAGTCGCCGATGCTCCGGTAGGCCATCGCCACGATGGAACAGGCTTCTCGGATCGCTTCATCCCGTGTCATGACTGGACCTCCGGGCTGTTCGAGAGTTCCTTGATGTCCACGTCCTTGTGACAGAACGTGCAATGGGTGTCTTCGTCCAGGATGACGGGCGCCCCGCACCACTCGCGGATCTTGCCAGCCCCGTCGCACTCGCCGCACTCGTCGGTGTTGATGTAGTCATCGACCGCGATGCGCTTGGCGTGGTCCCCTCGACCGTCGCAGGATGGACAGGGCTTCTCGACGACCGCGGCATGAAAGAGCCCGGTCTGCGTGGGGAAGAACAACTGGGTGTGGGTCTCGATGAAGTAGGTGCAGTCGCCGACCGTATCGGGCAGCGTGTCGGCCCGCAGGCGGATCGCCTCCGTGCGGGCGAACCCGATGATCTCGTCCAGCGGCGCCGGCCCCCTCGAGGTCTCGATTCTGAGTACCATGGGTGTCTCCTCTCTCCTTCCGGTACAACAGTATTATCGGCTTGCACACAGCAAGAATCCAGTGTTTTTCCGATACTCTTGTTTCTTTCTTGGAACCATCTGCAAGCAAAGGACTTATGCTTGTTTACTGGGTGGATTTCGCTGGGGGGCTCGCTGGATGCGCGATCGTGGGCGGGTTGGATGGATGGGGTGGGGGAGGGGGCGATCGTGGCACCTGGGGGCTCCCTGGAGGTCTATGGAGTCTTCCGGCCCTCTTCCCGCTTCAGGGTGCGCCAGATCGCCGAAGGGTCGATCCCGAGTCGCCGGCTGGCGGCGCGGACGGTTCCTTCGCGCAGGATGCAATGATTGATGTAGGCGACCTTGAGTTGCCGGAGCGTGGGATCCCCGAGGGCGTCGAGGATGATGGGGCTGGCGTCGCCGCCGTCGATGACGGCCAGGGCTCTCCGGAGCCTCATCTTCTCGTTGTCCGTGAGCGTCACGGACTCGTCGAGCAGAACGCATCGCAGGTGCGCGGTGATCTGCACGAGCCGCGGTGTGCAGGCCGACTCGCTTCTCATGACTCGCGCTCCCATCAGGGTCCAGGCCATAGCATGTCTCCCGGAGCGGCGACTTCGCTCCCGTCATTCTGCCCCAGTTCCGGCGAGTAGATCGCAATGACCTGCCGCGCCGTTCCGACGCTCCAGTAGGCGTGCATCTCGTACAGAATGTCATACCCCGACAGGTCGCCCCAGGTCGGTACTGCGTCCAGGGCGACGGTATCCCATGTCGTCACGATCCCACCCGAGGGCGTCTTGGCGAACGACAGATCCTTGATGACTGCCCTGCCGTCGATGGTCTTGATCCGATGCAGCACGCGGAACTGCGTGTTCGTGAACGATGGGTTGGAGTACGCATATCGAATCCAGAGGTAGTCCCCGAGCAGCGGCATGATCCGCACCCGGAAGATCAGCGATCCACCACCAACCGCGGTTGCATCCGTGTTGATCGGATTGTTGGCCAGCGAGTACGGGTAGGACGCGATCATGTTGTGGATGCAGCAGTCGCCCACGACCGCTTGCAGGTCCGCGTTCTCCAGCGTCTCTCCTGGCGTCCAGACCTTGCGCGTCATCGCATGTAGTCCGATGTGAAGTATTGGGAGGTGCCGGCCATCACCCGCATGTTGGCTAGGTTCACGGTGGAGGTCAGGTTCTTCAGGTACATCTCCAGCACGCAGTCCTCGCCTCGGAGATCACCGAGCGCGCCCACCGCGCTCATGTTCCATCCGGTGCGTATCCGCGCCCCGCCGGGGTTGCTGGTGTACGAAGCCCGCGTCGCCGTCGAGAGCTGTTCGGCTCCCACCATGACGCGAGTGCTTCCAGCAAGGTTGGTGATGTAGAAGGTGATGTAGCCGCTCGAGGCCGCCTCGTTGAACATCTGGAACTGCACGCAGACATAATCCCCTACGTTCGGGAGGAGGCGGATCTTGGCGTTCGGACTGCCCGCCGCAGGGTAATCCCCTGCCCTGCTGATCTCGTAGGGATACCGGGACATCGCGTACAGATGATTCATCGGCATGATGGCGTACATCGAGCCGTCGATCTTGGTGGTGAGCATCGTCTCACGGTGCGCCCACTCATAGACCCCGCTCCCCTGTTCCGCCGCGGGGCTCCAGACGAGCTTGCCCATCTATCCCCCCCAGAAGATGTCGAACGTGGACCGCGCACCGAAGCTGTGGGTCACAACCCGCTGTCCCCCTTCGCCACCGTCGTAATAGCCCCATGACGCCCCGGGGAACGAGCTCGTGAGCGAATAGCTGGGATGCGTCGGCCAGTCGTACACCATGATGTTCTTCAGGTACTCGCAGTTAGAAGGGATGATCTCCAGCCACAGCTTGTTCTTCTGCGAGTAGCAGATCGGGCTGTCGGTGAAGCTCGAACCCGCAAACATATTCCACAGACGCGACCCGATGGCAAGCTGGAGCCAGGTGTGGCGGTCCCCGGCGTCCAGAGCATCCCAATTGTGCCGCAAGGTGTAGTTCGCCATCAGGACATCCGGCGGGTGTGTGGTGATCCAGTCCTCTGGAGCCTTCCCACCCGTTCCGCTGTAGGGCCACACCTTCACGGTCACGATGCCCGTGAGGGATCCCAACACGACGCGCTTGAACGTGAGGAAGATCCTGAGTGCATTGCTCTGAGGATAGGAGAGCAGGAAGCCACCGTCCGTGGCGGCGTTGTACGAGACTCCCGGGGTCGTGGCCGCTAGAAGCCGGTTTCCACCGAGGGCGCGCTTCATGGCGCGGAGCTTGACCGCGGTGACGGTCTCGGCATTGATCCCCGCTACGCCGCCCCACTTGATCGTGTCACGGATGCTCACAGATACACCCCCGAGGGCGCGCCGTAGATTTCCTTCGTCCCGTCGAGTACATGGCCCGATTGCGTCTTGAGCCAGTTGTCCGTACCCCATGCCCCAGGGAGGACGTAAATCTCGAAGCCGCAGATCGCCTCCTTGAAGTGTACTTCCTTCGAGAAGCAGAAGCCAGTGACATCGAGACCAACTTCAGAGTCGATCACCCGGACGAAATCCCAGAGTTCGATCCCCATGGTGTCGATGGGGCATCGGAGCGTGAGGATCTTGGGCGGGTATGCCGACATCTCCAGGGCGATCAGGGCTGCGTTGTTCGCCCGCTGCGACCCGTAGGTGGTGCCGATGTCGTAGGTCCACTCGTAGGTGCGCTCCGCGCTCACCTGGCCGTAGATGTTGATGCTCGCCTGATTTCTCTGGTCCAGCGATTGTCCTGCGTTGTCGAGGCTCGTGTATCCACCAGCCCCGTCGTTCACCTTGACGTAGATGAGGTTCACCACCGAGCCCGTTGGTCTTTGCATCTTGAGTTCGGAAATCGTCTTCACCCGGTTGAGCGTGGTGTCGGCGGCGATGGGAGCCGGGGAGAGATAGAACACACCGATGGTGCCAGTCGTCGTCCAGTAGAGCATCCCGTTCACATGGTCGAACAACCGCTTGATGCAGTCCATGGAACTCATGGTGCCGGACTCGCCGGATCTCCAGGAGAACAATTCCAGGCCAGCGCGGCGTTCAGACTGGATCGCGGCGTTGAACGAAACTGTGTCGATGGAATCCACGAACCCGTTATCCAACAGGATCTGTTGTACTCCGGCGGTAGGGACCATCCCGCCGAAGGCTCCAACGCCGCCCCCTATGGAATCCGTCCGGCGCAGGCGGGACAAGGGATCTGTGAACGTAAGCTCCACCGTCCCTGCGTCCAGGTTCTCGATCACGTCATCCAGTTCCCCGACGAACATGACGGCTAGGACTTCTCCTTGCTCGATCTGGACGCCAAGGCTCACCTTGCACCGGGCAAAGGAGGCGGAGTCGTCATCGACATACCCCGATGGATTCAGCGTCGAGAACTTCTCGTCGGCGTTGTAGAGCACGATGCTCATGCCCGTCATCTCCGGCACCCGCTCCGTGGGCCGCGCCGAGACGCGGAGCGTGGGGAGGTCGCTCACGAGATAGGTGAAATCCCGGTACACCCATGTTCCACGCTTGATCTTGGACGTAGCCGAGTCCCATTCGATCTCGACCTTGTAGATGATCTGCGCGGAGTGCTGTAGGAGCGCCCTCCGCGCTGCGGGGGTGAACAGGATCACAACGGAACCGCCGGTGGAATCGTGCCGACCTGTTCCAACTGCACCGAACCCATCATGGCCGACGGGTCCACGTTGGCGCCGAACGAACCAGGGATGGTGGTGATCTGGAACAGTCTGCCGGCAGTCTGGGAGAGGAACGCGCGCACGCCAGCGTCCTTGAACGTCACATAGTCGTTCTCGACATCCTGAAGCGTCCACGCTCGGGAGTCGATGCGGAACCTGTCCATCGGCATCTGCAACCCGAGGTACTTTGGCCCCGTGATCGCGTAATCACTCCCGATCCACATTCCAGGAAACTTGGTCAGGGAAGAGGCGGTAGCCGGGCGATTCACCGCGCCGAGCAACGCACCGTTCCGGTACACCGTGAACCGCACCTGGTAGGTGGGTGCTCCGACGTACTCGCGGGTAAACACGAACTGCTCCCAGCTATTCGTAGCCGCTGGAATGCTGTATGTGGTGGGGATAAATCCGTCCATGCTTGTCCCGAGCGTTGGACCTGGGCCGATGAGGGAGAAGTAATCGACGCCGACATCGGAGGAACTCCAGAGATAGCGGTAGTTGCTCACAGGATCGAATGTGCGGCGCACCCATGTAGCAATCGTCAAGTCGGGTGAGCGCCCGATGGGAGACGCTACGTTCAGCACGTCCGGCACGGACGGATTCGCGGAAGGGTGCATATAGGAGGATGGGTAATCCCCGGCCTCCAACTGCCAGCAACCGAAACTGAACATCGCTCCCGTGCTGGTTCCCTGGTCGTGGGTGATGTATAGGGTGTGCGATGTGGCGGTCGCCGTGAACTGCTGCCACACACGCATGTACTTCCCCGGAGACAGGGTGACATAGGCGCCCGCCGAGCCTCCACTCAGTACAAGCGCGATCGTTCCGGCCCCACGCGCCCAGATGGACTGGACGTACTGCACCCCGATGGTGAGCCCGGAGACGAACGTGGTGACGAGATGGTTCCCACTCGGCATGAAGACGGTCTTGAACGTGCAGACCTCGGTGTTCCCCGGGTTCACGGATGTCAGGATGGGCGCGCCGAACGGGGAAGTCGTCGGATTCAGAGCCATCAGATTCCGAGTCTTCGATTCCAGTAGGATCGCGTTGCCGATCATTCCCGGAACGAACTTCGCCAGATCGGTCGTTCCGAGCGGCATGATCCATCCGATGTCATCCTTGTCGAAGCGGGATGGATAGTAGTCATACCCGGGAGCCCTGGGGATGATTGTCGCAGCGGAGTTCTGACCGATCTCTGTGACCCCACAACCGGGATCCAGAGACCCGAAGGTGGAGCACCAGACCGTGAACTGATCCCACCAAGGCGTGAAGGCCACTGGCTTCCCGAGCTGCCACAACTTGAAGAGTTGGGCGAGGGTGGATCCTGACCATCGCTTTGACGAGATCACCATGCCGATCTCGTCCGGGCCAGTCCTGAAGGACCGCGCCTGCCCGCTACGAAGGATCGGAACGGACACGACACCGGAATTGAATCTGGTAATCCGTGGGGGTTCCGAACCGACATCTGCTTCGACGTACTCGTATCCGGCGCCGCCGTTCGGCCATATCTGCCGCTCGTCGATCACCCCAGCACCGGAGTCCTTGAGGTAGGGTGCGGTCACGAGCTTGAACTTGATGGAGCCTGCCATCAGATCGTCTTCCCGGTGTCGAGGAAGCGGAGCTTCTTCTGCACCATGCGTGCGAGTTCTCTGGCCGTGCCCTCATCTCCGGCCAGGAGCCCGGCGTTGATGTGTACGCTGACCCCGGACGGGGACTGGAGGTTTGCGAGGAATCGTTCCGTCATGTCGGACGGCAGCACAAGTTCACCTGGGGCGAGGAGCGCTGGAATGCTATCGACGCCGGGTTGTCCACCGCGCAAGATCCCGCCACCCGCCATCTTCGGCACGAGCAGACCGTTCGCCCCGCCGGCGAACGACAAGAGCTTGCCGAAAAAACCGCCAACCGGACCACCGATGGATGACAGCGCCTTCAGGATTGCAAACTTCGCAATGAGCGCGACGAGATCCGAGATGAGTTGCGCGATCCACTCTCCCATCGACTTGAAGAACCCGCCCCATGCGGATTGATTCTGGAGTGCGGAGAGTTCGAGCCGGTCCATGGCCTTTCTGGTGTTCGCCGCGGCGCGCTCCCATCGCTCCTGCTCCCTTGTGGTGGTGGCTAGATTGGCGTTCAACTCCTGGATCCTGAGTTCGGTGCCCATCTGAGCGAGCTCGTCCCGTCCTGCCAGGAGCCCGTACACGAAGTCGCCGATCAGGTTTCCAAGATCCATGAAGCTGCCGATCAGTGATTGTGCGACCCGCACGCCCATGTCGCCGAACTCCTCCAGCGCCTTCACGGCTTCGTCCTGGAGCTTGTTCGTGATGCCCTTCAGGTTCCGCTGGTACTGCGCGGTGATCTCCGTGGCGTCGATGATGAGCCCCTTGAAGGCAGATGTGTCGGACGCCACCTTGCCGGTTTCCCCGAACTCCTTGCGGGACGTATCCCCGGGGCGCAGGCGACCGAGCCCGCGCTGGAGATCGACCATCTCCTTCAAGGCTGTGAGCTTCTGCCGGATGAAATCCAAGTCCCGGACATTGCCCTTCTCGATGAGGTCGTTCAGAGCCTTCACCTGATCGGCGATGCCCTGCATGAATTGCTGCGTGTACGCATTCGTGCCCTGGAGCCCCTTGGTAAGCGCCTCCGTGAGACTGTCGGCCATGGGCTTTACTGCGGACTTCATCCACTCCGCAACCTGGTTGACCTGCTTCTCTCCCGCGGTGTCCGTAAGCTCGACTCCACCCGTCTGATTGCCTTTCCCCAGCGCGTCGAGTTCCGCCCGCAGGCTCTCCAGCTCCGCTTTCGCTGCTTCGGCTGCGGACTTGAACTCGATCCAGGTGTCCCTGCCCTTCTGCGTGTACTCGCCCAGCTTCTTCATGGCAGCGCCGGTATCCATCAGGCTGTTGCCGATCAATCCCATCCCTGGGATCGCGGCGTTGAGGCCGATGAGATTGGCTCCGATCTGCTGGATGGCGTTGCCCCACTCGTTCATCTTGGCGATGAAGTCGTTGAGGTTGCTGAACAGGAGTCTGGACAGCAGGACGCCAAGAAGCGTCAACGCGGTGACGAGCAGCGTGACCTCAAGGAACATGAGAGCGATCCCACCACTAGCAAGCGCCGTGGCTCCGAACAGCGCGGTCATGCCGCGCACCACCGCGTAGGTGATGGTGGATAGGGCACTAAGGATCGCGCCCGTGGTACTGAGCAGCTTGGCGAACACGAAGAGGCTGCTGAACGCGATGGTTGCGATCAGGGCGAACTTGGCAACCGACTTCACCAATTCTGCGTTGTTCCGGATGAAGTGCTGGATCCCAACCACAAGGCTCATCACGTCGATCAGGATGTTCCGGATGCTCGGCCCCAAAACGTCCACGAGGGCGAACCCGATCCCCTGCACCGAAGCCTTCATGGCCGTGAGATCGTCCCCGAGGGCGTCCCCGAGTTTCACGCTGGCTTCGCTCGCCACCCCGCCGACAACCTCGAGCTGCCGGCTCAGGAGCCGCAAGCCTTCCGACCCTGCCCCTACCAGGGCGCCCATCTCGAGGGCGGATCTGCCAAGCACCTTGATTGCGAGAGCGTTCCGGATGGTGACGTTCGACTGGTTCCCCAGGGATGCGGTGAGTTCGTTGAAGAGTTGGGTGGAGGACTTCACATTGCCGGAAGCGTCCTTCACGTCCACCCCGAGCGACCGATAGGCCGCCTGGGCTTCCTTGCTCCCGCTGACCGCGGCTCCGGCGGAGTTCGCAATACCGCGGAACGCAGCGATGATGGCCCCGGAGTCGGTTCCGAACTGTCGCGCTGCGTAGATGAGCTTCTGATACTCCTCAGCGTTCGCACCGATCCGTGCGGAGTTGTCGTTGATGGCCGAGAGCACGCTGGAGGACGCGATGGCGGTGCCCATGAGGGCTGCGCTCACGGCTCCAGCCCCGGCGGCGAGGTTGCGGAACGCCTGGGCCGACAGATCGCCCGTCGTCTTCAGGAGTTGGCCGGTGCGCTTCATGGCGCCGGCGAACCCCTGATCCAGCTCGGCGCTGATCTTGATTGAGACTCGGTGCTGTCTCTCGGCCATCCTACCCCGCCGCTTTCGTTCCGATGTAAACCGCCCCGGCGATGGCCGGGAGCATATCGTCCTTGCCCCGGTTCTGGAGCCTCATCAGATGGCGGGTGTTCTGCCTTTCCGCCTCATAGGCAAAGGCCATGAGCCGGTGAAACTCCGTGCGGTCAAGCCGCAGGATCTCCAACGGGCTCATCCCGAACAACCTGGCCGCGATCAGCACCAACTTCCCGGTCGGCGTCCACGCGAAATCGCGCGGTGGCCTTCCCGACCTCCCCCACTTCCTTGTTCATCAGATCCATCATGGTCCCCGCCAGGGGGAGGAGGAGGTTCCCGAGGATCTTGGGAGTCGTATGGCCGGCTGGGCATTCCCCATCTCCCGTGTAGAGCTTGGGGTCCACCATGCAGACCTCGAGGAGCTTGATGGCGAACGCACGGAACTTCCGCGTGTCCTTCTGCAACTCGTTCTGCTGCGACTCGATGGCGGCTTCGCGGTCCACAGCCTCGGCTGTGATGTCGGCCACGATGGGATCCAGTCCTGCGTCCACCATATCCCATACGGTCGGACACACCACCGCAACCTCGAACCCGCCTACCTCCACGATGAGGGTTCGGCCCTCCTTGAGTTGTTCCGCTCTGTCCATGCCCTTCTCCTTCTTCTAGGTGATGACGGGAACCGAGACGATCGTGTTCTTCGTTCTCAGGTACACTATCGTCGGAACCTTGGTGGTCGAGATGTCGAGCGAGGCGTTCCGCCCCGTGGTCGAGGTCTCCCAGTACGGGGTGAAGTTCACGGTCTCCACGACCACGCCGTTGTCGCCGATCTCCGGCCCGAGACTCGATGCGATGCAGGACGGGAAGTACAGCTCGAACTCCGCGTTTCCCTTCACCCACTTGAACGAGAGTTCGTGGATGGCCGGGAGCGCCCAACGGGTCAGCCCGATGCCACCTGCGGTTCCGGCTGCGGCGCTGTCCTGGTACTCGTGTACGACCGAGATGCTGCCCGTCATCTTGCCGGCCAGCACGGGTTCCTGCATGGCGAAGGATCCCACGAACTCCCGATCCTCGCTCTTGGGGATTCCAAGGTTGATGTCGGCGGATTGGAAGTTCCACGTCACGGGCGATCCGACCGCGGTGCGATCCACGACCCGCAGGGAGCAGGCGTCACCGCCCATGAGAAGCGCGGCGGTGGGGAACGTCGGGGTGCCGGGATCGGCTGAGAGCGTGATGGGTGCCTTGCCCAAGAACCCCACGGTGCAGATAGCGGACTGGTTCGTGATGTTGAACTTGAGGTTCTGCACGAGCATCCCGAGGAACCGCATCCCGTAGTCGGACGCTGCGGCTGGGTTCACGAGGTCGAACCGCATGGATCGGTAGCCCGCGCTCTCCGCGGCAACGCCCTTCTGGTAGGCGTTCTGGGTCGGGTACGGGTAGTAGAACCGGGTGTAGTTGGTCGGCCCGGCCTCGTCCTTGATCTGGCCGAAGAACGAGTGCCAGATGTTGTCGAACCCCTCGTAGCGGAGGGCGAACGGAATGTCTCCGGCCCCGCGCTGGAGTTTGACGTAGGGATCCTTGTCGGCCATCCCGCCCAGGGACGGGTCGGCTGCGAACTCCTCCGCCATCGGCTTGAGTCCGGACGAGATGAGAGCGACCTGCTTCAGCCCGCCGGCGGCTGCGGTGCCAGCGTAGGTCTGCTCGAGGATGAACTGCGCCCAGGCATTCGCCCCGATTGTTGGTCTCGGCATTGTCGTAAGCTCCTATATGGTGCGCCTGTAACGCACCGACTCGGTAATGACGAACAGCGACCACTCGCCGTTCGCGTCATCGAACACCTGTTTGCGCCGGCTGCGATCGAAGACCTCGACCCCACGCTGCCCAGCGTGGTCAAGGATGTACTCGATGTCGCACATCAAGCCGCGCCGGATGTCCGGCGCCGTCTTCCCAGGGAACCTAACAGCGTCCGGCCTGACGTACCCGAGATAGATCAGGTCGGATCCCTCGTTCACCGAACTCGACGGTTCGTACTCGAAGTCTCCGTCACCGTCCGTCTGGAGCAGCCACGGCATCTTGCTCGGATCGACCTGCTCCAACGTAGCAGGCTTCCGCGTCAGCGTCACGAGTCCGATGTTGTAATCCACACCAGGAGGAGTGCCGACGAGCACCCCCAAGGCGGCGTAGTCGTAGTCGAGAATGATCTGGAGCGTGTCGCGCGGCGCGCTCATGGCCTCGGCCCTTCCATAACGGCGATCCCGACTCCATACCCCAGGAGGTTCACGACCAAGGGCTCCGCGGTATTCACGGATTCATCCAGGTACCCGGTGGGCTTGAGACGCACAGATCGCTTCAAGATGTACTGCACGGTGCCAGATGCCTTCTCGGCGAGATAGGCACCCCGGCGGCCTTGCTGGAGCTCGAGGCGGTCCCCCCAGTCCCGAGCTCGACTCCCGCGAGCCGTCTTCGTCTGCGGGATCGCCAGCGATCCGGCCTGCCTCGGTCTCACGACGCCCCCAGGTAGGTAGCCGGAACCCACGTTCTGAATCCAGGCTGCCGGGTGATTCGATCCGACCTTGCCGGCGACTATCCCACCCCCGAGCTGGCCCTTCCCGGCCACCGGCTTCGTAATCATCTGCATATCCCAGGACTTGCGGAACAGCCCGGTGTGCTGGGTGAACTTCCGCAGGATCGACTGTCCCAGGGTGCGCTGCACGAGCACGAGGGCTTCCACCATCTTGGTCCCCATCTGGTTCATGACGGCGTATGGGAGACTCAGGAGGTAGGCTTGGATCTCCTCGATGCCATCAATCTCCGCGGTGACGCGGGATCTGCGGGTACGGTAGTGCGCCCGTCCCCCGCGCAGCCCTGAAGTTCCGCCCTCGAACCGTGGCATCACTCGCCCCCGGTCCCGTAGGGAACCACGAAGTGCCCCAGAAGCGCCTTCACGTCCTTGGGCATCGGATCCCTGGAGTAGAAGACCGTCTGGCCGTCAACGCTCATGGAGTCAATGTCGTCCCGGCGGTTCGCGTACTGCCGCCAGTATTCGGCGCAGAGCTTCATGCAGGCCAGCACCACATCGCTCGGCACGTCCCCGAGTGTGGCCCACCCAGGGGTGTACTGGATCTGCCAGTTCCGGATCCCATGTGTCCACGAATACCCGCCCTTGAGCATCAGGACTCCCTTGCGGGTGTCGAGCAGCAGATCGCTCGATAGGTAGGTGGCGTAACTCGATCCGTCCACCGCCAGGTAATCGGCCTGGGAGACCGACACGACGGGGTGCATACGGAGGTAGAGCCTCTTGGACCCCTCGCCATCGTAGAACTCCGTCACGGCTCGCCCGACGAAGTGCCGGCCACAATGCCGCTCCACCCGATCGGTCGCGGCGTTGATGACGCGCTTCACCAACTCGGCTTCCCCCGCGCTCGGGGGGCCTTCCAGTTGCATGTACTGGGTCACATCCTCGATGGTGGCGAGGGCGTAGGTGGCGAGCGTGACGACAGTGAGCGCCATTTACTTTGTTACCATCGACCCCGACTTCATGCTCTTGTCGGGCATCACGAGGGGTTCCATGATGTCCCGGTCCACCAGCTCCAGGTTCCCGTCCAGCGAGTTCTTCACCCGCTGGAAGTCCTCACGGTCGATCATGAAGGTATGGTCCTTATGGACCACGAACCCTTGCCCTTGAATGAGTGTGCTTTTCGTTACCCGCACCTGCACCTGCATCTTCGCTCCCTTCTCCATTGCCTTGTCGTAAGCGTCAAGGTGAGCACGCTTCAAGCCCGCGATGTCCGGATGCTCCGGAACGCCGAAGGCGTCGCGTGCGTCTTGCGTTAGTTCGGTTTCCATATCTCCAGGATCATCATGGCGCCCGATGCCGCCACCGAGTCGTTGTCCGTGTAAACGTACATGAATCTCCACCACTTCGATACCGGGACCGCCGTTGCGAACGACACCGGAGTTTTGGTGATGCCAGTCGCAAGCGTAGTCAGGATGGGTTTCCGACCAATCGCCGTCGAGGGTGTCAGGGTCGCGCAGGTCTCCAGAACCAGCGATGTCGCTGTGGTGTCCATGTACCAGGCCGTCCCTGAGAGGAACAGGGTGTTCGCCGATCCACCCCGGGTGAGCAGTTGGTTCTGAGCCTTCACCCATCCTGTGAGGAGCGTATCCCCCTGTTCGACGGCGGTATCGGTACAGGTGATCCGCCACTCCAGCATCCCTGGCCCGGAATCGCCAGAGAGAACCGCATTCGCAGTCTTGGTGATGACCGAATCCGCCCTGAGCAGCAGCGGCGGCAAGAGCAGGAGCGCGACCAACCCAGTGATCTTCAGAATCCGCATCTTCGTCTCCTTCACGAATACGGGGTGGCGGCCAGCTTCCTGACCGGCCACCCCGCTTCGTTCATCGCTGGGGAAGGGCATCCCAGCTCAGATCACGAACTACAGAGGCTTGATGTCGTATCCGTAGTTCACCGTGGTCGCCGTCGCCGGATGGATGGTGTTGAAATCCCCGCGCTCCCACATCACGACCGCGTGCTGGTCGCTCATGGGGAACCGGATCGCCTCCACCGCCATGCTCGCCATCCGACCGCGCAGCCACGCGGGACGGTACACGAGCAGGTTGCCACCCGAGGACCGGGTGAGCGTACCGTGCTTCTTCCCGTTCAGCGTGTCGGTCGCGTTGTCTCCCTCCACCCGGAAGAAGAACTGGCTCAGGATCACCGGAATGTCGTCGAACGATCCCACCTGGCCGCTCAACAGAGTGGCCTGCGGTCCGAAGTCCGACAACTTCTGCATCCCCGGAAGAACCATCATCCGGTAGTAGCAGTCCAGCGACACGATCCAGGCGAGATCCGAGAGCAGAACCCCGTACTTGTCCATCTTCACCCGCTGTCCGCGGAGCGAGGTCTGGAAGTCGGCGTCGGCCCACGTTCCCGGAGTCGTGTAGGCGATCTGCTGATGCGGGAACCCATGGGTGTCGGCGGAGGTTCCGGCCCACGAACCCTGTGAGATGCAGTAGTACCGGAGACCGTTGAACCACGTCGAGCACTCGCTCGCGTCCGCGGCATCCAGGGTGCCGGCGGTGTCGCCGTTCACGATGGCGTTCTCCCAGCCCCGACCCACGGCCCTCGGCATCTGCTGATTGAGCCACGGCATCGCCGCTGCGATGGTGTCCTCGCTCCACTCCCGCGTGAAGAACTGGAAGGCCCGGATCTTCTTCGCGGTGAAGGTCGCCCGACCCACCGGATCGCTGGCTCCGAACGCCTGATAGGTAGCCGGAGTGAGGGTCGGGGAGAACGCCTGCGAGTAGTCGTTCGCCTCGCTCACCGGAACGGCAATCGGAGCCGCGGTTGCGAAGGGCCAGTAGAACGTCGGGCTCGGCATCCGGACTTCCTGGAACAGCGAGCCGACCCGCATCTCCATCGTGAGGAAGTCCGTCATCTGCTGGCTCGTGATGGTGGGCACCCACACCGAGGAGCCGCTGTCGTCCAGGATGTCGTTGGCCTTCGTGATGGCATGTACGGCTTCCCGGTACTGCTTCCACTTGGCGGTCTCCCGGATGTCTTCCGGCGTGTTCGGCATGGAGTCGAGCTTGCACGCCTGGCGGATCTTCTCCATGTAGAACAGCTCATCGTTGAGCGTCTGGAGTTCGCTGATCTGCTCGTGACCCTTCTGCCCGGGCTGCGGACGCTTCGAGATGAACGTCTTGCGGAACGACTTGGGCGTTCCATCGAACTCACCGGCATCCACGCCGGGGAAGATGGGCTCCCGATGCTGGCGATCGATCTCGCGCTGGAGATCGACACCCATCTTCTCGACGGTCTCCAGCTTGTCGGAGAACGTCTTGCGCTCCGACCGGATCTCGTCGCGGATCTGCTCTGTCAGCCGCACCAGTTCTTCGTGTGCGGTTGCTTTGACTTGCTCGGTCATACCAACCTCCTAGAGCGACTGCGGTAGCAGGTCGCGGGGGATGCCGTGCGGTGCAACTTGCGCCCCGGCGTGAGAGAACGTCATGCCATTCACTTGATCGGGTAGTTGATGTAAAGCACGGAGTAGCCGGTTGTGGTGGCTTCCGCGTGCCTGACGATCACCCTCAAAATCGGAGCGACCACCGAGACGGCGAGTGCCTTGAACGGGGCCGCCGCCGTTAGATTGGAGTTGATGTTGTTCAGCGAGTATATTTCCAGCCAACCAGTCGTCGGAGACGCAAGCGTGCCGACGCTGATCCCAGTATTCACTGAGTCCACCAGCGCCGTCACAAAGTACGCCCCGATGCTCAATGGCATGGCGGTGTACGGTGTGGCGCCCGGCAGGATCGTCCATTTCCCGTCCGAGATGTCCACGTAGGAGGTGTCGAGCGCGCTGGTCGCCATCGAGGGAAGCGAGATCGCCACCGTCACGACTCCATACTGAACGGTCCTCAACTGCGGCGCGTTCTTGGTCGCCATCGCGGTAGAGGCCAGACCAAGCAGCCCGACCGCCACCAGCAGACCCATCAGTGGCTTGCGAATCATCAGTCTCTCCTTGTCAGACTGAGATCACGCAGGATGCTCGAAGCCTTCTCGATTTCGAGAAGTTCCGCCATCGTGATCCCTGGTCCGCGTGGTTCCCGCTCGAAGCGATCCACCAACTGCTTGAGCCGGCTGATCTCCCCGAACGCTTCCTCCAGACGGTTCCCGTACTCGCGTGCGAACACGCGCTGGATGGCCTCTTCAAGTTCATCGGTCGGGCCGTTCATCAGAAGTCCGAACGCCCTCCGCACCGCATCGGGGTTCGCCGGGATGGAGACGATGCTCCACTCCAGCAACTCCCACTCATGGAACGTGAAGCCGCCAGTCCAGATGTCCTGGGTCTTCCCGCTGTTGGTCTCGGCGGTCTCGTAGCGCATTTCGTACTTGAGCGGGCGGAATCCGATGGAGGTCGCTCGAATCCTTCCGTCCGCGACTTTGCCCTTGACCATGGCGGCGAGACCGTCCTGATCGTTGGCGGTGTCGAAGTCCATGTCGGCTTCGACCCGTATCCCGGGGATGATCCGCTCGGCGATGGAGTTTCCGATGTGCTTGGTGTGATCGTGCTGCCACAGGACGACGTTGTTGCTACGGAACGCGGTGTTGACCATGCCCTCGGGGGTCACGACATCCTCGTAGCGATCCACTGTCGGGGTGGAGATCGTGAAGGTGAAGATGTCGGGACCGGCCTTGAGAACGCGATCCAACCCTCCCTGCCACCAGAGGAGTTCCGTCTTTCCTCCCTTCTTGCAGTCGGCGGCCAGGCGTTCGCGCATCGCGTACTCGTCCGGCCTCGTGGCTTTCAGGAGCTCCAGAGTGTTCATGCGTGACCCTTTCCGTTCCGCGAGTAGGCGGCTGCTTCGCTCGCCAGGATCGGATCCATCGAGCATCGGCAGTCGATCACTTCGGATGCGTCGGCCCCGTGATCTTCGTCCCCGGGGTAATCCAGCCGGGAGCTCCCAACGGTGAAGGTCTCGTCGAGACCGACCACCTGGCCGTCCGCTTGCTGGTGAGTGTCACGCACCTTGTCGTCTCCAGACGAGACCCACATCTTGCGATTGACCACACCGCCGGTCTGTGCCCACGCATCCACTTGGCCGAAGTTCACCGAGCGGTTCGATTCCGTCTGCGCGATCATGCGTGCGCGCTCCACGTTCACATCCGAACCCATCACGTCCATCAGGCGGGAGGCGAGATCCGCGTTCGTCTCCCCCAAGGCAAGCCCTTCCGCAAGCGTGGCCTGTACCTTCGCCAGCGTAGCCTCGTGGATCCCCACGATGAGCTTGCCGGACTGCTTGGAGGTGAAGGTGGTGGCCGATACCCCCGAGGAGTGATAGGTCAAGTCGGGGTCGATGAGACGCATGGCTTCCCTGCCGGTCTCCGATACGGTGTCGTAGTAGGCCCCGAGGAACTGACTTTGGTATTCGTTCTCCAGTTCATCCAGGAGTCCGCTGAGATCATCCATGACGCCCTTGAAGCGGGAGCTCTTGGCCGGGAACTGGAGTTTCGCCAGATCCACCAGGACTCCCTTGCGCCTCTCGATGACCTCGAGTACGGCCTTCCGCTGCTGCTCGAACAGGGAGTAGGAAGTGTCCTGGAAGATCCGGATGGAGGCCCGGCGAATCGGATCTAGATTGCGGGTGCGGATCTCGTTCCGCGTCTCGATGTCGAGTTCGATGGCCTTCCGAGCGAGTGTCGCCAGAAGGTTCTCCACCTGGTCATCCTCTGGAGACTCGTCTGGTGGAGTGTCCGCTGGTGGAACCTCGGGTGTCGCGGGGGTTCGCACATCCAGGCTCGCCTTGAGCGACGTGATCTGGAAGTTCGTCAGGAACTCTTCCCCATGCTTGACGGGATCGAGTTTCGGGATGCGACCCGAGCTGAGGTAGAACCTGGCCTCGTTCGGGTTGATGATGCGGCGCTCCAACAGGGGCGAGATCACGGAGGCGATCTGGGTTCGGTCGGGCTGGAGCGCCTTGATGTCGCTGATGTCGAGGATGATGGTCACATCCCCGTACCGTGATGCGAGGTCGCGGTTCAGGCGCGCCTCCATCTTGCGGATCTTGGGCAGGATGGTAGCGATCCAGAACGCCGACTCCTGCTGCTGCGCGTTGGAGTAGGTAGCACCGTCCAGGAGCGTTACCATGATGGGCGGCACGCCCACGGACATCAGCATTTCCTCTCGGTTCATGGACCGCAGTTTCTCGAACAGCATATCGGTGTGGGTGGGTTGCGTCGGCTTCCACTTCAGCCCGTGGGAGAGCCCACGGACATCCCATGCCCTCTCGCTGCCTGCGTGCCTGTCCCGGAACTGCTGGACGTACTTCTCCATCGTGGCGGGTTCGATGTCCTCGGATTCCGTCTCGATGACGCCGGACAGCACGGCTCCGCGCTTGAAGAATTGCCGGTTGAACCGCACGGCAAGCCGATCCACGATGGCCGAATCCATCGCGGGCGTCATGGAGCCCATGCCGGACATGCCCTTGACATCACCGGGGTCGAAGAAGCGGAACAGGATCATCTCATCGACGGAGAACACCTTGGTCCTGCCGTCCACGCTGTACTCGTACCCGGAGATTTTCTTCGTCGGATGCAGAACAGGCGTCACGCGGTTCGGGTGGAGCGGGATGATCTGACTCGGCTTGCCTTTGTTGGCCCCGCCCTCGAGATACCACGGCATCGTGCCCGTGGCCTCGAGGAAGATTCCGGTCTGCTCCATGAGGTCGAAGGTGGTGTCCCAATCGTTCGGCCTGTCGAGGAGTTTCTGTAGGGGATGGTTCGGTCGTTCCTTCCCGTCCGGCCCGATGACTCGGATGGGCACCATGGCGATTGCGTTGGCCACGGCCCGCACGGCTGCGTAGAGCGTTGGGCTGCTGCCGAAGATGAAGTCCGTAGCGAGTGAGTCCTCTTCGGAGTGGACATCCGGGTACGTCTGTCCACTCTCGGCGGGCGCCACCACGATCTGATAGGTCACGCTGCCCTTGAAGATCCGGGACAGTTGCCGGGCGATCCATTCCTTGAGTTTCATGCTATGCCCCGGACAGGATGGGTTTGACCTCGAACGTCACCTTCTCGGTGTGCCACTCGGTCGTGTCCGTGAAGACGATGTGGCCCTGGATCTGCCACTTGCCGGCGATGTCCAGATCGCCTGCCAGGGTGACGTACCGGGCCACTCCTCCGGGAATGTCGATGATGTCCGGCTCCCAGATCATGCCGGAGCCGTCCCGGCGCTCGACCTTGAACTCGATCGTATCGACATCGGTGAGATCCACTGGCGTCACGCCGTCCTTCTCGTAGAACGTGATCGTGATTGCCGTACCGATGTCCCCGACGTGCGTGAAGTCGGCCATCTACTTCGTGACCTCCAGATCCACCGATGCGCTTCTCCGGGAGGAGAACGCGAGCGCGGACGATCTGGAGACATCAAGCACACAGCTTTCCCGAATGGACAACCCAATGTAGATGACTTTTGCAATGGGGACGAGCGTTCCATCGGTGCG
>Ga0315278_10001278_pt1 | contig 21967 bp, 23 predicted proteins | sample YL17G06_0_MG_FD_203880 | JGI IMG/M metagenome (GOLD analysis project Ga0315278, IMG submission 203880) | Sediment microbial communities from Yellowstone Lake, YNP, Wyoming, USA - YL17G06_0 | ecosystem: Environmental > Aquatic > Freshwater > Lake > Sediment | place: USA: Wyoming | collected... | reverse complement strand
CGACCATGCGCTGCAGTTCGACTATGAAAAAGCCTTTGGCCAGCTCCCCGAAGCCTACGAGACCCTGCTCCGCGACGTGATGATCGGCGATCAGACCCTCTTCGTCAGTGCGGATTTTACCGAAACGGCTTGGCGCCTCTATGACCCGCTGTTGACCGGCGAGAAATCCGTCCACTTCTACAGCGCCGGTAGCTGGGGCCCAAGCGAAGCGGATGCGCTGCTGGAGAAGAATGGGCATCGGTGGGCGTTAGGCTGGTAGGGGGAGGGAGTGGCCGGGTACTCTCCTTGCTCGCAGAACGCACACGATCAGAATGTGCTCGTTCGATGCGCGCATGGAAGCACAGTCTGGCCGCGCCCTTTAGGAAATGTTCAGGGAAGTAGAGAGGCCTCGCTCGACGGCTGCAGTCGAAAGCTTCTCCCTCCCTTGCTTAGCTGGGTGACGAACTGGGGGAGAGGGCGAGCATTTTCCAACGATGAGCGGCAAGGCCACACAAAGAGTATGGCGAAACGTCTCCGTTGCGGCAATCGCCCTGATGATCCTCGCGGTGACGGCCTGCAGCCAGTTCGAGCAGCGAGATAAGCGGTTCTACTACCGGACGTTCTGGAACTTTTCGCTCCGTGAAGATCTCGCCGAACTCGACAGCGAGTTCAACGGCGTGGACTTGGGCCACTCCAATCTGTACGAAAATCTTCTGCTCACCGGCGGTACAGACATGCCGGCCATCGAAGACCGGGCCCGCAAGGAAACGCTCGCCTTCATCGCCTCAAAACCAACGCTCAATCCCAATGAGGAGGCCATTGCCCCAAACTACATGAAGCTGGCCTGGCGCGCGCAGAACACCTTCGACGAAGCGCACGCGCTGCACCGCGCCACCTACGACATCGTTGTCTCTGACGAGCCAGACAAAGACCGCGCCATCCGGAACGTCCTGGCCTATTACCAGGAGAGCGCCTACGCGATTACGGCCAATCGGCTGGACCATCATCGCCTCGATGCCTTTCCCTATTCCCAATCGTTTCGAGAAAGGTTCCCGCTCTTCAACGCCACCATCTGGGCTTACCACTATCTGCAAGTGGCCGTGTACGATCCTCTGCAGGCCGCACACGATCTCGATGCCAAGAAGCAAGCAGTGCGGCCGATCCTCTCGACCTACCGTCGCTATCTCGACCAGCCACCGGTGGAGTGGACCTTTATGCCGCTCACAGCGGAGTTGAGCCCGGCCTTTGCCACGCGCTATCCGGAGATCGCCAATATCTTCGACAACCTCCACATGTTGCATGACAACATCAGCGACATCCTCACGAGTGAACGGCTGCCGACCTGGGAGGGGAAGCGGGCGGAGATCTATCGCATTTTGAATGCCTATTATCTGGCGAGTGCGGATGCGACGAATCCAATGATCGTCAAGGATGTGGAGCATCGGCATTGAAGAGCATCACCCTGCAAGCCGTCCGTCTCCTCGCGCTCCTGCTGCTGGGGCTGTTGCCCACGCCGCTCCTCGCACTGGACCATGATAACCTCGATCCGAACCGGCCGATTGGAATGGAAGATGCCTATGCCATTCCCAAAGGCGAGATCGAACTAGAGGGCGGCGTGCGTTTTAATGACCGGCGGGAAGGCAGCACGCGCGTGACTTTCCAACCGCAAATCATCTATGGCGCGTTCGACAACATGCAGATCGAAATCCAGGGCGACCTGTTACCGAGCCGAACACCCTCGTCGGCGCGAACAAGTCCGGCGATCTGCATCTGGGCCTGCTCTACAACTTCAATACTGAGACGTTGAATCTCCCGGCCTTGGCCGTGCGAGTCGAGGCGGACCTGCCTACCGGCGTGAACTAGAAAGACGTGGACACCCAATTCACCGGTATCCTGACGCGCTCGTTCGGGCGGCTTCGCGTGCACCTCAATGCGGGATACACTATCCTCGGCTCGCCGCAGGGCCAGGAAAGACCTGGCGCTTATCGCGCGGTGGCAGCAGTCAGTTATCCCTTGGGTTATCCCACCAGTTTCCGTGACACCCTGATCGCCAGCGTCTACACCCGCCAATCCGATCTGCAGGGCCAACGCAACACTACCGGCGTTGAGGTAGGGATTCGCCATCAATTAACTTCGCGTTTTGTGCTCGACGCAGGCCTCGGGACCGAGTTCGTCGGGCCGGCTGATCGAGCGGCGTTGTTGGGAACGGTGGGACTGTCAGTGGGATTTTAGCAGGCTGCGGAAAATTATTGTGGCAAGGGTTTAGCTTCAATAGTAGTCCGCAGGTGTAGCACAACAGGAGCGCACTCCTGCAGGATGGCTGAGCGAGACTGGCGCGATGGGCGAGACATGCGGGACGGGTGAGGATTCGAGGTTTTCGGAATTTCGAACGCCGAACTTCTGATCGCGCATTTCTCGCACATCTCGCGTTTCACGCGCCACCGTTGGTGCTGCTAAGGTGATCGATAATGAGTCTCGCGTCGGCGATGGGGTCTGTGGTGAAGGGGGTTTGGTGCTGACGGGTCACCGGGGTACTCAATCGCTCGGCTGCTTGGCGAATAGGAAGAGGGAAGGACTCGTTCTGCTGAATCTGCCGGAGATGTGCCATCGCATCCCCGCGCCATCGTGGAAGAGGGAGCCGCGCTAACCACGCTTTGGTGGCGAGGGCCACAGCGCGTCTGGTACAGACGCGCGCCTTTCCGTCGTTGCTGTCCTGCTGCGCGGCCTCGGCTGCCGCAAGTTCCTGTTCAATCAGTGCTGTTGGCATCATCCTACGTCTTCCCCATGTGCAGAGGTGAGTCGCTGGTTATTATGAGCAATTGCAGATAAGATTCGCAAGTTGTCGCCCTATACTCAGGAAAGTCCGTGGGCGTTTTGTCTGGTTCATCTGGTTTCTCTGGTTTAGCCGGTCCAACCAAATACACGAGACAAACTAATCAAACCAGATCTACTGCTAAGTGTAACGTATTAAGAGGAGCATGAACAAGAATGGCAGCCAAGATAATTAGAGAGAAGAAAATGAAGACCATCGTGAAGAAGGCAGCGGTGAAGAAGAAGGCCACGCCGGTGCGTCGGGCGAAGAAGTCCAAGGCGACATCAGCCGCGGTCCTGATCCTGTCCGGTTCCACGGCGCTCCGCCGGAGGAAGGCAGCCGAGACGTTGGCGGAAACTTTGAAAGTAGATTTGTTCAGGGTGGACTTGTCGGCGGTGGTGAGAAAATACATCGGCGAAACTGAGAAGAATTTGAATGACGTGTTTGATAAAGCAGAATCCAGCGGTGCGATCCTCTTTTTCGATGAGGCAGACGTGCTGTTCGGGAAACGCAGTAATGTTAAAGATGTCCATGACCGATATGCCAATGCCGAGCTGGCTCATCTCCTGCAGCGGATTGAGGAGCACAGCGGACTCATTATCCTCACGAGCAATGGGAAGCAACGTATCGATCAGGCCTTCTCTGACCGGACGCAGGTGGTCGTCATGGCTGGGACGACGAAGGCCGAGCGTCCCAAAAAGAAGAAATAGGAAGGACACCCACGTTGGTCCTGCGCTCCCGGAACAGAGGAGGGGATGGAGCCTGATGATCTTCTGTGCTCGCGCAACGCGCGGCCTCGGAAGGGCCTCGTTGGACGCGCGCACTTAGTCCAACATGGGTGCCCTTCCAAGAGAGGGAAAGCAAGTAAGCTTGGAGGGATCATATCGATGGATGATGGTCGCTCGACGGGCGCAGTATTGAAGGGGACATGAAAAGCCATCGCACTGATCTCCGGAGTATCGCTCGTCGCGCCATGATCGAACGCGGCCTCTTGCCTGATTTTTCTGTCGCGGCGATGACCGAGCTTGCCCGCATACAGATTGCTGCCAACGAGCGGCACGCGAACGTGCGTGACTTAACGGGTCTCCTCTGGGCGTCGATCGACAATGACGATTCCCGAGACCTCGACCAACTCACCGTGGCTGAGCCACGGCCTGATCGATCTGTCAAGATCCTGGTTGCGATTGCCGACGTCGATGCGCTGGTCACGAAAGAATCCGCGCTGGATGGTCACGCCAAGCACAATACGACGTCGGTCTATACGGCCGGTGATATATTCCCCATGCTCCCGGAAAAGCTGTCGACCGATCTGACGTCTCTCGGCGAAGGGCAAGACCGTCTCGCGATTATTGTGGAGATGGTGATTGCGGAGGATGGGGCAGTCCTCAGTTCGACCATCTTTCGGGCTCTGGTCCACAATCACGCGAAGCTGGCCTATAACAGCGTTGCGGCCTGGCTCGCGGGGGAGGCGTCCGCGCCTGAGCGAGTCGAGGCCGTCTCCGGCCTCGCTGCGCAACTCCGCCTCCAGGACCAGGTTGCGCAGCGGCTCAAGGTACGACGACACCACCAGGGAGCGCTGAGTCTTGAAACGATTGAGCCACGAGCCGTGTTTGACGGTGAGGTGCTGACCGATCTCAGGGTGGAGCAGAAGAATCGAGCCAAGGAACTGATCGAAGATTTTATGATCGCTGCGAATCAGGCGACGGTGTCCTATCTCAGGGGAAAGGGCGTGCCCTCCTTCCGCCGCATCCTGCGTTCTCCCGAACGTTGGCAGCGGATTATCGAGGTGGCCGCCCGCTGGGGCGAGCACTTACCTCCGGAGCCAGACGCGCGTGCGCTCGAAGTATTCCTCGTCGCACGTCGGAAGGCCGATCCCCTTAGATTTCTCGATCTGTCCCTGGCTATCGTGAAGCTCATTGGCAGAGGCGAATATGTGTTGGATCAGTCGAAGGATGGCTCTCCTGAACATTTCGGGCTTGCCGTGAAGGGGTATACCCATTCCACGGCTCCCAACCGCCGCTTTCCCGATCTCATCACTCAGCGGCTGGTCAAAGCGGCGCTGGCTGGTACGCCAACGCCGTACAAGCCGGAAGAGCTGAAGTATCTGGCCGACCATTGCACCGAGAAAGAAGACGACGCCGAAAAAGTCGAGCGGCGGCTCCGCAAATCCGCCGCCGCCCTCTTGCTCGAATCACGGATCGGACAGTGCTTCGACGCCATCGTAACGGGCGCGTCAGACAGAGGCACGTGGGTCCGGCTCCTTGAGCCGCCGGTCGAAGGGAGAGTGATAACGGGCACGAGTGGCCTCGACGTCGGAGATAGTTTGCGAGTGGAACTCATAAGCACGAACGTCGAACGGGGGTACATCGACTTCGTCAGAGTCGGATCGTGATGGAGCCTGATGATCTCCTGTGCTCGCGCAACGCGAGGCTTAAGGACGGGGAGGGAGCAACCAGGTGCCCTTCTTGCTCGCAGTGCCCCCACGATGAAACCGTGGTCGCTCGATGCGCGCAGTAAAGGGCAGCCTTGGCCGCTCTTCTATACAGAGATAGAGAGAGCTCGAAGGCTTTCGCCCGGGCTAATGGCACGTCTCGGCGTGCCAGTGGGTGGGCGGGTGTGATAGCTGCGTGCAGTGGAAGGTCAATCAGCCCCCATCCCTGAAGAGATAACGAGCGAGCTTGGAGGGATCGATTTGATGGGTCCGACGAGTCACTTGGTAAGGACGCATTTCTCGAACAGATCCTTCTGTCTGCCCGTCGGATCGTATCGCGCTTTGAGCCCGCGGTAGGCTGTTTCATCGTACAGTTGCCAGAATTCTTCATGTGAATAAAACGAATTCGAATAGAGAGATTTCTTGCCTCCCAGCTTCCGAACCTTGGCCTCTACTTTTCTATTGAAATAGCCCTCTTCGTGATCGGTTCTGACGGAATCCCAGAATCCGAAGTTGACATACAGCGTCCGGGGATTCATCGGATACAAGGGATACGAAACCGAGGGATCATAGGCAGCGACCGGACAGATCCACACAGGCTTGATACCGATCTCTTTATTGAAGAACCGTGCAAATGCCGGTGCATGTTCAAGAGGGATCTCCACGTCCTGAATTACTGCCTCTTGCCGCCCGCCAAGAACCCTGGCGACCAGCTGCGCGATGCGTGAGTTGTTGAACATCTTGCGCAGCTTCCAGTAGACCGTGGAGTTGAGATGCTTTCGCCCCCATAACCAGCGTACTAACGGATGCTGTACGAGGAAATGTTTTGAACACCAGAACCAATCGGTGTCCCAGCGCCACAGATAATCGTGCGTCGTGAGGTAGTCGACCGTTCTGCGCGGGATCGATTGATAATAGATGTGCCGATAGGTGTAATCGCTGAGCCATTCGGCCTGATCGACAAACTCTCCCGTCGTAATATAGAGCTCATGTTCATCGAACAGCGTGCCGTCGACGAAATCTACCTGCCTGTCCTGGCATATACGTCCTAGCGCGTTGAAATAGGTCTCCAAATCTGAGAACCGTTCATGCCGGAGTTTGACAAACTTCCTGAACGGCACGAGCCGCACTTTCACTTTGAGCGCATAGCCCAGCGTGCCATACGAATTGGCAAAGCCGAAAAACAAGTCTTTGTGCTCATTCTCTTTGGTGGCGATCTCCACCGTCCCATCGGGCAGGAGGATTTCAATTTCGAGGATCGTTTCGTGGACAAAGCCATACTTGAACGAGGATGATTCAATACCTATTCCCGCTGTCGCTCCACCAATGGTAATCGATTTCAGTTGGGGGACGACGGCAGGCATTAGCTGGAACGGCAGCGTTTCTCGGACGAGGTCCTCGTAGGTCGTCATGCCTTCTACTTCTGCGTAACGCTCTTTCTCGTCAACGTGGATGACCTGATTGAAGTGGTGTACATCCAGTCTGTGCCGCGGCTCCTGGACACGTTGCCGGAACAGATTTGACGTCGATTTCTCGAGTGCGAGGGGTCCGGTCGTGCTCGACGCACGAAGGGCCTTGATTAAAGACTCCCGTTTCCGCGCATGGTCTTCACGCGAGATCATGGCCATTATCGCACTGATTCGTAGCCGCCCAACAGTCCACGCTTCGACATCACAATCTGCCAGAGGTGGATGGTCCTGGCACGGAATGCCCCCGCGAGAGAGAGAAGATAGTAGCGCCACATGCGGGAGAAACGCTCGTCGAAGGTGGAGGCCAATTTGCCTTGTTGCCGGTCAACATTCTCCTGCCATGCCAAGAGTGTGGTGTCATAGTCAGTCCCGAAATTATGCCAGTCCTCCATGACGAAGAGTCCTTCCATCGCTGTGCTCAATTGCGCCACGGAGGGAAGCATGCCACCCGGGAAAATATATTTGTCAAACCAGGGGTCCCCGGTGGTGACAGAGGCATTGTTCCCGATGCTGTGGAGTAAAAACAGGCCGTGTGGCTTAACCGTTCTGTGAGCCACTTCCATGAGCGTGCGGTAATTCTTGAATCCCACGTGTTCACAAATGCCAATGGCCGCGACCTTGTCGAATTCCCCGGTCGCTTCCCGATAGTCCCTGAGCATGATTTCAACGGGAAGTCCGGCACACCAGCGACGCGCGTAGGCCACTTGCTGTTCTGAAATGTTGTAGGCGACCACCGAACAGCCATAGTTGGCGGCAGCGTAATGAGCAAATCCTCCCCACCCGCACCCCAGTTCTAGAACGCGTTCACCTTTCTTGAGTTGCAGCTTTCTACAGATCAAATCTAACTTAAGCTCCTGTGCCTCGGTCAAGTTCTGTGCCCGCTTCCAATAGGCACAGGTATATTGCATGTCAGGGCCAAGCATGCGTTCGTAAAACTCGTTGTTCAAGTCGTAGTGCTGTTGTGCCACTCGTGTTGAGCGACGCTTGTTCTGCATGTTAAACAGGCGAGCCTGGAGCACGTTCAGCATGAGCCGCTTATCAATCACGGCTTTATCGAGTCCGGCAGTATGAAACCTGAAAAAAAACTCATCTAGCCGATTGGCGTCCCACCACCCCTCCATGTAGGACTCTCCGAGTCCAAGCGAACCCTCAGTTAAGACACGATCATAGAATCGGTCATTGTGTATCAGGATATCCCCCGGTTGAGACCCATTAATGTGTACTTGGGCCTTCTCGAGCAATCCTTGAACAACGTGCTGTGGGTTCATTTAGATGACCGTCTTTCCTTGACCGGATGGGTGGTTCGATCGGCGCAACTCATGCCGAGTTGATTAGCAGGATGCTGAAAAAATCCGCCAGCGGCGATTTTCCGTTGTCCCAGACGTGCGGACCTGTGAAGTTCTGGCATGCCTATATAGTTTTTCCGCAACTTGCCAGATTGAAGCCTGGGCTACAGTGGAATACGACACCATAGGAGTTACCGCTCCGTTGAGTCTCGCTACATATTTACGGTATTCACGCGAGCGAGGATCTTGGTTTTGATGCGGTCAGGAGGGGTTCTCAGGTCCCACACGATCCCGAACCAGGAGAGAACGGTTAAGATGTAATAGGAAAAGTCTACTTCCCACCAAAACCACCCCTGATTCACCGCCGATTGGTAGTAATGGTGATTATTGTGCCAGCCCTCTCCACAACAGAGAACGGCCAGAATGAAACTGTTCCTGCTTCCATCGCGGGAGTTGTACCGAACCCGGCCAACGATGTGCGTCAGAGAATTAATGAAGAAGGTGCAATGATAGAGGATGGTGGTGGAAATGAAGAATCCCCAAATTAGTCCTGGGAAACCCCACAGTACAAAAATCAGTAGCGCGTACAACAAGGGTGGAATGAAGTGAAATCGGTTGAGTACGCGTAGCTCGGGGTATTTAGCCAAGTCCCTCACGACAGCGAAGTCGGTCTGCACATACTCGTCAGACAGTAGCCATCCGACATGGGAATACCAGAACCCTCGTTGCAACGGGGAGTGGCGATCTTTTTCCTGGTCTGAGTGCTTGTGGTGGTGCCGATGGTGGGAGGCCCACCATAAGACTCCCTTCTGAGCAGACGTCATGGCGAAAAATGCCAAGAGAAACTGGCCGACCCGGCTGGTCTTATATGAGCGGTGTGAAAAGTAGCGGTGATACCCTGCCGTGATGGCGAACATTCTCAGGTAATAGCTCACAATGCCCAGTGCCACCAACTCCAAACTGATTCCGGTCTGAAAGACCCACAGGCACATCAGGTGGATGCTCAGGAAGGGGATAGCACCCTTCCATTGGAGCTGTTTCGATTCCGAGTCATGATCGATGGCGCCGCACGACAGTCTATTCATCCAGGGGGCTCATCGCTCACCTTCATCGTCGAATTCAATCGTGGGTTGCAGGAAGCGAGGCTATTCTACGTGATCGGCGTCGTCCTAGGAAGGGGAAAACGCTTCAAAATGAGAATATGGTTGTAGCGCCATTTTGCGCTGTGGAGGGGGATCTGGTTCATCTGGTTTTTATAGTTTGTCTTGGTCAGGGAGCGAAATACACGAGCTCCCCGCCAGATACACTGCTCCTGTCGCGCTGTTCGTATCACTTTCGCACGTTTCGCGACGTGCATTTCACCCGCTGGCCCTCAGTTCTGCACTGGCTAGCGCGCGCCTGGCTCCTCCAAGCTGGTGCGGCCCAGTGTCCCGTTGCGATAGTCCAACAAGAGAATCCTCGCCGCTTTGTCCCGGTCCAGCCCACCACCGCTCCTGGTCAGTAGGCAGCCGCGCTTTTTGGCAATGGCGTCGATCACGTCCGTATTGGTCAGCCCCTCCACCGCAAACCCGTAGCGGGCCGTGAGGCGGGCAGGATAGCGAGTCAGCAGGATGGTGGCGAGAAACTCGGCGACTGCTTCGTCATCGACGACCGTGTGGCCCACGGCGTTGATTGTGGCAAGCAGGAGGCCTACCTGAGGGTCTTTGATGGTTCCCCACAACAGTCCCGGTGAGTCGGTGATGGCCATGTGGTCGTTCAGTTTGTGACGCTGCTGGACTTTGGTCACGGCTGGTTCGTCGCCCACACGAGCGATGCGGCGTTTGAGGAGCGTGTTCATCAGGGTCGATTTGCCGACGTTGGGGACTCCCATGATCAGCATGCGCAGCGGTTTCAGGCTGCTATTGCGATGGTGGGCGAGCAACTGACAGAGTTGGGGCACCTTGGAGGCATCGCCCGCATGGTTGCAAGATAGGGCCACGGCGCTGACTCCCGGTTGTCGATTATACAGATCGATCCAGGCCTGAGTGACGGCAGGATCGGCAAGATCCGCCTTGTTGAGCACTTTCAGGCTAGGACGCTGGCGGACCAGGCGTAGCTCTTCGATCAACGGGTTGCAGCTGGCATCCGGTATGCGCGCATCCAGCACTTCGACGATGACATCGATCACCTCCATCGTCTTGGCCGCTTCTTTGCGCGCCGCATTCATGTGACCGGGAAACCACTGTATGGACATGGGAGCCAAACTTTCTGATAAAAAGGAATTGTATTCTACACCGCAGGGCCATCATATATGTGATGGCCTCTATAGGGGTAGGGGGAAGCGTGACGCTCAGGACCTCTTTCGTGGCACCTGTTGGGAGTGTGTATGGCACGTACATTGACTCATTATTTGGGAAACCATGTCATGACTAGGCAATCGGTGCGGCGCATGTTTTTCACGGTATTGGCGGTCGTCTGGCTTACGCTTGACAGCCATGCGTTGGTGCAGATTCTGCCTGAGGTGTCATTCACGGTCGATGGCCGAGCCATTCACGATCATGCGGCGGTTGTCTCGCATCCGACCGTGCGGGAGATTCTGGCGGCGTTCGGTCGTGCCGAAGCCGCCGTGCAGAAACAGGACCTGGACCCGCTGCTGCAATTCTATGCCAAGGGCTACAACTATCATGGCTTGAAACCAGCGGATGTGCGCCGGATCTGGGGCGAAGTCTTCAACCATTACCGCAACCTGTCGCCCACCCACCTCTTCTCGGAGATGAAGGTGTTCCGGTTAGGGTCTCAAGTGCGTGCGGAAATCACCTGCACCGGGGGCTATATGGTACGGAGGCCACGGGCGGCACGCGTATACGCTGGATAGCTGGTTTCGCGAGGTCCACTATCTGGTCCATGAGGACGGAGCTTGGCGCTTTCTAGGGAATGCGGGTGTTGCACCAAGCACGGCTCCGTTCACATCCAGTTCCCATCATCCACTCTTTTAATCTCGAAGGCTTGGGAGGAGCCCTATCGCACCCCTGCCGGTCTCGGATCGGGCTGATCGGCTCAATCCAAGTTGGGCCGTTTCGGCGGTGAGTTCGAGCGATTCCACCAGGGTGCCGACTTCATCGGACACCGTCTCAATCTCAAACCGCTCTCTCCTGATCTCGGTGCCTGTTTTACTTCGGTACACCAGTTCGTCCGTATCGAGATCATATTCCTGAATCTCGGCGCTCGCCCATCGCTGCACGAAGTAGTGGGCATAGAGGGTATAGAGGCCGTGGTCCTTGCGGTTGTGCCGCAGGACATACTCAGGCATGGTTTTGACATCCAGGTCGGCGTGGTAATGCTGGAGCCAGAGGTAATCTCCGAGGATCACCAATTTCATCAACGGGGAATCCGAATAGAGCTTGAGTTTGACTGCCTTTCCCATGGCCTTCAGCCGTTTGAGGAGCTGGATACTATGCCGGACTTCTTCCCGAAATTTTCCCAGCGTGAACTCAGGATGGTTGATCGCCTGTATGCGCGAGCTCGCTTCCTGGCTGTAGGGATTGACCAGCATGATTCTGGCCCCTAGGCACTTGTCGAGGACCGACGACAGACCTCCCACTTGATCCACAAAGGTGCTGTGGCCGCTTGACCCAATAACCGAGATGGTTCGGCCGGTGCCCTGCTCTTCCCTGAGTTGCTTGATGCGCCGTTGTGCCCCTCGCGTGCGGCGCGGGAAGAACGAGACGAGGCCCGCGCCGGTCGCCACAGTAGCGAGGGCCCGGTCCCGCATGCTGCGATGGAAGTAGTTGAGACAGACGATTAGGAGGATTGCCACCGTCACTTCCACGGCGATGAGCGAGAGCGTGTCATGTTCGACGCGAGACCAGAATGATAAAAAGTGTCTGGCGCCTACCGGGAGTAAGAGCGCAATGCCCGCGCTCAGAGCGACGACGATAATATGATAGAGACTCCCTGCGGCGTCGCTGAGGAGAGCTCGGACTGTTGACCATACTTCTTGAAACAAGGATGCACCTCTTTAAGTTAAAATGGACGACCCCACGGCGATGTCGGGCTAGCAATGCGAGCGATGGATGGTTACGCCTTCGGCGGAAGGCTCGGCAGATGCAGGACGGCTGCGTGCGGACAAAAAGAAATCGCGTCAGACTTCATGTCTGCTGGAGGACTGCAGCCTCCGAGCACGGAAGGTCTTACGCGACCAGGTGTCACCCTACCACAAACGCATTGGCCACGCAAGGAATGTTACGAAAGAGGATCGAGCGCCGGCGTTGGGGAGTGGAGCTTATAGCTAATGGCTATAGCACGGACAATAACAATCCCATGCCTGTTCTCCGGGCATGGACCGGCCCTAAGCCATACGCTCTTTTCTTCGGACGAGTTACTAGTACTGGAGCGTTGAGGGCTCGCGATGAAACTGCGCCACCGCGGGGTGAACCAGTTCGGCAAAGTCTCGATAGCGGAGCTTCATGGCTCCTGTATGGGTCCCGGCGTCGAAGAAGATATGTTCATCTTGCGTGAGCAGCTGATCAACATAGACGGCCATACTGTAGAGATTGCCGAACGGGGGCATCGTCCCCACTTCGCAGTCTGGAAAAAGGCCCGCAAGCTCGTGTTCCGTCGCAAGCCTCACGTGTCGGCTGTCCAGCGCCTCTTCGAGTCGCTTGAAGTCTATCCGCCAGGTGGAGGGGATGACCACCATCACAAACCGCTGGTCGGCTTTGACGACCACCACTTTGGCGAACATGTCGCCAGGAACATGGAGTGCTTCAGCTGTCCTTCGTGCGCTGTAGGCCGCGTCATGGTTGACCACCTCATAGGGGATCTTGTGGCTGTCGAGATAGGCTTGGAGTCTCTTCAGAACGGGCATAATGACCTCCGAGGGGTAAGGGGTGAGACGCTCAAATTGGCGCTCAAAGTAAGAAGTGAGCAAGGAGAATGCCACCACCCTCGCGCACGATGGAGCACGTAAATGTGTGATTCGCTGCGTAGTTAGCGCAGGATCATGACCGAGGCCGGCGAGGTGACAGACAGGTTTCGTAGCAGAATAGGGCAATGGTGTTTGGCGGACTGTCCTGAAATGCTACGTCGAGGTGAACCAGAAGTAGTTTGTCTGGTTCAACCAAATAAACGAGACAACCCCAACAAACCAGATCAACCAGGGGGCCTTCCGCTTCACGTTTCACGGGTGTCGAGCGCGCCGCTGGCGGACTTTTTCAACAGCCTGCTCGTTTTATGGAAGGAGTTCGCGGCCATGGGGGGTGGTCAGATCCTGATCTGGACCAAGGGGGACGATACGGGTCGGATTGATGTCGTCGTGGGTGACGTAGTAATGCCGTTTGATATGGTCAAAGTTCACGGTGTCGGCGATGCCGTCGGTCTGATAGAGGTCTTTGAGGTACCCAAAGAGGTTCGGGTAGTCGATGATCCGCCGAAGGTTGCACTTGAAATGGCCATGGTAGACGGCGTCGAAGCGCACGAGGGTGACGAACAAGCGCCAATCGGTTTCGACGAATTGTGAGCCGAAGAGGTAGCGTTGGCGCGCAAGCCGGGCTTCGAGTTGATCGAGGGCATCGAAGAGGCGCAACACGGCTCGTTCATAGGCCTGCTGCGATGTGGCGAATCCCGCGCGATAGACCCCGTCGTTCACGTTCTCATAGATGAAGGTGTTGAGATCGTCGATCTCCTTCCTGATGCCCTCCTGATACAGGTCGATCGTGCTCTCGGTGAAGCGATTGAATTCGCCGTTGAACATGCGCATGAGGTCGTCGTCGGAGTTGGTGACGATGCGTTTCGTCACCGTATCCCACAACACAGGGACGGTGAACCGTCCCCGATAGTCAGGATCGGTGGCCTTGTAGGCCTGGCTGAGGAACTGGAATCCATTGATGGGATCAAGCGAGTGGCCCGGCCCTTCGCGAAACGCCCAGCCCCGTTCGTCGCGGATCGGGTCCACGACCGTCATGCCGATCACGTCTTCGAGTTTCTTGAGTTTTCGGACAATGATCGTGCGATGCGCCCACGGGCAGGCCAAGGAGACATAGAGATGGTAGCGGCCGCTCGCCGCCTGGTAGCCGGAACTCCCATTAGCGGTCACCCAGTTCTTAAAGGCATCCGGTTGCCTGGTGAAGGCGCCCTCGACGCTCTGCTCGTCCGGAAATTGTGCCTTGATGGTCATAGTCAGGCTCCTGCTTCTCTCTAACGTACCATAATTAATGGGGAGAGGGGATGAAGGCTGGTGATCTTCTGTGCTCGCGCAACGCGCGGCCTCCGAAGGCCCTCGTTGGACGCGCGCAGTGGAAGATCAATCAGCCCCCATCCCTGATGGAGAACGAGCGAGCTTGGAGGGATTACCTGCAACCTTGCTTGAGGCTGCAATAGGACCAACAGGGGTGCCATTCTCGAGAAAGTGGAACGAGCGGGTCTGGAAAGACCGTCTCCATATATTCGTGGTCGCTCGATGGGTCAGAGTGCGCGAAAGAAGCGAGGCGGCATGCCATGAGTGATAGAGAGGCTCTATCACTCATGGCATATGGGTCGAGAAAACCGGATAGGAACGGCGAGCACATCACACCGGTGACATCTAGAGCGCGTGCCCTCAGATGGAATGAGAAGGGGGCGGCTCAGTTCGCGCCATTGGGACGTTTTTCCCACGGTGAAGGATTCTGCCTGCGTAGGGGCCTGCTAGCGCAATTTACACTCGTAGAACAAGACGCATGAGAGGTTTGAGGTCTTTCCCTTGAAAACATAGACAAAGTTCAACTGGCACTCCGCTTTCTCATCGCCCTCACCTGTCGGCTGTACCCAGCTCGCCCCGATGATCACGTATGACGCGTACTCGTGTGCGCGTGAGATGTGTCTCCTATATCGAGGCGTGAGGCCCACCGACAACAGAAACCCGGGACAGACAAAGGAGAGAAGCATGAGGCGCACCATGAAAGTACTGTTCTTACTGCTGGCGGTGATGGGACTGCCACTGACTGTATCGGTAGAGTCGAGTCAAGCCCTATCCAGTTTTGGCAGACAGACGGACACCGCCTGTCAGGCTTTTAACGGGACCACCCCGTTTGCCGATAAGAGTTGTGCCCTCTGTCACACGTCGAACAATCCTTCCACAGGGGATCTGAACCAGAATGGCCAGTTCTACAAAGGGAATAATCTAACGGTCATCTGCCCGGTCAAGAACGTCGCACCCGTCGCTAATGCCGGCCCGGGGCAGACGGTGACGATCGGAATGACGGTCATCCTCAACGGGAGTGGCTCCAGTGATGCGGACGGGAATCCGTTGACCTACCTCTGGTCATTCGTCTCAATCCCCTCCGGCAGCGGTGCGACGTTAACCGGCCCCATGGCGGTCAAACCGACCTTCCTGGTGGATAAAACCGGTCAGTATGTCGTCCAGCTTCTTGTCAACGACGGCGTGGTCAGCAGCACACCGGCCACGTTGACGATCACCACTACACCGGGTAATACCGCGCCGGTAGCCAATGCAGGTCCTGACCAGACAGTGCAATTGAACGCCACGGTCACGTTGAATGGCAGCGGCTCGAGCGATGTGGACGGTAATCCGCTCAACCATCAGTGGGCGTTCGTGACCGTGCCGACCGGTAGCACCGCCAAGCTGTCAAGCCCAACCGTCGTTATGCAAACGTTTGTGGCGGAAGTGGCCGGCCAGTACGTAGTCAAGCTTCTCGTCAACGACTGCAAGGTCACGAGCACTCAGGACACCGTGATCATTACGACGACAGGCGGCAATACCTTGCCGGTCTCCAATGCCGGGCCGGATCAGTCGGTGCAGGTGGGGGCCACAGTGATACTGAATGGCAGCAGTTCGACGGATGCGGACCAGAACCCCTAAACCTATGACTGGTCATTTGTCTCAATACCAGCCGGCAGTGCTGCGACGTTGTCGAATCCGACCGCAGCCACGCCATCGTTTGTGGCCGACAAGGCGGGCTCCTACGTGGTCCAACTCGTCGTCATGACGGCACGGTGAACAGCACGTCGGATAACGTCACCATTGTAGCCGCAACCGGCAATACCGCGCCGGTGGCCAATGCCGGGCCGGACCAGGCCGTGGCGGTCGCTGCGTCGATCATCCTGGATGGCAGCGCCTCGCACGATGTCGAGCGGAGTGCCTTGACCTACCAATGGGCGTTGATTGCCAAACCGACGGGGAGTGCCGCGACGTTTGCTAATTCCACCACGGCTATGCCGAACTTTATCGCCGATGTGGCGGGCCATTATGCGGGGCAATTGATCGTCAACGATGGCACGGTGAGCAGCGCACCGGACACCGTCACGATCATGGCTGGGGCCGGTAATACTGCGCCGGCGGCCAATGCAGGGCCGGATCAGATTGTGGCGATGGGTACGACCGTCATCCTGGATGGCACGGCCTCGCGCGATGTCGACGGGAACGCCTTGATCTGGAAATGGGCGTTGACGAGCAAACCGACTGGGAGCGCCGCAGCGCTGAACGATCCCACGGCGGCCAGACCATCCTTCATCCTGGATAAGGGTGGAGAATACGTCGCTCAGCTTATCGTCAATGACGGAAAGCTCGACAGTCGCCCCGCGACGGTCATGATTAAGACGGTGGTTATGCCGCCGGCACGTGGGATCTATATCAGCAGGGCACGATGGAATGCTGAATCAGGAAAACTCCTGGTAGCAGGCCGGGCGCCCAACGGGGCCACCGTCGACATTCTCGACTCCGATACGGGCGTGCAGATCGCGACGGGTGAAACCGGGGGGAATGGCCGGTTTAGACTCTATGTGAGTGTCTATGTCGCACCTTGTGCGCTTGTCGCCAAAGCCAATTGGTTGACGCGCCTCCGGACTCCGGTGGTTGGCGCCCCTGCCGCTTGTGGCAACATCAAGCCACCTCGGGAGAACGACAAAGAGCGCGACAGCAAATCACTCTCGCAGCAAGATCGAGAGCGTGGTGGAAGCTCACTCTTGAAGCGGAGCAGGCAGGATCGATAAATCACCGCCTGCAGATCCTTGAGGGAGATCGAAGAGGGTGTGAACCTACATCCTCTTCGATTGGACCTCGGAGAACGATTGGTCATCAGACAAGAAGATATCCCACAGGGGATGGTAAGGTGCAGTATTCATTCAGTTGGTTCAAACAAGGAGGCCGTGATGCATGTGATGGGACGTATTGGGTTCATGGGATTGGGGATCGCGTTAGTGGGCTGTCTCAGCGGAGCACCAGTCTTCGGAGCGGATCAGCAGATCGAGGATGGGTCGAAGATTATGATTGTGTCTCCCAAGGACGGGGACAAGGTCAGCGACAGTTTTGAGCTGAAGTACGAGTTGGTCAAGGGCTCCGAAGCTGCGCATGCTCACGTATACTTGGACAATCAGTATCAGAAGGGTTTTCCTGGGACGTTCAAGGGCCTGAGCAAGGGGAAGCACCAGGTCACTGTGACCGGCGCCACGAAGGACCACAAGCTTGTCTCGGCCACCCAGAGCATCACCGTCGAAGTGCAATAGCGCTGCGGCCAGCCATCTTCAATGCCACCAGGGCCTCTTGTGAAAGAGGCCCTGGTGCGGCGGTTTCACAAACCGTCTCCAACCTTTCGAAAGCAGCCCTCCCCCGTTCAAGCAATAGAATCTTCTTCCCCGACGGCGCCACCTTCTAGGTCAGCGTGCCCCCGCCTGGGTCGGTGCCGATGATGAGATGGAGATGGGAACGGCGCCACGTTGGTCCGTTGCTCCCTGAGCAGAGAATGGGAGGGGCGCGGCCAGGTGCCCTTCTTGCTCGCAGAGCCCCCACGATGAAGTTGTTCTCTTTAAGAGAGGTAGAAGGAATTAGAAGTCTCTCGTTGGACGAGCGTGGTATGCGTTTGCGCAGGGTGGCACTGGGTGGTATATAGCCTCACACGGACACAGTTATTGGCACAATCGGAAGGAACTAGCGGAACGTAGGTAGAGTGACATGAAAACGACACACCACAGCCGCCATCGAGCTGCGAATTATATTGATCGAAGTCGGCATTCCTTGCTGTACGAGATTTCACAGAAGGCCGATTGGATCTCTGAAGACGAATTTCCGGCAGCTCGAGAGTGGGTCGATGTACATGAAGAGTGGCTTCAGTTGGTTGATAGCAAGGGACAGACAGCCCGGTTTGCTTCTAGTCTTATGAAATCGTCGTACCAGAGGGACAGGACTTTTGCCGAGATCGCTGTCGGGTATTTTCTTGAAACGAAGTGCTCCCTGCCGATTATCGAATGGGAACCATAGGGAGAAGCCCGAACCAGGGGAGAATTCATTTTTGGCTCACCTAACGAAAGAGTGTTCGCCGAAGTAAAGACCGGTGGCTGGCAGAAAGACATAAAAGAAGCAGAGGGAAAGGATAGTCAGCGGTTTACGCAGCCAAAGTACATTCAGGCTGAGACACGGTCCATCAATAATTGGGCAGTGATTCGAAATGCCGTGTCGAATGGATATAAAAAGTTTCGCGATTCCATCCCAAACTTGTTGGTGATCAGGGGCGACTATTTCATACCGTTAGACAAGCTCCTCGGGCCTGACATTGCGCTCTACCGCTCTGGCGATGGGTGTTTCACAGACCGTCGATACGACCGCCTGGGCGGTGTTGGAATTTTCAGCGTTGATCTCAGGGACAAAGGGTTGCACTACCATTTCTCTGTGTACGAGAACCCGAACGCGCTGGACTCGGTGAAATTGCCGCCGGCCATTTTTCAAGGCTACCGACGATTTATCGGAGCAGGCAAACTGAAATGATGTCCCAGGGGTTGGTGATGTATGGTGAGGTCGGTGGTAGATAGCTCGTTGCGGAAGACTGAGGGACAGGTTTTGCCATCCAACATTACGCGGCGAAGAAATGCCTCAGACCCCGTTTGCGACGCACTGTGCATATTGACTCGGCAGTTGTAAGGAGAGGTGCTTTTATGACCATAAGACTCGCGTTCGCGTTGTTCCCGCTCCTGTTTCTTGGCGCCACGGTATACGTACAAAGCCTTTGCTCAGAATGTCTCAAGGCAGCCGAGGAAGAGGTGAAACAGTGCCTCGATAATGCCATTAGCGAAGAGGATAAGATTTCTTGTGATCAGAGCCATCAAGCACAAATAAAGGTCTGCGAGGACGGTGAGTGCAAGATTGAAAGAGACGAACGTGATAAAAGAAATGAAGTCCTCCCAGAAAGGCAATAAAGGGGCTGTGAGATTAGAAAGAGGGGAGGAACCGCTTCGCGGTATGCGGTGTCACACTGATCGTTAGGGATCGCCCTCGAGTCTTTTGTCCTCTTGAAGGAATGTGGAAAGAGGGCCTGCGACTATTGGGGCGCGCTACTGCGCGTCGGTCGGGGTCTCTTCAAACCGGATGGCGATGCCTGAGAGGGCATGTTCGATGCGCGGCTGATCCGTGGCACCTTGTGTCAGGATTAAAGGGTTGGAGCTGTAGGGGGAGTACCACCCGTATCCATAGAGACCAAATGCCGCTCCGGATGGGCCCAGCAAGCCCAGTTCATAGTACGCGCTTCCCGTCCGAGACATCACGACCGTCGGCACGTCCGGTACAATCGCGTCGGCCCCCAACGCGCGGGCGCGAGCCAGCATCGTTTGTCGTAGCGTCTCCAGACTATAGTTTGAGCTTCGTACGGTAATACGTGCCACTTCCACGTGGGGCCGTGCAGGCTCCTCCTGGAGCCAATCGACAACAGCCATACTGCTTCTCGGAGGATAGGTTGTGTCCGTGAAGTACTCGATACGGGTGCCAACGCATCCTGTTAGGGAAGCCGTGACCGCGAGGGTGAGAATTGTTTGTCCGAAAGTCGTCATACAGGACCTCTCAACGTATTGTTGAGTGCAATGTACTGCGACGTCTACCGAGAACCCTATTCCCCGTTGGAGGGGGGAGTCAAGGGGAGAGTCAAGGAACAGCGGCGGCGGGAACCTTTTCTTGTCGCGCCTCTGGTTTCGTGGTTAGACTTAGTTTGCTCCGCATTGGGTAAGTTTGATAAACAAGAGTGTAGTCGTTGTCTGAGGGACTCGTTCTTTATCGCCGTACCAGGAGGGCTCGCACCCATGTTTGACGTCGTCGCACGCTTGACTCGACTCACGCCTGTCCGGCACGTGTTCGTCGGCACGTTGCTGGGCCTGTTTCTGATGAGCCTCCTCCCTGCTTCGCTCGATGCAGCACGAGGAGGAGGGAAGACAGAGGTGTTGCCTGTGCAAACAGCCGCACCTGCGGCGGTCTTTATCGAGACGACCGGAAGTGAAGTGGAGTTACGGCGTCAAATGCGGGCTAAAAACGGGGTATCCGAACTCAGTTCCTCCGCTCTGGGGATTCTCTTCTCGGTCGCACCAACGGGGAGCTTTGGCTTTATTACCCCAAGGCTCCTGGGATTGGCCTTGGTCACGCAGAGTCCGGATCTCCCGCTGGAGCAGACGCCTCCCGCCACCAATGCCTATGAGATCCATAAGCTCGCCGACGGCAGCGGGATGCTGGTGGGATTCGTGGAGGCAGCCCTCAAGCCTGAGCTGACGCCGAATCTGCGGCCGAAGAATGTCCGGCTCGGGCTCTATTCTAGGCCATCGGACAAGGCTCCGCATATCGTCGCGGTGCCCTTGGTCAAACTGGTTGTCGATCAGATGCCGATCAAACTCGATCCCAAGAAACCCAACAGTGCGGTCCTGCTCGAGATGGATTTGCAGGGCACAGCGAACCGTAAGTCGGTTCCAGGGGCGCAATAGTCTATTCCCGGCTGTACGCAATGTATGCCGCCATCCTCGGGCGGACACAGTTCTGTCCGCGTATTGACTCGTCTTGTGAAACTCGCTAGCCTCCCATCGATCAGAAATCCGGAACGCTACTAAAGGAGGAGTTAGGCCATGAAACTGTTGCGATATGTCGGTATGGCGTTGTCGATGGTGTTGGTGCCCTTGACGGTTAGTGCTGCGTCTCCACCGGAATCGCGGGTGGACTATTCAGCCGATAGCACGATGGAGATGGAAGGGGGCATGACGATGAAGTCCCATGTCTACCATACGTCGGGCAAGGAGCGTATGGAAATGGGCGGAGCGGACGGCAGTGTCACCATCATCCGCAAGGATAAGAAGGTAATGTGGCAGCTGATGGGGGATATGTATATGGAGATGCCCCTGGATCAGTCGAATTCGTCCGATCTCAGCGCTATGGATGTGGAACAGAATGCCGTCGGGGAAGAAACGATCAACGGGATCAAGACCACCAAATCCAAGGTTATTGCGACGAAGAAGGACGGGTCGAAGTTCGGCGGATTCTTCTGGACGACCAAAGAGGGTATCACGGTGAAAATGGATCTCCTGTCCAAGGAGGGTGACAAGAAAATGCGCATGGCGAGCGAGTTGACCAATCTGAAGATCGAGAAGCAGGATCCGGCCCTGTTCGAGATTCCCGCCGGCTATACCAAGAATGACATGGGAGCCATGATTGGACAGGGCGGAGCTCCGAACATTCAAGACATGATGAAAGGCTCGGGACAGGAGAAAGATAAAGGGCGGAGTAGAGACAAAGGCAAGAGCAAGAGCGCGGAAAGCGATGAGACTATCGATGTGAACAAGATGCTGAAAGGCCTGTTGGGACGATAACGGAGGATAGCACGATGATTCTGCTCAGAATGTTCTGCGGTGCGTTGCTGCTTCTCGCTTTGACGGCTCCCTCCGTTCGCGCGGACGATATCTGTTTGGGTGATGAGGAAGAGAAGGCTGCCAAGGCTCAGGTCGCCGCTTTGCATAAAGTTGAAAAATCTGGCCCACCGGCTGAACTGTTTGTGGCGTATCAGGCTATTGCAAGCAACGACTGTATCGACCGATACGATAAGAATGTGATGGGCACAGCTAAGGCGAACCTGCCGAAACTCGGTCGGGATTTGGCCAAGGCGGCCGAAGCGAAGGGGATACTGTATTCAAGTGAGCCAGTGCGGGCCGATGGGCGGACGTCGGCCTTCCGGTATTTTGAGGCCATGGGCGATTACAGCGAGGCCAACCGGGTGATGCTGAA
>Ga0315278_10001277_pt1 | contig 21973 bp, 22 predicted proteins | sample YL17G06_0_MG_FD_203880 | JGI IMG/M metagenome (GOLD analysis project Ga0315278, IMG submission 203880) | Sediment microbial communities from Yellowstone Lake, YNP, Wyoming, USA - YL17G06_0 | ecosystem: Environmental > Aquatic > Freshwater > Lake > Sediment | place: USA: Wyoming | collected... | reverse complement strand
AAGACAGCCATAGCCAATGCTACAGCTTTGATGAATGGTCAACAACCCGGAAGAGGCGGGAAGGGTGGATGGGGAGAAAGAGCTCCTAATATTCCAACACGTTCACAAGGATATACTTTTCCAAAATCCCTGGCAGCACTTCTTACAGATGCGGTCGGATCTACTATTGCAACTGTAGGAAGTTTATTCGATGCTACAGGAAACCAGTATCAGGATAATCCTGAAGCCAAAAAGTTTGCAGATACACTGGTGGAGATCAACAAACAAAAAGGAGAAGGAACTCCAGCTGCTAAAATCATACAAAATCTCAAACTTGACCAGGAAAAAGGCAATAGGTATCTATCTCTGGCTTTACAATCAGCTGCTGGATCGGATGCTCTTGCAGCAATTTCTACCGAGTCATTAGCTCAAGCAGGTGCTACCTGGGCAAAATATAACATGAGTTTGAATAATGATGCTTTTGTAAAGTATGCCACAGGTCTTGATGTAGGCCGTAATCCAGAACAGCTTGCAGCCTCTATGCTTGGTAGTGCTGCTTTCCAGCTTTATCCGAATGAGGCTACTGCAGCTCCTACAGGAAATGTAATATCTCAACTTATGGCAAATCCAGCCATGCAGCGAGGTGATATCTATCAGGCAGTTACTGCTGGAGATCAGTTCCGTAAATCTTTGGGCGCCGCCACTTGGTTTGGAAGTCCGTTTGGCAGTCTAAAGTCAGACGCTTCTTCAGAAGATGTGGCAAAGATGATATCGCTCGATTCGCAGTTTTCTGGTATGAGTGATGCCGGAAAAAATGTACTCGGAGCACAAGCTAAGGCAGCCACAGCTTTATCTTTAGCTGGTTTCAACGCACCCATGCCCAATCCTTTGAATTTTGTTACCCAGACAGGGGCAACAACGGTTTATAGTCAATCAGGGAATAAAAGAGTTGCGACCTATGGTCCCAAAGAGATGACTGCGACTGATTTTCAGCGGGCAGCAGTTCAAGCCTCTATTCAAGAAAAGTTTGGTACTGATGTAACCAATCTTCAAGCTAGAATGCAGATGCAAGGACTGAGCGCAGGAGAAGCTGAACAGCTTACTACGGGTCAATACGGTGGATACAAAGATATTAAGGGCAATCTCAAACCCTTTGTGGCTACTCCGGAACAGGCGTTAGGTCTTCAGAAACAAGGTATGGCTACTTCTGCTATTGATCAGTGGGCGCAGCTTATGCAGAATCGTTTCAATATGCCCAATGATGAAATCCTGAAATACACTGCGGGTTTTCAAAGGAATCAGGTATCTGTTGGGCAGATGAGTCTCACTAACGCCGCTGTAGCTGGCGACGAATACGCAACTACATTTGCTCAGGCTACTGGCACAAATGTTCCAGGCTTTATGGGTGGCAAGACTGGTGGTCGGGTTCCCTGGCAGGCTGTAACTCAAGATGTGGGTCAGTTTGGTGATCTGGCTGGAATACCTACCGGACGACCTCTCTTCTCGACTTCTATGCAATGGGGCAATCCTGCTACAGGTGGTCTTACTGGAGTACAGACAGCGCAGAAGATCTGGGGTGCCAATGCCATGCAGAACCCGTTGATCCAAACGATGGTCAATGGTTATTCTGGTTACGGCACTCAAGGTCAGACAGTCGGCGGGATGATGGGTATTCAGTCTCAAATGGCTGATGAGCAGTTCCAGCAACAGCAACGGCAAATGCAGATGCAGCAGAAACAACAGCAGATGGGCTATGCCTTTACCACTGGTGTCGGCTTGAGTGCTTATAACAACATTATCAATCCTCAAACAGGACAGTCTTTTGGTAATCTGTACGAAGGTGGTAAATGGGGCCTGGAAGATGCTCAGCGAAAGTTAGGTTATCGCCAAGCTGAATGGTCTATGAGTTTTGGAGAGAAACAGACCAAACTTCAGAATACCCAATGGCAGGAACAGACTGGACTGGCAAGACAGGGAACCTTGATGCAGCGTGGCTTCACGCAGGAAACCTGGAACTACAACCAGCAGATGCGTGAACAGTCCTGGGGTTGGAAGCAAGAGGACTTCCAAGAAGGTGTACGGTTTATGACTGGTCGAGATCGCCGTTTAGCAGAACGCCAGATGAAGCGCGATACCATTGTTTATGGTGAAGAGGGCGACCAGATTGAGAAACAAAAGAACCAGCAGAAAGAACTGTGGAAACTTGAGGATGAACGCTTCAAGCTGGATCGAAAACAGCATGATGAAAATCTCAAGATGACTGAAGAGCAACAGAAGATGCAGCGTAAGTTCTATGAAGAGAATAAGAAACTTACAGAAGAGGGGATCAAACTGCAGCGTGCTGAATATATCGCCAATTACCAGCTCGAGAAAATCAATCTGGCGGCTCAAGCTGCTTACATGCAGCGAGAGAACCAGCTGCGTAAACTGATGGAAGATGCTCAACTAACAGAACTTACCAATGCCGCTACTTACAATGCTATGCTGACTGCTCAAGCCAGTGGAGTCAACCTGGTTAGTGCTGCCTTTGTGAAATTCTTGAATGACATTCTGGCAATTGTTGGATCAAGTGACCGGGTTACTTCTCCAACTGTAGCACCGAATCGGCAGGAAGGTCCATCAAAGGCCGCTGGAGGCATGGTTCGAGTAGGAGAGTTTGGACCAGAGAACTTCAACGTGGGTGGCACCGGATATATCGTCCCCAACCATCTTACCAATCCCTGGCAGAATACCTTGATTGATCACAGGGGTCAGGGAGAGAAGAAGCAGATCAAGTTGACTATCAACCTGGGCAACGGTATGCTCAAGACCTTTGTTCTGGATACGGTTGATCAGGAGATAAACGCATGACGACTACAAGATATATCATCTTGAGAAACAGTACAGAGCAGGCAGCCTATATAGGTAATCCTAATGTCTTTCAGGGTCACAAGTATCCTGTAATCATGGAAGGTTATAAACCCACCCTTACTAAGAATGAGAGTGTAGATCGGGCCGTAGATGGCACTCTGGATATGACGATTGGCTCAATCACTTTTACAACTCAACTGGTTCTCAGATGCAGGGAAACTGCCACTACGGACGAGGCCACAGCCAATTATGGGACTCTGGGTGATCTGGAAACTTATTACAAACTCAACGATCCGGGTGGCAGTCCTACCAATGTGATTACTCTGGTGGATCACTTTGGAACTGCTCATACCGGTTTTCTGGTAGGAGATTACGCTCCTCAGCCTTTGACTACTATCATCTCGGGTGAGGATGCCAGTTTCTTTGTTGCGATCCAGTTTATGGAAAAGGCGGCTATAGCATGAGAACTGTTGCCGGGGCCTTACAAAGTGCAATCGATCATACTGATGGAATCAGGCTTAGTGCCAAATTATCCATTTATCGCAATCGAGTATTTACTCCTATAGGAGACTTTGTTACTGCCAATGCTTCGGCTTATGCTGAAACTGCAGGTATCCATCTGGATAATCCTCTTTCCCAATCTATGGGAATGGATGCCAGTCTGAATAAGGCCATAACCGTGATGGCTGTGGGGGGTAATATTCTCTTATATGCCGAAGGATCTCCTACGGCTCATACTCTGAATTACTCGGGTAATTTAGCTTGCCCCACCTGGTCCCGGCCTACAGTTGTACCTCCGTATGTGTTCTTTTCCCATGACAATGGAGACTTGTTTCGGGCTACTTATAATCCATCTGATTTCTCAATTACTGCAGTAAGTGCAATTGCCACTCCTGGCAAGAAAGGATCACTTTATGGAATCGATCAGAACCATGCTGTATATCTGTTTATTGACGATGGGGGCGTTGGCGTTACTCTATACACTTATTCTTCCGGATGGACTGCGGATACCTGGGCGCATCGTTTTATGTTCCCAACTGAAGTATGGTCAGATAGCATCACGGAAGGGGGTGAAGTTTATTCAAAACTACGCCGACTCAACTTTGCAGGTGTGGCTCTCGTAAGCGGAGTTCTATACGTTTATCTAAGTTCTCCAGATGGATCGGTTATTGGAGTACGTAGGTTAGATACTGGCTTATGGACTGATACCTTTGTGGCCTTTCCTGAAGACCTGACCTGTTTTGCCATCTCCAATGTGATCAGTGACAGCAATAATCGTATCCATATAGCAGGTCAGTTCGTGAGAACAGACAGCTTTGACTCAGGCGCCACTTACAATCTATCCATCTGGAGTGATGATGGTAAGACCTTCTCGGTAGACCGCTTTACTTTGTTTTCCACCACAGGCAAACGCCTTATGGTGGGACTTGATTCAGATCAAGAAATCTTCTCGGATGCAAATATAACCATTCGGGAGCCAGCCAGTTGGGAATACTTCCAGACCAACGCCGATAAACTGGATATAGATCCAGCTTATATACTTACAGTCCAGGGAGAGCTTAGCAATGGTTGGGATATTACATTGGCTAACGGCAATGAATACTTTGCCAACCGTCCTCAAATGGTGGTTGGTTCTGTGGCGATCCTGTCGATTGGTGTGAAAGTTGGAGGTAGCTTCACCTGGTCCCAATATGATCAGTCTATCCTATCTAAGATACAGGAAGGAGACTCTAATGGTGTACGACCCTATTCAATTACCATTGTTCCTGAAGGGTTATGGCGTGTCTCAACCATCACTTATCCATTCTATTTAGAGCTGCAGTCCAAAGAGAGTGTGCAGGATGATGTAGATGCAATGGATAATTTATATGCAGCTCCACAGTCTCACGGGATCTCAGAACCTTTCTCATGCGATCTGTGGGGTGCAGTTACTCCATTTCAGATTCAGCACCATGCAGAAAATGAAACCAATACCCATACCTCAGAAGATGTAGTCTCTCACATGGGATTGGATGATTATCCACAAGTGGTCTTTCCCTTTACGCTCAAGATCTACGGCTGGTCCAGAATTGGAGTGCCAGCCGAGATACCGAATATAACTGACAATACTCCTTCCGGTAATCCAAATGATGACTTTGTACCCTTTATGGTAGTGAGAACGGGTGTAAATGGCGAAGAGAGAACCATTGATATCCCGATTGGCTTAGCAGTGAGCAGCATCAGCTATCCACCCCAGACATATAAAGCTGGAAACTCTCGTGCTGGTACCGGCACTTATCCAGTGGAGTATGCTGTAGACGATGAGGACATAGAAGAACTTCTTGCAGGGGATCAGATCCTGCGAGTGGGTGTGTATGTTCATTCCACCACTGCCACGGTTTACTTTATAGAGCGCATTGATATTCCAGAAATTACCATGTATATTACAGCTCCCTCTTTTGTTTCTGAGTGGAGTAATCCTGCCATTCTGCCAGATTTCACCCTGCCAGATTTCAACCTCAACTTCCCGATTATTCCTTTTATTCCTTCTGAGGTTACAACACCCACAAGGTTTGGCTGGAGTTTTCCTATTGGAAATAATACCGATGTACTTCCTACAGGAATGGCTGGATGGGTTGAAGTTCCCTTTGATTGCTTGATGGACTCAGTAAAGCTCGTGGCTTCCCCAGGTGTTTCAGGGAGCGTAGTAATTGATATCTGGCGCTGCACTTATGCCCAAATCTCTTCAGGCACCCATCCCGTAGACGGTGATCATATTACCGGATCAAACCCTCCTACTCTTGCCAGCAGCAATAAGAGTACAAATACTCTTTCCGGATGGACCACACAGCTCTATAAAGGGGATTGGTTATTCTTTAATATAGACAGTGCTGATACTTTGGCCCTAGTAACTTTAGCAATACAAGGAATAGCCCAACAATGAGTATCTGGCAAGTTTTCCCATTTACTAAGATTCCTGGTGGTCCCATGACGCCACCTCCACTGGATGATGATATGTATGGTATTGCTGAAGTTTCTTATGAGGGATCACCAGATTTTAGTACCCCAGTTTGGGAATGGTATAAAACTTGTGAAGCACATGGCCCAAATGATCCCTGGTATTTATATCCTTTCCCTGTTTGTACTTATGAGGGTAATGGAATTATTCAAGCATCAGCATTTGAACCTCCATATGAACACTGGCAGCAGAATATAGGTTATTGTTCACAAGATGAAGCCGGACAAAATCCTAGTAATGATCTTCAGTGGGTCTTTAGAATGATCTGCGATGGAGATGTTCTTGGTCCTTCACTTGATTATGAACTTCACCTAAACATTACTCATTTGGCTGGAGATATAACCGCATTAGGTATTGCTCCTGATTATCAGATATATATGTTGCCTGCTTATGATCCTTTTGAACAAGAACCCAATCCTTCTGAGTTTACATGGAATGGTATTACTAGATTGGGATGGTCCCATCAAGATGTAGTTTTTACTCCTTACTCAACTCAAGAAATTGTGACTAATTTGAATGATACGTTTTATTATCCCTGGGCTACTTATGAAGATCGTTTTCTTGTTTTCAATATTGCTAATATTTGGAAGATACAAAATGCAAATGGTCAGTGGAGAATAAATGATATCTATATTCATCCTCCTACGGGAGACGATGTTCACTTATGGTATTACGCTCCATAAAGGAGAACTATGGCTGTAAATTTGCTCGAATCAATCAAGAAGGGTGTACCAAACATTATGTTTTCGGCTAAACCCTATAGTGCTTTTAGCTTTCAGGTAGCCGGTGTCTTTCAGATCTCAGGTACTGGATCATGGGCCGGCTTAATTGGAATGGCGGTGGATGCCAATAACTTTATTGGTGCTCGGTTCAATACGGAGAAGGCACAGATCTTCATGGTGCGCCAGGGAACACTGACCGTCCTGGCAGAACAGACTCATACTTTCTCGCCTGCAGTAGATACTCCCTTTTTCTTTGAGCATCGAAATGGAGATTTCTCTATCCGTATCCAGACTGCAGATCAATGGGGTGATCCTTTGTTGACCTATCGATGGGCCTTTGCTGATGGACCTCTATCATGGGACTTCAATCCTTTGCTCGATCCTTCCCTGAATACACTGGTGCAGAACAGTGATCTCTTTCATGTGGGCATTTATAGCCTGATTGATGTGCCTCACTTCCGCATTACCAGTTTTGCATTAGGAGCATATCCAATCATTGGCTTTCTGCCTGGGGGAGATCCGGCTGACTTTGCAGCCTTTCCCTCTTCTGGGCAGGTAGACATTGATGGAGTTATTTATTCCTACACAGATAAGATCACTCGATCCACGGAACTTAGAGGACCTTTTGAGTTCTTCTCTTATGGCACATTCAATGAGACTAACTCTTTTGACGGACAGCATTATCCAGGTTATGGAGCTGGTTTCAGCAAGGGTGCATCTTGTGCAGGTATATCTTACGCAGACTTCTTATGGCTGGATGGAGACGAGGGAAGTGCGCCTATCAACAGGGGGTTGAACAAGGGCGATATCTTGGCAACAGATCAGGCTTATAACTGGCCCGCTATAGATACCGAGTGGAAAGCCTTTGTGGTTCAGACCGGACAGCAGTTGTATCTGGATCGAGCAAAGACTTTCTGTAGTGTCATTAAGAGTGAACCCTATATTTCAACCGAAGGTAAGTTGTGGATCACCAGTGGCCTTACTGGAGTAAAGCTGATAACTGGGCAGACCAATTCTCTGCATGGACCAGGATCATACTGTTTCTTACACAACAATGAGTCAATTACCCTCAAGAACTTTGCAGCCTCTTCTGGTGATCATGATGCTACGGTAGCGGATATGCTGGCAATGATCAGTAGAATGGCAGGAGCCAAAACCAACTTTGCGGGTGATCGTGTGATTGCCACCGCCAATCTTTCGGGAACACCACTGGAGATCTAATGGCAGATCCAATCCTTCAATCCCTTGGCAGCTTTGATATACGCTTTGATGTATCTCAGTTCGATGTGGCTGCTACGCTTACAGTAAGAACCAATATTCTCAATGAGAATGATCCAACCTACAGCTACATTTGGTTTGTACGCTCAGCCAATTACATCGAGATCTTCTCGGACTATGAGAGTTTCAAGTATACAGTCAGCTCCTGTAGGAGTATTCATGTTTTCTGGCACAATGAATTCTGCACCATCTATATCAATGAGGTTTGGGCTTATACCTTCTCGTTTGTAAAGGTTACGCATCCAGAAACACCTTCGGTGTGGCTGTACTGCTCAGGAGGAACAGTCAACCTTACCAATATCCGCAGGCAGGAGTTATGCGATTGGCGTGAAGCCATCTGGATTGATATGGAAAGTTCAGCTCAGAATGCGATCAGCAGCGTGATCCAACAGAGGCCGGTAGAGATTATCAACAAGTACGATGGGTCAATCCGCTTTCAGTATTCACCCCAAACCAGAGATGATGTGGATATCAAGTTCATTCATTCTTACAGTGGGGGGGCAGAAGACAGCAGCTCAGTTGCCAGTGATGCCATTGTTTACTTCTATGATATGGCAGTCCTGGCAGATGAACAGGCTGCAGCTGATGTGGGTTTTGTTACCCGTATGTACCGTCTTCCGGATCTTGAGTCGGGTGCAATCAAAGCCGCCAGGGTCATGCAGCAGAGAGCCAGGGAAAACCTGCATCGTCATGCAGTTCAGTGTCGTTTCAACTTAGCCTTAGAGTTAGGTGATATTGCCAATATTGTTTATATTCGGGCAGGATCACTTACTGAAATAGAAGAATACTGTATTGTTGAAGCAATCCGTTTCTCGATCAGAGACGGTCAGGCCACGATGGACTTCGAGGGCAGAAACTATGGCGCGTAATCTCCGTAAGTCAGTAGCCGATATATCCAAACAGAAGCGCATAAAAGCCATTGTGGTTGAGTATGTCAACCATCTGGTATCTGTCAGACTTTCTGGATCTACTCGTTTACTCAAAGGACTTACGCTGGTTGGTGGACCAGTAACTCGAGGACAGCTGGTCTATGTGGATTACAGTTCAGGGACACCTGTTGTTCAGGCTGGCAATTCTCCAGTCTCTACTGCAAGAACAGTTATCTCTACCACTCGCTTTGGGAATATGGGCTCCAGCAGTGCCTCTGCAGGAGATGCCCAAACCATCCGAGGTATTCCAGTCATAGATGCAGTACCCAACGATGGAGATACTTTTATCTTTGATGCTGCTACGGCTGAATATATTTTGGGTCCTGGTGGATCAGGTGGTGGAGGTGGCCCGGGTGCAACAGGGGCTACTGGTCCTACAGGTCCTTTGGGACCGAGTGGCCCTTCAGGTGGAACAGGAGCAAGAGGTTATACTGGTGCAACGGGCGTTGGTGCAACTGGCCCCACGGGTCCAGAAGGCCCAGGTGGATCGGGGCACGTTATTGATTGGGAATATACTCCCATGTATTCTCGACCTAATCTCAATTTCAAGGGTACGGGTGTTGTAGTCAATGATGGAGCCACTGGAGCAGGGGGTACCACTGATGTAACTATTACCGATTCCCTTCCTCACGAGATCTATTATGGGGGAGAGGTTCTTACCCAAAGGCCCAGACTTGCTTTTACTGGAGCAGGAGTAGCGGTCAATGATGCCGCGACTGGTCCAGGTGGAACCAGCATTGTAACTGTTTCTTCTTATGGTGCTACAGGTCCTCAAGGTCCGACAGGTCCAACAGGTGCAGGAGTAACTGGAGCTTCGGGCCCAACAGGTCCTCAAGGTGACATTGGTGCTTCAGGACCTACAGGCCCTTCAGGTGCTTCGGGTCCGATGGGTCCAACTGGCCCTTCTCAAGGTCCTCCCGGCGCTACAGGTGCTAGCGGCCCTTCTGGTAGTCTTGGGATTGATGGCGTAACTGGTGCCACAGGTCCTGCAGGTTCTCCTGGTGGAAGTGACTGGATACATAACATTGATGGCAGACTATATGCTCAGACTGATATAGCTGCTTTTGTGGGGGTTCGCAACACCACCATTCTCAAGGTTTATCTTTATGGACTTGTCCTAGGATCTGCAGGCAATACCATCGTTGATGTCCACAAAAATGGAACTACTATTTTCACCACTCAGGGTAATCGACCTACCCTCCCCTACAATGATGCTGATCATGTTATTTATTCTGCAGCTCCTGAAGTGAGTACCTTGGTGGCGGGTGATTTGATTACAATCGATCTTGATGCAGTTGCCGTTGAATCTTCTGGACTTGCTGTAGTCATTCAGATTGACTCTGCAGGTATTGGACCTACAGGCCCAACGGGTCCTTCGGGAGGTCCCGTGGGCCCGACAGGTCCAGTGGGGCCTGCAGTAGATATCATGCAAATTCTACTTTTCTTATAGAGGACTTATGGCCACAACCTATACAAGATCAAAGCTAAGTGGTTCTACAGATGGCAAGCAGGTAAAGGTTGCTGCTTCTGCGTCTGCAGGCACGACTATTCACACCGCAGTATCAGGAACTACTGATTGGGATGAAATCTGGATTTATGCAGTCAACTCAAGCACATCAACCTGCAAACTTACTATTCAGTGGGGTGGAACATCAGATCCAGATGATGCCATTGAAGTAACTATTCCCGCGGAGAGTGGTTATATTTTAGTTATTCCTGGGTTGATGTTACAAAACTCGTTGATTGTGAAAGCCTTTGCTGCCGTAGCTAATGTTATCCTTCTCAACGGATTTATAAATAGGATTGCAACAACCTGATGCCATCTGTACATCGTAGGTCAAGGATGCCTGGAATAATAGATCTAAGTGCTTCTGGAAAGCCAGATCCAGTAGCTCTAGTAACTTGCAACGCCAATTTTACAGCTGGTGGTTCAACACTCAACCTATACCATACGGTTGGTTCTGGAATAGGAAGACTTCTATTAGTTTCAATGGGACATAATGCTACACCTCTTGATTGGGTAAAGTGCGACGGCGTGGCCATGACGCAATTTGGATCAACCATTAATGCTGTCGCTGAAAGTCATGTTGATCTTTTCTATAAGATAAACCCGGATGCAGGGAGTAACTATATTACGGCTCAATCTCCGGACTCAAACGATTATTGGTCAATGGGGGTAGCTGATTACATTAATGTGAATCAGATTACTCCGCTGGCTTCTTATGTGGGTAATACTGAAACAGATGGATCACCCACTATTGATCTAACAGGTGCGGAAGGCGATCTGGCTTTTAGCTGGATTGAGTTCTGGTATCTATGGACTTGGGCCACTCTAGGCGATAATATGACTGAGATCTATGCAAACAATCTAGACAACGCCTGGAGAGGTCAGGGAGCTACTAAGGCTGGTGCCGCTACTGTTCAAATGGCCTGGACTCTGGAATCACGTACTAACACTTGTTGCTGTGGCGTTATGATTAAGGGTATGTAATAATGGTCGCAAGAAATCCGGATACTCAAATTGGAACACACCGTCATTCATTCATTCCCGGTGCTATTGATCCGTTGGCATTAGGTATTATCGGTTCAGTAACTAAAGTAACCGTAGACCACTTCAAGACAGCTAATGGTCAATATTTGGGTGGGACACATGTGGTCGGAACTGGAGCATACAGATTATTGGTAGTTGCCATCAGCCATACCATTGCAGTGAATTACTGCAATTGTGATGGTGTGGCTATGACAAAGTACGGCAGCACATATGATGCTGTAAATGAAGCGCATGTCAGCATATATTATAAGTTAGCACCAAATTCAGGAGACAACGTTATTTCAGCGCAGTCATCTGGATCAGATTATTGGTCAATGGGTGTAATAGATTTCATTAACGTAAATCAGTTTGAACCATTTTATGGTCAAGCTGGAAATAGCGATACTGATGGCTATTCAACAACTACAGTAAGTGGGGCAGTCGGTGACTATATGCTAAGTTGGCTTGCTTATTGGTGGAACGCCGGTACAGCTTCTCAAGACCAGACTGAGCTGTGGCAGGAGAATGTAGATGGTGGCTGGAAGGGTGCAGGTGCAGGTGCGGCGGGTGCGTCTAGCATTACAATAAATTGGTCTACTTGGTCAAGCAATAGTAGTGTATGCGCTGTCATTATGATAAAAAAGGCATAATATGAGACACTTAGACACTCAATTTGGAGCACCAGAACTACCCTTTGTGGATACCGCAGCCAACCTAACTGCCAACCATGTCACTGAAGGTATGGTGGCTTTTGCCAGTGACACACATATGTTTGGTTATCGCAATGCTTCAGCCTGGGTTTACCCGACTGTGGGCCTGACTGGATCTGGAACACAAAACCGATTTGCCATGTGGGATACCACAGGTGTTCTCAAAAATAGTTATCTGGCCTTCTCTGGAACTAATGTGCTTACCCTGGAAGCAAGTGGAACTGCTACTCTTACTGTACCGGCTACGGGAACTGCAGCTCTTCTGGCAACTACTAATATATTCTCGGTTCTGCAGACAGCTGCTATTTCAGACTCAGCAACTAATACGATTGTCAATCCTTTTGCAGTCACTCATAACTCTTCTTCTGGATCAACAACAGCTGGCTTTGGTGCAAAGATAAGATTCAATCTAAAATCAACTACTACCGCAGACACGGATGCTGGAGATGTACAAACGGAATGGGTGGTGGGTACCCATGCTTCCAGAACTTCAAGAATGACTTTCCATGTAACTGATTATGGTGGTTCCAGGGAAGTGATTAGAATACAGAACAATGGAACTGTGGGTATGCTTGGGTTTTTTGGGATTGGTCCTGTAATAAGGGCATCTACTTATACTCAGACTTATAATACAGCCAGTAAGACAGCTGCCGCATTGACCTACGTTTCACCAGGTGCATACATTGGTGGTACTAATGGTTATAGTACTACCACTCAAGCACAGGCCATTATTACGGCTTTAGGACAACTTAGCGCAGATACGATTGCAATTTATAAGGTAGTCACCCAGATCATTGATGATCTTCAAGCCTATGGCCTCTTGACGTAATGTACAATGAGAACAAGGAGAAAACCCAAAATGGAAACACCAACCTTACCTGATCAGATATCATCTCTTACGGCAGATTTTGAGAACGACTCTCTCAAGGCAACTATTCAACTTAGGCTTATGAATTTGAGGTTAGAACTGGAAGGCTATATTCCTCAGAAACAGGCCGAGGTCAGGGTTCTTCAGGCACAGATACAAGAGTTGCAGACTAAAATGAATGATCTTATGGCTGAAGCCAATACCCATGTTGCCAATATCGAGGGAGCAGTCAAAGAATTAGAAAGGCTGCTGGAGCAGTAATGTATACCTTTCACCTGTTAGGACTGGCTCACGTTCCCACCTCCAAAGAGATCTACTCGTGTGCCTATACTCAGAAGGTGGTCAATCTATCTAAGATGCTGACCGAGATGGGTAACAAGGTTTATCTTTACTGCACCGAGGGATCAGATGTACCTGATGTTGAAATGGTCACAGTCGGCAGTGAAGCAACTCGTAAGCGAGTTTATGGCGATTATGACTGGCACAAAGATTTCTTCAAGCATGACCCTAAAGACGAGGTTCATCTGGAATTCAACCTCAATGCCATTCAAGAGATAAATTTACGTAAGAGTGAGAGAGACTTCTTGCTTTGCCCGATGGGTAATTACAACAAGCCTGTATCAGATGTTGTTCAACTGATGACCGTGGAGAGTGGAATTGGCTATTCAGGTGTCTTTTGCGATAAGCGAGTGTTTGAGAGTTACGCCTGGATGCACTATATCTGGGGTATTCTAAAACAGGATGATGGCGCCTGGTACGATGTTGTGATCCCCAATGCTTATGACCTGAAAGACTTTCCCTATATGTCTCATCCTATGGGAGCCAAGGATGAGTATTATTTATATGTTGGTCGACTTATTTCTCGCAAGGGAATTCAGATAGCTGTCGAAGCTACCGAAGCTATTGGAGCTACTCTGGTAATAGCCGGTCAAGGAAATCTGGCTGATGTAGATGGCGCAGATTATACCCATTACAAACATATCAAGTACGTAGGCAGTATAAATCCAGCTCAGCGATTTGATCTAATGAGTCATGCTAAGGCAGTCTTCACCCCCACTATTTATATTGGTCCCTTTGAGGGTGTAGCCGTAGAAGCGCAATTGTGCGGTACCCCAGTGATAACCACGGATTGGGGTGTGTTTGCAGAAACTGTAGTTCAGGGGATTACAGGTTGGAGATGCCACAATCTGGCTGAGTTTATTCATGCAGCCTTATCATGGAATCAGATCGAGCCAGATCACTGTAGACATTGGGCTTCCAGTCGTTATGGCACCGATACAATCAAGCTGCAGTATCAACATTATTTTGACCGCCTTTATGATTTGTGGAACGATGGCTGGTACCAAATGCCTAAAAGTTCTGTATAATAAAATAAAACATCTGTTCAATAAGGAAAACCAAATGTCACATAAATATGGCCTCATAAAAGACAAGGAAGACAAAAGAGATTTTATCTATCAGGCAAAGTTGGGGATGACTGCACTTCCGGTCAAGATAGATCTGCGCCGTTCTTGCCCTCCTATAAGAGATCAGGGACAATTAGGCAGCTGCACTTGGGAAGCAATGGTTGGGTTTTATGAGACTCTGGCTAAACACAACCATCTGAAGGTAGTCAGGTTGAGTGTTCTCTTTGGGTACTACAATACCCGAGTAATAGAAAACAGCGTCAACATTGACTGTGGAGCTGAACTGCGAGACTGCTGGAAGAGTTTCCAAAAGACCGGGGATTGTCCTAATCTTTACTGGCCCTATTACATCAAGCGTTTCAAAACCAAACCCTCCGCAAGAGCCTATCTCCAATCTACTTATAAGGTTGCAACCTATAACCGGATCTATACCCTGGAAGATATCAAGTTGTGTCTTTCTGATAATCATCCGGTTGTAATTGGCTTTGCTGTTTACAGTTCATTTGAAAGTGATCACATGGCTAAGACCGGTATCATGCCCATGCCTAAGCCAGAAGAAAAGTGCCTGGGAGGTCATGCCGTTTTAGTTGTGGGTTACGATGAAGTTCATCAATGGTTGATTGTCCGCAATTCGTGGGGCAATCGATGGGGCGCACGTGGCTATTTCTTTATGCCCTACGCCTTTGTTACTTCTGATCAAGTCTTTGATATGTGGACTGCCACAATATAAGGAGCATAATATGTACGGCATAATTGAAACCAACAAACAAGAATCAACTGGAAACTGGGTCAAGCCGGTGTATAACTGGGGTGATTTACTGACTGCCAATTTCCGGGGTATTTATGTTCAGGCTACTCGACCGGTTGATGATGGGGGCTGGCGCCTGGATGACAATAGGTACATGGGTGATATCAGAACTGAAGCCGAGGGTCATGGTTTCAAGTATGGGCTGTATATCCTACCGGAAGGCAAGAAGGTGAGTTACGCCATATCCATGAAGGATCTGTGCAGCAAGGTTGGCATTCAGGAAGACAAGGGGCCAGGAACTCCAACTCATACTCTGTTACCTGCCATTGTGATTGAACAGTGGGCCAATCCCTTAGCCATTCAGGGTGACTTCTTCAACTACTTCAACGAGTACATGCTGGCTAAATTCAACAATGTGGTACTGGGTTTTAGCAAGTCTTCGTTGGAAATTATGCTGGCTAACAGCAACTCAGAAATGCTCAAGACACTGGCGCTGCCTTCCGTGAGGATCTGGTACTGGCGTCCTGGTTTGAATGCTCAGGCTCAGAATGAGGAGTTTTCTGCGATGCTCAAGGCCAAGGGTGTAAATAAGACTGTCTGGTTGGCGATGACTACGGTTCATACTACCCAGGCTGAATGGCTTACTGGTCCTATTCCAGGGCCTACCGGAGCTTCTGGTCCTACTGGCGCCACCGGACCCACGGGAGCAATCCTCAACAAAGATCAGAGACTGGCTGTTCACTTCAAGGCTATATCTGATATTTATAACGAACTCCCATAGGAGTTGCCATGCCAGAACGACAGTTTGGATGCGATATCTCTTTCTATCAGGACAATCCCTACACGACTCCAAAGCCAGATCTTTCAAAGATGAAAGGTGTGGGACTCAAGTTTGTGGTCCTTCGTCACAGCCAGAACCTTACTCGAGATCCTCTCTTTGAGTATTACTGGAAAGAATGTGATGATCACAATATCTGGCGCATGACTTATGGTTTCCTGCAGTATTGGGCTGGATCAGCTGATGCTGGTTTGCAGGGTAAGTTCCTGGCAGACTGGTTCCAAGGAAAACCAAAGACCAGGGGCTGGTGTGACTTCGAGCAGCCAAATGCCAATTACCCTGCTCTTCCTCCACGGCAGAACTGTCTGGATATGATCCACAACTGGATGGATCAGGTAGATGCAGGTATGGAGATCGAGAGTGGTCTGTATACCAACCTCAACACATTGGCTTATCTCAAGCCTATTCCGGAGTGGTTAGCAAAGCGACCCTTTTGGCTTGCATGGCCTGTCACAATTCCCGCTAACACTGATCGAATTGAATATACCCGCACCTTTACGGCATTCCCACAAATGGAAATGCAGAACCTGCTGATGTGGCAGGCTCTCTGGAATGGTCCGGGTATTCAGGCTGGCATGGAAAGCCTGGGGCTGGATTGTGACTACTTTATGGGTGGTATGCTCACTCTGGCTCTTTCTTGTGGTATACATACTATACCTACACCAACCCCCACCAAAAATCAAAGACTGGCAATATTGTTTGAAAGTATCTCAACGATCTTTCTTGAGAAATAGGAGTACATTGTGACAGTAGGAGTTACACCCAATCTAACTATTATCAGTGTGTGTGATGCTACAACAGGCTGGACTGCTGTAGGTGGTACCAACGCACTCAATGATCCTACTGTGTTTGGGCATATTCAAGGCAACTACTGCCTTCAGAATTACAATGCCTCATCGATAAACCGGGGTTCTGATTTTCTCTGGAGTGTAGATACCAACCTTACCAACCAAACAATTTATGCCTGGTTTGCTTTCAATATGATCAGTATTCTCCAGAATAAAGGATCTACTGGACTGCGTATTAGAGTAACCGATGTAAGTGCCAACTGGTCTGAATGGGACATTGCTGGCAAAGATACCCTGCCCCATGCTGGTTGGATTTGTTGGGCTGTACGCACCAATCAAACACCCTCTCGAAGTAGCGCCACTCCTGCTGTCATGACCACAATTCGCAAGGTAGGCTGGAGAGCAGATTCCGTAGCAGCCAAAGGCTATGTCTACTTCGATGCTTTCCGTTATGGTACAGGTCTAACCATTACCGGAGGAGATGCTGGAACACCGGCTAACTTTGAAGCCTTTTATACCGCCGATAATGACAGTGCTAACAAGTACGGCGTGATCACAAAGATTGAAGGCGTTTATATGGTTCAAGGAGTCTTGAATATCGGTTCGGCTTCCCAAACGGCTACAACCTATTTCAAGTCAACTGGTAAAGCTCTGGTATTCAAAGACGTAATGGTTGGAACCGGCTTCTATGAAGTCAAAGCGGTAGGTGCTGCTTCTTATGCAACCACGGTTTACATTGGAGAGAAGTCGGGTACTGCTGGAATAAATGGCAATGTGTTTAGCTGCAGTGGTACCCAGAAATACAAGATCACTCTATCCGATCAGTATGTTACTGTCTTTGGAGTTTATGGCTGTACCTTCCTTGGTGCAGACACCATAACCTTTCCAGCCTATAGTGCCAACAAGGAGGTACTCAACACCAACTTCTCTGCCTGTGCCGAAGTTATCCCATCTACCACTACCATAACTAACTGTAACTTTATTTCAGCTGCAGCCAATGCTTTACAGATGAGTAGCGAATCTCACAAGATCACTTACTGTAATTTCATTTCCTGCTCAAGAGGTATAGATATTACAGCCGGATCAACCTTTACCTTTACTGGTCTAAAATTTACCAGTTGTACCTATGATGTAAAAAATGCTACAGGGGGATCAATCGTAATTAACTGTACAGCTGGATCTGGCTCCAATCCCTCTACAGTAGAAAACGATAGCTCCAGCATTGTCAATTCAGCTACTTTCAAGATTACTGGACTTATTGATAATACAGAAGTAAGAGTCTATGATCATGGTACTATCACTGAACTAACAGGAATTGAAAATAGCTCCGGTGGGACTTTTACGTGGGACTACAATCCATCTACCTACAGCCATATTGATATACAGATCGTATCCATCAATTATCTTGACATACGTTACGAGAATGTTCCTATTGGCTCGGATGGTTTGACCATCCCTATTCAGCAACAATTAGACAGACAGTATGTTAATCCCGCTTAGGAGATAGAAAAATGCCTCTTATTACTGATCCCGATGTTCTAGCTCAGGGAGTTGAAGTTACCATAACCACGGCGACCAAAAAGATTACCCTGAATATTGCTGGTGATCTATCTACGGATGGTATCACCCTCAAGTGTCTGTATTCATTCCTCAAAGAGGAATGGAAACAAGACTCTAATTTAATCAAGTACCCTTTCCCGATGGTCCCTATTACTGACGAGCAGTTTGAGCTTGTCAATGGATGGGATCTTTTTAATGATGCCAGCAAGTTTCTGGTACGTACTGGTGGATGGGCACTCAAGGATGCTGGTGGTGTCAGCCAGGAAGAGTGGGCAGGTATCGTCACACTGGGTACGCTCGGTGCAACAGATCAGGTTTACTTCGAGCAAGCAGCTGATACGGCTTCGGTTGATTTTGAATTGGAAGGTGCAGTCAACCAGGCCATTAAGATATATGGCGATGTCTCTCATGGTACGGTAGACTTCCGGAGTTTCTTGAAACTGTTTGTTCGTATTTACCAAAAAGCCTACGCTTCATCTCAGTTATCTGACATTGGTGTTGGGACCCTGACCTATCAGGTATACCGATTCCCATTGACCAACTCGGCTGATTTGAAGATTAGTCATAATGATGCCGCTATGGTTGCTGGAATCTATGCCAACATTGATATTACGTGGTTTGCTACAGCACAAGCCAGAATGATCGGATCTAACAGTCGAGATTTTCATGTGATCATCGATGGCAACAGTGCCACCGCCGAACAGATCTACGAGAAGGTTCAATACCTTCTCAGGAAGATCACGGATATTGATGAGGGTACCGGAGAGAAGCTCGGTAATATCACCCCTGATATTCTACGCTTTGTAGGTGAGACACTTTACACACTTCAACAGCCAGATGGTGGTGTTTACATTGATTCTTTCTTGCCTGCAGATACTAACCGTTTGGTATTTGCCGATGACCTGGGTACACCCCGAACCTTCCCTTATGTTGCGGCCCTGGCCTTGAATTTTGGTGAAAACCTGGTGGCTGATACGGGTGCTAAGTTCTACGTCTTCTTTACCAACGATGATGCTGGTGATAATGCTAGTAAAGATTACGGAACGGCTGATGCTATTCTGGTCAACGCCAATGAATCGGCTGCTACGGTCAATCGTATGGTGGCTGCTAACACTGCCACTATTGAGACTGCCACGGCGCACAATCTGAGCATAGGCGATGGAGTATGCGTCACCGGAATGACAGATGCCACTTACAATGGCAATTTCATCGTAACTGCGGCACCAGATACCACTCATTTCAGTTATGCCCTGACTCATGCTCCAGAAAGTGAAGCCGCAGACGTGGCTGGTACGGTCCGGCCCAACATGGTTGGAAACGTAGATGGTCAAGCCTCAATCCAGTTTTCTTTTAACTATGATGGTAATATCCAACGTGGTGCCGCTTCTGCTGGAGATCCAGCCCCAATCACAGTTGTAGCCATTGGTCTACAGACCGCGCAGTTTGTAAAAGCAACCGGAACGATCAACCAGTCAATCGCTAATAGTGTTTCACTGGTTGCGCCTCTGGAAAGGAACTACGCCAATCCCGTATAGGGAGGGACAATGGCAGATAAAGTTAGTTTTGATGGGCCGGCTAAGCTCATCGTTGTAAACGCTGGAATTACTGAGCTCAATGTTCAGGCTGACCTGTATTCAGCCTGGAAAGTCTGGGCATTGCTCGGTAATAACTCCAGGTATCTGCAAGCCTTCCGTTCTATTGGTGGTGATCCCATGAGCTCAACCACCAATGTAGCGGGCTATTTCTTTCTGATGAATGGCTGGAGGATCAGGCCCCAGGAGGCTGATCACCAGCTGGTAGTTACTGGTAACTTGTTCACCGAAGAGTCAGACAATCCTTTTATCCCTACCATAGGAGATTATCTGGTAACAGTGTCTATGTTTGCCAGCTCTTCTTCTACTGTTACCCAGATCTTTACTGGAGGATCTTCCCTCACCCAGACAGAACATGATCAACTGATGGGTCTACCGGGTCCGACACTTACTGTAGACGAGCACACTCAACTTATGGGTTTGCCTCTAACCACCCTGACTACGGATGAACACAATGAGCTAATGGGTTTGTTTACTGCCATGCAGGGTATGATCGTTGAGGGAAGTCTGACACTGGTTCAAGCTCTGCGTCTGATGTTATCTGTCCTGGCTGGTAAAACTACTGGTGGTGGAACAGATACCCTTATCTTTAGGGACACATTGGATCAGGTAGATCGAATTACTGCCGTGGTGGATACCGAAGGCAACCGTACTTCTGTGGAGCTGGACCCCTTATGATGTCACAATACTGGCCTCGCAATTATATTCCTGCTCGATACTGGTATGCACTTTACTGGTTTGGGCAGGTAAGAAAAGGATGGAATATTACCAGGCATATCATTCTCAATGCCTCAAGGGAGATCCGCTGTGCCCTTTCCGGATGAACTAAGGATTACCCTGAATACCACAAGAGGACGTAACATCACTCTGAATGTTGCTTCAATCCGTTGTATACTGAATTCAAGTAAGCCATCTACCCTCCACATGATTTTGACCATAATCCGTAATCTCCGCATAACCCTTTCTATTTAGGAGTATCTATGGCTGAAGCTGGTGAAATTCATGTGGGTGATACAGGCATAAAACTCTGGATCATGTTGACCATTGATGATGTTTATCAAGATCCAGCTGATGCAACCAAAATCCGTATCTTTATACAGCGCAAATCCAAAGCGTCTATACTGGAGATCACTCCAGAGATCAAGACTGATCCTTTAGATAGCAAAGATAAATGCTACTATGAGACGGTTGTGGGGGATCTGAATATTGCTGGCACCTACACTATCCAGGCTTACTTTGAGCTCGTGGATGGAACAGCTCACACCAACACCTATGATTTTGTTGTCGTACCCAATATACGTGACATACCTATCACATAAATCTCATTGATCCTACGTCCTAAAATTTAGATAGGAGTCACTATGCCTAAGAGAGGTTTTTCCGTAGAGGAAGAGAATCAAATTCGTGTTGGTCTAAAAGAACATATATCAGAACGTTTTGAGGATTGGAAATGTTTTGTACTAGAGAAGTTCAAGGATACCCGTGAATATTATGACAACCAGCATCAAGCTGACAGAGTAGCTCTTGATCTTGCCAGTAGAATTATTGAACAACGTCTGGAAGTTTTGAATGAATGGAAAGCTACTGTAATCGATTTTCACTCAATCTTTGTAACCAAAGCAGAATGGGAGTTGCGCTATGCCAGGGTTGTTGAGGATATTAGAGTCATGCGGGAGCTACAGGCAGAACTTCGTGGTAAAGCTACCCAGACACAAGTTACATGGGCGTATGTATTCTCTGCAGTAGCAGCCTTTATTGGTTTGGCTGGATTGGCGTTGGCTTTTATAGATAGAATTCTAAAACAATAAACAAGAAAGGAGGCGATAGATATGGCTAAGACAATGAGCAGCAAGGCAGCTAAGGCCAAGCGCAAAAAGCTCAAAGCTAAGGGCAAAAGTGGTATCGTAATCAAACCCCAAAACAAGGGTTCCTTCAATGCCATCAAGAAAAAGACTGGCAAGACCACCGAGGAACTAACCCACAGCAAAGATCCAGCAGTACGCAAGAAAGCAGTCTTTGCTAAGAATGCTAAGAAGTGGAAGCACTAAAGGAGGCCAATAGTGAATTTGTTTGGCTGGTTATTTGCGCTCATAGAATCTATTGAGCATATTGAGGGGAACACCAACACTATTTTGAAGGAGATGAAAACTATGGCTGGAGAACTGGAACTGTTACAA
>Ga0315278_10001275_pt1 | contig 21978 bp, 12 predicted proteins | sample YL17G06_0_MG_FD_203880 | JGI IMG/M metagenome (GOLD analysis project Ga0315278, IMG submission 203880) | Sediment microbial communities from Yellowstone Lake, YNP, Wyoming, USA - YL17G06_0 | ecosystem: Environmental > Aquatic > Freshwater > Lake > Sediment | place: USA: Wyoming | collected... | reverse complement strand
GGCTGACAAGGGCACCATGGCCAACCTGACTTTCCACGGCATCGGTGGCGATTACCTATCGGTATCCACCGAAGCGCATGCCCAACTATTGCAGTACCTGGCTGAGAACCGGGATATCTACTGGGTGGATACTTTTCTTAATATCATGAAATACGTGGAAGGTGAAAATCGATCAAAACAGAACCAACCCTGAACATCCTCCTATCTCAGAACACGTTCAGGCACATCCACTTCAATTCTCACAATATTTTTTTCACGCCGAAACAGAGATTGGCTCCACCTCTCCCCCAGACTTGCACCAGCAATAACCTTGGGAGATGATTCACCGGTGAACAAACGCACCTTGCTGGTTTCCGCAATCCGGTAGATCACCGGCACACCGCACAAAGTAAAAGCCAGAGAACCAGGTTCCAGCCGTTCAAGCTGTTCAACTCCGCCCACCGAATAGCTCCAGGTCTCAGGCCTGAGCAGGAACTCCCCACGCTTGAGCATGCATGGCGTGAATGCCACCTCACCATCACTGAACAACACGCCCAACTCGTTGAAGCGGGTGATGATGTCTTCCTTTACCTGTCCGGTCATGCCCGGCTGCTGAACGCCCGCGAATCCGGGGGTATGGGAGTATGGATCGGTCGGAAAGGCGCCGTATTCAGCTGGCGTCTTATGCAGTCCGAGACCGTCCTTGATGTCTTCAAAGCATTCGACCAGTCGATCCAGTAGCTCCCGGTCAACCCCGCGCTGAAAGACTGCAGCGGTGACTTCGCCGGTAGCCAGCAGCAACTTTGAAACCATGTGCCAGTAGATGCAGCCCAGTCCTTCGTACTTGTACATCGCGCCCGAACGACCGGTAAACTGGCGATGCCTGAAGACATTTTCAAAAACATCGCTCAAGGCCTTGATATCGGCTGCGCTGGCAGCGCTCTTTTCCTTGAGGCTGGCGCGCAGATCTGCGCTGTTTCTGAACCTGCCGTTAAAATGAACGCCCCCGTTGACATCCTGTTCAATAAAATCCGTGCGGCCGCATTTCAACTCCTTTCGAATCCAGGCATTGTTCGCAACGGTTGTCGCCGGCAGTATGTTTTTCTCCAGAAAAAGCGGCAATTTGCGATCTGGATAAAGCATGTAGCTATTCTGATCAGAACGATATATGTGACTGGCCCTTAGCGCTTGCAGCAAGGTGAGGCTTTCTTGTGCGTCGAGGTATCCCGAGCTGAGCACTGCAACCTGGCCTTCCAGCATTTCATACAGATTCTCGACACCGTAGCCAGAATCGTCGAAGTGAATCAGATTGTAAGAGTGAAACATACCGTCGGTTCTGCGGTTCTGCGCAATCGTCTGATCCATGTAACGCAAGGCCAGTTGGACAAACGCCAACAAGGCCGGCTTTTCCAGTGTAAGCTTTGCGCCGGAAAACCCCTGGTACACCTTGGCGCGGTAGTTCTCACCGATCGCCCCCATCATGTCCATGAAGGATTTGCGATCCCGGGGGCTGCACTCCGCCTCAAGCAGCGATTCTTGCCGGGTCAATACGTCATCCAACTGTGCGAAAAATTCCGCCACTTCCCGCGACACTGAGTAGTGCCCGGCACTGTCTGTAGACAGCAGGTCGGCAAATAAACCCAGGAAGCGCCGCAGGTAGCACAGCGTCACCATGGACAGCCCCAAGCCGACCAACGCGTTATTCGCATCATTCCATTCGGGGCGCTGTGTGTTCATCCAGATGCCGCCACCTGGCACGAAATTGCAGATTTTGGTCAAGACCAGCAGCAGCAGTTTTTCCAGCAGATTGACACGGTAAATTGAGCCGTCGGCAAGGGTAAGTAATTTGCCGTCACTGCCAATCTCCCGCACGCGGGCGGCGATTATGCCTGCCAGGTCACTGTCATATTCGACGGTGTGCCGCGGGTCACTGACCTGCGCGGTATAGCCTTTGATCCGGTAAGGCACGTTGGCATAGACAAATATATCCCGGGCAAAGAAATTGCTGATTTTCTGTGGATGACACCGATGGGAATGCTCCAGCAGTTTGAGTAAATAATTGACCTGGTGGTCACCCCAGTAACCGATGTTCGACCATGGACTGTGCGGCTCCAGGACTTCCCAGTCAAAACCATCTTTGGAAATACGGTACGGGTTGTACCCATCAGCGGTGGATGCGTTGACAAACTTCGTTATGAAACTCTTTATGTATTCCGGAAAGGCGATAGCCAATGCTTCCCAATTCTGGAAGATATCGCGCCAATTTCCCTGATAGCTGAGCTTGTCGGAGCCATTGGCGTTGCGGACATCAATAGCAAAGTGGTTCCAGGGACGACTGGGATCGCCATGGCGGCGACTGAATGTGATCGGCAGGTATTCAAGTGCGAGTCGCTGCATATCGGCATCACCGCTGGCTTCCGCCGCGGCCACCAAGGCAGTCAGTGTATGGCGCGGGTCATGCGACTCCCGCAGCGCTTCGAATGTCTTGCGCAACGGCGCGTTCCATGCAGACACAAAATCGAGAAAATCACCAGGCGGAAAGTGATACTCCTGGTAGAAAACGCCGCCACGCATGATGTTGAACAGGGTGTTGGAAAAATGCCGGGCAGCAATCAAGGGATCTGAAGATAACTGGCAACCATCCGAACTGCCAACCAGTTGCAGCAATCGTTGCGTCCCCGCTGCAATATCCCTTTCGACCTCCTCGGGAGAAATGCCGCGGCGAACACCTTCGACCAGTGCGGTTACTTGTGCAGGGCCCTGGGCCAAATCCGCCAATACATACCAGGTCTTTCCCGCGGCGGAAGGAAGCGTAAACGAAGCCCGGGTAAAAAATGCACCACGCTTGCCGCGGATGAACGTTTCGTCGCACAGTGGCGAGCCATTGCAGAACGCAGTGACCTGGTCTTCAGACAGCAACACCAGTGGGCGCTCCAGGCCCAGGCTCCAGACCACGGTCGCTTTCAAAGCCTCGCTCGGCTCAGCACGATCGGTCAGGATTGAACTGGCGCTATGGATGGCCAATGCCAGGTTCGGGATCGCCTCTGCCTGCTTATACGCATCCATCAGGGTACTCATGGTGGCCTGCACCATCTGGTCAACGCCATAAGGAAGCAGGTTACGCAGGCCGTCCAGTAACTCAACCCGGACATCCGCTTCACCTGTATTGTGCAGCATGCATTTGCGCACAAACCCAAAGCGTTCGCTGGTGGACCAAAGGTAAGAAAACGCCAGCCCCAGATCCTTGTTGATTTCTTCAAAAATCAGTTTGTTGCCAGCCCGGTTCTTGAACAGGTTTCGCTCCAGAACGTAAGGGGCCACTTCCTGGCTAAAGGGCTTCCATAAAAGGGTCTTGTCATCCTTGTCTACCAACAGCACCGTTTGCGGACCCGTGGTTGCGTGGGCGTCGTGGACTTTGTCGTCGCTGCAATAGGGGAACAGGGCATTTTCAGGGACCTTGCGTCCACAGGTCAGTCCACCGCTGCTGGATACAAACATCCAGTGGTCCGAACCACTGACAACCGACGTGAGAAAGGGCGGCATCGTGTGGTAGTTGGTGATTTTGTAATATCGTTCACCATCGCGTTCCAGGAATTCGCCCGATCCACCTGCGGCGGAACGCTTGACGAGTGATTGGCCCCAGTAGATATCCTTCATGTGCATATGCAATGTTCCGGGAGAACCACTTACTGCACCAGGAAAGGTATGTTGGCATGGCCCGCGTGGCCATGGCCGTCGTAGACGTATACAAACAAGCGATACGGACCCGCTTGCGCGGGTGCGGTAATCACTGCGCCAGCCTTGGCGGCAGCGTCAATCAAATCCGGAAATGTTTCCGGTAGTTTCTCTTTGTCCCCGCCCTCCTGCGTCGCTTCGCTCTCGCGCATGATTTCCCAGCGATAGGTGAGTGCGTCCCCATCCGGATCCGTTGCCATCACAGTGGCCTCGTAGCGGGTGCCGGCTTGAAGGATAACGTCCTGGTAGGCAGTCTTCGCATCGAGCAGGGTCTGCTCAATTCCCGGTGAACGGTTGTCGGGCCAGTTTCCGGTCCATATGTAGTGCATCACGTCGATGGCCTCGGTCTCCGTTCCATCCGGCAGGAACATGCCATACCAGGTCGGTGTGCGTTCCTGTTTCTGGCCCCACAAAAACACATAGGATCCGAGAAGATGATCCGGGTCGGAGGCAAGTGCGACCTGGTAACTCTTCAGGTAGTTCGCTGCCTTCGCGCTGCTGTTTTGCTCGACCGGCGCTCCCCACGATGTTTTGGGCACCTCCCAGTGGCCAATTGCGCCCCACTCGGTCACGAAGTAGGGTTTATCAAAACCAATCTCCTGCAAAGTTCGCGGCAAATTTACAATATCCCCATACATTTGGATGCTGACGAAATCCAGGTCAGGCGCGCGGGTTTCGATCAAGCCAGCCAATTCGGCACTGAAGCCGGCCAGTGCAGTGGTCGTGGGGTGATTGCCATCTACTTCGTGGATCATCTTCGATATGTCGTTGATGGCATCAAAAACTTTTGGATTCTTGAAATACAGGTTGGGCTCGTTGCCGATAGCCCAGGTCAGCAAGGCCGGGTGATCCTTGTATTTCAGTACCTCGCCCCGCGCATATTCCAGTTGTGCAGCAACCGCCTGCTCATCGTCATAATCAAAGCCATGGCGTTCGCGGCCAATTTCGATGCACATTAAAACAGTTACGCCATGCTTCAGGGCCTCATCGAGAACCTGCTGGCCGGTCAATTGATCATTATCCGTGCGCCAGGTGCGAAACGAATTACCGCCATGCGCAGCAAACACCGCAACGTCGCTGTATTCAAGCCCGGCGCCGTTGATTTTGTAGGGTTCACCGCCACGAAGCAGGACGTAGCGGCCGCCTTCCCGGACAACTTCCACCGGGATTGCGCCGCTGTCTGACGCTCGACTAATCTGCGTGGTGGAAACCAGCAGACAAGCCCCGACGGCCATGGCCATGATCTTCATGCATTGCGGCATGGTTAAACCTCGCTGTGTTTAGTGACGTACAAGCTGTGCTTCGAGTTCTTCCAGACTCCGGCCTTTTGTCTCCGGCAATATCCGCATAACGACGAACAATCCGATGATGGCAAACGCCCCGTAGATCAAGAAAGTTAACGAGTTGCCAAGGGTTTCGAGTTCCCAGGGGAAAATCAGCTGCACGGTAAAGCTCACGGCCGAGTTGATCAGGCCAACGAAGGATATGGCTATGCCCCGGACCCTGTTGGGGAACAGTTCCGAGAACAGCACCCACATCACCGGGCCGAGGGAGATGGCAAAGCTCGCCACGAAACCCAGGATGCCAATCAATATCAGTGTAGGGTTCATGTGAATGGCGGCGTTTACAATGATGGACTGGGAATCAGCGAATGTTTCATTGCCAATCACCGCTACAACCGCGCTGCGGAATGCGACGTCGCTGTCAAACGTTTGACCGACAAGCGCTTGTAACGAGGCCAGGTTGGAGCCTTCGGGAAATGACGCCAACGCGTCGCCGCTGATCGTATAAGTTGCCGAACCAAAGCCATAGGCGAGCAACAACATGCTAGCTGCAATTCCAGCCAGGCCGAAGCCCAGCAGCGGCCTGCGCCCAAGTCGATCAATCAGCATGATGGCTAAAATGGTGAATACCAGGTTGACAAGCCCGACCAGCACCGCCTGCATGAATGAAGCATCCGTGCCAATTCCGGACTGTTCAAATATCATCGGCGCATAAAAGAAAACCGAATTGATTCCGGTAATCTGCTGCAGGATGGCGACCGAAATACCAATGGTCAAAACCAGTTTCATGGAAGGCTGAAACAACTCTTTGAGCGACGCTCGCTGCTCTTTCGCTTCCGCATCAAGCGATGCCCGTATCTCTTTCAGCTCTGCTTCGGCCCTGGTGCGCCCGCTCACCTGGACCATGACATCGAGCGCATCGTCATTTTTTCCGCGCATCACAAGCCAGCGCGGACTTTCAGGAACGGAGAAAACCGCAAAGAAATAGAAAATCGCCGGCAGCGCTTCAATACCCAGCATCCAGCGCCATGCCCATTCACCCATGTGGAGTGTTTGTGCCCAGGCCAGGTCAGATTGACCCAATCGGAGTATGAGGAAATTACTGAAGAATGAGGCCGAAATACCGATAACGATATTGAGTTGATTCAGGGAAACCATTCGACCGCGAAGGTCCGCCGGTGCAATCTCGGCTATGTACATCGGAGCGATGATCAATGCGGCGCCAACGCCGAAGCCACCCAGCATGCGCGCAGCAACCAGTGTAGCGAAATCCGGCGCCACGGCAGAGGCAACTGCTGAGATGGCAAACAGAACGGCTGCAAGCTTGAGTATCGGGCGGCGCCCGAACCGGTCACTAAGCGGGCCAGCCATCATCATGGCAAACGTTGCCGTGAGCGTCAGGGATGCCACCGCCCAACCCAACTCGACTTTGGACAAGTTGAATTCCGGCTCGATAAAAGTCACCACGCCGGATATCACTGATGCATCAAAGCCCATCAGAAAGCCGCCAAGGGCGACGATCAGGGCAACGCGGAAAGTGTAACGTGTATTTGGGCTCATTTTCTTCTGCCTGTGGTGCAACTAATGGTCGATGACCGTGAATTCAGCCTGCAGCTCAGCTTTTGAACTGCCGCCTATCCACACCTGGAATGCGCCGGGTTCGGTGATCAGACGCATGTCCTGTCCATAGAATGCGAGATCTGCCGGCCCCAGCACGAACACTGTTTTGCGGCTTTCGCCGGGCAGCAGACGCACGCGCTGAAACCCCTTGAGTTCCCGCACCGGACGCGTGACATTGCCGACCAGGTCACGGACATACAGCTGGACGACTTCTTCAGCTTCCACCGCGCCCACGTTCTTCACTGCGGCGCTCACGCTGAGCGTCTCGCCCATGGGCACCTGGTCACGGCTTATTTCGATCCCGGAGTATGCAAACGCCGCGTAAGAGAGACCATAGCCAAAGGGGTATTGAGGTTCGTAGCCGGCGTCAAGGTGGTTGGATACGAATCCGGAAGAGGTTTGCGGCAACCTGACCGGGATGTCATCGATAGCAACATAGGTTTCCGGGGTGGGCGGTTTGCCGGTATTTTTGTGGGCGTAGTAGATAGGCACCTGCCCGACCATTTTCGGAAACGTCACCGGCAATTTACCGGATGGCGACTCGACTCCAAACAGGATATCTGCAATGGCCGGCCCACCCATGGTGCCGGGATGCCAGGCAAACAGGATGGCGTCGACCTTGTCGATGATGTTGTGCAAAGTAAGCGGCCGCCCGGCGAGAATAACCGCGATGACCGGCTTACCAGCAGCATGCAGAGCGTCGACCAACTCGGCCTGATTTCCCGGCAGTCCTATGTCGGCACGTGAGTGAGCCTCGCCCGACAGGATGGACTCCTCGCCGAGGAACACGATGACCGCATCCGCAGCGCGTGCTGCCTCGACTGCCGCGTCGAACCCCTCGCTGGAGCGACTGCGCGTGGTTTCCATCGCCCGCACATAATTGATGGAAACGTCATTGCCGGCGAATTGCCGGATCGCATTCAGCGGTGTCTGGCTGATGGAAGCATCACCATCGTAAATCCAGGTGCCCAACTGTTCGTAGGCATCGTCTGCCATGGGCCCGATAACCGCCAGCGAGCGTATAGAGGTTTTCGCCAGGGGCAGGACCTTGTGCTTGTTTTCCAGCAGAACAATGCTCTGCAATGCGGCTTGCTTCGCCAACGCCAGGTTCCCTTCATTAGCGGTTGGTGGAAACGTCGATGGATCGGTAAAGGGGTGTTCAAACAAGCCGAGTTCCAGCTTCACCCGCAAAATGGCAGCCACCAGATCGTCGATTTGCGCCATGCTGATCCGCCCTTCCGCAAGCAGTTCGGCAAGATAGCTGGCATAGGTCCCGGAGGCCATCTCCATGTTGACGCCCGCGCTGAGAGCGGCGTAGGCAGATTCTTTGTCATTGGCGGTGAAGCCATGCACCTGCAACTGTTCAATAGAGGCCCAGTCACTTACGACAAAACCCGTGAAACCCCATTCGTCACGCAGCACCTGCTTCATCAGGAACTGGTTGCCGCTGGCCGGCACACCGTTGAGTTCACTGAAGGAGGCCATTAGTGTCGCGACACCGGCGTCGACTGCGGCCTCAAAAGGCCGGAGATAGACGTTGCGAAGTTCGTTTTCCGGAATATTTGTCGTGTTGTAGTCGCGCCCGCTTTCACTGGCACCGTAGCCCGCAAAGTGTTTTGCACAAGCCGCTATTGAACCGTGTGCCGCCAGGTCGCCGCCCTGGAACCCTTCAAGCATGGCGACACCCAATACGCTGGCCAGGTACGGGTCTTCGCCGAGACTCTCAGCAATCCGGCCCCAGCGCGGGTCACGCGAAATATCAATCATCGGTGCAAACGTCCAGTTGACGCCGCTCGCCGCCGCTTCGAGTGCGGCCATTCGTGCACCTTTGCGCACCAGCTCGGGGTTCCAGCTCGCCGCCTGTGCCAGCGGTATGGGAAGCACGGTACGGAAACCATGAATTACGTCACGGCCGATCAACAGCGGGATGCCGAGGCGGCTTTCCTGCAGCGCAATACGCTGCAGTTCATTGACGGTCTCAACTTTGACTTCGTTCAGCACGGAGCCGATTTGGCCCGCCTTGATGGACGCACGCAAATTGTCCGGAATAGTGCCTCCGGCCCCATTCACCTGGGACATCTGGCCGGCTTTTTCGGCTACGGTCATGCTATCGAGTAAGCCGGCAATGCGCTCATCTGTGGACATGATGTCATCCTGGCCTGCGGCATTGGTCTGGCCGGAAGCCAGCAGAATCAAGAAGGTGGCCCATGCGGCCTGGACGGGTATGGCTTTGTGCCCCTGCCATGGGATCCGTGCAAGTTTCACTGTTGGCACCTCACGACCGTATTGAGGTATCTGGTGAATTCAACTGGCTTCATACCCGCTCATTTGGGCAACCGGACCAGCCGATTCCCGGTTAACCCGGGTGGGTTCAAAAACACACTGTATTTCTGCGCCTTCCTCCGCGTATATGTTTTTCAGCACCCAGCGTGCAGCCATGCTGCCTATTTCGCGGACAGGGTAATTGATGGTGGTCAGTTTGGGATAAAGGTAACGGGACCAGCGGGCGTTATCGAACCCGACTACCGAAATATCCGCCGGGATGGAAAGCCCGCGGGTACGAATGGTGTCCATGGCACCTGCGGCCATTTCATCGTTGGCGCAGACCACCGCCGAAAACACCCTGGCTTGCACAAACAGTTGCTGCATCGCGCTGCCGCCGCCTGATTCATGATAGTCCCCTTCCACCATGAGGCTCTCATCGAAAGGCTCCTTATACTCCGCGAGGGCCCTTTTGTGGCCAGCCAGGCGGGCTCTGGCATCGCCCCACGACAGCGGACCGGATATATAGGCTATGTTCCGATGCCCCATTTCCAAAAGTAGCAAGGTTGCCTCATATCCGCCTCGCTCGTTGTCTACGGTGATACAGCTTTCTTCCAGGCCTTTCACGCGACGGTTAATAATGACATAGGGTACGCCGCTGGCCTTCTGTTCCAGCAGATCCTGGTCCGTCATGGCTTCCACATGCAATATCAAGGCATCACAATTCCGCTTGGCCAGGGAACTTATCCCGGCTTTCTCTTTGTCCCGGTGACTGTGCCCAACCGCGAAAATTGCTGTTTTCCCGGCCTTTGTCAGCTCTTCTTCAATTGCGCCTACCATCGCTCCAAAAATCGGGCCGTGCAATTCTGAAAACAACACGCCAACGCAATTGGACCGCCCGGAAGCAAGGGATTGGGCAACCGAGTTGGGGCGATATTCGAGTGCCTCCATTGCCGACATTACTTTCTGCCGGGTCTTGGGACTAACCCGGGCGCTGTCGTTCATAACCCGGGAAACCGTGGCCAGTGACACGCCGGCAAGTTCAGATACTTCGTAAATGGTCGCCATATTATTGATTCACGGTTTCTTGACGTCGTTGCCTGGTCTGTATAAGCCGGGCAACGCCGAGGACGCGAGCGCAAAATCACAGCCATCACGCGAGTGCACAAAGGTGAAAATGTAAGCGGTTACATTCTAGCGCCGAGCTATCGCCATATCAAACCAAAAATGCCTGATTAACAATAACTTAACAAAATATTATAAGACTGGCGCATCTCCCATTGCCGTTGCTTTGCAATATTGTTCGACGTAGGCCTGGTGACTGGGTAGCTTGGCTACGGTCTGATCAACCCGGGATTTGATGGATTGCATAAACCGGGTCAACTCTGCATCACTCATGACGTTCGCCACCGGGTGGTATTGCTCGGGCATAATGCCCTGCCCCAGCATTACCTGGATCCAGGAGTTTTCGCCAAATAGCTCATTGGGGATTTTGAACACTCTGGCAGTTTCTCTGAACAGGTCTATGCGGTGGGTCAATGTGTCAGGCACCGGCATGGATCGGCAATGCCGCCAAAACGGAGTGTCCTGACGACTGGTCACTTTGTAATGCAAAATCACAAAATCACGGATGTTTTCGATTTCAAGCAGGCTCTGCTTATTGTATTCATCGATGTCGGACTGCGTGATGCGGTTCAGGGGGAACAGCTGCATCAAACGCAGTATGCCCCTTTGAATCAGGTGAATACTGGTCGATTCCAGCGGCTCGATAAAGCCGCTCGCCAGGCCCAGGGCCACGCAATTCCTGTTCCAGTTCAGCAACCGCCGGCCAGGCCGGAACTTGATCACCCTGGGCTGGGTTAACAGTCCGCCCAGAACATTTTTCAACAAGGCTTTCCTGGCATCGTCATCGCTGACGTAGCGGCTACAGTAGACCATGCCGTTACCCACCCTGTGCTGCAAGGGGATGCGCCACTGCCACCCCCACTCCTGTGCAATGGAGCGGGTGTAGGGAATCGCCTCAATAATTGTTTCGGTCTGAACCGCTACCGCACTGTCACAAGGCAACCAGTGTGACCAGTCTTCGTAGCCGGTATGCAGAGCCTGCTCAATCAGCAGGCCGCGGAAACCGGTGCAATCAATGAACAGGTCCCCTGCAACTATTTCGCCGGAATCCAGTGTGACAGATTCAATAAAACCATCGCCTGGCCGGGTGCTTACTTCGGAAATCTTTCCCTCGACCCGCTTCACCCCGAATTTTTCACTGAATTTTCTCAGGAACTGGGCGTACAGGCTCGCGTCGATGTGATAGGCATAGTTCATGCCACCCTTCGGCAGATGGGCAAACTTGCTGTCTTGTGCAGCCTTCAGTTCCAGGCAGTAATTGCCAAAGGGTTCCTGAGAGCCACGTTCCCGGTCTTTCAGCCAGAAATGCTGGAACCCTGCCGTCCAGTGATCCTGGCCAGTCTCACCAAAGGAATGTATGTAGTTGTGGTTCACGTCCCGCCAGTTTTCAAAAGCGATACCCAGTTTGAAAGTACCCTGGGTGGCTGCCATGAACTCCTGTTCCTTGATATCAAGCAGCCGGTGAAAGCTGACCAGCGGCGGAATGGTCGCTTCGCCTACACCTACGGTGCCGATTTCATCGGACTCAATCAGGGTGATATCGAGGACCTTCCCCAATATTTTCGATACCGTGGCTGCAGCCATCCACCCTGCCGTGCCCCCGCCGGCGATTACGACCCTTCTGATCCTGTGTTCCATTTTTACCTCGCTTGGTAACGGGTGATTTAGCGATTGAGCTTGTTCAGTAACTGGGCCCGGAGCTTTCTGGCTGCCGGTTCATCAATCGTTGACAGAACGCCCCGCCGGTTTGCAGGAATATGTGCAATCGCATCTTCATCGAAATCGAAAATATAGAATTTGAATAGTTCATGCCAAGCCTTACGCTGTATTTCCGGCAAATCGCGCAGGCTTAGCAGGGCATGTTCCAGCGCGGCAACCGGCGTATCCATGAACGCAGGCGACTGCCGCCACCAGTAGTTGATCAACACATTGAAACCATCCAGTGCTTCTATGTGATGCCACCACATTGCGGGTATGAATATTGCGTCTCCGGGTTCCAACTCAGCAACCTGGGCGTTTTTCAAAGCGTCCCTGAACCTGGGAAACTTGGCAAAATCCGGATGGTGGAAATCCACCATGCTGATGGCCTGGCCGGCCGGAGTAAAATCCAGCGGACCCACATAGAGATTTTTGAGCTCCCCTGGCGGAAACAGCGTTACCCTGCGATGCCCCGCGGCACAGCAGGCGAGGTTATCGGGCACGTCAAAATGAGCGGCAATACGTGTCTGGTTACCCAACCAAACACTGGCTAAAGGATCAATGTCACCAAAGCCAATATCGTTTTCGGCCCGGAAGCCCGGCAGGCAGGTGTCCACTGTTGTAGACCCCATGTAGAAAGACGGGGGATTCGCATCATTCATGTGTTCCTGAAGCCTATCCAGAACCTCATTGAGCTTGACCTTGGCGGCCTGGTAATTAAACCCGGTCAGATCCTCGTTATAAAAAATTCTGCCCTTTATTCCTGGATCGCCAAAAAAAACTCCAACCGTTGCGTCCGTGTAATAGCTTCGAATGTAATCCAGCGCGGCAAACGCTGATCTCCGTGCTGCCTGCACTATGGGCCATTCCGCCGCGATGCCCTTCAAGAGCACAGGTTCAGTTGATGCAAGAATTTCTGCAGGCACGCCCTTCGGTGTAATGCCGGATACTGCCCTGACTTGATTTTCTATGTTCAACACCTGCGCTCAGAGACCCAGCAACTTATTTTTCTTGTCAACCAGAGTTGCAATATTCGACAGTGATGCGATCGCCATGTACACCGCTTCGAGGTAACCGTTGTTGTTGAGAATCACCAGGTTGTCTCCACTCAGCTTGCGCAACGAGTCTTCGTTGATGGTGTAAAAGCCGGACATGCGATGCTCTGAACCATCATTGAGTTCCACATCCAAGGCAAAAGACTCGAGCAGATCCATTCCAAGGAGCATGTCTATCAAAGCCTGGTTGCGCTCGAATCCCTGGTGCACAAGATTCAATATCGAATTGACCCTTTCAAGGTATTCCGTGCTGCCGCCGTGGGGCAAGAATACCGGTTCACCCTCAGTTTCGCTTATCCGTGGACTTTCCACGTCTACTGAAATTACCAGTTGGGTCTTCGGCACTCCCACCTCCTTGACCTCCTGGAAGCCAATCATGAAGGGTTGCCGCATAATGCTCAGCGGAATGTACCCTGCATCCCAACCATCCTCGCTGAGGAAAAGATTCTCCCCATTTTCGAATCCCAGCAGGGCGACCGCCTGGAATTTTCCGGTATTTGGGTTTTTCGTAAAAACGATGGGGTAATTGCGTTGCAGGTTTCTGAACTCATGCGCAAATGTCGGCGTGAACCACACGTTATCGCCATATCGTGCGGAGCGGGTCGTAATGACCCTGAGGTCCTTGTGATCCACGTTGTTCAATAGTTCTATTCTTGCCATTTTGGTTTCCGTTGCTCGTGCAATGCCTGTTAACTGTAAGGGTTAGATTCCCGGCAATCCGTGCTGCACCGCGTGGTCGATCAACTCCCGGTTGGATGGTAAGCCCGCCAGGAATTTCCCCGTCATCCGCAGGTTTTCGGCAATGTATTCCCGCGCCGGACCGGTATCATCGGGTCGATTGGAAGCAAAGTTTTGCGGTTTGAAGCCCATTCCGTACAGCACATATTGATAACTGGCCGCCGGAAATATTTCCTCGATCTCGTAAAAATCTCTGCGGGACGGCGACCGGTAACGCCACAGCAACATCAACTCCTGCAAACGCTCCGGCATGGTTTCCGGTCGCCGGTGGTCCAACCAGAAATCAGAGTCTACCCTCTTGCTTAATACATAATGCAGTTTGAGAAATTCGATGGTCCGGTCCCAGCGGTAACGGAACCGTGCGTTAAAGCGCCGCGCGACTACATCCATGATTTCCCGGGTCGCCGGCATTTCATCCCGGATCATTGCGGCAGACATCTCGATCAGGGCCAGGGCCGATGCCTCCAGGGGTTCTATGAATCCGGCCGAAATGCCAACGGCCACACAATTCCTGTGCCAGAACGTTTCACGATGCCCGGGGTTGATTGATATCTTGCGGGGTGTTGCGCCCGCCCCGCCCGTCTTGTTACCCGCCTGCACGTAGTTGCTGAGCGCAATCTCTGCCTGTTCATCTGTGGTATGAGCACTTGAGTAAACATGCCCAACGCCACGCCGTGTCGGCAGCCCGATATCCCATATCCAACCGGCTTCCTGCGCCGTGGAAATCGTGTTGGATGCAATGGGGCTGCCTGCATCAGGATATGGCACTTGCAAGGCCAGTGCTGTGTCACAAAACAATGAGTCCTTCCTGCTGATAAACGGTATGCCGAAATGGCCGCCGAGCAGGATCGACGAAAAGCCTGTGCAGTCGATGAACAGGTCGCCCTCAATCTTGCCGTGGGACTCCGTTTGCAGGGCAACGATATCGCCATTATCAGCAGACTGAATCCCCCGGACATGATCCAGTACATGCACGACGCCCAGCCTGGACGTACAGAATTTCTGCAAAAAGACCCCGAATTTTCCAGCGTCCAGATGGTAGGCATAGTTGGCAACAGCAGCCCACTCCGGCGTGGTTTTCTGTTTGGGCGCTTTGCCCTGTTCACATAAGGCCGGTTGATAACTGACCGCCTCGGCAAAAGACTTTCCCGACTGCACGGACTGCCACCGTGATACCAGGTCCACCTCGCCGTAGCCCAGGGGAAGCGCGAACGGGTGATAGTAGCTATCGTCTTGAGCACCTGTTACCCAGGCAACAAACCGGGATCCCTGCTTGAAGGAGGCGTCGCATTCCCGGATAAAGTCTGTTTCCGCGATGCCCATGTCGCGCAAACTGTCGCGCATGGAAGGCCAGGTCCCTTCTCCGACGCCAATGGGATTCACGTCCGGCGATTCCACCAGGGTGATTTGCAGGCCACGCGGAGAGCTGGTTTTATGTTCTGCAGCCAATATGCCGGCCGTTAACCAACCGGCTGAGCCGCCGCCCACGATAACAATGCGCTTGATCTCAATGCTCATTAACTGAAGTCTACAAATATATTGGCAGTCAGTCTGCCTGTAGCGGGATCCGCATTGATGTCCACTTCCGGATTTACCAGGCCCGAGTGTAACAAGCTGCCGGGATATGCAACCAGGCGATTGGGTCGGTATTCGATGCGGTCATACAACTCGTAGTGGCCGGTGCTGGCGTTAATGTACTTTTGCGGGGGAAGTCCGTGCATTTTTATGAACGACTCGCTGGACTGTAGAAACCTGTCACGCCGGTGTCCAAGGATTTTTTCGAAACCAGTGGGCTTGTGACGAAACAGGCCGGTGGCACAAAAGTCACCAGGGTTCAGATAGTGCAATATCGCAATGTAGTGCGCGCTGGTGCTATCAAAATGAGGGACGCATTGCGCCAGGGTCAATTCCTCTTCGGGCTGCGAAATCAGTGAGTAAACCGAGTTAACCGGCTTTAGCCCCAGGTTGCCAGGCACTGCAAAGGCTTTGAAAAGCAGGCCATAGATACTGTCCAGGACCGCGACCACGTAACTCCGCGGCAACTTGCCCCTGATGCCCGGGTAGGCGGACATGGTGTCAGGGCCATATTCCACGGAACGACAGGCGTATTCGATGATGCTTCCGGTATCCGTGGCAAAATCATCAATCACGATGACCGGAGTTTTTTCCTCACCCACATTCAGCACCTGCAAAGATGCCTTGGGATTTACCTGTATGGTCACCTCTTGCATTTCCTGACTATACCCGCCTGACAAGAAAAAGCCGCTGATTTCCAGCGGCTCTTTCGTCTATCGGCCCGGATTGGTTTTAGAACGAGTAACGCGCACCAATACCGTATCTGCGGCCCGTCTGCGTGACGTAGTTCACAGCATACGGATTTCGGCCAACCACGGTCTCATACTCATCGGTAAGATTGAAGCCTTCGACAAACAAGGTTAAGCCATTTTCCCAAGTGTAACTGACAAGACCATCAAGCTGCCCATAACTCTTCGTGTATAAGGGATTTTGATTATTATTCCCGTCAAACCTGGCAGCCAGAAATTGATCACGCCAGTTATACGCAAGGCGCGCTACCCAGCCGTGATCATCGTAGAATCCAACGAGGTTGGCAGAATCGCTTAAACCCTCGATGGCGAACTGGTTGTTGAGTGCCAGGTTGTCATAGTTCTTGTTCGAATCAACAATGGTGTAGTTGGCTATCGCACCAAAACCACTTTCACCGAATAGCTGTTGATAGGCGAATTCCCAGCCATCGATTGTGGCGGTTTCCTGGTTTGACGGTACCTGGATTGCGAACGTGGACGGGGGATCCTGTCCTTCAATACCGGCAATGGTGCCGGTGGTGAATCCGTTTGTACCCACACCGGTAATGGTGACGGCCGGATTATCGCCATAATTATCGAAGATCCATTGGCGAATTTGCTGCGGATCGGTTGAACCGGTTGCTGCAACAGCCTGGTCATACCAAAGTCCCTGCCCGGGATGAGGCAGATTAAATGGAGTCGACTCGATCTGGGTAATTCCTACGTAATTGGCCACTTTCTTGTGGAAATAACCAACCGATGCATAACTGCCTTCGGTGAAATACCACTCAAGAGAGAGATCGATGTTCTTCGACTCCAACGGCAGCAGACCAGGATTGCCCTGCTGGCCGGTGCCACCATCAATGCGGACCAGTCCGTTAAGAGTCTGGCCTCCCTGGATGTCGCCCCAGCCAGGACGACCAATGGTCTTGCTGTAGCTGGTGCGGAAAATCACATTCTCCACCGGCTCGATGTTGAAGTCGAAATTTGGCAACCAGTAATTGTACTTACCATCCAGTTCGGTAAAACCAGGCGCCCCGTAGACAATATTGAACTCATTGGTGCCCGCCCACAGGAGTTTCTCGGCAATAGGCACCAGTGCACTCGAATTTACTTTCGTATCCTCGTAGCGTATGCCCGCCCGGAAATGGGAAGGCATTTGTCCAATGTCAAAGGCCGAGACGTACTGCAAATAACCTGCGTTGGATTTTTCCGTGGTTCTTCGATCCGTCGTAAAGTCATCCGAGGCAGCCTGGGACTGACCGGTTGCTGCCTGGCGCAATCCAGCCACGGTTGCAAAGTCCCAGGTAAACATCTGGTCGAACAAGGCCGGATTATCGCTGCCGGGAATATTGTCGAAGGCGGAACTGACGTCCCTGATGTGCCATACGTCATCCGGGTAATCCGCAGGAGATCCTTTGCCACCCCAATCGTCATACTGAACATTCGAGAATGCCGAACGATTTTTCACTTTTGTATTGGTGTAGCCAAAATCCAGGCTCATGGTGTCGTTGATGGCGAAGTCGCCGCTGAGGTCCAGCTGATCCACTTCACTTTTCGTGTAACTGTTGCGGTAGCTGGCACCGCCGGTCAGCATCTGGGAGGCATCCAGACCCGAGTTATTGGGCGTGGCCATGCTTAACACCGGGAAGTCCTCGGAAAAATCGACCGTTGTCGTTCCGCGATAAAAGCCCACTCCGCCAAGTATGGAGTTGGTGCCATAGGGGCTGTCTTTACCCGACTCGCCATAGGAGTTGGCGTAGTCGAGGGCAAAATTCAGTGTATCTGTAGCAGCCCATTCAAGATTGAATCCCAGCGAGCCATTGGTGGTTTTCACTGCATATTGTGCGCCACCTGCGCCGATATCCGTTGGGTAAATGGGTTGTCCTTGTGGATTAAGGTAAGTTTCCGTGTAAGACAGCGGCGCCGCAACCGGCCCATCCGTCCAGGTTGATATGGAAGGCCCGAAATTGAACCAGGCGGAAAGCTCATTGCGCTTATTGGACACCTTGAGTTCGGAATACGTGTAATCCAGGGTAGCCGTTATCGAGTCAATCGGCCGCCACTGCAGCACTAACTGACCATTGGTTCGTTTGCGGTTGCCTTCGTTGATGCTGTAGTTAATGTTCTGTGGAACCGAGTACGTGTCATTCGGGCCGGGGCGATTGGTAATATTTTCAGAACCCGGGGAGCCTTCCTGGGGAATAGTACCCCAATTGTTTTCATCGCCCTTGAAGGATCTCCAGCCACTGGTGGTAGCGGCCTGGTTGAAGCCGAAATCGCGGTCCTGGTAGACGCCTGACACAGCAACACCGAACGTTCCTTCGGCAAAGGTTTTCGCAAAGATACCGGAAAATTCGGGTGTCCAGCTGTTGTCCGGGGCTGACTGGTCCGTAACCAGCTTGGCGCCGACATTCGCTACCTGTTCTTCCATATCCAGTGGGCGAGCGGTCCTGATATTAATCGTCGCGCCGATACCGCCGGTGGGTATGTTGGCCATGCTGGTTTTATAAACATCCACGGCAGCGACCGTTTCTGAGGCCAGGTTGGCAAAGTCGTAAGCACGTGAAATGGATGCCCTCGTGTCCAGGAGCGAAGAGGCCGGCATCTGCCGTCCATTCAACAACACCAGGTTGTAATCCGGGCCAATACCGCGCACCGTAATTTTTGAACCTTCGCCCGCCTTGCGATCAATGGACACACCGCTGATGCGCGACATGGCTTCGGCCAGGTTGGTATCCGGGAACTTGCCAATGTCTTCCGCCGTTATGGCGTCAACAACACCCGCTGAATCGCGCTTGATCAGGCTGGATTGCTCCAAACTTCGGCGCACACCTTGAACCACAACCACTTCCATACTCAAATCTTCGTCGGAGTCAGCTGCTGGGGTTTGCGCTAATGCGGACAAGGGGACAACACCCAGCGCCACAGCGATTCCACTGGCAATAGGGGTCAGGTTGAATGTGCGATTTTTCAATTTAGGTGCCCTCTGAGGTGTCTGAATTACAACTACTTATATGCTGTGCAAGGTCGATTTAGCGGGATAGTAATACTAAATGAACCGAAATGGAAGCGCTTACATTAAAAATGTGTAAGCGCTTCCATGGAATGCATGAGCATCCTGTCCAAGCCGCAGCTTCCCCCCTTAGCTCAATGGTGTAGCTCTATGGTGGCGCCCTGATTTTTCACAGGCGCTCTGGAGGAGGCTCTACTCTTGCGCTTGCAGCAATTCCAGAGCGCAATGACTGGCCCCCAGCAAGCCAGGCTGTGGGTGCAGGATAAGCTGCGTGGGAATTCGCTCCATGAGGGACCGGTGTCTGCCTTTGCGTTCGAAACCGGTGCGGAACGGGCTATTTATAAACAGTTCCGGATGGCGTGCCACGATTCCGCCGCCGATGTATATCCCGTCAAACGCGCCCAGGCTCAAGGCCAGATTGCCCGCGACCTGGCCAAGGATTTCGAAGAACAGTTGCACCGTTGCCGTGGCAGTGGGATCAAGCTGCGCGCTTCCCTGGCGAAAAATGCCTGCAGCATCCAGCGGCAGGTGGTTCTCGGCACGAATATGGCAAAGCGCCCGATACATATTGACGAGACCCGGTCCAGAAACCAGTCGTTCGTCCGAAACCCGGTCAAACTGATCACGCAGGCGAGCGAGCACATCCATTTGCAGTTGTGTTTCAGGCGCAAACCCGACGTGCCCCCCCTCGCCAATTTGCGGCAGGAGCACCTCACCGCGTTTGCTCAATCCGGCTGCACCCAAACCCGTACCCGGGCCTATGATGCCCACCGTAAACTCCGCTTTATCAAGATCATTCAAAGGCGTGTGACCCACCTGCAATCGATGCTCCGGCAGCAGGTAAGGAATGGAGTAGGCAATCGCAGCAAAGTCATTCAGTAGCTGGACCGTGGCCCCCCCGAAAGCTCTGGCCAGTTCAAAGGAGTCAATTTTCCAGTCGTTGTTGGTTAGCCGCACTTCTCCATTAACTATAGGGCCGGCTGCCGCGATGCAAATCACTTTGGGTGGAGACGCCCCGACCGCTTGCAAGTAAGCCGTGATGGCGGCCTCAACAGAAGGAAAATCCGCGCACTCAAAAGATTTTTCGGCCGAATAGCCGGGGGATTGGGCATCAGCCAGGGCAAACCGGGCATTCGTGCCGCCAATATCTCCAACCAGTAAACAGGGTTTTTTCAACTGCGACCTCTTGATCGGATTCCGCTCCGGCAGTTCACAACTGGCGGATGCGAGGGTTGAATCGGAACAGTCGAGTGCCGCCGTGCTTTACGGCAACTCGTTCACGGCACGCCAGGCCTGGTCGAACGCAATGTGGGTATAGGCATCGGCGCCGGCATCCGAGTTGGCAATGGCAATATTGCCGAAGATCTGGCGACCAGTGACGTTAGGATAGGGTTCCGTGTTCCAGGCCGGGTCTTCCAGGTCAATGTGATCACGCGCATAGCCATGCGGCCAGCGGTCGATGGTGATGGCCAGGATGTCTTTGGCAGGATCAAACCCGCTGGCGCCCCAGATACCGGCCATGGTCATGCGGATCTCGCGCTCGAAATCTGCAAAATCCATTTCCAGTAAACGCGCGCGGCCCGCCTGGTTTTGTTGGGTGATGGTCAGGCCTTCGGGCGCGGGTGCGCCCACGGCACCATAGAATTGCACCACGCAGGTATCTTCAGGGCGCCACTGTGGGTGGTAATCGCCCACATTGATGCCGGTGACCAAGGTCATGGTCTGGCACAGGCCGCCAGGCAGGTAGGCGCCGGAAATTCCGGATTTCTGTAATGCTTCGCCATCGCGCAACGCAACGTTCATGATCAGCATGGGGCGCCTGATGCATTGTGACAACGCCGCTTTTTGCGCCTCCGGCAATTGCGGACAGAGGCTGGGAATGATGTTGTTGTAGCAGGCCAGCACGCAGCACTTACCATGCACCTGCAGGACTTCCCCTGCGGTCACATAGTTCACTGCCGTGCCCGTCCCGTCCTCCGTATTGTTGGCGTGAATGGCCGTAGAGTTCAGGCGCAAGCGCACGGGAGATGCAGGCCGATCCAGTTGGCTGTAGTCCAGGTCAGCAGTGACGATGCCAAATGGATCAGAATCGGGCGTCATACCGGGGAAAGCCCCAGGTATCAGCGCACGCACCAGCAGCCGCGCGACGGACGCATTGCCATCCGGAAACATGGCCGAGGAACTGGGCCCGGCGGCATCCTCTTCAGGCGATTGCACGTATCTCCCCACCACATGTGCTCCAGGCAGGCCAGTATCGAGGCACTCAGCAACCGACAGGTTCTCTGCACGCACGCCCCAAAACCCCATGGCGCCGCCGCTAAACACCTGGATCGCTTCGTCGGGTAAGGCAAAATGCTGGCGCAGGAAATCCTGGTAACTGGTGCTTGCAAGATAGGCCTGCTTCTGCTCTTCGGTCATCCCGGCCAGCACATCCACCTCGGACAGCAGGAATTTCCGCAGCGCTGCCTGCGCAGGCTCAGCAATGGGAAACGCACCCACCTGTTCAGCCAGGTCGTGCGGCGACATCTGGGTAATCACAACACCGGGCAGCAGCACGTTTCGACCATAGGTTTTCTCATCAAACCAGGTCGCCGGCTTGAGCCCGGTTTTGTTCTCCAGCCAGCCAAACTCAAAGTCTTTCAGCAAGCGGGGAATATCGATGCCGAGATCATCCAGCAGGCCCTTGGCGTTAGCGCTGTACTTGGGGTATTCCATGTTGACGGTGCCACCCCAGGCAAGACGCATGGGGCCACCCTGGTGGAATTCGTTGCGCTTGGCGTGGCCGCCGAAATCATCATGGTTGTCGAGGATGAGGATTTTTACATCAGCTCCATGTTTCTGTCGATAGAAATAAGCGGCCGCCAAACCACTTAAGCCGCCGCCCACCACGACCAGGTCGTAGTGTTCATCCAGTTCCCTCGGCTGGTCGAAAACCTTATGCTCGCGCGCCAGTGCATGCGCCACTTCGAAGGAACCAGGATGGGATCCGCGCAGGCCCGTCAGCGTTGGGGGGTAATAAATGGCCATGGCCTCCGCGCCCGCGGTGCCCGCCCAGACGGATGCGGGTAGGCTCAAACCCAGTGAAGTTAGGCCCAGCGAAGACAGGCCCAGCGAAGACAGGCCCAATTCATGGACAAAGTCCCGCCGCGTGATATTCCGGTGCA
>Ga0315278_10001274_pt1 | contig 21979 bp, 30 predicted proteins | sample YL17G06_0_MG_FD_203880 | JGI IMG/M metagenome (GOLD analysis project Ga0315278, IMG submission 203880) | Sediment microbial communities from Yellowstone Lake, YNP, Wyoming, USA - YL17G06_0 | ecosystem: Environmental > Aquatic > Freshwater > Lake > Sediment | place: USA: Wyoming | collected... | reverse complement strand
GCAGCTTGTTTTTTCCCTTGCATTAGGAGAGATCGTAGAAAGTCTTAAGAGTGAGGTTGTAGCTTTACAGAAAGAAAAGAAATACGAGGTCATAGTAAGAGGGAAAAAGTATGCCGTTATTCTTCATGCAGACACAGAAGACGGGGGGTTTTGGATAGAATGTCCTTCTCTTCCCGGATGTGCTTCTCAGGGAGAGACAATTGAAGAAGCTCTTGAAATGATAAAGGATGCTATTAAAGGACACCTTGAGATAATAGCAGAGGACAGAAAGAAGGTTAAAAAGGCTTCATGAATGGCCTGAATAATCTGAAGCCTGACAGGGTTATCAAGGCATTTGAGCGGGCAGGCTGGAAGAAAAGAGGACAGACAGGAAGCCATGTTCACCTGACAAAAGAAGGTAATGTGAATATCCTTTCAATACCTGCACATAAGGGAAAGGCAATAAAGCAGGGCTTGTTAAAAAATCAAATAACAAAAGCGGGATTGACAGTAGAGGAATTTTTAAGATTGTATAAATAGCCGGGGATAGCCTGACGAGGCGAAAGGTGTAACTTCTGACACCTTCCCCGGATCATCACAGGAGAGACCGCAAAGGAAGGGCGGGAATGGGAAAGGAAAAAGAACATACTTCAGAAGCCTTACGATTTGCAATGCTTTTCTTGAAAAAAGAATATCCTCATGACCTCTTCAAAGAAGCTTATAAGAAAGTTAAAAAGTATGATGCAGAATTTCCATTAAATCATGCGGATCAGAAACGAAGCAAAGAGCGTGAAACCTTATGGAATGAAATTAATTTGCATATCCCGAAAAAGATAAAGAATACTATCTTGCAAGATTGCAGAGTTGCCTTGATCGCTTTTTCTAAACTTAGTATTCCTTTTGACTTATTGATACGCAAAAGTTCTTTTGAATATAAACCCTCAATACAATATTTGAAGCGCAAAGAGTCCTCTTATGAATCGAGGGAAGGAAATGAAAAGGCTATGTCTGGCGATAAGCGCAATATAAATGAAGAAATCAGAATACTAAGAAATACATTGAAGTTTGCATATTTTCCAAAAACACTATATTGGATTAATAGGGAAATATCATGGCGTGAAATGGAGCAAAGAGAAGAGAAGATCAAAAAACATTTTCAGGTGAATATAACGCATAACATAGACGGTATCATCAGGCTTTATGATCTTTTTACAAAAAGTATTTCCTTTGACTTAAATAGTGTAAACCCTATCACGGTAGAACAATTGCTCTCTTGCATACCAGAAAAAATTAACTTAAAAGTGAAATTAGATGGAAACCCATCAGAGTTACCATCCAGGGCTATGATTTTATCTATCTTTATGAGACTATGGGATGCAAACAAGCAAAAAAATAAAAGCGCGAGATTGACTGCGGACATTGTTAATGAATATTGCTTCCATAATTCCTTCCGTCATAGTGCTTCTAAGGAACTCACTCCAAAGAATATTCTGAACCTTTGGGATAATAGTAAATACAAGAGTCAATATCTTAGAGGTAAAACCCCTTCAGAGATCATAGCCGATTTCAGACTTTAATATTTCATATATACATCCCCTCTTCTTTCAATTTTTGACTTGTACCACCCTATATTTTTTTTAATCAGGCAATTACAAGTTATAACGCTTTTTGAGTATTGTTAAAACAGATTACGTGAAAGGGGTTGTGTATGGATAAAGTTTTCAGGCTTCAGGATGTGTACCTGGCTTCTTTTCTGGCCCTTCAGGGATTACCCTTTAGCTTCGAGCGAAAAGATAATAAAATCCTTTTCTGTTTTGAATCCTCTGAAAAGCTTTATACCTGCCTTCAACTTTTCAATGAGGGTACTACCGTTAATCTTTCTGAATTTATCAGCAAAACAAAAGAGCTTCGCGCAAAGATGTACGAAGCAAAAGTGAAGGGGTAAGCGTGAAAACATTTACCCTAAAATGCCCTTTAAAAATGATCGAACACGCTTTAAAGTATGCAAAATTTGGCTTTTCAGTTATCCCGGTTGGAAAAGATAAAAAGTCGCTTATCAAGTGGGAAGAGTTTCAACAGAGAAGAGCAACGGAAGAAGAGATCCGGCAATGGTGGGATAAATGGCCTAATGCAAACATAGGGATAGTAACCGGAGTAATAAGCAATCTTGCAGTTCATGACATTGACACCGACGAAGGCAAAGAGGCAACACATGATTATATCCCTGAATCTCTTATAACCCCTACGGTAGAAACGCCAAGAGGCGGACAACACCTGTACTTCAGATGTTCGGATGATAAACTGAGAGGCAATACAAGGGTGATCACTGGATGCGATCTGAGAGCGAATGGCAACTATGTAGTCGCACCTCCCTCTGTCAACAGCAATGGCAAGCAATACAGGTGGATTATAGACTTAAAAAAGAGCATACCGCCTCTTCCTGATGCTTATTTAAAGCATATAAAGAGTATTAGTATGTATTCTTCTAAGCAATCTGTAACGGATTCTGTAACGCTTTTTAATCAAGGCAGACGTGATAACGATCTTTTCCATATTGCGAATCAGCTCGCTAAGGCTAAAACTCCCGAAAACGAAATCAGACAAGTCCTTGAAATGCTTGCTAAAAAATGCAATCCGCCTTTCCCAGAAAAAGAACTTGATATAAAAATTGATAGTGCAATAAAGAGAATTGAGAGAAGGGAAGTTAACGTGACGGAGATGATTGAACGGTGGGTAAGCGTTACAGATGGTTACTTCTCCGTTACAGATGCGTACAATGCGTTACAATCCGTCGCAGGCGTTACAAGGCGTGACACAATCAGGGTGGTTTTCAAAAGATTAAAGGATGAAGGAATCATAGCCAAGGCCGGCACAAAGGACGGAATCTACCGGCGCGTTGACGATCATGCAGAAGAGATAGACTGGTTGAGTGCTGATGATGAAACCATAGATTTTAAATATCCCTTTGGCCTGGAAAGATATGTTCTAACACATCCCAAAAATATCATAGTAGTTGCGGGCGTGCCAAATGCCGGAAAGACTGCCTTCCTCTTGAATTGCGTCCGTCTGAACATGAGATTATTTGATATTCATTATTTCTCTTCAGAAATGGGATCGCATGAGTTTAAGAGCAGACTATCAAAATTTGAATTACCCCTGAAGAATTGGAGATTTCACGCTAAGGAAAGAGTGTCAGACTTTGCAAGCGTAATAAAACCTGATGCTGTCAATGTGATTGACTATCTTGAAATGACCTCAGATTTTTGGATGGTAGCACAATATCTGAGAGAGATATACGAGAAGCTAAACAAAGGTGTTGCCCTCATTGCTATTCAAAAAAACCCTGGTACGGAAACGGGCCTCGGTGGTTATCGGGGCATGGAAAAACCCCGGCTTTATTTAAACCTCGAACCTGGAAAATTAAAAATTGTGAAAGCAAAAAACTGGGCACACGATGAAATAAATCCGAATGGCCTTGAATGTCATTTCAAATTAGTGCAAGGATGCAAATTTGTTATCGAGAAAGACTGGGAAATAATCAAAAAACATTAGATCGGAGGGACTATGAGTATTGAAATTAAAGAGGGAGTGCAACCTGTCGATATGAACGAGGAAGTGAACCGCTGGTTTTGCTGCTCGAACTGTGGAACCCGGCAGGCCATTAAAAAAATTGAGAATTATGGTTTTGCGTGTAAAAAATGTAATGCAAGATTTGAACGGAACGAAGCGGGAGAGTGGATCGGGCCAAAAACAAAGAAGATTACCATTGAGGAAGAGCATATTTTTGTTTTCAACTGTCCTCGTTGTCTTGAGAGACAGGCGCAAGGCACAAACGCTGAAGGCGCTTTTTTCATAGAATGCAACCGGTGTGGAATTGCTATTCAAAAGATAGGCGATAAGTGGTTCGGAATTCAAAAAGATGATCACACCGGCGAATTTGTAACTCCCCTCCCCGGAGAATGGCATGGGAAATTACGCTGAGAAAAATTGTTCATCCGAGATGGGAAGAAAGACAAGGATAAAAAAGGGTTTGATCGGCAAAGCTAACTGCATTTTTACTGTCAAGGAGAATGTTAAACTTTGAAAACTCTGTTAGAAGAGAGTGACATACAATTAATAACAGAGAAGATTTTAGAATCTCTGAGGCCTGCTTTAAATAAACAGAAACAATCTCCTGATGATTCGATGCTCAATGTCAAAGACCTGTGTGATTATTTAAGAGTTTCAAAGTCCTGGATCTATTCTCGAACCAGAGTGAACGGAATTCCATTTTATAAAATTGATGGTCAAATTTTATTCAGAAAAGCAGATATAGATAAATTTCTGCAGGATTATCACTTCCCGGCCATTACAGAAAGGCAGAAGAGTTAATTGGATATAAACCCGGATTCAATAAACTGACACAATGAACTGACACAGCAAAAATGAAGGTTATAACTTCTTTATTTTTCAACACTTTTTCCCCTATCAAATTGCAGCACTTCATCATTAAGGAAGTGGTCATCTCATTGCAGCGCTATGTCCTGCAGTTTACGTTCATTCTTGCTGTTCATGTCCTTGAATTTCCGTCATTCTTTGGGCCTTATAATGCGCTCCCGTATCCGTGCGCGAGAGAGGTTGTCTTCCTACCCTTCCCATTCATGCTCTCTTTTATCACGGTATCCGGGGTTAATTTCGTGCGTTATCCCTTGATAGTGGCTGATATGCGTAAGAAGAAATTACAAATAAACGGTATTCATATTGTTCAATGAACATCACTCAAACTTACATAATTATTAATCAAAGGCTTTCTGATATATATTCACAAAGAAAACGACTCCATTCAGAAAGGAAATATCATGATAGCAACTGATTTAAAAAAATGGCGTAAAAAGTACAGGTTAACCAGGGTACATTTCTGCCGGATCTTCCGGGTATCCTCTTCCTGTCTGTACCGATGGGAAAAAGGAATCAAGGCTATTCCCTTTCTCATTCAGTTTCTGATTTATGCGTTTGAGGAATTGCCGCTTGATATTGAAGACCTTGAATATTTTGAGGGATGAAAAAATTTTTTAATAGGATTGTTTTTACTCTTGACAGTGCTAACTAAGTTAGCTATAATGAGATTATGAAAGAGTGGACATCAAAAGAGATCAGAGAACTAAGAGCAAAGTTAAAAATCTCACAGGTTGTTTTTGGTACTCTTATAGGTGTCACTCGTAATTATGTTTACTATTTAGAAAGGGGGGTGAAAACGCCAAGCAAAACATTACAGTTGTTACTGGATTGCATTGAAAATGAAAAGGGAATGAAAAAGAAAAAGGAAGGAGGTAGACATGGCACGCGGAATCTTTAAAAGAAAAGGTTCTCATAATTATTGGATTCGATACGCTGGGCCTGATGGTCGTATTATCAAAGAGTCCTCGAACAGTGAAAAGTTTTCCGATGCTCAGGCTTTGTATTTCCAGAGAAAGCGGGAAGTCAGAGATAACCAACTGCCGGAAAGAAAGAAAATTGCTGATTATACTTTCCGGGAACTTGCTGAGAAATACAAAGCATGGCTTACAGGAAGGCAAAAATCGGCAAAGATAAAGGGCTATATCATCGATCATCATTTGATGAAATACCAAAATCTAAAGCTCAAAATATTCAATACAAATTTAACTGAGCAACTTCAAACAGAACTCATGCAAAAGGGCCTGAAAAATTCATCATGTAATAAGATCCTGAATACTTTCAAACATATGTTCAGCAAAGCGGTTGAGTGGGAAATGGTAGACGAAGATATTTTAAAACGTATTAGGAAAGTAAAACTTCTGCAGGATACAGGCAAGCGGTTGCGCTATCTCTCTCGTGAGGAATGCCAGGCATTAGTCAATAACTGTGATTCACACTTAAAGCCGATAGTAATAACTGCCTTGAATACCGGGATGAGAAGAGGGGAAATATTAAATCTCCTATGGGATAACGTGGATTTGAAACATGGCTTTATCTTGCTGGACATGGACATGACGAAGAACGGGGAGCGCCGGGAGATACCGATAAGCGATACCCTGAAGAATACTTTGAGCGGTATCATGAGGCGGTTAGATGTTTCGCATATCTTTCATGATCCGGTCTCAGGTAAACCTTATCAGGAAGTCAAGAGAAGTTTTCATACGGCGCTCAAAAGGGCAACCATTGAGAAATGTTCAAAGTGTGATTATCAGAAAGCTCTTATGAACTTACAGGAAAAAGAGTCTGGACTTTGCCCGCGTTGCTCTTCTGAGACTATCATTCAGAAGGGAATCAGAGATTTTCACTTTCATGATCTGAGGCATACTTTTGCTTCTCAATTGGTTATGGCCGGAGTAGACATTACCACTGTAAAAGAACTTCTGGGTCATAAGGACATCAAAATGACGCTGAGATATGCACACCTGGCCCCGGCCCATAAAGTTAAAGCTATTAACATCCTCGATGAGACTTTAAACGGTCAAAAATACGAACTGGCACAGTTAGTGGCACAGTCGGGGATAAAATAGGATGATAGACCTTCGTAAGTGCTTGATTTATATTGGTAGGCGATGCTGGTATCGAACCAGCGGCCTCTTCCGTGTGAAGGAAGCGCTCTACCACTGAGCTAATCGCCCACAATCGCTTATAAAATAACACTTTACCACACACTATTGTCAACCTTTGATTGAAGTCAGACAGGTTGTCATACGAGAGAAAATATGATCCGGGGCAATTATTCAGTGCCTGAATGTAACGTCAGGACGTTGCCTATTCCTTGGCAAATTCCTTTCCTTTTTTATCTATACAGATTTCGCCTGATTCATCACTGAGATAACATCCTGTGCATTGCCCTTTGCAATCATTGAATATAGTATTGCAGGTGCTTGTAGCCTTTGCTGTATTAAAAACCTCGATCTCTCCGACTTCTTCGTTGTCTGAAGGATCCCCAACATAGCAGGATACTGTTATGCTTTCTTCAGCATACGATGAGATGCTGATCATCATAATAAACAAGAGTAGCAACATCCTTACAACCCATGTTTTTCTCATATTACCCTCCATCATGTTTTTGGCAGTTTTTTATTATTGATGATATTATTTGTTTATCTGCTTGTCAACACATTTAATCCGTGATGGTATAATTCTGTCAAAAGAATATGAAAAAAATATATACCCTCGGGACGGACAGAAGGAGTGAAGAAGATTTCACAGAGATCCTCCTTGCATATAGTATTCAGTCACTAATTGATGTGCGCAGTTTTCCGAGAAGTAAAATCCCTATATTCAGCAGGGAAAACCTTGAAGATCTTCTAAAACGCGAAGGTATAGAATATCATTTCCTCGGGAAAGAACTCGGTGGATTGAGAAAGGGCGGCTATACCTCTTACATCATTACTGATGAATTCAATAAGGGAATTGATCTGATAGAATCAATTGCACTTTATAAAATGTCTGTTATAATCTGCGCTGAAAAGCTGCCATGGAAGTGCCACAGGAAGTGGATTTCGAGAGAACTACACAAAAGAGACTGGGAAGTTGTCCATATAATTGATAAAGGCAAGGTCTGGATACCCAAATGAGGTGCAATAGGTAAGTGTATTATTAAAAATATTTTCTTACATAAATTAAACGATATATAAGTTAACCTAAACTGTTTTTAAGAAATTGGAATGACCCACTGGAATTATACGGAGGGACCTGCAATCACCAGGCTTTCTTGAAATTCTTGTCTCTACCAAAGCTACCCTTTTTCTCGTGAAAGGCAGCTCTCGGTTGCAGCTGGATTGCTTCAGATACAGTTAGTGTTTTCCCTATAAACGATTTACCGTTTAGCTCTGAAATCGCTTTTTTTGCCTCATTGTCCGATTCCATCTCAACAAAGCCAAACCCTTTGGATTGTTTTAGTTTCACTGATATAATCTCACCATATTCCAGGAAAAGATCCTTTATATCTTGTTCTGTTGCATTTAATGCAATGTTCCCAACGTAGATTTTTCTCATTATTTCAACCTCCTGTTTTGTTTGTATAAAACCTTAACCGATTAAGATCTTCAATGCATTGCGTCTATTAGGATGTTTCAGTTTTCTCAGTGCTTTTGCCTCTATTTGTCTTACCCTTTCACGTGTAATAGAAAACTGCTTCCCTACTTCTTCGAGGGTATGGTCTTTATCAAATCCTATCCCAAATCTCATTCTTATAATCTTAGCTTCCTTGGGAGTTAGGGTATCAAGAACCCTCAGTATGTGCTTGGTAATATTATTCCTTTCAGTATCGAAATATGGGGTAGGACTATCTTTATCACTGATAAAATCCTCAATTGTTGTACCCTCCTCACCAATGGGAGTTTGAAGAGCTATCGGATCCTGTACTGCTCTGAATATATCCTCGACTTTTTTAATAGGAACTCCTAATCTCTCAGCAATTTCTTCTTTGCCGGGTTCTCTTCCACTCAGGGACATAAGTTCTCTGGAAGCCTTAGTAACCTTGTTATAAAATTCCATCATATGTACAGGAAGTCTGATAGTCTTTGTCTGATCAATTAATGCCCTTGTTGTTCCCTGTCTTATCCACCATGTTGCATAGGTGCTGAATTTAAAACCCTTTTTATAGTCGAACTTATCAATAGCCCGCATAAGACCAATATTACCTTCCTGAATGAGATCCAGCAGAGTTAATCCCCTTCCTAAATAATGTTTAGCTATATTAATTACTAATCGCAGATTACGGGTTATTAATTCATCCTTCGCTTCGCTGACAAGGGTTCTTGCCCTGGTTATTCTATCCCATTTGTCTTTCAATTCATCAATCTTGATCCCAACCTCTGATTCAACCCGCTTATACTCATTCTGAACTTCTTTTACAATGGGACTAAGGTGTATAGGATTAATATCCTTTCTCTTTTTTTCATGGATTAATTTTTTTAAACCTTTTAAAGTGCCATATTTAGCAACCCTTCTATCTGCTGCTTCTATTTTTATCATAAGATCGTCAAGCACTTTCAGGCTCATATCAAGCGCTTCATGTGTTTTATCTTCCTCTTCGTTGTTCAGGTCTTCTTTGTTTTTGCCATCTAAACTCGCTTCGATTTTCTTGTATAAAGGCAGTGCTGTAACAATTCCTTTAATTATCTCTTTTCCTTCTTCCAAGCTCTTCGCAAGCTCTACTTCTTCATTCCTTTTAAGTATTGAAATATTCCCCAACGAGTGGAAATATGCCTGAACAATGTCTTCTGTTTTTTCATCCTCTTCTTCCTCTTCCTCGTCCTCTTCCTCGTCAGTGAAGAGTTCCTGATTATCTATAACTTTAACCCCAATATCTTGCAGAAGATCCATAAATTCTGATAACTCTCCTGGAGAAACAAATTCTGAAGGAAAGGCATCGTTTATCTCATCATAAGTAAGCTTTCCACGCCTCTTACCTAAATCTATGATCTCATCAAAAATATCCCATTCTCTCAAAGCTATCTCCTTAAAATAAACCTATTACAGTTTTGTAGTACGGCCTTTAATGTGAATTTGGTTATTTAAGCATCAACCAGTTATTCTTCCCTTTATAGCTCTAATATCAAGGAAAACACTTTATTTGTCAAATTTTGCAGCTGTAAAAAGTAAGGGGATTCTATATTTCGAAGGTGATCAGTTCAGCGAGGAAATCGACTTAACCGTAGTTGACACCGGAACTAATTGCTTTTGTATGATGAGTACCCCGGGAAAAAGTTTCCCCCGCAATACCACGCCGCCTTTTGACTTTGCCGGTTCTGGTGTAAAATAGTTAATGCAAACAGACTTTTTTGCTGTTGAGATTTATCGCGGAGACGCTTAGAATCGATTTATGAACGAGATCGCTATCTTTACCGATGTGAGCCTGAATCCCGAGCTTAAGCTTGGTGTGGGTGCCTATCTTGCCCTTCCTGCTTCATTGCTTATTGAGAGATCCGAAGTAGTCGACCGGTTAAAGGTGCGAAGATTTGAAGACACTTCTTCGGCAAAGCTCGAAATCCAAACAGTCTTATGGGCACTTGAAGAGTATCGAAATGGATCAAAGATTCTCGAACATGGGAAACTATACCTGTATTCCGATTCCCAGTGCGTTTCGGGTCTCCTGAAAAGAAGACCCGGTCTGATTGCCGGCGGCTTCCTTTCTAAAAGGACAAATCGCCCGTTAAGGAACTCCCCTCTCTATCGCGCATTTTACGAATTCCACGACGAATTAGGTTTTGAGGTCATCAAGGTGGAAGGGCATTCCCGATCCCGTTCCCACGACAGCGTTCACCGTATTTTCTCATTTGTAGATAAAGAAGCCAGGAAAGCGTTAAGACTGTGGATGGAGGAGTTTGTAGAAGGAGCAAAAGACCCTGCGGATAAAGTGCATAATGAAAACTGGTGCGTCTACGTGCTCAAATGCAGCAATAATTCTTATTATATCGGCCTTACAAATAATCTTGACAGAAGACTTGCAGAACATGAGCGGGGAAGGGGGAGTAAATTTGTAAGATCATGGAGGCCCTTTGAATTGGTTAAAACCATAACCTGCAGAAATGCCGGGGAAGCGAGAAGTCTTGAGAATCATTTAAAAAGACTTACAAGGAGCAAAAAAATCGAGGTTCTCGATCTCGGAAATAATGAATAGCTCTCAGGGTTGTGGCTTTACCCCTCTGCAACTACACAAAATCAAGCTATAGCAAAAGCTGTTTATTCTCAGATGAAATATATATTATTTAGAGTGCTGTGTAGTGTTTGCAAATTGAGACTTCACAGCAAGACAAGGCGAAGCGATCCAAAGAGTTGAAATATAGTTATCAATATTTATAGGTTCCTCTTGCACAAGTTCGAGTGTCTTAGCCAAATAATCAATAAATTTAAGCTCATAATTCAGAACGTCTTCTGACAAAAGATCTATTTTACCTGTAAAAAGTATTGTTTCATCTGGTTTCCAGGAAACATCATCTGAAGAGCTCATCATTACTGTACCAACCTCAGGGAAGCTATTACTCTGTTCATTTTGCATGTGTTGGTTATTTTTAATTGTCATCAATGTTACTATAGGTTCCTTAAAAATATAATTGGTATTATTTTTCATTTTGGCCTCAAACCATACTTTGCCCAATAAGCCGCCCTGGTTTGACTCCTCCCTGATGAGAAAAGCAACGACGTCAAAGAGTTGACACGTATTTTGTAATTCAGATTTTATTTTTCGATATATTGATTCTTGTTCCGAAAATACTAATTCTCCAAAAAGGTCTTTCCCCTTATGTGAGAGAAATGATCTGATGAAGTGGAGGTATAGAGAATCTTTTTCTATGATTTCTATTCCCATACCATTTTCACCACATCCTCTTACTGTTTCACTTGCTCCCCTAAGAGCATTTCTTGGAACTCTGACGACTTTTCCCTTTAATCGAGATGTTAAATCATTTGGGAAATGAATTATTATGTCCAGGAGTGTTTCTGTTTGAAAAAGCTGCTTCGTTCTTATGAAGAGACCATTTAAAGAGAAATCGCTGGATAATCCTCTGTAAGTTTTATCATTTACAGCAAACTCTACTTTACATCGCTCAATAAATCTTTTTTGTTGTCTTTTTTCTCTCTGTTTTATTTCTGTTTTTCTATAATCTACCTTTAAGTTTTCTCCAGGATTTAATACTGTATCTATATTCATAATAATACCTTCTTAATAATTATTTTGAGATCATAAAAAAGGATCTTCAGAATATTATATGGTACAAACCAATTGCATATATGAACTCTCTTATATGTGCAAGCTGATCCTCATTGGATAAAATCAACCTTCCTTATGGCAGTTAAGACCACAAAGACCTTCATATTGTTGCTCTGGGAATCCGGCGGAAAAAGAAAAAAGCCCTCACGTTTAGGGTCATACCCCATCGTTGATCCCACTAACATCTCACCATCCTTAAATGACATCTTTACTTTACGTCCATAGCAGCATTCGTTAGGGATTGACGTCTTTCCGGTCCTTTGAAATCAATGCGGGAATCTTTTCTTATCGGGTCGGCACCAAGCGTGCACCATCCCGTTGAACGCAAAAACTTCTTTATTTTTCTCTGTGCAATAAGTTCATCAAGTTCAGAGTCTTCTACTAAGCCGTATTTACCATTCTGATAAATTACATTAATAAGCATAATTTTAACTCCCTGTATAATTTTAAGTTTAATAATTCATATTATAGCGCTCTAAATTCATTAGTCAATCCTACCAAGGTAGGGGGTGATTACTATTTGAACCATGCAATTTTTATGGAGATATAAGCAGTGCGTGATACAGGAAAGTGTAACATCAATTCTGTAAATATGAATCAGGGTATAATTCTCAATGGGGGTTTAAGGCAAATACTTCACATAACGGACAACTACACATAATTCATCTTATGTTGAGCTACACATAAGATGAAGGAATTGAGACTGCTTCATATGTAAAAAAAGAAATTTATTTCCCATTTTTCGCTTTCTTACTATATCGTTGTCTTTTAGGAACTTCCAAATAATTTTCTCTATTTCCCCTTATCGGATCGATACCAATCTTTACCCATTTACCAGAGCGCTGAAACTTTTTTATTTTTTTGGAATGAATAAGATCATCGAGTTGGTAGCTTTCTATCTCTCCACTTTTTCCATCTTGATAAATTACTTTTATAAGCATACTTGTTTCTCTCTCATAAATAATAAAACAATGTCTTTGCGCTATAAATTATGATTTTTTGCTTGTTTTTGTAAAAAACCCAGTTAGCTTTTTCTGAACATTATCGCTTTCACAGTGAGGACACTTTATTTTGGGTTTAGCCTCAAATCCCTTGATCGAGAGAAAAACAATAAACTCTTTGCTGCAATCTTTGCAAACATACTCATAAGCAGGCATAAAAACCTCCTTATTGTTTGATGAGTTACGGTTGGAATATACACAATTATATCAAATTTTGATTTCGTTTGTTACAAGAAGTTATTTTTTAAGCTTATCCACAAAACAAAAAAGGCACTGAGATTTATCCCAGTACCTTTTTGGTTTCATATATATCGATAATATAGAAAAATTACTTTACTGCATCTTTAAAGCCCTTGCCCGCTGTAAACTTTGGCACTTTAGCGGCTTTGATTGCTATTGTTTCGCCAGTCCTCGGGTTACGTCCTTTTCTTGCTTTCCTCTTTGTTACCTTGAATGTACCAAAACCTACAAGAGTAACAGTCTGCCCTTTCTTCAAAGCAGAGGTTATCGAACCAATAACAGCTCCAAGCGCCCTCGATGCATCTGCTTTACTCAATCCCGCCCCTGAAGCAACCTTTTCAATCAACTCTTCCTTTGTCATACAAAAACCCCTCCCTTTCATTGGTTAATACGAATTAACTAAAACATATTATGTATATTAACGATATTTTTTATCAAATCAAAATATTTTTAGGCTTACCGGTTGAAAATTACACTCCTCATCAAGAGAGGATTATTTTAGCTGTGCAATAACTGTCTGTGCCATATTTGCCACAACCTTGTTTGAGTCTGAAACCGCATGTTCTATAGCTTCTAATGCCCTTGAATCTCCTATTTGCCCTAAACTCCTTATAGCACTTTTCCGAACAATGTGTGAGACATCATTAAGAGATTGAATAAGAGGCAGGACTGAATCAACAGCTTTCAGCATGCCTAAAGTCTTTGCAGCACTTTTTCTTACCCGTTCATGATTGTCTTTTAGTAAAAGTATTAATTTGGGCACTGCCTCCACTGAACCAAGTTCACCAAGAGCAAAAGCGGCATTGCTTCTTACTGCCATATTCGGATCATCAAGTGCTTTAATCAAAGCATTAGTAGCTCTTTTTTCCTTGAGCTTTCCGAGTTCAATGGCTGCCTGTGATCTACTCAACCCAAAGCCACTCTTAAGTTCATCAATTAGCTGTTCATATGCCATAAAAACCTGCTCATATTATGATTGCCCCTTTTTATCTAAAATCTCTCTCACCTTCCCTAAAAGGCCATTAGGGGTAATCGGCTTTTGTATGAAATACCCCCCTTCTTCATCAATTCCGACCTTCGTGATAATATCTGCAGTATATCCGCTGATAAAGAGCAACTTAACGCCAGGCTTAATATTCCTTATCGCCTCAGAAGCTTCCTTGCCGCTTTTCTTCGGCATTATTATGTCGAGAATCGCAAGCTCTATCCTGTCTTTATTCTCTTCAAACTTACTTATGGCGTCCTCTCCGTCTGCTGCCTCTATGACCGTATATCCAAATTCCTGAAGCACATGAGTGATGAGAGCTCTCACCTCGTCATTATCCTCTGTAACCAGTATGGTCTCTGTTCCAGCTATCGGAGCAATAACTTCTTTCACTCTTGCCTCTTCGGCTGGAACTTCACTCAAAGGCAGATATATGTTGAATGTCGTGCCCTTCCAGGATTCGCTATATACAGTGATATAACCGTTGTGCTGCTTGATAATCCCATAAACGATCGCTAACCCCAGACCCGTCCCTTTTCCTATTTCCTTAGTCGTAAAGAACGGTTCAAAGATTTTCTGCCGTGCCATCTCATCCATGCCAATACCGCTATCTGTCACAGCTATGAGGGCATACCTGCCAGGTTGATCTAAACCATGCGTTTTCATATTTTTCTCATCAAGTTCCAAAACGTCTGTGCAAATGGTCAACAGGCCTCCGTTAGGCATGGCATCACGTGCATTTGTGCAGAGGTTCACCAGAACCTGTTCTATTTGGCCCGTATCTACCATTGCAGTTAAAGGTTTATCTGTAAGAGATGTCTTAAACTCAATATCTTCACTAATGAGTCTTTTCAGTAATGTCTCCATTTTCTTTATAAGTTCATTCAGATCTGTCACTTGAGGACTAAGAATCTGTTTTCTGCTGAAGGCAAGAAGCTGGCGGGTCAGATTTGCTGACTTTTCTGAAACGCTCAGAATTTGATCAACATATGGTTTTAATGGACTTGCAGTTCCGATTTTTGCTCCCAGGAAACTCGCATACCCGATGATCGCGGTTAACATATTGTTGAAATCATGGGCTATGCCGCCTGCCAACTGCCCCACAGATTCAAGTTTCTGCCATCGAAGTCTTTCCTCCTCTTGCTTCTTCCTGTTAGTCGCATCGTTTAGGACCACGGCTACTTTTCCGGGACTTGGCTGAAAAGCAAGGAAATCAAAAAATTTATCGACTTTTTCAGCATGATATTTAACGTTAATTTTTTCGAACATGCCACCATTAGTACAGATATGCTTCAATTCGTCCAGGAACCCACATTCCCCCCAGTTCGGGACAACGATTACCTTGCCGTGGAGCTGCTTTGCGTTTACACCAAGCAATCGCTCTGCCGCAGGGTTTGAAGATACGATTGATAACTCTCCACTTGAGTCTAAACTGTACATAAGAATACCCATGGGAAGAGCCTCTATTATATTTTTCAGTTCGAGTTGGTAACTTTTCAACTCGCGCCCCACCCGAATATGTTCCAGAACAATTTCCTCGTATAGATCGTTCGTTCGAGATACAAGAGACAATACGGGCTCGTCTTGTTCCTCGAGAAGGTCTCCGACCAGCAGTCCGAGAATGCAGACTCTTAATTGAGAAGCTTGTTCCGGCGAAACAGAAGAGAACTGTATTGCCATTCCTGGTTCACCAGGACCGCTATCAATTACAGACTGCTTGAAATAAATAACCCGGCCCTGGATTTTTAATGGTGTGTCAAAGCCCAGAGGTATATCAATAAAGATTTCCTCATCGAGCGGGAAGGAAACCCGGCTTCTTATATAGATCCCCCCCTCCGAAAGACTTGTTGCCCAGAACTTGGCTGTTTTTCCACTGTGTGTTATTGTTACTTGCTCCAGAAATGACGTTCTCAGATGCTTTCGCTTTTCGCCGGATTTAAAGAGAATAATGTCGTTAACAACTTTGTACAATCTGAATATGTTTACAGGTCTGCTGAGATATCCAACATCCTCCAATTCCCTGTTGTCCCGAATGCACTCCTCATCTTCAGGCCTGCAAATCATCACTACAGGTAACTGAGGAAACAGATCGTCCTTCTTGAGATCCTGGAGTAACGACAAACCTTCCATATCATCAAGAACTGTTCCCATCAACACCAGATCGGGTTTCAAAACTTGCATTAGATCCTTTAGTAACCCCCCTTTTTTCAGAGGAACAACCCGAAACCCCATGCGTTCGAGCAGAATCCTTAAATACATTAAAAAGGATTCGCTACGATCAACGAGGAATATGGTTTTTCTATTATCCCTCAGAGCATCTTTGTCTTTTATTAGATCTGGTTCCATAGATCTGCTCCTCTGGTTATTACCATCTGAAATCACTGCAATTATAGCAAAGTTTTAGTGCATATTTCAGGAAGTAGTTGAGTTGGAGGTCGGCTTTCCTCTGGGTACATGTTTTAATCGTTACATATTGTATGCGCTTCTCGATAAAATAACACCAAAGTAAACAGCTGCAACTCCAGCAATAATATAGGCGATGGAGGTTAGTTTTTTTACGGACTCGTCTCTCTTTACCAGGGATACAATGCCTGAGATGAATGCAACCAACCCAACCACAATAAGGTTAATTCCAAAAACAAGACTGAAAATATTATTAAGAGTACCCATTTAGTATCCTTGAGAAATAAAATCTAACAATTATTGTATGTAGTCTGTCCCATTATAATAGATGAACTCAATAAAGATTTAGGAAGAAGCAAATCGAAAACCTTCCTTCGCATAGTTTTCACTATTAAAAATTGTCAGAATACTGTAAATTTCAATCAGGGAATCATGCCGGAGGTATTTTTTATGGGGCAGATAGATAAACAGGAAATGATACGTCGCTACATTGAAGCTTATAATACCTTCGACATCGATCTAATGCTTACATTGCTGCATCCTGATGTCAGGTTTAAAAACCTGTCGAATCGTGAAATAAATGCTCAGACTATTGGAAAATCTGAGTTCGAATCGCTTGCTATGAAATCAGCAACTTTATTTAAAGCAAGAACACAGTCAGTGAAATCTCTTCAGATAAGTGGTGATAAGGCTGTTGTAGAGATCGACTTCACTGCTGTGCTTGCGAAGGCTCTGTAATGACTTCATGGATTTTAAGATATGCCTCATTAGTGCTATGTATTGCAACTTTTCTTTTTTTAGGCTGTCAGAAGGAGGCCGAAAAACAGGATGCAAGCAAAGGGACTGAATTACAAAATGTTCAGACAGAGACAGCAAAAAAGGAAATCGTGAACAGAGAAGAACTTAACAGGGAGTTATGGAATGCTGTTATAAATAAAGATATTGGAAAGGCAAGATCAATACTTGAAAAAGGTGCTGATGTTGACTCCAGGGCATATGGAGGATGGACACCACTGATGAGAGCAGTATCAAATGGAAACTTTGAGATTTCAGGATTGCTTATTGAGAGAGGTGCTGATGTCAATGCAAAAGAGAATTTCGGTAATCCGCTTCTGTTTTTTGCCTTTAGAAAAGAGAAAGTCAAAATTCTAAGTTTGCTACTTGAAAAAGGTGCTGACGTCAATGTTAAGAATTCAGAAGGTCAGCCGGCAATATCAGTTGCAGCCTCGTATGGAATTGAAGTTGTGAGGCCCCTTGTTGAAAGAGGTGCTGATGTGAACATCCAGGACAATGAAGGTAAAACACCATTAATGGCAGCTGCTCTATATGGACGTGCTGACATTGTAAAACTTTTTATCGAAAAGGGCGCTGATGTTAATGCAAGAACAAAAAGCGGAGCAACAGTACTCAGTTTGATGAAGCCTTACATTGGCCACGAAATGGTTGAGGTGCGAAAAGAATTAAAAACTGCTGGAGCAAAGGAGTAAAAAATTAGCTGATATAGCCAGTCAATATGCTTTTTAAGGAGGATAGGATGAAGTCTATACTGCAAGTCTTAGCTTCGCTTTTTGTTGTGGTCATCTTTGCCGGGGATTCTCTTTATGCTGAACGGATATTCACAGATAGTGATTTAAGGAAATATGATGGAGAAAGTTCCGATTCAACAGAAGGAAGCGACAGTAAAGGCAATCTCCAGGGAAGAAGTTCTAATACTAAAGATGAACAGAAAGCAATACAGCTTTGCAAGAATGCTATAAGTTCAGGCATTACTGTTCATGGCCGCTATTATGGCGTAAAGAGTGTAAAACTGAAGGAGTTGACTCCTTCTACAAATGCAGAAGATCTATTGTACATTATTAGCTTTGATGCTCATCTGGAATTAGATATTATATCGCCTGTGGAGTGTTGGGTATATAAGAAGGAGGATGGCAAATTGTTATACAGGATTACGTCAAAGGAGTGAAGGCATGGGTTATATTGGATGGCGGAGGGGCAGGGATTCGAACCCTGGGTGGAGTTGCCCCCACAACGATTTTTCCGCCTCAGGCGGATTCGCCGGGGCGAACGAGACCAACGCATAGAAAGATAAGAACCTTAAATTAGATGGCGGAGGGGCAGGGATTCGAACCCTGGGTGGAGTTGCCCCCACAACGATTTTCGAGACCGTCCCATTCAACCACTCTGGCACCCCTCCAAATTAGATTTCAACCAATCTCTGCCTGTCCCGGTCTTTAGATATAACTCTCTCTCACGAGCTTCTTTGTATGTTTCAAATTCTTCTGTATATAGTAATTGAACAGGTCTGCGACCCTAAGTTGTTTTCACCCGTCCCATTTTATGGGATTCAATTCTTTTACTTAAGTTTCGTGTTGAACCTATATGCAGTTTTCTATCAATACATTTTAGTATATATACGAAACCTCTGTTCATTTCCCTAATCCCCGCAACGATTTTTCCGCCTCAGGTCTCCTCTTCTCCTCAGCGAACCCGCCTGAGTGCGGGGGCGACTCGCCTGGGGCGAGCGGATTCGCCGGGGCGAACGAGACCGTCCCATTCAACCACTCTGGCACCCCTCCTTAAACAACTGTAAACAGCAAGCAGCAAACAGGAATCAGCTGTTAGTTTAAATCAAAATTATATAAATAAGGAATATTGCTGGGAATAAACACTATCTGCGTTCTTGAAAGAATCTTTTTAATATTTCAGCGCACTCGTCTCCAAGAATTCCTGATACAACTTCAACCTGATGGTTAAGCCTGTTATCTGACAGCAGTTTATAAAGACTGTCGACAGCTCCGCCTTTTTCATCCCTGCATCCATAAACAAGTCTGCCGAGCCTTGCGTTCACCATAGCTCCAGCACACATGATACAGGGTTCTTTTGTCACATAAAGCGTTGCTTCTGAAAGCCTCCATCTCTGCACTTTCTGGGCGGCAACCCTGAGCGCAAGAAGTTCGGCATGTCCTGTCGGATCATTGGAAGATTCACGGCGATTATGGGTCCTGGCAATCACTGTATCACCTTGTACTATGACTGCTCCGACAGGCACTTCATCAGCATCGAAGGCAGCTTCTGCCTCTTCGAGAGCCAATCTCATGAAATAAATATCATTTTCGCTGACTGACATTTTATTATTCTATCGGATGAGCTTTAAAAAATCACGGCCTATGTGGTGTCTTACAAATGACCTTACAGTTTCTGTCGTTTCGTATCTTTTCTTTGGTCATCATATGCCTTTTCCTTGCGGTTTATTAATATCCCCTCGCCCTTCTCAAGGGTTTTCATAGAACCCTCCGGTCATGTAGTTATGTGATTAACATATCATATATGATCTTATCAGTCAGTACAAAAGTACAAAAGTCAGAAGTGCTCGAAAAAGGCGAAAACCTTTCTTCCACATAGAAACGTGCAAGCCGGAACTTTTGGAACTCCGTTTGACACTTCATAAAGTCTTCATAAAGCAGAGATGAGAAATCCAACATTCTAAATCAATACTTTTTATCGATATCCTTTTTATAGAGTTATGCAATCCTGAAGATATTATTTGACATACATCTTGTAGAATACATTTAATATGTTCAGCAGAAAAAAATTATAGAAAAGTCTATTTTTCAAGCAAAAGGTATTCACCTATGTCTCGTCACTGGCGCATTATTATACTGAGTTTGATTGCCTCCGGCTCTCTCTTGGCAATTATGTTTATCCCGGTAATCCCTCAAGACCTGTCTTATCATAAGTTCGCTGATGACAGGACATTTTGGAGCATACCGAACGCTTTCAACGTGGCCTCAAATATTCCGTTGTTTATTGTAGGTCTTTTTGGTTTAATCTTTTGCGTAAAGCATCCTGCAACGGCTGGGATATGGTCGTGGAGGATTTTTTTCGGGGCTGTTACTTTCATTTCTGCGGGTTCAGCCTATTATCATTGGGCACCGAATAACTGGACATTATTCTGGGACCGCCTGCCTATGGTTATCGGATTTATGGCACTTTTTGTATCACTGTTAAGCGAATTCATTCATCATCGATTTGAAGCTATCCTTTTGATTCCAATGTGTATGCTTGGCATTGCCTCTGTGATTTACTGGAACTTTACAGATGACTTGAGATTCTATGCATGGGTGCAGTTTTTCCCTTTGCTGTATATCTCAATTGTTTTCTTAATATATAGAAAAAGATCTACATATCAATCTTATCTATTTGCTGCTATTGGATTGTACATTCTCGCGAAGGTGGCTGAATTTTTTGACAAATCTTTCTTCTCTATGACCCTTCAGAATGTCAGCGGGCACTCATTAAAGCATCTTTTGAGCATATTAGCTGTTTATATTCTCTACCTTAGGCTGAGGCGTACTCATGCATCCTAAATGAGGAACGTGAGATCGTGCAGGCCTGAAAAAGCAAAAAACAACTGTTTCTACATAGTACTGTTGATTTTTTGACTTCGTTTATCTTTAAAGATTTCCGAATCAAAGTAATGTTTTAAGAAAAGGCAAAGGACGAGCAGTTCAAACAATTCTCCCGAGATTTATTTAGTTTCTTTTTTATCCTCTTTCTTGAGATCTCCGAATACATATTTACTGATAATGTCCTCAACATCAATGGGCGAGTTGGTTTCTGTGATCGTCCCGCCCGGTTTCAGGATATCATCGCCTCCTCCTGGATCTATCTTAATGAGCTTGTCGCCGATGAGGCCGGAAGTTTTGATCGATGCGATGGCGTCTTCATAAACCTTGATGCCTTTTTCAATCCTTAATTTGACCATAGCTATCTGCTTATCCTGGTCTATGTTCAGTTGTTCCACCCTTCCGACCTCGATGCCGTTGATCTCAACAGGACTGTCAACGCGAAGTCCTGATACTGAAATGAAACGTGCATAGAGAAAATAGTAATCGCCGCTGAATATTGGGATCTTACCGAGTTTGATGGTCATATATCCAATGCAAAGAAGGCCTATTACTACAAAAATGCCGACGATTGTTTCCAGCGAATACTTTTTCATTTTGAATCACACTCCTTACCACAAAGATATTTTGCGATTCTTTTCTTGTTCATATCAGCCCTTTTTATGATCTCTTCGATCTCATCAGAGGAACTGCCTTCAGTTATCCCTGCATTCACAAATATCTCAAAGCATTCCCCTGCTTCTATTTTGTCCCTTATAAGCTCCTGGATTTCGGGGAGAGATTTCTTCTCGAGTCTCTGAGCAAAATCATTCACTAATTCCCCAGCTTTTTCAAGCCCTAAATGTGGCAATATTGTAAGTATCTCGTCTCTGCTATGGCGTGCTGAGAATCCTCCCAAAGGACCGAAATAGTTATTTAGATGCTCCCCTATGGATTTGAGGATTTCTAAGGCAGCCTGAGGCCTGAAAAGATCAGGAAGGAAGTTAAGATTAAAGCTGAATAGCACAGCAGTTACTGTGGTGTCCGCACGTCCACTACCCAATGTTATAGCATACCTGGACTTGAACATCTCTTTTGAGAGCAGTCCGGTGAGTTCATCCCTGAGGCCCTCGATGCTCATGCGAAATTCATCGATCATTGGATGCTTGAGTCTGGAAAACTCTTCATAGGACCCGTTAAAGGCGATTTTCCCTTCCCACAGGAGCAGTATACGGTCAGAGATAAAGAAGACATCAGGGATATCATGACTGATGAGAACAGCGGTAAAACC
>Ga0315278_10001273_pt1 | contig 21980 bp, 14 predicted proteins | sample YL17G06_0_MG_FD_203880 | JGI IMG/M metagenome (GOLD analysis project Ga0315278, IMG submission 203880) | Sediment microbial communities from Yellowstone Lake, YNP, Wyoming, USA - YL17G06_0 | ecosystem: Environmental > Aquatic > Freshwater > Lake > Sediment | place: USA: Wyoming | collected... | reverse complement strand
ACTATTTCAAGATGCACGCCTGCTGCCGCTACAACCATGGCACCCTGGATGCCCTTGAGCAGATTCTGGCGCAAAGACCCTTGAAGGCGGATGAAATTGAAGCGGTGGATGTGGAGACCTATTCTCTCGCCGCCCAACTGTGCGATCAGAATCCCCGGAATATGCTCGCAGCCAAGTTTTCCATTCCTTTTGCTGTGGCGACCTTGATCGTCCATGGCCGCACGGATGTGAGCTGTTTCAACGCGGAGATCGTTCGCAACGACGCCGTTCAAACCCTGGCGAAAAGAGTGAAGGTGAAAGAAGATCCAAAGCTCACTGCCATGATGCCGGCACGAAGGCCCTCAAAGGTCAGAGTCACCTTGAAGAATGGTGAGAAGCTGGAAGCTGAAGTGACCATGAACAAAGGCGACTTTGAAGATCCTTACGGCCCTGCAGACCTGGAGAAAAAATACTATTCCCTTGCCGACCCTGTTTGGGGTCATGAAAAGGCCGAGCAGATTCGCTCTCAGGTCATGGTTGTCGAAAAGGTAAAGGACATCAATCAGGTCACTGCTCTTATCGCGCCCCTTGCGTAGCATGCCTTCATGGTCCATGCTTGAATTCTTCCTTCATCCGATGAGGAAGTTCTCTATCTTTTCTCTTCCCGTCACGGAAAGCCAAATTATTAAACGTCTCATAATTATCTTGACACGCATAAACCCCCTCATCCTAACCCTCTCCCCCAATCCTGGGGGAGAGGGCAGGGTGAGGGGGAGCGATCCGTCAATACTATTTCGAGACGATTAATAAGTTTCCCCTCCCCTGGTGCCCGTCCTCCGTAGTCCCGCCAGAGGCGGGACGGAGGATGGAGGAGGGGTTAGAGCCTGCCCCGTACTTGATACGGGGGGAGGGGGTCAATGACTCCAATGCACATCTGGGACGACATTCTAACGCCCACCGACCGCGAGGTCATCCGCCGTGGCGGATACGGAAAGTCGCGTGGCCTCGGTGATCACCCTGCCTTGGTGATTATCGATCCCCAGTACAATTGCGCCGGTACAGACAAACCCATTCTTGAACAGATCGCAGAGTGGCCCTCCGGCGTCGGGGAGTCGGCGTGGCGGGCCATCGAGCGTCTCAAACCCTTGATTAACGCTTTCAGAGAAAAGAACCGACCCATCATTTACACCCGGCAGGTGCATGTATCCTCTTCGCTATCTCATGCGGAATCTCTGACAAAGAATTTACCGGTATTTGTGCGTATGCATGGTGATGTTCTTGAGGGAAACCGGGATCTGATCAGGAAAGGGGCCTTACCATTCCCAAATCAGCCATGGGGCAGACCTTTGCCGGAGCTTCTGGGAGAGGCTGCGCGCGGGATCTTCGTTGGCCTAACCGGAGGCGAAAGGGATCTTGTTACCGGCGTCAAGCAGGGAATCTTGCCCGTTGCGTGTGAGCCGATGAACCTGATCAAGGAGCCAGTTGCAACTTACTCGAGCCGATCTTTGCCAAAAACACCGGTAAGAACGGTTTTTGAAGCCGTTTTGCCCATTCTGATCGATTCTCTAGGACAACCGCGTACAGCCGCTGATTTGTCAGCTTATTTGGACGTCCAGAAAACTCAGTTGGACCGGTGGATCAAGGAGGCTACGAAGCGGGGACTCATCAAGAGACTGACAAAGCCGCCCCGATTTGTGGCAGCCTCGATTGGGCAACAGAATTCTTTATTCAAAAAAGAGGATGTGGAGCATGAATAAGATCCTTGGCATCGAGTGGTTTCACTCGCCTTCGCCAGGAGCCCCGTGTGGAAGCACGGGGAGGAATGGCGACAGGCGACCGCGGCGTAGCCCGTAAGGGCGAAGACGGGTGGCTTCGGCGCAGTTCCGCTTAGCTTCGCGACAGATGCCCCGCGCGGAAGCGCGGGGAGCTTCACTTGTCTCTGAAGAGGCGGATGAAGGAAATTATAGGGTTGTCCTGCATCCCAGGGGAACCGCCATTTCGTAATTTCTTGATAGGACACGGGCCGAAGACTTACTTGGGCTCCGGCCCGGAGGTGGATCAGGAAGGTGGGAGCTAATACCGGCCTAGTACGTGACGCCCGATGATGAGTTTCTCTACCTCTTTAACCCCTTCATAGATCTCGAGAACCTTGGCCGCGCGATAGAATCGCTCGATGTCCTGTTCATTGAAATAGCCATATCCGCCGTGGAACTGGAGGGCCTCATCCACCACCTCAACGGCCGTATGACCCGAAAACATCTTGGCCATTGCCGTTACCTTTGAATCACCCTTTCCAGCGTCCAGCAGGGAGCATGCCTTGTGTGTCAGGGTACGGGCCAGTTCTACCTTGGTCGCCATGTCTGCTATCTTGAACTGTGTGGCTTGAAACGAGGCGATCTTCTGCCCGAACTGCTCCCTGTTTTTCACGTGCTTGATGGCCTGATCCAGGGCCCCTTGGGCAAGGCCCACACCATGGGCCGCCACATAGGCCCGGGACCGGTCAAAGAACTGCATTAGCTGATAAAAGCCCTTTCCCCTTTCTCCCAAGAGGTTCCCTTTAGGAACCCTGACGTCTGAAAAGTAGATGCTGGATGTATCTGATGCCCTGATCCCCATCTTCCCGTGCATCCGGTGGGCCTCGTATCCTGGCCTGTCTGTCTCAACGATGAAAATGGAGTGTCTCTGGGATCTGGATTGCTCTTTGGGGTCTGTAAGGCAAAATACCAACATGAAGTCGGCCACACTGCCGTTTCCGATCATGACCTTGCTGCCGTTTATGACATATTCGTCGCCGTCCAAAACGGCACTGGTGGAAACCGAGGCCGTGTCGCTGCCCGCATCGGGCTCTGTGATGGCAAATCCCATGATTGATCTCCCTTTGCACAATGGGGGCAGGTACTTTTTCTTCTGCTCCTCGCTCCCAAACAGGAGAAACTCCTCGCTTCCAAAGGTGAGAGAGCAGAATTGCTGCCCCAAACCGGGATCCACCTTCCAGAATTCCTCAAGGATCAGGGCATGCTCCAGAAAGCCCATCCCCGCGCCACCGTATTCCTCATCAATGAATACCCCCACGAAACCCAGTTCCGCCCCTTTCTTGAGCAGTTCGGGAGGAAAGTCTTCCTTGATGTCACACTCCCTTGCAATATCCCTGAATTCGCCTTCTGCAAATTCACGCGCCGCCTTCTGAATGTCCAAGTGCTCTTTTGATAGGGTGAAATCCATCCTTAGTCCTTTCTATGTTTGTATAGTTCTATGAGGGGGACGGTTTCAGTCCTCGAGAGCGATCATTTAGACCGCTCCCCAAGCCTCGCCCTTTCTTTTTTCCTGGTAGATCTTCCGGTACCTGTCCCTTAGCTCCCGCTTGAGAATCTTGTAGCCCCCCCCTCTCATGGGCATTTCCGAGATATCAATAAAGTCTACCGACTTGGGTTTCTTATAGGATGCCATTCTCGCTTTGCAGTATTCGATAATATCCTCTTCTTTGGCCTCTGCCCCCTCTCTGGGCACGATGACTGCCTTGACGGCCTCCCCCCACTTCTCATCAGGCACACCAATGACAGAGACTAGATGGACTGCCGGGTGGGAAGAGATGACATCCTCCACCTCACGGGGATAGACGTTAAGGCCTCCGGTGATGATCATATCCTTTTTTCTGTCGATCACGTAGTAGAATCCCTCTTCGTCCAACTGGACCATATCTCCCGAATACCACCACCCGTCACGAAAGTCCGTGGCCTCGGGTTTGTTCCAGTACCCTGCCGCTACGGCCTCGCCTTTGATGGCCAGTTCACCGGTTCCGCCCGGCCCCACTTCATTTCCCTCATCGTCCACCACCTTGGCCTGATATCCCATACAGGCCCGGCCAATGGATGTGAGCCTTTTTGAAAAAGGTCCTTCAAGGCTCACCTCCTGGGGGCGAAGCACTGTTCCTAACAGGGCAGTCTCAGTTGTCCCGTAAAGCTGGACAAACTTCTCCCCGAGGTATTTGGCCCCCTCCTTCAGGAGTTCGGCAGAGATGGGCGCGGCAGATGTAAACCAGCTCTCCATATATGAGAAATCGGTTTTCGCAGCATCAGGGTGGCGAATCACGTTTGCCAGCAAGGTGGGGCTGAACTGGGTAAACGTTACCTTCTCCCTCCTTATGATATCCAGGATTTTCTTGGGATCAGGATTTGTCAGCACCAGGTAGCATCCTCGCATAACCGATGCCATGCTCAGGCCTGTGCCGCCCGAGGTATGCATAGGCAGGAGAAGAACCCATCGGGTATAGGGATGAATCCCCAGCTCCGCTGCCCAAGTCATGGCGCTGAAACTCCAGTTTCGATGTGTGAGGGGGACCCCTTTGGGTTTTCCGGTAGTACCGCTCGTGTAGATCAGCGTGGCAATATCGCCCTCTTCCACTTTGGAGGCAGGTTCATCCGGCGAGCCTTTTTGAATGAGGAGATCAAAGCTGAAATCGCATACCTTCTCTTTGCCGATACCAATGAAATAATCCACCGTTCCGAGTCTGTCTCTGATGGGATCGATCTTCTCCTCATAGATATCATTATCCATGATGAAGCCCCTGGCCCCGCTATCCGCAATCTGGTAGGTGATCTCATCCGGCATGAAGGTCCGATCTATGGGAGCTAGGGCCAATCCCGCCTTGGTAAGGGCGAACAGAGACAGAAAATAGCCCATGCCGGTACCGGTCTGGACAGCGACCCTGTCACCCTTCTTCAATCCCATGGATAGAAGACTGTTGCCGAGGCGATTGGTCTTTTCATGCAGCTCCTTGAATGTATAGGCCGTGCCGGCCGGGAAATGTTTTCCGTATTCGTCCTTTACGGCGATTTTATCCGAATAATTCTGGGCAGACCTTCTTAGGCCATCTCCTATTAACATCTGGACTTCTCCTCCTTTCATGAGGTTTTCAAATGGTCTTGTACTGGGATATCTTTTTCCTGAGGCTGCACCGAAGACAGCGGTGAGACTCCTCCACGGCATGATCCTCCTGGAATATCTCTTCTATCTCTTCAAGACCGGTCAAGCGAATATCATTCGGCAGCGTTTTATTGGCGACCCTGGGTCTGAAAAGGAGGTCACCGTGGCTGGAGGACCAGGGTATCTGTTCTGTTTTCAAGCGCCTCTCCAGATCGCCTTCTCCGCCCAGATATCGATCAATGGACAGCGCCGCCTTTCTTGCCATAGCAATGGCCTCGGTTACAGTGCGAGGACCGCTTACCACGTCACCCGCGGCGAAGACTCCATCCCTGGATGTCCTATGTGTCGTCCTATCCACCTTCAAGGTCTGTTTCATTCCTCTTTCAAGTTGAAAAGTCTCGGGTATGACGGGGTACTGTCCGATTGCCTTTATCACCAGATCCGTTTCAATCCCGAATTCAGACCCCTCAACGGGATTCGGGCGACGGCGTCCGCTGGCATCGGTTCGCTGCAACCGGGTCTTTACGCATTGGATCAGCAGATGATCGGCCTCATCAACAAAATGTACCGGCGCGGCAAGGAAAACGATTTTCACTCCTTCGGCCTCGGCCCGGGAGAGCTCCTCAGGATCGGCGGGCATTTCTTTTCGCGATCTTCGATAGAGGATGGCCACATCCTTCGCACCTAACCGCAGGGCCGTTCGTGCTGCATCCACGGCCACATTTCCTCCTCCGAGCACTACTACCCGATCGACCGGTTGAATGGCCGGCCCCAGATTCGCTCTCCTGAGGAAATCAAGAGCTCCCATGACGCGACCACTATCTTCTCCTTCAATGCCCAAGGTCATCTCCCCGTGGGCGCCCGTTGCCACAAGAACGGCATCAAAGCCCTGATCAAAGAGGACGTCCATGGATTCGACCGGACTGTTGGTGAGGATTTCGACCCCCAACCGTGCAACCCTCTCTATCTCTATGTCCAGCACTTTTCTGGGCAAGCGAAAACGGGGAATACCCATCATGGGCATGCCTCCCGCTTCGTGCTGGGCCTCGAAGACCGTCACTCGATGACCGCCCAGTTCTGCGAGGAGATGGGCCGCCGTTAGTCCCGCGGGACCGGAACCTACTACCGCAACCCCCTTGCCGGAGATTTTTTCAGGCAGTCTCCGACTCACCGGGAAGGCTCCTGAATGGGCGGCCAGGAACTGCTTCAAGCCTCTAATAGCAACCGGATCATCCAGTTCTCTCCTTCTGCAGGCCCCCTCGCAGGGGTGGGTGCAGACCGTTCCGCAGAGCAGGGGAAAGGGCAGCCGGTCCTGGACCACTTCAAGAGCTTCAGCGTATTCCTTTCGGGAGATATGATAGATATAAAGGGGGACGTCAATGCCGAGGGGGCAGGCGTTCTGGCAGGGCACGATTTCATCGGCTTTTTCAGCCAACTCCTCCCTGGATTTGTGCTTCTGCTTTTTGTCGACAAGGGCGCCGGTGGGGCAGATCTCCACGCAGCCCATACAGAAGTGGCAGCCTGATTCCCTGAAAGTTGGAGAAGTGGTTCCCACGTGGACCACGTTGTTCCTCACCACATAGCCGAGCGCTCCGATTCCGCGGAGTTCTTTACAGAGCTTCACGCACCTGAGGCATCCCACGCATAGCTTTGGATCAAACTCAAAAAACGGATTATCCGCCATGGATTTCCATTGGGGGGGATCATAGGGGATGGTGAGGCCCACCATGCCGATCCGATCGGCCATAGCCAGCAGTTCGCAACGGCCGTATCCCGGGCAGGACACGCACCGGTCAGGCACGTTGGCGCTGCGCAGGCACACGCTGAAGGGGGGACATCTGGGCACTCTGTCGCAGGTAATGCAGATATTGGGATGGGTGGCCAGTTTCTCCTTGAGCTTACCCTTTCGCCTCTCCCGAAGCTCGGGCGTATCCGTGCTGATCGTCATGCCATCTTCAAGCTCCGTGTCGCAGGCATACACAGGTTCTTCTCTGCCCTCAATCCTTACAAGGCAGAGGCCGCATCGCCCCTGATCTTGAAGACCGCCCTCATTTTCCAGCAGCATCGCGTTCCTGTAGATATGTTTCTCCGGCGCCGTGTCTTTCCGAGGCAACTCGGGGAAAAAGCAGAGGCCCGGGATGAGGATCCCAGCACCCCGGGCGGCCTCCATCAGCGTTGACCCCTTGGTGGTATGGATGACACGCCCGTCAATGGTTCCAGTCACCAGGGACATCGCTCCACCTGTGCGAGAAAGAGGAGGGTGTGCAGCGGCCATTTTCCCCCTGCACACCCCACAGAGTCGTGGATGCATGGATTTGACTCGCCCTTGAGTCTTAGTCCAGGCTGATCCCTATCACCGGATGCTTCTGCTCAACCATGCTTACCGCCCCCTCAGGGCAGATGGATTGGCACAATCCGCATCCCAGGCAGTCCCGCGAATCAATCACCAACCTCAAAGGATTCTGCATGAGTTTCCTCGCCGTGCATATACTCGTGGCGCACCGGCCGCAGCGGGTACACAGCCTATCATCCACCGTGGCGATGAAATCCTCGCTTCGCCAATCCAGGTTATCGACAGGGCTGATATGCTTCACCCCCAGCCCGATGAACTCATCAACGGACTTGTATCCTTGGGTCTGCATGAAATTCTCCAGGAAATCCATGCTCTCTTTGATCAGACCGGTCCCTTTCCAGAACAGTCCGGAGGAGAACTCGCATATCCTGGCCCCAAGCATCATGGCCTCCACGATGTGTTCCGGCTCCACAAGCCCGCCGATTCCCGCCAGCTCGATCCCCGGCACAAACATGGAGATCACGCCCAGATTCCGGTAGAGCATGAAGCGGTCCCAGGGGCCGATGGCTGCGCAGATCATGTTGACCGAAAGACCAGGCCACTTGCCCTGCCCACCCTTGTAGATATCCGGTGGGCCGACCGTAAGGGGAGCGTTGATGCTGGAGATGAATTTCGCTCCTGCCTTCTTGACTCCCTCTGCCAGTCCCACGACTCGTGGAAATCCGGTCTCCGGCGTGAACTTCACGCCGACAGGAATACCGACCGATTTCACGACTTCCCTGACCACCGGCATGAGCAGTTCAGGGGAATCTCCCAGAAGACATCCTGCAGCATCCGACATGACTCCTTCCGCGTAGCTCTGCACGGCCTTGGCCTCGGCCGCAGTGATGGGGCAGGAGACATTCAGCTCGATAATGTCCGCCCCGGCTTCCTCGGCCTTCTTGCAGTGTTCGGCCCAGCCTCGGGGGTCGGCGCCCGGACCGATCATGTTGGCGATCACGGCCACGTCATCCGGCAGCTTGTCCCGCAGGGACCCAATCATTTCCAGACCGGGTTCAAGACGACACATGATTCGCCTTGCATCTGTCGCCACAAGAAGCCCCATGTTGCTGAAGGGGTCCCTGGACTTCACTCGCTGCCACTTCCATACCGGATGCATCTCTCTGGGATGCACCGGTTCGGGGCATATGAAAGGAGAGTAGACAAAACCCACCCCAAAATCGGCGTAGGCCTTGAGGTGATCGGTCTCCTTTCTCGGATCGCCCAAACCAGCGTTCAATGCGGCATGGGACGCCGCGCCAAGGGGGCTCCTCAACTTCTTTCCTGCGAAGGTGACACTAAGGTCTGCCATGAATTTTCCTCCTTTACGGGATTTTGATAATGTTCTTCGCGTATCCGTGCGTGATGCTTCATAAACAGGGCCCGGACGTAAGCCGTGGAGCCCTGTTTTCAGCGCGATACGGTTTCCTCTAATCCCAATGAGTTAGATTCGAAAACGTGCGCGGGGTCAGACCCCGCACCATCTCTTATCCTCGTTTAACCGGCGGTCTTCATTTTCTGGGTCCTGAGCTTTTTCGTAGCCAGCAGGTCCACCTGAAAGCTCTTCGGATCAATGACCACACCGTAGTCGTCCATGGCGCTTTCAATAGAGACCAGCTCATCCACGACATCCTCTCGAACGGCCTCAACGTCCCTTTCCAGTGGGTTCCCCACCCCGGCTCCGCCCATCACATAGTCGATGGACTTGTCGCCTGAGTGGAGTTGGTACAGCATGGTTCGACGAACAGCCTCAGGGGATTCCTCCTTGCCGTCGGCAAAGATGAGCATCTTGGAATTGGGTTTGGGGAGTTTTCCGCCGGCAATGGCCGGGGCCACCTCGTAGTCAAATGGCTCGGCCGCATAGGCTAGGTTGATGGGCTCCGGGTCGGAATCGGCAACCCAGATGTTGTCCACCCCGCAACCGCCGCGCCATTTACCGGGAGCCCCGGAATCTTTGGCCCATTCCCATTTTTGCCAAATGATGGGATAGATGCTTTCCGCCACTTCTATCTCCGGGTAGTAGAGGGTTCCACTACAGATCTGGGGTCCGTTGGTGGGCCATCCGTCGGTTCCCCAAATGGCCCCGGCGCCGCTGGAACAACCCAGGAAATCGGGGGTGCCGTATCCCTCCATGCGCCTGGCATCCAGACCTGAAAAGACCCAGTAATTGATAGAACCCCACCCTGCCGGGACCTCCTTGGGTGCCTTTTGAGCCAGTGCGGACCAGACGGCTTCAATGATCTGCTTGGCTATAAAATTCGTACAGTTCCCATGGGTCACCGGATGGACCGCATGGGTGACCGTCCCCGGTTTGGTGACAATTTTTATCGGGCGATAGCATCCGCCGCACCGATACGGGATGTTCTTACCCACTGATGTCATCAGGGCCATGTAGACGCTGCTGACCGTATTGGCAATGGGGCTGTTGATATAGGCCCGGGACATGGGGCCGCTCTTGGAGAAATCAACGATCATCTCTTGTCCCTGGATGGTCAAATCGCAAATGATCGGGGTAGAGGCCGCATTCCCTCTGATTTCACTGTGATAGACGCCGTCCGGGAGTTTGGCGATCTCTTCCCGCATCATAAACTCGCCATAGCCCATGAGATCGTCAATAAAGGTGTGAATGGCCTCTTCGCCATAGGTGTCATAGAGGACCCGGACCCTCTTCTCGCCTGTCCGGGCCGCTCCGATCATGGAGAGCAGGTCCCCTCGCTGGGTTTCAGGTATCCTGACGTTGGTCATGATCAGGTTGAAGATATCCCGTCTTTCTTTGCCCTTCTCGAAGATCTTGACCGGCGGTATCCTCAGCCCTTCGCCATAGATATCCATGGCACCCGGGTTGTACCCTCCCGGCACCCCGCCGCCCGTATCCTGCTGGTGGGCCTTATTGGCCACCCACAGTACCTGTTTGCCGTTCCAGAAGACCGGGTATACGATGCACCAGTCCGCCATCTGGTTCCCGGCATCCAGGGTGTAAGGGTCATTGACCAGAAAGACATCCCCTTCATGGGTGTCGTCCTTGAAGTACTCCTTTACCGCCCGGGCCGCAAAGGGGGTAGCGCCGATCAAGACGGGTATGTATTCGGCAAGGGCGAGCAACTCGCAATCCAGCGTAAGGAGTGTTGTTGAAAAATCGTGGGCCGAAAAATAGATGGGAGCCCGGGCTGTTCGTTCCATGTTCTTGCCCATTTCCCTGGCAATGGTGAACATGGCGGAGACCAGGACGCTGAAATCGGCCGGGTTTGTCTGCAGCTTGAACACTTTCTCGTCACTCATTATTCTATCCTCCATTCCCTTTCTGCTTACTCCAGCTTCATAAGGTAATCTCCATAGCCCGTAACCTTCAATCTGGCACCAGGAGGCACGACAATGGTCGTTGTTCTTTGCTCGACAATTGCGGGGCCTTCGATCCTGTTTCCCGGTTCCATGGTGTCACCGTCATAGATGGTCACCGGAATGAATCCGTATTTCTCCTCAAAGTAGACGTCCCGTTTGCCTTTGATGGATTTGCTGGCATCCTCGGATTTCGTTGCCATGGCCTTGCGTGCCGGTGGTATGACCTTTCCGCAGGCCGCAAGCCGCAGGTTGATTATTTCGGTCTCCACCACATCCCGGTAGGCATAGAGTTCCTCATGCTTCTTGTGGAAGGATTCAATCACCCTGTTAATGCCTTCATCGTTCAACTCTGCCTCGCTGATGGGAAGCTCCACCTCATGAAACTGCCCCTTGTACCGCATATCGATGGATTTACGGTAATACCGACCCATGGGGGGGATACCCTCCCGTTCCAGATACCGGTCGCCTTCGGCCTTCATCTCACTGAAGGCCTGATTCAACTGGTTCGCACTAAGCTGGCTGGTCTTGGAAACAATGGACCTTACGAGATCATGCCGCAGGTCTGCGATGATGCTTCCAAGGGCGCAAAAGATCGAAGAGGATCTGGAGATCAATATCTGATTGATACCCAGAGGTTTTGCCAGGCTTGCCGCGTGCACCGGCCCGGCACCGCCTGCAGCAACCAGGGTGTACTTCCTCGGATCTTCTCCCCTCTCAACAGAAACCTGGGAGATGGCATCGGACATGTTGTGATCAATAACCTTCCTGATGGATCTGGCAGCCTCCACCACGTCCATGCCTAAAGGGTCTGCAACCTTCTCCTTTATGGCCTTACGGGCCAGATCCACACCAACGGTCATTTCTCCACCCAGGAAGTATTCGGGATTTAAATATCCCAAGACCAGGTCCGCATCCGTGCTGGTAGGTTCAGTGCCCCCCTTGCCGTAGCAAGCCGGACCCGGGTCGGCCCCGGCACTCTGGGGCCCCATATGGAGAATGCCCATCTTATCGATCCGTGCCATACTGCCGCCCCCTGCCCCGATGGTGTGCACGTCAATCAGCGGCAGCTTTAAATGGTAGACGCCTCCCACAGCCGTTTCCAGTGCCGTATAGGGATGACCGTCCTTGATGAGGCACACGTCCAGGCTTGTTCCGCCCATGTCTATGGTTATTAGGTTCTTGAGGTCAAGGGGGGTGGCCAGATAGGCCGCAGCCGCCGGACCACAGGCAGGCCCCGAAAGAATTGTTCTGACCGCCTGTTCCACGGCAATTTCCGGAAAGATCACGCCTGCATTGGATTGGGTAATGAGGAGCTGGCCCTTGAAGCCCTTTCCGCCGAGGGACTTAACTAGGTTCCTGAGGTACTTGGAGAGATTCGGTCCTACATAAGCGTTCAGCGTCGCCGTGCTGATGCGCCAATACTCGCGGACTTCCGGCTGCACATCGCAGGAGCCGCAGACATAAACATTGGGAAGCTCCTCCCTACAGATCTCGACCGCTCTTCTCTCGTTTTCGGGGTTCTTAAAAGACCAGATAAAACCCACCACAACGGCCTCAACCTTTTGCTCCTTGAAGTATTGACACGCCTTTCTCACGTCATCCTCGTTCAAAGGGCTGAGGACCTCCCCATTCCATTTGATCCGCTCCTCAATAGGGACCCTCAAATACCTTGGGGATAGGGGTTTGGGCGCAGGAATGGTGTAGTTATATGGTGTCTCGCGTATCCCGAAACGGATCGCCAAGGTGTCTCTGAATCCCTTGGTACAGAGAAGACCCACCCTTGCGCCAGTCCAGGTGAGGACTGTATTGGTTGTTACCGTGGTTCCATGGCATATTCGCGTCACATTGCCAAGAAACTTCCCCACGTCGCCATCTATTTTTATCTCTTCGGCAATGCGCTTCAGGCCATCCATGATGGCGATTGAAGGATCTTGGGGTGTTGATGGTGTCTTTGCGACGATGCTTTCCCCTTCACTATCAACACAGATCACATCCGTGAATGTTCCTCCGGTATCTACGCCGACAACGTATTCCATAGCTTCCTCCTCTTTGAATCATTGAGCATCTGACACTATTGAAATTCCTAGGCTGCCACGTCATGCTGGTATTTGCCGCCCGCTGCTACAGAGATGATCCAGTAGAGGACAAACGCAAGCGGATAGGCGATGACGGACGGGGACGGGGAAACATGCCACCAGAGCTTATCCATTACGCCCACGGCAACTGCGATTACAAACACCACGAAGGCTATGGGGTTGACCTCCCTCATATTTGCCGGCAATTCGTCGTAGTCTGTTTTCATCTTTCTGTAGGAACGATAGGCCATGTCTGAAATGGAGATGATGCAGGCAGTGCCCAGGGTGAGTCCGGCAACCCATGCCCACTGGGTAATCCAATTGATAATGCCGATGGCCAGAAGACCGAGTCCCGCGAGGTTGACCAGCACGACCCACCATTTTCTGCCGGGTTCAATCTTGAAAATCACGGAGAAGAAGTTGGCCAAGTTCACCGAGGGCAGGTAGACGTTTATGAACTGGACATGCAACTGGTAGGTGACGACCACCAGGGCGCCTAAAAGCCCCATGGCAATGACGAAGGGAACGGACGCGCTGATGGCGGCCATGCCTGCCTGCTGTGCGCCGATTTTCGGTGTGAGTTCGGCGATCATGGGAAAGACAATGAATATGCCGGCAATGGGAAAGAGGATGTGGCACAACCCCCCCATGAGAGGACCAAATCCCCGGGCCCAGCCCTTATGCTCTCTCTGGATGAACCTGCCGAAATCACCGGCCACCAAGGCCCAGAGCCCGACTGCTGCCAGGGACCAGTCCAAGGCCACGCCGAACCCGCCGGGAATCATGGGTTTCCTGGTCATTTCTACGATGCCGGTCACCTCGAACTCTCTGATGCCGTAGAAATAGATGAAGGCGTAGATCGTGGCCAATACGCCCACGGGAATGGCTATGTAGTTGAATTTAGCCATGGCCCGGTAACCGTAAAGAGGGATGAGCACAAACACGGGAAACAGGATGATATAGAAAACCCAGATGTGTATGCCCGGCCACACCGTTTGTAGTGCCACTGCGATCCAGTACGTCTCCATGGCCCAGAAGGACATAAGGAGATAAGTTCCCAAGAGGGACGGCAGGAATGAACCCATCTTCCCCCAACTGAAGCGGGTGATCATGTCAAAGGAGTAGCCCCCCTTCCATGAGACATAGCCAAAGGTTGAAGTGAAGATGATGAATACGCCGTACGCCAGGAGCGTGGCCAGGAGCCCCATCCAGAATCCCGCAAGGGCCACACTCAGACTGCCAACTGCCAGGTAATACATGCACATAGGGACGCCGAACATTGCGGAAAGCGATGCCTTGGTGCTCCTGTAGTGATCAGGCACCCTTTTCAAGGCGAATTCCTCCATCACATCTTCGGAGCCCTGCTGTGCTACCTGCTCTTTTCCTTTTGAAACCGTATGATCTGCTGCGAATTCCGTCATTTCCAAGCCCTCCTTCTGTTTATGGTTAAGTTTGTTTATCTGCCGTCAGGTTCCTTAACATGCTGCACATCCGGCGATTGCTAGCCACCTTCTCCACGGTTATCTCCAACTCATCCACATCAATGGGCTTATAAATGTAGTCATCGGCTCCTAGTTTCATGGCGCTTATGGTGGCTTCGCGATGGTAATAGGACGTGATCATGATGACGCTGATATCCGGCCCTGCCTTTTTGATCTTTCGGAGGACTTCAAGGCCGTCCATTCCCCGTAGCCAGATATCCATGATGACGATGTCGGGCCTTTTCTCGCGAACCGCCTCGATCCCTTCATTACCGCCTCCCGAGGTAAATACCTCAAATCCCTTCTCCAGCAGGAACATCTCAAGCGTCTCACGGTTCACTTGGTCATCATCTATAACCAGTATCTTTGTCATGAGCGTTCACTGCTTCCCTTCTATGACTTGGGGCGCCTCTCCGCTTCCGGAAGGAGAAGCCGTTCTTGAGCAATCTACCGACGATAAATGACTGAATGGGTACTACCGAGCGTTCTTAGAGATCGTCCAATCTAGTTCGATGATTCCTTATGGCGAAAAAGGGTTTCTGGCTCCTCCCGGAAGAGCGGGAAATGGGAGCGTGAAAAGGATCGAAAAAATCCACGATAGGGAATTGAAGATTTGAACTATCAAGAAACATGCCAAATGGAGAGGAGATGGTCTGACTTGGTAACTTACTGATATTGCGAGGCTTGTCATTCTTGCTTCCTCTCCGATGAATCGATGGACTGAAGGAAACTTGCAATTCAGCCTGAGACGGGTTTCCTCTTCACAGGTATGGGTTTGGGCGCTGAGGCAGTAAATATAAGGAGAACCTTAAGAGAAGGACTCATGGTATCGAGGCCTTAATAAGGCCCGTGGATGAGGCTTCCAGATTGCGAGGAGTGCTTTAGCGCGGGTGATTGAAAGAATCTTTCAAAATCCGTTGAAACATCCTTTCAAACGAATAGAAGCGTGCCTAGGGATGGAGTTTATATTTTCTGATTTTTTCTCTTAAGGTTGGTCGGGATATACCCAAGAGTTCGCAGGTCTTCCCTCTGTTCCAGCTTGTCATTTCCAACGCCCTCTTTACATGTTCTCTCTCCACATGCTCAAGGGGCTCTATGACAGTCGAATCCCGGGGGGCCTTATGCTCTGCGAAAAGATCGGGGAGGTACTCGGGCAGCAACACCTTTCCCTTAGAGAGGACAACTGCACTTCTCAGCAGGTTCTCCAGCTCTCTGATGTTTCCGGGCCAGCGATATTGCATCAGGGCGTCTACAACGTTCCTCGGGATCTGGGTCACCTTTTTTTGGAGTTCTGCATTGATCTTGTTCAAGAGGTGTTCTACCAGAAGGGGAATGTCTTCCTTTCGTTCCCGCAGAGGGGGAACGTGAATCTCCACAACCTTGAGCCGAAAATAGAGATCTTCCCTGAACCGTTTTTCCTCAACCATACGGGGCAAATCCCTGTTGGTACAAGCGACAATCCTTGCATTGGATCGCAGTCTCTCCTCTCCGCCCACCCGTTCATACTCCCTCTCCTGAAGGAAGCGTAACAGCTTCACCTGGGTCCCCAGAGGGATCTCGCCGATCTCATCCAAAAAGAGGGTCCCGGCGCGGGCTTGCTCGATTTTCCCCTTCTTCCGATAAACGGCCCCGGTGAAGGCCCCTCTTTCGTGCCCGAACAGCTCGCTCTCCAGGAGGGTTTCCACAATGGCGGAACAGTTGATGGGGACGAGGGGTTCTTTTCTGCAAGGGCTGTTGTAATGGATGGTCTTGGCGATCATCTCCTTGCCGGTGCCGCTCTCTCCTTGTATCAAGACCGTGGCCCTGCTTTCCGAGATCAAGCCGATGGTCTTGAAAATCCCTTGCATGGCCCTGCTTTTGCCAACGATATTGTCCGGTTTATATTCTTCGGAGATCTCCTTGATCAGCTCTTTCAGCCGGCTGTTCAACCTGAGATTTTCGGCCACCCTGTCAATGGCGAGCTCCAGTTCGTCGGCATCAATGGGCTTGTGTATGTATTCATAGGCGCCGGCCTTCATGGCCTGGATGGTCGTCTCCATGTCATGGTAGGCAGTAATCATGATGACGCTGATATCCTTATGTTGCTCCTTTATTTTTTGGAGAACCTCCATCCCGTTCATCCCGGGAAGTCGAATATCCAGAATGACCACATCGGGTCGTTCCCGTCGAACCGCCTCTAATCCCCCCGGACCATCCTCTGCACTCGCCACTTGATAGCCCTTCTCCAGCAAGACCATTTCCAGAGTCTCACGAATCGGACGCTCATCATCAATGATCAGGATCTTCATGGTAATGGATCACTCCACCGGAAGCAGAACCCTAACCAGGGTCCCGATGCCGAGACGGCTATCCACCTCAACGATTCCCTTGTGGGCCTCGATAATTTTCTTCACATTCGATAGACCCAAGCCCGCCCCTTTCGTCTTGGTGCTGAAAAACGGATTGAAAATCCTGTTCATATCTTCGGGGGATATGCCCTGACCCGCATCCTTGATCTCTATCCGCAACATCTTTTGCCCCAGGTGTTCCGTCTCTCCTGTCGCGATCTCAAGTGTGCCGCCATTGGACATGGCATCAATGGCGTTCAGAATAATGTTCAGGATCGTTTGAAGGATCTTTTCACCATTCATCGGAATGCTGCCGAGACGGCTCGACATTTTCCGGACCACCCGAATCTTTCCGTCCCTGATTCTATCTCCCAGCAGATCCATGCATTTTTCCACGACCTCGTGGATATCGTGGGGGTCCTTATCCATCTTCAAGGGAGCTGCAAAGTCGAGGGTGTCCTCCAGGATCCGATCCAATCGTCTGATCTCTTCAGCCGCAATCTCAAGTCGTCGCTTGTTGAAACCCTGAAGGTCCAGGTTTCTCAAGAGGATCTGGATGTTGGTCTTGATAGCAGAGAGCGGATTTCTGATCTCATGAGCAATGTTGGCGGACAACTGTCCTATGGAAGCTAACCATTCACTCTCCTTCACTTTCCGCTCCATCTCTTTCCTGGCGCTGATATCTCTGAAGATCCCGACCAGGGCCGGCCTTCCCTTGAATTCCACTATGTTAATCTTCAATTCCGTTGGAAGTCTTGTCCCATTAAGGTGCTTTCGACGGAATTCGATATGCTCCGGGATTTTGTCCCCGGTGATGCTGTTTCTAAATAGCCGTTCCACATGCGGCATATACTCTTTTGAAAGGAATTCCCTGAAGTCTCTGCCCAGCACCTCATCCCGGTTGTATCCGTGCATGGCCAAAAACGCGTTGTTGGTAAAGATAACCTGGCCGTCCTGGCACATGAAATAACCATCGTTGATATCTTCCACCAGGGTCTTGTACTTTCTTTCCGACTCTTTAATCTCCTCATGCAACTGCGCATTCTCGATGGCGACGCCGATTTGATTCCCGATGAGTGTCATGCGGCTAATCTCCTCAGCCGCAAAATGGTACGGCGTTCGTGTCGCCACATTCAGGACACCGACTATCTGATCTTTTGCCATGAGCGGAACGGAGAGGAGCGACTTAATCTTTTCTTCCTTTAGGGCAGATTCGAGGGCGCCAGGGTATTTGGAGTAATCGTCACAGGCCATGGGGGCCCGCTGTTGGGCCACATCCCCGGACATGCCTTCCCATATCTTTAACCTGCCGACGCTTTTTATGAAATCTGCGGAGAACCCCCTCTGGGCAGTCAGGACCAGTTCCTCTTTGTTACGATCCAGAAGGTAGATACATATCCCTTTATCTCCCACGATGTTGTAAAGCTCATTGATCGCAAGGTTCAAGATCTCATTCAGGTTGAGTGATTGGTTTACTGCAGCTGAAATCAGATTCAAGGCGGACAATTCGACGTTTTTCTTCTTAATCTCCCGCTCGACCCTGTTTTTTTCGTGTAAGAGATTCTCAAGGTACTCCACCTTCTCTCGGATGGTCATTCCCCACTCAGGTGGCACAATCCCATTTTTTTTGAGTTCAACTTCCGTTCCGATCATGAACTCACATTCCTCATCCCCTCTGGCGATGCACATTGTCTCCACTGAGATCAGGTCGTCCCGGCCAGTCATATTTTTCATAAACGAGAGGAGGACGCCCGTAGAATAATGGCAGACCGGTGTTTCGGAATGTCTGTTGTTATGCAAGAGAGCCCACCCTTCAAAGGTATTCCTGCAGACTATTCGCACGTAACCCTTCTCAAAGGCCAAATCCTTGACAAGGAAATCGCCGAAACCGGCCTCCGAATAGGTATCAACAGCGTCACAGAAGCCCTGTGCCGTTTTTTCCAGGATGCCCTTTTCGAGGGCCGTCCCGGAAAAGGTCTCTGATTGCCCTGCTTCAAACAGCACCCTTCTGGAGGTACCTTCTCCTGCAAAAAGCATGATTGAGAGACCGACATTGACCCAGCCGCCCGAAATATCCAACAGGCACATGCGTGTGCCCCCGACATCTACCCATCCTCTGGCCTTCTTGGAGGTGAATTTGAACTCGCGCCCTTTCAGCTTTTCAATCTGCTCATCCCGGGCACTGATGTCCCGACATGCCTGGAGGTAGAGCTGGTTGAAGTGGTTCGCGATCTTTTCAATGACATAAGCCATACATCGGTCCTGCTGCCCCATGGCCTCGATCGCGCTTCGACCATCCGCTTCCTTGCGGATCATCCGGGTGATGGCCCTTCTTAAATCCTCCAGGAGCCTTAGGGTCTGGGGCAGGCCCCTCTCTTGGTGTGTGACCTGCTTCAGGAGAAGATCTATGAACGGGTCTAACATTTCCAGGTTCTCTTCCATGATGGCCTCTGAACAGGCATTGAACCCCAGTTTAAGGGTTTCTTTTAGGCGGTTTCCTGGGCCCGCCCCTTTTTCGCTGAATTCAGAGAGCCACGCCTGGAGGGCATCCTGTCGCCTATCGGAAAACACTTTGATTATCTGTCTATCCATCTGACCCCCTTGTGATGAGAGTCCGGGTCTCTGATGTGTCAGGGTTTGCTAGGGCTGGATCTTTTTTTTTAGTAGAGTATAGGAGAACTGTGGCTGGGTGTCAATTTTTCATGCTCGGCGCCGTAAGAACGTTTCAAGTCAGTGACAGGGCCTTGCGATGATTCTGTCTTGAGTGAGGAGGGAAGATCTTCCCCTTGATGCACGGTCACAAAAATATGAAACGGCCCATCAGTTACACGCGGCAGGTTCAAAAGAATATTGCTTTTCACGGCTTTGCAGCAAAAGCAGTTCGCAGTTCTTTCCAGTACCTCGAAGGCACCAAAGGAACGTCCATTGTCGATGACATTGCTCCGCAAGAAAAGGGGATCTTGTCATCGACAAAAGCTACGCCAGCGCCTTCTACGGTACGTCTCTCCTCAGTGTTCTCATCAAATTGAAAGTGGATACCCTCATCGTGGCAGGCGGCACCACGGGCGGCTGTGTGCGCGCAGCGACGAGGGATGAGGGAAACGCCGGAGATGGGCTTTTTTCAGCAGCCTGCTAGATTCTTTTTTCGCAGACATCATGGGCGCCGCAGTTGCGAAGGGCGATCATCCCTGGTTCAGGGCCATACTCAAAGGTGAGACGCAGGTCTTTGGTCGCATAGGCGATGAAAACGGAATCTCCTCCCTCGGGGTACTTCGCTCTCACGTTTTTGGCCTTGTGAACGTTGAGAGAGGGATGCCGAGGGTTGGAAGCAAGGAGCTTCACGGCCTTGTCTATAGGCTTTTTCTCTTTCAGGCCGAGGCCGGCATAGTTCTCCAGAAAAACAATTTCAAAGTGAAGCTTAAAAGGAGGGGCTTTAACAGGCATGGTTCCCTATCTTTTGAGGGCCTTAAGAGCCTCGGCCGGAGAAGCAGCGGAAATACCCCGGCGCCTGTCCTTGTTGACCGCATCTTCACGCTCGGCCCATTCATGAGAGAGTTCCTCAACGGGCAAATCCGACATGTCCGGGTATTTTCTAACCGTGCGAACCGGGTAGAGGATGATGGCATCTCCTTCAATAATATATTCAAAAAGAGGCTCGGAGCGGAAGTGGAAAGGCAGGGTAACCCTTCCCCGGTTGTCGGTCTTCAGGATATTCATCTCAGCCATAGGATTTCTCCAAAATCTCAAGTGTTGCAAAGAAACAATATACCTATTTTGATCAACTGTCAATAGTGGGTGCAGTTACAGATGCTAATCCAGGGAAGAATCGATGACCTGATGGTAAAGGGATTGGGGAAGGACTTTTTAAGAAGTCAATAACCTCTTTCGTTCCAACAGTTCGCCGATGGCTTTTTCAACAGGAATAGATTTGAAGGAAAGATCGCATGCTGCATAGTACATGGCGGTGGAAAGGCTTCCGGGAGTGGGGGTGAAGATCTGCGCGTCAGTGGATTTCATTCCCAGGGATTTGAGTTTCTTCTTCATCTCTAAAATGTCACGCCCCTTTTCTCCGGGATGACCCACGATAAGATAGGGTGCCAGCTCAATCCTTCTTTTCAGTCTCTTGTTGATCGAGTTAAAGAGGCTGACAAACGATTCCAGAGTCTTGTGGGGTGGTTTTCTCATCAGGTTCAGAACAGGGTCTTGCGTGTGCTCGGGTGCAATGCGCAGGAATCTGCCGGAGTGGTAGAGCAGGATTTCTTCCAGCAACTCAGGATTGTTGAGCAACACGTCATACCGGATGCCGGAGCCCAGGAATATCTTTTTGACCCCAGGTATTTTTCTGCATTCTCGCAATAACTCCAAGTATCTTTTTCCCGGAGAGAACATCCTGCACCTTTCCGGGTACAGACAAGAGGGCTTGGGACATCCCTCCGCCTCGCAATCATTCCCGTACATTTCGGCTGTGGCTCCGCCTATGTCGGAAATATAGCCTTTCCATTCCGGGTGTCGGGTCAGGGTGTGGATTTCTCTGGTAATGGATTCCATGGAGCGGGAAACAACTTTTTTTCCTTGATGGACCTCAATGGAACAAAAAGAGCATCCGCCCCCGCATCCACGGTGTGAAGTGACGGAGAAAAGATTCATTCGCAGTGCCGGTGAGTAATAGGCCCCTTTCAGATGCGCACGGGAGTATTGCTGATTAATGATATGGTCAAGATCAGAGCGGTCATAGGTTTCAGCTGCATACTGCACCACGTAGCGGTCAGCATGTCTTTGCACGATGCCCTTTCCCTCGAGTGACGCTCTTTCCATGATCAGATAGGCCTCTAGAAGCTTTGTCCTGTCCTCCAGGATGGCCTCAAAAGAGGGGAGTTCTGCGAAATCGTTTCCTTCCGGGAATTCATTCGTTGTGCCCGCTGTTCCGGGCAGCATGATGGTACCGCTTGAAATTCCGGATGCGAGGGTTCGGGCAATCCTGACCAACTGCTTTTCCCCCATGCCGGCAACCAAAAGGTCCGCCCTTGAATCCAGCAGGATCGAACGCCTGATTTTGTCCTGCTGGAAGTCATAGTGCGCAAAACAGCGAAGGGTCGCCTCAAGCCCACCGATGACAATAGGCACATCATGAAAGAGCTCCTTGATCTTGTTCGTGAAGACGATGGTGGTTCGATCAGGTCTTATTTTGTATTTGATGGAAGGGGGATACCCGTCGAAGTATGCCTTTCCTCCAACCTGATAGAGATCCTCCCTACGTCGTTTGCGTGCCGAAGTGTAATTCAGTACGACGGAATCCACAGGCCCTGAAATGACCGCAAAGAAGAGTCGAGGCTTCCCAAGAGCTGCGAAGGATTGGCTTTCCTGCCAGAAGGGTGTTTCAATGATACCGACCCGGAACCCTTCAGCCTCGAGAGCCTTCCTCAAGATCCCTTCTGGAAAAGAAGGGTGATCTGAGAAGGGATAGGGAAGGACGAAGATGACATCAAAAGCCGACATGTTTTCAGGTTTCAATTCTTATTTTGCT
>Ga0315278_10001271_pt1 | contig 21999 bp, 16 predicted proteins | sample YL17G06_0_MG_FD_203880 | JGI IMG/M metagenome (GOLD analysis project Ga0315278, IMG submission 203880) | Sediment microbial communities from Yellowstone Lake, YNP, Wyoming, USA - YL17G06_0 | ecosystem: Environmental > Aquatic > Freshwater > Lake > Sediment | place: USA: Wyoming | collected... | reverse complement strand
AGATCCCGGTCGCCCGGATAGGTGCTCTTGCAGAATTCGATGTAACGGCCCGCCGCGTCGTTAACGCGCCTGGCCCGGCCGAGGTCGGACGGCGACACGCAAAGAAGTGGCGCTTCCATGCCCTTCTCGATGGCGAGCTCGACCGCGTCGGGCAGCTTGGCGCCGGCGCCGGAGAAGAACTTGATGCCGTTGTCTTCGTGGGGATTGTGCGAAGCGCTGATGACGATGCCAGCCGACAGGCGCAGCGCACGGGTCAGATACGCGACCGCCGGCGTCGGCAGCGGGCCGGAGAGGTAGACGTCGACGCCGGCCGCCGACAGACCCGACTCGAGCGCCGCTTCGAGCATGTAGCCCGACAGCCGCGTGTCCTTGCCGATCAGCACGCCCGGACGCGCGCCCGCGTGCAGCGCGTCGGCGGCGAGCACGCGCCCCGCCGCCCAGCCCAGCTTGAGCACCAGCTCGGGCGTGATCGGCATTTCGCCCACCCGGCCGCGCACGCCGTCCGTACCGAAGTATTTTCGTTGGGTCATCGGTTGCTTCTGTCTGCTTGTCCAACGGCAAGCCACACCTTCAGCGCGTCGACCGTCTCGCGGACGTCATGCACGCGGACAATCGCCGCGCCGCGAGCCACGGCGGCCAGCGCAGCGGCGAGACTTGCCGGCAGCCGTTCATCGACGCCTCGACCGGTGATCTGCCCCAGCGACGCCTTGCGCGAGAGGCCGGCCATCACCGGATAACCTGTCGCAGCCAGCTCCGGAAGAGAGCGCATCAAGGCGAGATTATGCGCCAGCGTCTTGCCGAAGCCAAAACCGGGATCGAGCACGATGCGGGAAGGGGCGATGCCGGCCGCGATGCACGCCTGGGCCCGCGCCCGCAGGAAATCGCGCACCTCGATGGCCACATCCCCATACAACGGCGCCTGCTGCATCGACTGCGGTTCGCCGCGCATGTGCATCAGGCAGACGCCGACATCGCTCGCGGCGCAGGCTTCGAGCGCGCCCTCCGCGGTCAGCGCGCAGACATCGTTGATCATCGCCGCGCCCGCGGCGATCGCCGCGCGCATGACCTCCGGCTTCCTCGTGTCGACCGAAACCGCGATGCCCTCGCGCGCGAGCGTGCCGGCGAGCGGGATGACCCGTTCGAGCTCCTCGTCGAGCGCGATCGGCGCGGCACCGGGCCGGGTCGACTCGCCGCCAATGTCGATCAGGTCGGCGCCATCGGCCGCCATCCGCCGCGCATGCTCGAGCGCGCGCGCCGCGTCGACGAACCGTCCGCCGTCCGAAAACGAGTCAGGCGTGACGTTGACGATCCCCATGACCAGCGGGCGCGTCAGGTCGAAGCGATGCGGGCCGCAGTGGAGGAGGGGCGGGTTCACGCGCAGCCCGGGTTGAGCGAATGCCAAACCCGGGACCGTCGCAGACCGGAGCCCGGTCCCGGGTTTCGCATTCGCTCAACCCGTATACGCCTGCGCCACTTACGCGGGATGCGCCGACGGTGCGGCGTCCGGCGGGGGCGGTGCCCCCGGTGCAGCCGAGCCGCTGTTCGATTGCGTGGGTTTCGGCGGCCGCGGCGGCTTGCCGGACATGATGTCGTCGATCTGGTCGGCGTCGATCGTCTCGAGCTCGAGCAGCGCCTTGGCCATCGCGTCGACCTTGTCGCGGTGGTCCTCGATCAGCTTGCGCGCGACGGCATACTGCATGTCGATGATCTTGCGGATCTCGCCGTCGACCTTGCGCATCGTGTCTTCCGACATGTTGACGGTGCGGGTGATCGAACGGCCGAGGAAGACCTCGCCCTCGTTTTCGCCGTAGACCATCGGGCCCAGCACGTCGGACATCCCGTAGCGCGTGACCATGGCGCGCGCCATGTCGGTCGCGCGCTCGAAATCGTTCGACGCGCCCGTCGTCATCTGGTTCATGAAGATCTCCTCGGAGATCCGCCCGCCGAACAGCACGGCGATCACGTTCAGCATGTGGTTGCGGTCCATGCTGTAGCGGTCGGCCACCGGCAGCTGCATCGTCACGCCGAGCGCGCGGCCGCGCGGGATGATCGTGACCTTGTGCACCGGGTCGGTCTTCGGCAGCAGCCGGGCGACGATCGCGTGCCCGGACTCGTGATACGCGGTGTTGCGCCGCTCTTCCTCCGGCATCACCATCGAGCGCCGCTCGGCGCCCATGATGATCTTGTCCTTGGCGCGCTCGAAATCCTCCATGTCCACCAGGCGCTTGTTGCTGCGCGCGGCGAACAGCGCCGCCTCGTTGACGAGATTGGCGAGATCGGCGCCCGAGAAGCCCGGCGTGCCGCGGGCGATCACTTCGGCCTTGACGTCCGCGGCCATCGGCACCTTGCGCATGTGGACGAGCAGGATCTGCTCGCGGCCGCGGATGTCCGGCAGCGGCACGACCACCTGGCGGTCGAAGCGGCCCGGGCGCATCAGCGCCGGGTCGAGCACGTCGGGCCGGTTGGTCGCCGCGATGATGATGACGCCGGCGTTGCCTTCGAACCCGTCCATTTCGACCAGCAGCTGGTTCAGCGTCTGCTCGCGCTCGTCGTTGCCGCCGCCCAGGCCGGCGCCGCGCTGGCGGCCGACGGCGTCGATTTCGTCGATGAAGACGATGCACGGCGCGCTTTTCTTTGCCTGCTCGAACATGTCACGGACACGCGCCGCGCCGACGCCGACGAACATCTCGACGAAATCGGAACCGGAGATCGAGAAAAACGGCACCTTCGCTTCGCCGGCGATGGCCTTGGCGAGGAGCGTCTTGCCGGTGCCCGGCGAACCGACCATCAGCACGCCGCGCGGGATGCGGCCGCCCAGTTTCTGGAATTTGGACGGATCGCGGAGGAATTCGACCAGCTCGCTCACTTCCTCCTTGGCCTCGTCGCAGCCGGCGACGTCGGCGAAGGTGATCGAGTTGTTCGCCTCGTCGATCATCTTGGCCTTGCTCTTGCCGAAGCTGAATGCGCCGCCGCGGCCGCCACCCTGCATCTGGCGCATGAAGAAGATCCACACGCCGATCAGCAGCAGCATCGGGAACCACGAGATGAACACCTGCGCGAGGAACGACTGCTCCTCGTCGGGCTTGGCCTCGACCTTGACGCCGTACTTGACCAGATCGCCGACCATCCAGATGTCGCCGGGGCTGTAGGTGACGAAGCGCTTCTTGTCGCCCGACACCCACTTGATCGAGCGGCCCTCGACGGTGGCCGACTCGACCCGGCCCGATTTGGCCTGCTCCATGAACTCCGAATACGGGACCGTGTCCTTCGTCGTCTGGCGTGAATCGAATTGCTTGACCACGGTCAGCACGACCAGCCCGATCACGAGCCAGATACCGACATTCTTGAGCAGATTGTTCAAACGTCGCTCCTAGCGGCAGATGCGCCGGGCCGCCGCTGGCCCCGTTGGGAATCCGTTGCGACTCGCACGGCGAGCCGAACCTTGTATTTTAAACCGTCAGGGCCTTCGCAGCCAGCGAAACATCCCCGACTCGTCGCCCGGTGGCGACACCACCTGAACTGCCCGATCGCGGTCAACCCGGCTCCTCACCGTTCGCCGGCGCCGCGACATGCCGCTTTCCCACGAGGAAGACCTCCCGGCTGCGATCGCGTGATGCCTTCGGTTTGCGCACGTAGACCTTCTCGAATTGACCCTGCACGGCGCGCTGGAATTCGGCGATTCCACTGCCCTGGAACGCTTTGACGACCAAATCGCCGCCGGGTTGCAGCCATTTCTGGGCAAATTCGAGTGCCAACTCGCCCAGATGCACCGACCGCGCCTGATCCGCGGCTTCCACACCCGACAAGTTGGGGGCCAGGTCCGAAACCACAAGGTCCACCTTGCGGCCTCCGAGCGCTTCCTCGACCGCGGTCAGCCCTTCGCTTTCGCGGAAATCGCCCCTGACGAAGACAACGCCGCGGACCGGGTCCATCGGCAGCAGGTCGATGGCCACGATCCGCGCCTTGGGGCCCAGCTTCTCGTGCAGCACCTGCGCCCAGCTTCCGGGTGCCGAACCGAGGTCGACCACGCTCATCCCCGGGCGCAGCAGCTTGTCCTTGTCGGCGAGTTCCAGCAGCTTGAACGCGGCGCGCGACCGGTAGCCGAGGCGCGTGGCTTCCTTCACGTAATGGTCGTTGACGTGCTCCTGCACCCACGCCTTGACGAACTTGTGCTTCTTGGTTGCTTTGGGGCCGGCCATGGCGCCGATGATACCGCCCGGCGGGGGTCGGGCGCGGGCGGCGCCTGGTCCACGTCGACCGACGCGTGCCGGTCGTACGCGCGGGCCGCGGGGATCCCGCCGTCCGGCTTCCCGGTCAGCCGAAGGCGGCCTTGGCGCGCTCGCGGGTGAACGGAACCGTCCGCAGCCGGATGCCCGCGGCGTCGAATACGGCATTGGCGAGCGCCGCCGGCACCGGCGTCGCCGCCGCTTCGCCTGCGCCGAGCGGCGGCTCCTGCGGCCGGCTGACGAGATCGACGAGGATCTCGGGCGCATCGGGGAACGCGAGGATCGGATAGCTCGCCCAGTCGCGGCTGGTGACGCGGGCGCGATCGAAGGTGGTCTCCTCGTACAGCGTGCGCGACAGCGTCTGCAGGATGTTGCCCTCGATCTGCAGGCGCAGCGCGTCGGGATTGATGATCAGGCCGCAGTCGTGCGCGCAGGCCACCCTGCGCACCCCGATCGCGCCCGAGCGCTTGTCCACCTCGGCCTCCATCGCCACCGCGACGTAGCTCTCGTTGTTCTTGTAGTGGATGAAGGCGATGCCGCGCCCGAGGCCGCCGGGTCCGGGCGAGGGCCGCGGCTTCCAGCCGAGCAGCGCCGCGGTGCGCTTCACCACCTCGATCGCGCGCGGATCGGAGAGCCCCTGCAGCCGGAACTCGACCGGGTCCCGTCGCGCCGCCGCGGCCAGCTCGTCGGTGAAGCTCTCCACCGCGAAACAGTTGGCCACCTTGCCCGGCGCGCGGATGTTCGACGAGCGCAGCGGTACCGTCGCGATCCAGTGCACCAGCACCTCCTGATCCGCCACGGCATACGGCGGATTGCCGTTCTGGCTGATGAGACCGGTGACGATGCCCTGCGGTTGCGCGATGCCCGCCGCCTCGGGGCCGAGCAGCGGCACGTTGGGCAGGCTGGCAGTGGCCTTCGGCAGCCACATCTCGGTGCGCCACGCCGCGATCTTCCCGTCGTCCGTCGTGGAGCCCTCCATCGCCAGCAGCTGCGGCGGGCCCTTGGGATCCCAGCCGTGCTCGTCCTCGCGCGACCACTGCACGCGCACCGGCCGCCCGACCGCGCGCGACAGCAGCGCCGCGTCGGCGCCGGCGTCGTCGTGGCCGTTCATCCCGTAGCAGCCGGAGCCGTCGAGATAAACGCAGCGCACCGCGTCCTTCGGCAGGCCCAGGACGCGCGCGTAGGTCTCGCGGAACTTGTGGGTCGCCTGCGACGCGGTCCAGATCGTCGCCTTGCCGTCGCGAACGTCGGCGACGGCGCAGGACGGCCCCATCGAGGCGTGGCTCTGCACCGGCCAGTAGTACTCGGCGCGCACGCGCTTCGCGCTCGCTGCCAGCACCGCGCGCGCGTCGCCCTTGCGCACCAGATGCTCGTCGGACTCGAACGGCCCGGCGCGCATCCACGCGCGGACGCCGTCGCTGCCCATCAGCGCGGCGGCCGGCGACCACGTCGCCTTCAGCTGCCGCACGGCGCAGACGGCGTCCCACTCCGTCTCCGCGACCACGCCGAGGAAATCGTTGACGCGCACCACGCGCACGCCCGCGATCGCCTTGACCGACGCCTCGTCGACCGCCAGCAGCTTCGCGCCCACCGCCGGCGGCCGGATCGCACGCCCGTGCAGCATCCGGTCGACCGTGAAATCATGGACGAACTGATGGCGGCCGGTGACTTTGCCCGGAATATCCGGACGCGGTATCGGCTGGCCGACGATGGTGTAGCCGTCGGGCTTGCGCAGCGGCGCCTTGGGATCGACCTTGAGGTCGAAGCGCTTGTCGCCGACCAGCGCGCCGAAGCTGACACCGGCCCCGCCCGCCCTCGGCCGCACTTCGCCGTCGACCGCATCGAGGTCGGCGGCCGGCCGCCCAAGGCGCTCGGCCGCGCGCAGGATCAGCGCTTCGCGCGCGGTCGCCGCCGCCTGCCGGATCTGCACGCCGCCGCGCATGATGCCGCTGCTACCGGCCGTCGGGCCCTGGTCGGGGGTGAGCGCCGTGTCGCCTTCGATCATCGCGACCTGCGCCAGACGCACGCCCAGCTCCTCCGCCGCCATCTGCGGAATCGCGATGCGCAGGCCCTGCCCGAGATCGACCTTGCCGCAGAAGATGGTCACCGAGCTGTCCGCGTTGACGCTGATGAAGCCGTCGACGCTGCCGGTGTCCAGCGTCTTGCCGAGCGCGGCGTCGCCGCCGGGCAGGCGCTGCGCCCAACCGCGCTCCGCGAGGGCAAAGCCGATGACGAGCGCGCCGCCGCTCTTGAGGAAGGCGCGCCGCGAGAGTCGCGCCGTCATTGGACTAGCGCCGTGCCGCGCACTCCGGCGTTCGCCCTTGAGGCGGCCCGGCGCGCTCATGACGTGGCCCTCCCCGCAGCGCGCATCATCGCGTTGAGAATTCGCTGGTGCGTGCCGCAGCGGCACAGGTTGCCGGCGAGCGCGTCCTTCGCCTCCTGCAGCGTCGCGTTGGGCTTGCGCGCGAGCAGCGCCGCTCCGCTCATCACCATGCCGGTCGCGCAGTAGCCGCACTGCGCCGCCTGCTCGCGGATGAACGCGGCCTGCAGCGGGTGCGGCCTGTCGGGCGTGCCGAGGCCTTCGATGGTGACGACCTTGCGCTCACCGACCTTGGCGACGGGCAGCAGGCACGAGCGCACCGCTTCGCCGTCGACCAGCACCGTGCACGTGCCGCATTGCCCGAGGCCGCAGCCGAACTTGGCGCCGGTGAGGCCCAGGCTGTTGCGCAGCACGTAGAGCAGCGGTTCGTCGGCATCGCGCACGCTGACCGTCCGCGCGCCGCCGTTCACGTTCAGGACAAAACTCGGCATTGCTCCCTCCTGTCGGGACTGCCGCCGCGCACGGCGCGTTGCAAGGCATGCGCGGCCGCGGCGTGCTCATTGTACTGTCGGTTCGGATCCTGTCAGCCGGTCGTGCCCGCTGCGCAGCGGATCGAGGCGGCGCGGCGCCGGCTCGTCGTCGATCGCGTCGCCGGTCGGCGCCGCGCCCACGGCGTCCACCGCATCGCCGGCCTCTTCCCCCAGGAATCCGCCGCTCTGGTGCGCCCAGAGGCGCGCGTAGAGACCGCCGCGCGCAAGCAGGCTGCGATGATCACCTTCCTCGACGATGCGACCGCGATCGAGCACGATCAGCCGGTCCATCGCGGCGATCGTCGACAGCCGGTGCGCGATCGCCACGACGGTCTTGCCTTCCATCAGCCGGTAAAGGCTCTGCTGGATTGCCGCCTCCACTTCGGAGTCGAGCGCGCTGGTGGCCTCGTCGAGCAGCAGGATCGGCGCATCCTTCAGCATCACCCGCGCGATCGCGATGCGCTGCCGCTGGCCGCCGGAGAGCTTGACGCCGCGCTCCCCGACGTGGGCGTCGTAGCCGCGGCGCCCCTTGTGGTCGGCGAGGCCGGCGATGAACTCGTGCGCTTCGGCGCGCCGCGCGGCGGCCGCCATGTCGGCGTCGGTCGCGTCGGGGCGGCCATAGAGCAGGTTGTCGCGCACGGAGCGGTGCAGCAGCGACGTGTCCTGCGTGACCATGCCGATCTGCGCGCGCAGCGACCCCTGCGTGGCGAGCGCGATGTCCTGGCCGTCGATGACGATGCGGCCGCGCTCGGTGTCGTAGAAGCGCAGCAGCAGGTTGACGATCGTCGACTTGCCCGCGCCGGAGCGGCCGACGAGCCCGATCTTCTCGCCCGGCCGGATGGCGAACGAGAGGTCGTCGATGACGGGTTGCCGGCCGCCGTAGGCGAAGCTCACGCGCTCGAAGCGGATGTCGCCGCGGCTGACGACGAGCGGCTTCGCGTCCGGCCGGTCGACGACGGCGTGGGCGCGCGCGAGCGTGTTGATGCCGTCCTGCACCGTGCCGATGTGCTCGAACAGCGCCGCCATTTCCCACATGACCCAGTGCGAAATGCCGTTCAGGCGCAGCGCCATCGCGGTGGCCGCGGCGAACGCGCCGACGCCGACGCGACCGGTGATCCACAGCCACAGCACGGCGCCGGCGGTGCTCGCGACCAGCGCCATCGACAGCGCATGGTTGACGATCTCGAAGCTGGTGACGAGCCGCATCTGCCCGTGCACCGTGAGCAGGAATTCCCGCATCGCGCCGCGCGCGAAGCCGGCTTCGCGGCGCGCGTGCGAGAAGAGCTTGACGGTGGCGATGTTGGTGTACGCATCGGTGATGCGCCCCGTCATCAGCGCGCGGGCGTCGGCCTGCTCGCGGGCCACGCGCCCCAGCCGCGGCACGAAAAAGCGCAGCGCCGCCACGTAGAGGACGAGCCAGCCGACGAACGACGCGAGCAGCCAGGCGTCGAAGCTGCCCAGCACCGCCAGCAGCGTAACGAAGTAGATGACCACGAACACGAGGAGCTCGCCCATGATCATCCACACGTCGCGCACCGCGAGCGCCGTCTGCATCACCTTGGTCGCGATGCGGCCGGCGAACTCGTCCTGGTAGAAGCCCATGCTCTGCGCGAGCATGAGCCGGTGGAAATTCCACCGCAGAAGCATCGGGAAGTTGCCGGCCAGCGCCTGCTGCTTGATCGCCGATTGCAGCGCGACGACGGCGATGCTGGCCGTCAGCACCGCGGCGAGCAGGAGCAGCGTGCCGCGCTCCTCGGCCCACAGCTGCGCCGGCGCGACGGCAGCCAGCCAGTCGACGATCCTTCCCATCATGCTGAAGAGCAGCGCCTCGAAGACGCCGATCGCGGCGGTGAGCAGCGTCATCGCCAGCAGGTACTTGCGCAGCCCGCTCGAGCAGGCCCACAGGAAGGCGGTGAAGCCGCGCGGCGGCGTGGCCGGCGGCGCGTCGGGGAAAGGGTCGACCAGTCGTTCGAACCAGGCGAGCACGGGGTCTCCGTGGGGGCAGCGCCGCCGCGCTTCGCTGCGCAATGGGCTGCGCCATGATAGCGTTTCATCGCCGGACCGGCAGCGTCGCGCGTTGGATTCGCGGGCAACCGGAGCGGCCGGCGCGCCGGCGCCGACGAGGCGACCGGGACGCGCGCGGTAGAATGCGCCCATGAACACGCTCACTCCCACCGAACGCCGGGCGCTGCGCGCCAAGGCCCACCCGCTGCATCCGGTCGTGATCGTCGGCCACCATGGACTGACGCCGGCCGTGCTGCACGAGATCGATGTCGCGCTCACGGCGCACGAGTTGATCAAGATCCGCGTGGCGGGCGACGTGCGCGCGGACCGCGACGCGCTCCTCGGCGCCATCTGCGCCGAGATGGATGCGGCGCCGGTGCAGCATCTCGGCAAGGTCCTGACCGTCTGGCGCCCGAAGCCGCCGCCGGAGCCCGTCGCGCGCGAGGCGCGGTCGCCGCGGCGACCGCGCGACACGGGCGCCGCCGCCGACCCGACGGCGCGCCGGACCGCCGCGAGAACGCCGCAGGCAAGCGGTGCCGCCGACGCCCCCGCCGGGCGCCGCGACCGCAGCGCCAAGCCACGCCACAAGAACACGCCTGCCCGCCGTCGACCCTCCGACGTCACCGATACCGGCGCGACCGCGAAGCGGCGCGCGGTGAAGGGCGGCATGGCGCCGGAGGACAGGAAGCGCGCGCCGGCGACAGCCAAGGGGCCGTTCGAGCCGGGAAAGAGGTCGCCGCGAACGTCGAGCGGCGCAAGCGGCTGGGGCGAGGACCGAAGCCGCCGCCGCAGCACCGCCCCCGGTGGCAAGGCGCCCCCCAGCGAAGGGAGCGCACGACGCCGTCCTGCCACGAGTGCCAACGCACCCGCCAGCGAAGGCAGCGCGCGGCGCGGTCCAGCCGGTACCCGCGGCAGGACCGCAGCCGGCGCCGAACCGCCGACGCGCCGCCGACGCCGTCAGCAGTAGCAGGCGGCCAGAACCCCGTAAGCCCACGCCGGCCGCATCGTCGCTCTGCATTGGGGCGACGATGGCGGTGCTGCGCGCGATCAACGTTGCGCTTGCGCACCTGCGTTCGACGACATCACTTCGGCGCGACCGCGAATGCGAAGCGGGCGGGCAATGCCATTCGTCCACGCCAACGCGCTCGCCTGACCGCCACGGTTCAACTTTGTGCCCCGGAGGTGCATACTGACCGCAAACAGGTGGGGAGGAGACTTGGGGGTCCAACGTGCAGGCGCGCACCGCCATGTGAGCAGTGGGCATGGCCAAGCGTGGGACCGAGGGGCCGAGGAAGGGTCGCCCTCATCGCGTTCCGCGACGCAGGCGCAACGTGCCCTGCGCCCGAATCGCGCCCCCCATGCCAATCGCGCCGGCGAACCGCACGCCGCGCCCGCCAGCCCCACCGCTTTCCTGCGGCTCGACGCCGTGAGCCGCTCGTTCGGCGCAACCGTCGCATTGCAGGATTTGAGCCTCCATGTGCGGCACGGCGAGTTCGTCTCGATCCTGGGCCCGAGCGGGTCGGGGAAATCGACGACGCTCAACCTCATCGCCGGGTTCGACTTTCCGTCCAGCGGCGAGATCCATCTCGACGGTCGTGACGTCACCTGGGAACCGTCCCATTCGCGCGGAATCGGCATGGTGTTCCAGAACTACGCGCTGTTTCCGCACATGACCGTGTTCGAGAATGTCGCGTTCCCGCTCCGCTCTCGGCGCCAGCCGTCGGCGATGGTCAAGGCAGCGGTCGACGCGGCGCTGCAGCTCGTGCAACTCGAATCGATGGTTGACCGATTGCCGCGGCAGCTTTCCGGCGGCCAGCAGCAGCGCGTCGCGCTTGCGCGCGCCATCGTCTACCGGCCGGCGGTGCTGCTGATGGATGAGCCGCTCGGCGCGCTCGACCGCAAGCTGCGCGCCGACATGCAGGTCGAGATCAAGCGGCTGCATCGCGAGCTTGGCACCACGGTCCTCTACGTCACCCACGATCAGGAAGAGGCACTGTCGATGTCGGATCGCATCGCCGTCCTCCATCGGGGGCGCCTCGAGCAGTTCGCTCCACCTCAGGAGATTTACGCAAGACCGGCGACCCGCTTTGTCGCGGGCTTCGTCGGCGAGGTCAACTTCCTTCCCGCCACGATCGACGCCGACGGTCGCACCGCCCTCGTTCACGATCTCGAGGTCCGGGTACCGCTGGCCGCGAACGGTCCGCTCGCACCCGGTACGCGCGTAACCGTGAGCCTTCGCCCCGAGCACCTCGCCCTCGCACCGCACGACGGCAGCTCCGGCCAAGGGGCCATCGTCGTGGAGACCCTTTATCTGGGCGATGCCGTCAAGTGCGTCCTGCGTCTCGGCGACACGCGGCTGGTCGCGAAGGTGCCGCTGCGCCGGTATACGCCGGCGGAGCCGGGTGACGCATTCGCACTCGAAGTCGACATCACCGCCTGTCAGCTTTTCATCGATTGAAATCACCCTCGGGAGAACAAGATGATGCTCGACTATTCGGTGACGCCGCCGGTCAAGGCGATCCAGAGTCACTATCACCCTTACCCGCCCCACCTCGACAACTACAACCGGATCTACAGGAAGTCGACCGCGAAGTCCGAGGGAAAGCAGTTCGAGGGACGGCCGTTCAAGGACTTCCTCAAGTTCATCGAGAAGATCGGTGTCGGGCAGATCGTCGTCAAGGCGCGCGACATCGAATCGACATTCGGGCTCAAGATCCCGAATGAAGTCGTGTCGAGACTGGTGAAGAAATATCCGCGTCAGGTCATCGGGTTCGCCGGCGCCGACCCGCACAAGGGCATGCAGGGCGTGCGCGATCTCGAATACGCCGTCCGCAAGCTCGGCCTGCGCGGGCTGAACATCCAGCTCTACGAATCGAAGCTCACCGCGAACGACAAGAAACTCTACCCGCTCTACGCCAAGTGCGTCGAGCTCGACATCCCGCTCAACATCCACGTCTCCGCCAACTTCTCCAACACGATCCTGCTCGCCTACGGACACCCGTTGCATCTCGACGAGGTCGCAGTGGATTTTCCCGAGTTGCGAATCATCGCGTCACCGCCCGGCTGGCCCTGGACGCATGAACTGATCGCGGTGGCATGGCGACACGTCAATGTCTATGTCGCCATCACGTCGCTCCGGCCATCGATCCTGGGGCGCGACGGCAGCGGCTATGAGCCGCTGGTGACCTACGGGAATGGCGTGCTGCAGGACAAGATCATTTTCGGGAGCGGCTGGCCAATGCTTCCGATGCAGCGCAGCTTCGACGAGATTCGTGCGCTGCCATGGCGCGCGGAGGTACTGCCGAAGCTCATGGGCGGCAACGCCCGACGCGCCATCGGCCTCAAGTGAATCGGACAACGGACGGAGGAAGCCATGTCGAAGCGGAGTCGAAGCATGCGGAGAATTGACGACGGCGTCTCGAACATGAAACGGCGCGCCGTGCTGAAGCAGGGACTTGCCGCCGGCGCCGTCGGCCTGGCCGCGCCCTACATCTTCGTGCCGAACGCGCTTGCGCAACGCGCGAAGGAACTGGTGGTTGTCCATTGGGGGGGCGCCGGCGGCGATGCCAACCGCAAGGCGTATTTCGAGCCGTTCTCGAAGGAAACCGGAATCCGGATCACCGAGCAGACCGGCCCCGGCATGGAAAAGGTCAAGGCCCAGGTCGATGTCGGCAACGTCAACTGGGACGTTCTCGTCGACATCGGCGCGTTTCGCATGTTCCAGGGAATGCAGCAGAACCTGCTGGAGAAGATAGATTACGACGTCGTAACGAACACCAAGGATCTTCTGCCCTATGCCATACAGACGTACGGGGTCGGATCGAACGTCGGCTCCGAGGTGATCACGTTCAACACGAAGACCCTTGGCAGCGCGAAGCAACCGAAGAGCTGGGCCGATTTCTGGAACGTCGACGGCGTTCGCGGCCACCGCGCCATGCACCAGAAGGCCTTCGGCAACCTGGAAATGGCGCTCATCGCCGATGGTGTCCCGGCGGACAAGCTCTATCCGCTCGATGTCGAACGGGCATTCAGAAAGCTCCAGCAGTTGAAGCCGCATATCGACGTCTGGACCACGACGTACGATCAGCCGATTCGTCTGCTGACCGACGGCGAGGTCGACATGGCCCCCACCTGGAACGCCCGCGCTGCAACCGCCACCGAGAAAGGTGCGCCGATCGGCATCGAGTGGAACCAGGGATTCCTCTACTACGACATGTGGAGCGTCCCGAAGGGAGCGCCGAACGCGAAGGCGGCCATGCAGTTCATCAACTATTGCCTCGACGCTCAGCGGCAGGCGCAGTTCGCGACGATGTACCCCTATGGACCGACGAACAAGAGAGCGATTGATCTGATCCCCGCGAACGTGCGCGCCCAGCAGCCGACAGCGCCGCAGAATTTCGAGAAGCAGATCCTGTTCGACGATCAGTGGTGGGCGACCCGTCTCACCGGCCTCACCGAACGGTTCGCGCTCTGGACCGCGCAGAAGTAGTCACGCGCCGCACGGCGGTCGTCATGCGCGGCGAGGACTGGCGGCAGAGGCTGCGCAGCAGCGCGCCTCTGTTCGCCCTCCTTCCGTTCCTGTTTGTCGTCGTCGCGCTGTTCGCCGTGCCGACGCTGCGTGTCCTGTCGAAGGGCTTCCTCGAGCCAACGCCGGGGCTCGCGAATTTCACCGCCATCTTCGGGAACCCGCTCTATCAGCAGGTGTTCTGGACGACGTTTCGCATCAGCGCGCTCGTGACGCTCCTCGCCATCGTTCTCGCCTATCCGGTTGCCCGGTTCGCGACCGAGTGCCGGCCGCTCACCCGGAACATCGTCTTCGCGATGGTGCTCGTGCCGTTCTGGACCAGCCTGCTCGTCCGGATCTACGGATGGACGTTCATCCTTCAGCGCACCGGCATCCTCAACGAAACCTTGCAGGCGCTCGGGTTGACCTCGGCACCGCTGAAGCTTCTCTATACGGAAGGCGCTGTTGTCCTCGGCATCACGCATTACATGCTGCCGTTCATGATCTTCTCGATCTACGTCGCGCTGAAGGCGATCGACCCGAACCTCCACAAGGCCGCGACGACCATGGGCGCCAGGACGCCGCGAGTATTCTTCAAGGTGATACTGCCGCTGGCGCTGCCGGGCATCGTCACCGGCAGTCTCCTGGTCTTCATCGGCTCGCTGGGGTTCTTCGTCACGCCGGCGCTGATGGGCAGCCCGCGCCAGATGATGCTTGCGAACGTGATCACGTTCCAGGTGCAGGAAGCGCTCGACTGGCCCAAGGCTTCGGCCATTGCGATGGTGCTGATCCTGGCGGTCTCGATCCTCGCCTGGATCTACTTCCGCCTCGTCGATCGCGTCGCACTGCCGGGCGAGGCGAAATGAGCCGCCGCAGGGGACCACCGCGACTCGGGCGATGGCTGCTGAGGGCAACCGTTGCCCTCGTCCTCCTGTTCCTGATCGCGCCCGCCCTCATCGTGATCCCGCTTTCCTTCGCCGGCGACGCGATGACGCGGTTCCCCCCGAGCCAATTCTCATTGCTCGCCTATCGCAACTTTCTCTACGGACCGGGCTGGGTCGACTCGACCCTGTTCAGCCTCGGCATGGCGGGGACTGTCATGGTGTTGTCGATGGTCATCGGAACGCTGACCGCCTACGGGATCGTCAGCGCCGGTGGCCGGCTCAAGCGAGCGCTTTCGATCCTCGTGCTGTTGCCGATGATGGTGCCGACGATCATTTTCGCGATCGCAACCTACTGGCTGCTCGCCGATTGGCGCGTTCTGGGCACCTTCGCCGGGTTCGTCGTCGCCAATCTCGTTCTTGCGGTTCCCTACGCCATCATCACCATCCGCAACGGCATGGAGGGATTGGATCGCTCGCTGCAGAAGGCGGCCTCGATACTCGGTGCGCGACCGGCCCGCATTTTTCTCAAGGTGACTGCGCCCCTCCTGTTGCCGGCACTGGCCACGGGCGGCCTGTTCGCCTTTCTGGTGGCGTTCGACGAGGTCGTGGTGGCCCAATTCGTGAGCGGCTCGTTCGCGGTGCCGCTGCCCAAGCGGATGTGGGACGGCATCCTGTATCGCTGGGATCCGGCTATTTCGGCCATTTCGACGATCCAGATCGCCATCACCGTTGCCGTGCTGGTGATACTTGGCCTGTTGCGCCGGCGCGAAGAGCAGGATCGATCGAAGAGGGAGGTCTAGGATGAAACTGCCCCCGAAGCTCGCTTCGCTCGCCTCCCCCCGAGGGGGCGCTCAGCGCCCTTCGGACGGCCGGGCGGGCGCTGAGAAACTGCCGGGCGCGCCGCACTCGATGAGCGCACTGCTGGCCGCCGCGGCGCGACGCTACGGGTCCGCGCCGGCACTGGAGCTGCCGGAAAACGACGAGCGCTTCAACTTCGTCGAACTCGCCTCCCGGGTGGGCGGCCTCGTCGCGACGCTCGGCGGCCTCGGTGTGGGTGCCGGCGATCGGATTCTTCTCGCCCTCGACAATCGCTCGCTCATGCCGGCCATGACCTTCGCCGCGTCCGAGCTCGGCGCGGCCACGTTTGCGATCAATCCGGGATACACGCCGACGGAGCTCGAATACGTCCTCGGCAAGATGAGGCCGCGTTGCGTGGTTGCGCTGCCGGAGTTCTGCAGCACGCACGAGGCGCTGCTCGCCCAACACGTTCCGGTCGTCACGTCGGTCGACAAGGCGACACCGCGCAGCCGGCTGTTCAATCTGCAGGACGGACCCTGGGAGTCGCTGGGCAGCGTCGCACGGCTCGATGATGTCGTCTCCTACGCGTTCTCGTCGGGCTCCACCGGATTTCCCAAGGCGGTCCCGCGGCGACAACGCCAATGGATGCGCATCGGCGAGATCATCGCCGACGGCATGACGCTCGGATCCGACGATCGCGTGATCACCGCACAACCGCTCTATTACGGCGATCCGTTCTATTGCCTGATGGGGACACTGACGAGCGGCGGCTGCATGGTGATACTGGGCCGGTTTCGTTCCGAGACGTTCATCGAGCTGCTGGTCGCCAGCCGCGCAACCAAGTTCCTGACGATCGGCGTGGTCCCGACCATGCTGATGAACACGCCTGTCACACCGTTGGATCGCGCCCACCGCCTGCGCGTCGCGTGGTCTGTCGCCGTTCCGCGCGAGATCCACGCCGATCTCGAATCGCGCTTCGGCTGCCCCTGGTACGAGGTCTACGGCACCGCCGAGACCGCCACGGTCTTCATGGAGAATTTCTCCCGCCCCGATCGCCATGAGCCGGGATCGGGTTGGGTGGGCGCGCCCGCGCCCGGTGTCGAGGTCCGGCTGATCGGCGACGACGGCGGCACGATCACCGGCGATGGCCAGGGGTTGCTGGAGGTGCGCAGTGCCATGGTGATGCGCGGCTATTATCGGGGCGACGAGGAAACGGCGCGCGTGCTCACCACGGACGGATGGTACAAGACCGGTGACCGATTCCTGCGCGAAGGGGCGCGCTATCGATTCCTCAACCGCGAGAAGGACATCGTGCGGCGTTCCGGCGAAAACGTCTCAGCGATGGAGGTGGAGGAAGCGCTACGCCGCGATGCGCGAGTGCTCGACGCCGCGATCGTCCCGCGGCCGGATCCGGTACGTGGCGAGGAGGTCTGGGCCTTTCTGATGCCGGCGCCCGGACAAACGGTCGCGTCGCTCGAGTCGCACGCGGAAGAAGTGCTGGTCGAGGTCGGCCGCCATCTCGCGCGCCACAAGGTGCCGCGGTTCGTGACCGTGCTCGATGCCTTCCCGAGGACCGCATCCGAGAAGACCGTCAAGCGCGAACTCCCCGGCCTGTCCCGCGGCAGGGTGTTCGATCGTGTCTCGGGCGAGTGGAGTGCCCCGCCGCGCTCGGCTGATCCGGAACTACGCCGTCAGCCGTAGCGGACCGCGAGCACCTCGTATTCCCGCGCCCCGCCGGGCGCCTGTACTTCGGCGGTGTCGCCCTCGTGCTTGCCGATGAGGGCGCGGGCGATCGGCGAGCTGACCGAAATCTTGCCGTGCTTGATGTCGGCCTCGTCGTCGCCGACGATCTGGTAGGTGACCTTGTCGCCGCTGGCGGCTTCGTGCAGGTCGACCGTCGCGCCGAACACCACGCGACCGTCGGCGTCGAGGCCGGCCGGGTCGATCACCTGCGCGCCGGCGAGCTTGTGCTCGATTTCCGCGATGCGCCCCTCGATGAAGCCCTGCCGCTCCTTGGCGGCGTCGTAGTCGGCGTTCTCGGACAGGTCGCCGTGCGAGCGTGCCTCGGCGATCGCCCGGATCACCTCGGGGCGGTCGGTCGTCTTCAGCCGGTGCAGCTCCGCCTTGAGGCGCTGCGCGCCGGTGACGGTCATCGGAACTTTGGTCATCGTGCGCTCAATGGTGGGTGATCAGTGCAGCCGCTCGTGCAGCGCCTGCATCGAGTACGGGACGAGCTCGCCCATCCCCTTCATGCCGAGCGCCGCCGCGCGCGCGCCGGCCATCGTCGTGTAGGTGGGCACCTGGTCGGTCAGCGCTTCGCGGCGGATCGCGTAGCTGTCGCGGATCGCCGAGCGCTTTTCCTGGACCGTGTTGATGACGAGGGCGATCTCGTCGTTCTTGATCATGTCGACGATGTGCGGCCGCCCCTCGGCGACCTTGTTCACGGGTGTCACCGGCACGCCGGCCGCTGCCAGCGCCGCGGCGGTGCCGCGGGTGGCGACCAGCGTGAAGCCCAGGTCCGCGAGTATCCGCGCGACCTCGATCGCCCGCGGCTTGTCGGCGTCCTTGACGCTGATGAACACGCGGCCCTGCGCGGGCAGCCGGGTGCCCGCCGCCACCTGCGACTTGAGGAAGGCTTCGGCGAACGTCTCGCCCACGCCCATCACTTCGCCGGTGGATTTCATCTCGGGCCCGAGGATGGTGTCCACACCCGGGAACTTGATGAACGGGAAAACCGCTTCCTTCACCGAGAAATACGGCGGCACCAGCTCGGAGGTGACGCCCTGCGCCGCGAGCGACTGACCGACCATGCAGCGCGCCGCGATCTTCGCGAGCGGCCGGCCGATCGCCTTCGACACGTAGGGGACCGTGCGCGACGCGCGCGGATTGACCTCCAGCACGTAGACCATGTCCTTCTGGATCGCGAACTGCACGTTCATCAGGCCGACCACGCCGAGGCCCTTCGCCATCATGACGGTCTGGCGCCGCAGCTCGTCCTGCAGTTGCGGCGACAGCGAGTACGGCGGCAGCGAGCACGCCGAGTCGCCGGAATGCACGCCGGCCTGCTCGATGTGCTCCATGATCCCGCCGATGACGACGTCGGTGCCGTCGCACAGCGCGTCGACGTCGACCTCGATCGCGTCGTTGAGGAAGCGGTCGAGCAGGATCGGCGAGTCGTTGGAGACGGTCACCGCCTCGCGCACGTAGCGCTCGAGCTCGCGCCGCTCGTGCACGATCTCCATCGCTCGGCCGCCGAGCACGTACGACGGGCGCACGACCAGCGGGTAGCCGATCTCGTCCGCGGCCGTCATCGCCTCGGCTTCGGTGCGGGCGGTGCGGTTGGGCGGCTGCCGCAGCTCGAGGCGGTGCAGCAGCTGCTGGAAGCGCTCGCGGTCCTCGGCCATGTCGATCATGTCGGGGGTGGTGCCGATGATCGGCACGCCGAACTTCTCCAGATCCCGGGCGAGCTTCAGCGGCGTCTGCCCGCCGTACTGGACGATCACGCCTAACGGTTTCTCGATGTGCACGATCTCGAGCACGTCTTCCAGCGTCAGCGGCTCGAAGTAGAGGCGGTCCGAGGTGTCGTAGTCGGTGGAGACGGTCTCGGGATTGCAGTTGACCATGATCGTCTCGTAGCCGTCCTCGCGCAGCGCCATGGCGGCGTGCACGCAGCAATAGTCGAACTCGATCCCCTGCCCGATCCGGTTGGGCCCGCCGCCCAGCACCATCACCTTTTTGCGCTGCGTGGGCTCCGCCTCGCACTCGTCCTCGTAGGTCGAGTACATGTACGCCGTACGCGTCGAGAACTCGGCCGCGCAGGTGTCGACCCGCTTGTAGACCGGGCGCACCGCGAGCTCGTGCCGCCGCGCGCGCACCCCGGTTTCCGTGGCCTTCAGCAGATACGCGAGACGCCGGTCGGAGAAACCCATTCGTTTCACCCAGCGCAGTTCGTCGCGGGTGAGGTCGGCGAGCGAGCGCGTCTCCAGCGCCAGCTCGGTGTCGACGATCTCCTTGATCTGGGCGAGGAACCAGCGGTCGATCTTCGTGTGGCCGAAGATCTCGTCGACGCTCATGCCGACGCCGAACGCATCGGCGACGTACCACAGCCGCTCGGCGCGCGGGTACGCGAGCTCGTCGCCGATCTTCTCGGGGTCCACGGTCTTCAGGTTGAAGCCGTCGACGCCGGTCTCGAGGCCGCGCAGCGCCTTCTGCAGCGCTTCCTGGAACGTGCGGCCGATCGCCATTACCTCGCCAACCGATTTCATCTGCGTGGTGAGCCGGTCGTCGGCCTGCTTGAACTTCTCGAACGCGAAGCGCGGGACCTTGACGACGACGTAGTCGATCGTCGGCTCGAACGAGGCCGGTGTGGCGCCGCCGGTGATGTCGTTGGCGAGCTCGTCGAGCGTGTAGCCGACGGCGAGCTTGGCGGCGATCTTGGCGATCGGGAAGCCGGTCGCCTTCGACGCCAGCGCCGAGGACCGCGACACGCGCGGGTTCATCTCGATGACGATCATCCGGCCGTCGTCGGGATTGATCGCGAACTGCACGTTCGAGCCGCCGGTGTCCACCCCGATCTCGCGCAGCACCGCGATCGAGGCGTCGCGCATGATCTGGTATTCCTTGTCGGTGAGCGTCTGCGCGGGCGCGACCGTGATCGAGTCGCCGGTGTGGACACCCATCGGATCGAGGTTCTCGATCGAGCAGACGATGATGCAGTTGTCCTTCTTGTCGCGCACCACCTCCATCTCGAACTCTTTCCAGCCGAGCAGCGACTCCTCGATCAGCAGCTCCCGCGTCGGCGACAGGTCGAGGCCGCGCTTGCACATCTCGACGAACTCGTCCTTGTTGTAGGCGATGCCGCCGCCGCTGCCGCCCAGCGTGAACGAGGGCCGCAGGACCGCCGGGAAGCCGATCTTCGCCTGCACCTCCAGCGCCTGCTCGATGTTGTGCGCTATCCCTGAGCGCGCCGAGCCGAGCCCGATGCGCGTCATCGCGGCCTTGAACTTCTCGCGGTCCTCGGCCTTGTCGATCGCCTTCTTCGTCGCGCCGATCAGCTCGACGTCGAACTTGTTGAGCACGCCTTCGCGCGCGAGGTCGAGCGCGCAGTTCAACGCGGTCTGCCCGCCCATCGTCGGCAGCAGCGCGTCGGGGCGCTCGCGCTCGATGATCCGCGCGACCATCGGCCAGGTGATCGGCTCGATGTAGGTGACGTCGGCCATCTCCGGGTCGGTCATGATCGTCGCCGGGTTCGAGTTGACGAGGATGACCCGATAGCCTTCCTCGCGCAGCGCCTTGCAGGCCTGCGCGCCCGAATAGTCGAACTCGCACGCCTGCCCGATGACGATCGGGCCGGCGCCGATGATCAGGATGCTTTCGATGTCGGTGCGTTTGGGCATGGCAGGGATCAGAGGTCAGACGACAGGGATCAGGGCCTCTTCTCCAGCAGCTTGATGAAGCGGTCGAACAGGTACGCGACGTCGTGCGGCCCCGGGCTGGCTTCGGGGTGGCCCTGGAAGCCGAAGGCGGGGCGGTCGATGCGGGCGATGCCCTGCAGGCTGCCGTCGAACAGCGACACGTGCGTGATGCGAACCGTTGCCGGCAGCGTGGCCGCGTCGACGGCGAAACCGTGGTTCTGGCTGGTGATCAGCACGTGGCCGGTGTCGCGGTCGAGCACCGGGTGGTTCGCGCCGTGGTGGCCGAACTTCATCTTGACCGTCTTCGCGCCGGAGGCGAGGGCGAGCAGCTGGTGGCCGAGGCAGATGCCGAACGTCGGGACCCCGCGCTCGACCAGCGCGCGGATCGCCGCGATCGCGTAGTCGCAGGGCTCCGGATCGCCAGGGCCGTTGGACAGGAACACGCCGTCCGGCTGCAGCGCGACCACCGCGGCGGCAGGGGTGGTCGCCGGCACCACCGTCAGCCGGCAGCCGCGCGCGGCGAGCATGCGCAGGATGTTGTGCTTGACGCCGAAATCGTACGCGACGACGTGGAAGCGCGTCGTCTCGCGCCGCCGGTAGCCAGCGCCGAGCGACCACGTCGATCCGGACCATTCATGGGGCGCGTTGCAGGAAACGACCTGCGCCAGGTCGAGTCCCTGCATCGACGGCGCAGCGCGCGCGCGCGCGACGGCGTCGGCGACGTCGCCGTCGCCGATCGCATCGGCCGCAAGGAGACAGCCGTTCTGCGCACCCTTGTCACGCAGGATCCGCGTCAGCTTGCGCGTGTCGATGTCGGCGATGCCGACGATCCGGTTGGCAGCGAGGTAAGTGTCGAGATTGCCCGTCGCCCGCCAGCTCGACATCGTCCGCGGCAGGTCGCGGATCACGAGCCCCGCGGCGGCCGGACGTTGCGATTCGACGTCCTCGGGGTTCACGCCGACATTGCCGATGTGGGGATAGGTCAGCGTGACGATCTGCCCGGCGTACGAAGGATCGGTCAGGATCTCCTGGTAACCCGTCATTGCGGTGTTGAACACGACTTCGCCAACGGCGTGGCCCATCGCACCGATCGCCCGGCCGCGAAATGCGGTGCCGTCGGCGAGCGCGAGGATCGCGGGCGTGCCGGCCGGCAGCAATTCGGCGCGCACCGCGGCAGTGGGGATCGGAACGGTCATGGCGCGGGCTGAAGAGGGCCTGCAGCAACGGAATGGCTGCGCGGGGGAGCGTTCACGGGGTCCGGACGTGCGAAGCGGGAACGTCCACGCGAAGCCGCGACTGTTCCCGCCCTGACGCCGCCG
>Ga0315278_10001270_pt1 | contig 22000 bp, 24 predicted proteins | sample YL17G06_0_MG_FD_203880 | JGI IMG/M metagenome (GOLD analysis project Ga0315278, IMG submission 203880) | Sediment microbial communities from Yellowstone Lake, YNP, Wyoming, USA - YL17G06_0 | ecosystem: Environmental > Aquatic > Freshwater > Lake > Sediment | place: USA: Wyoming | collected... | reverse complement strand
GCTCGCGCTCGACACCGCGGCGCTCGCCGCCCGCGTCGCGGCTGCCGGCCAACACGCCCTGGGCGCCCTGGAGAACATCACTCCGGCGGCGGGCTTTCCGTTGGCGTTCATGCGGCTGCCGGCGACGATAGCGCACCGCATGGCCCTCGTCGGTGACGCGGCGCACGGCATCCATCCGCTCGCGGGCCAAGGTGTCAATCTGGGCTTCGGCGATGCCGAGGCGCTGACCGCCGTGCTGCGGGAGCGCGGTCCGGTGGCGGACGCAGGTGCCCCGGCACTGCTTGAACGTTATGCGCGCCGGCGGGTCGAACCCGTTCGCGCGATGCAGACCGTCACCGACGGACTTGTGCACCTCTTCGGCGTGGCCGACCCCCTGCGGAAGGCGGTGCGCAACCTGGGCATGTCCGCCGTTGACCGCTTGCCGCTCGCCAGGCGCCTGCTCGCGCAGTCCGCATTGCACTAAACTCTTGCCCGGGACCCCATGGAGATGACGATGCAACCAACATTCAGGCAATTTCTGCTCAGCGTGGCCGGCGGCGCCGTCATCGGCATCGCCTGCGTCCTGGCAGCGGCCGCGCAGCCCGCGGCTGCGCAGCCGGCGGGCAAATCGGCCGAGGCGGCGGCCAGCGCCGAAGCGGCCAACGTGAAAAAGCTGCTCGAACAGAAATTTCCGGGCGCCCAGGTGGGCCACGTCGCGAAAAGTGGTTATCTTGGGCTGTACGAAGCGCAGTTCGACGGCCAGATGATTTACACCGACGCCAAGGTCGCCTACGTGCTCGTCGGGTCGCTCTATGACACGGCGACCAAGCAGAACCTCTCCGAGGACCGCCTGCGCAAGCTGAACCGTGTCGCGTGGGACAGCCTGCCGCTCGACCTGGCGATAAAAAAGGTCAAGGGGAATGGCCAGCGCAAGCTCGCCGTCTTTTCCGACGCCGACTGCCCGTTCTGCGCCCGGCTCGAAACCGAGTTGAAGGGTGTCGACGACGTGACGATCTACACGTTCCTCTACCCGATCGACCAGTTGCACCCGGACTCCGCACGCAAGTCGAAGATGATCTGGTGCGCTGCCGACAAGCTCAAGGCCTGGGACGAATTCTTCGCCGCCGGCAAGCTGCCGGACAACAAGGGCGAATGCGACACGCCGCTGGCGGTGACCCACGCACTGGGGCAGAAGATGCGCGTCAACGCGACGCCGACGCTGGTCTTCGCCGACGGCTCGGTCGTTCCCGGGGCATTGCCGAAACAGCGTCTCGAGACCGAGATGGACAACGCCGAGGCGGAACTGAAGAAAACCGCCGCGATGCCGAAGAAGTGACGCCATCGAGCCTCGTGGCAATGCGTGACGAGTCTCGCCCCCACCCCTATCCCCTTGCCCGCGAGCGGGGGAAGGGAAACGTCGTCGCGCCAATGGGTGTCACCCATTGGCACGATTCCCAGTAACGCGGCGCGGCCCCCCGTCCGGACTTTGGAGCAACGATGGCGATCATCGATTTTCTCAAACGCCAGTTCATCGACGTCATCGAGTGGACCGATGACTCGCGCGACACGCTCTCCTACCGTTTCCCCGACGAAGACAAGGAAATCAAGAACGGCGCGCAGCTCATCGTGCGCGAATCGCAGGCCGTCCAGTTCGTCTACCTGGGAGAGTTCGGCGACACGTTCGGGCCCGGCAAGCACACGCTGACCACCGACAACATCCCCATCCTCACCAATCTCAAGAGCTGGAAATACGCGCTCGAGAGCCCGTTCAAGGCCGACGTCTATTACGTCGTCACGCGCGTGTTCACCGGCAACAAGTGGGGCACCGCCAACCCGGTGATGATGCGTGACGCGGATTTTGGCGTGGTCCGGCTGCGCGCCTACGGCATCTACGACTTCCGCGTCGTCGACGTGCGCAAGTTCCTGAAGGAGGTCGCCGGCACCGACGATCACTTCCGCCTCGACGAGTTCAACGACACGATGCGCTCGCGGATCGTCAGCGTGTTCTCCGCTGCGCTCGCCACGGCGAACATCCCGGCACTCGACGTCGCGGCGCGCTACTCCGAGCTGGGCGATGCGCTGCTGCCGGTCATCAATCCGATCCTCGGCGACAAGTACGGCCTCGCGATGACCTCGTTCGTCATCGAGAATGTTTCGGTGCCGCCGGAAGTGGAGCAGGCGATCGACAAGCGCTCGAGCATGGCGGCGGTCGGCAACCTCAACGATTACGTGAAATTCCAGATGGCGCAGGGGATGGAGAAAGGCGGCGGCGGCGGCGCCGGCGGCATCGCGGCGGAGATGGCGGTCGGCATGGCGATGGCGCAGCAGATGATGAACCAGAAGGGCGGCCTGATGGCGCAGGCGACGCCGGGAATCGCGGCGCCTGCCGCCGCGGCCCCCGCGCCGGCAGGCGCGGCGGCGCCGCCGGAACTGCTCACCCCGGCGCAGGTGGCGCAGGCATTGGGCGTCGGCGAGGCCGATGTGATGGCCAGCCTCGAAGCCGGCGACCTCAAGGGCAAGCGGATCGGAACCCAGTGGCGTATCACCCGTGCGGCGGTCGACGCCTTCCTGACCTCATGAATCCCACGAGCGATTCCGGGCGCCGCGGCGCGCTCCGCGCGGCGGCGGCGTTGGCATTGGGCGTGCTGGCGCCAACGCTCGCGGCGCAGGATGCCCGCAGCGGGGCGGCGCAGGCGGCCGCGCGCCAATGGCTCGCGCTGACCGATCGCGAGGACGCCAAGGCGAGCTGGGAGGCCGCCGACAGCAAATTCAAGAAGACCATGTCGGTCGATCGCTGGAGCGTCGGCCTGCAGCAGCTTCGCGGCCCGCTCGGCCCTCTCGTGCAGCGGGCCATGGTGTCGACCCGGTTCGCCCAATCGCTGCCCAAGTTCCCCGCCGGCGATTACGCCGTCGTGGTGTTCCGCTCGTCCTTCGCGAAGAAGGCGGCGGCGCAGGAGACCGTGACGCTGGATCGCGACCAAGGCGGCACCTGGCGCGTGGTCGGCTACTCGATCGCCTGACCCGGCTCGGCGGCAGCCCATCGTGGCCGAAACGGTCGCGCTTTCGAAGTTCGCGTGCCCCGCGTGCGGCGGCGAGGCGAACTGGAACCCCGCCAAGCAGAGACTCGTCTGCCCCTTCTGCGGCACCGAGTCGCCAGCGAAGCTCGACCGCGAAGGGGCAATCGTCGAGCACGATCTGGCGGCCGCGCTGCGCGGCATCGGCGACGACCGGCGCGGCTGGCAGGCCGAGACACGGCAGGTCAAGTGCCAGAGCTGCAACGCGATTTCCGTTCTGAATCCCGCGCGGCAGGCGCAGAACTGCGAATTCTGCGGGTCGGCGCAACTCGTGCCGTACGAGGAAACGAAGCCCGCCTTTCGCCCGGAAAGCGTGCTGCCCTTCAAGGTCAGCGAGGCGGACGCGCGCAACCGCATCCGCGCGTGGTACGGCAAGCTCTGGCTCGCGCCGAATGCCCTGAAGAAGATGGCGCTGACCGACACGGTCCGCGGCGTGTACCTGCCGTACTGGACGTTCGATGCGCGCGTCGATGCCGCCTGGACCGCGGAGGCCGGGCACTACTACTACACGACCGAGACCTACACCGAGGGCGGCCGTACGCAGACGCGGCAGGTGCGGCAGGTGCGGTGGGAGCCGGCGGCCGGGCGCGTGCAGCACCTCTTCGACGACGACCTCGTCTGCGCATCGGTCGGCGTCCATCCGGGGCTGCTGCGGGGCATCGAGCCGTTTCCCACGGGCGATCTCGCGCCTTACGATGCGGGTTACGTTGCCGGCTGGGTGGTCGAGCGCTACCAGATCGATCTCGTCAGCGCCGCGCAGCGCGCGCGGGAGGCGATGAACGCGAAGCTGCAGGGAATGTGCGCGCAGCAGGTGCCGGGCGACACCTTTCGCAATCTGGCAGTGCGCACCGGCTATTCCGACCAGACCTTCAAGCACATCCTCGCGCCGGTGTGGCTGCTCTCGTACACTTACCGGCGCAACGCCTATCAGTGCGCGATGAACGGCGCGACCGGCGCGATCGGCGGCGAGTATCCGAAGAGTCCGTGGAAGATCGCCTTCCTCGTGCTGGCGATCTTCATCGGCGTGCTGGTCTTCATGTCGTTCGCCGGACAGCGCTGAGCGCGGCACCGCCCGGCGCCACGAAAACCAGGCGCTGAGAGGAGCCGATCGGCGTGCATACGGCAATCATCACAGGTGTCTCGCGCGGGCTGGGTGCCGCGCTGGCGGCGGCCCTGCTCGGGCGCGGGTTCGGCGTGATCGGGATCGGCCGCACCGGCAACGCCGGGCTCGATGGGGGGCGTTTTCGTTTCGTCGATTGCGATCTCGCGGTGCCGGCGCGGATGGCGGCGGCCGTCGATCCGGTGCTCTGCGAACTGGCGGCGGCGAAGCCTGCCGCGGTGACGTTGATCAACAACGCCGCCGTCGCGTGGCCGGTGGGACGGGTCGGTCGCCTCGACGACCGCGAGGCGGAGGCCGCCATCGCCACCAACGTCGTTGCGCCGCTCGCCCTCTGCAACGCTTTCCTGCGGGCGTTTCCCGACGACGCGATTCCCCGCCGGATCATCAACATCTCGTCGGGGGCGGCGCAATCGGCGATTGCCGGCAGCGCCGTCTACAGCATGTCGAAGGCGGCGCTGGAGATGCTGACCCGGGCGGTCGTTGCCGAGCATGCGGCGCCCGCCTTCCGCTGCATTTCCCTGCGCCCGGGCATCTTCGAAACCGGCATGCAGGCGTACATGCGCAGCCACGATCCGGAGGATTTTCCAAGCGTCGGGCTGTTTCGCGGGTTCAAGGACAACGCGCTGCTGAAGGCGCCCGAGGAGGTCGCCGCGAGGATCGTCGACCGGCTGGTCGCGGCCGACGTCGAGCACGGGCGAACGTATGCGTACCAGGACCTGTGACGGCCGGCGCCTGCCGCGCCGCGGGCACCGCTCACTTTGCACCGGCGGGCGGCCGCAGGCGGAACCGGTAGTCCAGCGACGCGCCGGCGGGGCCGGCCTCCCACATGAGGCAATAGTCCTGCGCAATCGGCGCCACGAATACGCCGCTGTCGTCATCCGTCCTGTCGCGCACGATCGGCATCAGCACCGCGCCCGCTTCATGGTAGTGGATGTTGAAATCCACGGGCTCCGTCGACGTGAAATAGTATTCGATGCGCTCGTCGACGGCGACGCGCAGGCATTCCTCGTGCATCGCGTAGGGCGACAGCGCGTGATCGCGCACGGCCTTCGGGTCGGCGGGGTCGGCCAGCTTCGTGGCGCAGCCGGCAAGAAGCAGCACCGCGAGCAGCGCGGCGCCTGGCGCGGCGCTGCGAGCCCCTCGTCCGGGGCCGCGGTCGCGTCTCATCGCGATGAATCCCGCCGCGCCCGCCAGTCGTCGGCCAGCATCGCCCACCGCTCGTGGTCGCGCCAGCGGCCGGCGATCTTCACGTAGCGCCGGGAAAAGCCTTCACGGGTGAAGCCGGCGCGCTGCACCAGCGCGATCGATGGCGCATTGCCGGGCTGGATGTTGGCCTCGACGCGGTGCAGCTTCAGCCGGCGATACGCGACCGCCAACAGCAGGGCCAGGCCTTCGCTCATGCAGCCGGCCCCGGCGTGAGGCGCAAGCGCGTAGTAGCCAAGATAGGCACTGTGGAAACTTCCGCGGACGATCTCGCTCAAGTTGAAGACGCCCGCCAGCGACTCGTCGTCGGCGCGGCAGACAAGGAAGCCGACGTGCGTCGCCCGGACCGGATTGCGCGATTGCGGCCCGGCGAAGCGGGCGAGGTAGGCGGCGAAGCTTGCCGCCGTCGCGGGCGGCAGCACCCAGCCCCGGTGCAGCTGCCGGCTCTCGGCGACCGCCGCGAGAAAGGCCTGTCGGTCGCCCGGGCGCGGCGGACGGAGGTAGACGCGGAAGCCCTTGCGCCGGGGAGGGGTAGCGGCGCCGTTGGGCAGGGTAGGCATAATGGCGATCTTACCAAGGTGACGACAATTGCAATGAGCAAATGGGTGCAGGGCACCGTTGAAGGCAAGCAGCGATGGACCGATCGGCTGATTTCGCTGCAGGTCGATGCCTCCGGGGTGACCTTCGTCGCCGGGCAGTTCGGCCGGCTTGCGCTGCCGGCGTCGCCCGGATCGCCGGAGGACATGGTCGGGCGGCCGTATTCGTTCGTGAACCCTCCCGGCGCCCGGCCGCACGAGTTCTACTTCATCACCGTGCCGGGCGGCCCGCTGACGCCGCGGCTGGCCGCGCTGGAGCCGGGCGATCCTGTCTGGCTGCTGCCGCGGGCCAACGGCTTTTTTTCGATCCCGGAAGTGCCCGCCTGCGACGCCCTTTGGTGCCTCGCGACCGGCACCGGAATCGGCCCGTTCCTGTCGATCCTGCGGACGGCGGAGCCGTGGACCAGGTTCCGGCGGATCATCCTGGTGCATGCGGTGCGCTTCGCCGAGGAACTCACGTATCGGGACGTGATCGCGGCGGTTGCGGCCGCGCACCCGACGGCATTCACGGCGATCCCCGTCGTCAGCCGCGAGGGCCATCCCGACGCCCTTTCCGGGCGCATCCCCGATCTCATTCGCGACCGGCAGCTCGAGGCGCGCGCCGGGGAAGCGCTGACCGCGGAAAACTCGCACGCGATGCTCTGCGGCAACCCGGCGATGGTCGAGGACACGCAGAAGGCGCTCGAGGAGCGCGGAATGCGCCGCCACCGCCGGAAGCAGCCCGGTCACATCACCGTCGAAACATACTGGTGAGCACCGCGTAGCCCGGGCTGCGGATTGACGCGGTCGAGCGCCCTGATCTGCCCGGCGACGAAGGTGCCGGGAGTTCCGTCGGCCGCATGCAACCACCGCCAGTCGTCCAGCGCGAACGCGCCGGCGAGCGAGCGCACCCGATCGGGATTCCGGGCGTTGAATTTCGGATGCGTCAGCCCTTTACTTCCAGCAGCTCGACATCGAACAGCAGCGTCGCGTTCGGCGGAATCGCGCCGCCCGCGCCGCGCTCGCCGTACCCCATCGCCGGGGGAATGACCAGGGTCCGCTTGCCGCCAACCTTCATTCCGGCGACGCCTTCGTCCCAGCCCTTGATGACACGACCTGCCCCGAGCGGAAACGAGAACGGACTGCTGCGATCGAGCGAGCTGTCGAATTTCGCGCCGTGGCCATCGGGCGCCGCCGGGTCGTACAGCCAGCCCGTATAGTGCACAACGACCGTTTTCCCTGCCGTCGCCTCGGCGCCGGACCCTGCGGTCACATCGATCTTCTGTAGCTGCGTCACTTTGCCTCCGATCTTGCTTGACAGTGAGGTGGAAGGGTTGCCGGCGCCGGCGGGGGCCGGCGCCGTTTGCGCTGCGCTGTTGCCGATCGTGGCGGCCAAGGCAAGCGCCGCGAACAGGCCGGGCAGCGCCGATGCGATGGCCGGCCGCAGGAATCGGCGATGCATGTACCCAGGTAAGGACGGCTGCGACATGGAGGGACCTCGTAGTGGAAGAAAGGGCCGGTCCGGATGGCCCCGCGAGCGAAGGATCGCCGCGCCGATGCCGGAAAGCGTCGGAATTGTAGCGGACATCGGGGTTCGCATGCGCCGTGGCGGCAATTGCACGGTAAGATTGAACACCGGACCGCAGCCACGGTTTGACGCGTGCGGCTGACAGCGCCCGGTCCACCGGCGGCGGACGCATCGGGAACGAAGCGAAACGCGCATGCCATTCAATCCATGTTCCGATTTCTGACGCCGAAGCCCAGCGATCTTCCGCATCCGTTGCAGACGGAGAGGACGACTTCCGCATGGTTTCGGCAGCTGCCCACGACCGACGTCATCGGGCGCCAACTGCACGTCGTTCGGGCCCTCGACGAGTTGGGCCGGTCGGGCAAACGGCTGGAATTCGCCAGCGTTGCCGCGATCGCCTATCTCGATGCCGAACTGGGTCCGGACCGCGGCCGGCTGGTCGCGCAATATGTCGATACCGTCAACAACTCCCGAGCGGTCGCCGACCGCGTCTGGCAGGCCGCTTACGACATCTGCAGGTCCTTCATCGTCGCCTACACGAAGTTGCTCGACGAAGCGCTCGCGAATCGGACGGACACCCGCTGGCGCCGGGCGACCCCGCGGCTCATGGCGCGACTAGGGCATTATTTCGACACCGACGCCAAATTGCGTGCACTCAAGGGCGAGCGCTGGATACCGGCGAAGTGGGGCCAATTGCACGGGCTGTACCGGCGCGCGATCGAGCTTGGCATCGAGCGTGTGGCGGCGGCGACCGAGCGGACGGGAGCGGCCACGGCCGCGCGGACCCTCGAGCAGGAATACATCTCGGTGCTGCTGACGCAGCTCGTCGATACCGGCACGCTCGCGCCGTCGCAGCTCGAGTGGGCGCTCGCACAGGTTCGTGCCTGGAGCCGCGAACTCGCACTCGAGATGACCCCGCGCGGCTCCTGTTCGTTCTCGGTGGACCTGGGGGGGCGCAAGGGACTCGTCCGCCGCCGCGGCGACGAAGCGGGCGCAATGCTGCGCTACCTCGACACCGGCCCGCTGGCGATGCAGATCGAACGCGGCATGGCCGCGCTGCTCCGTCCCGCCGCCGCCGAAGCAGGGTCCGCGGGATCGCTCAGCCGGCAGCGGATCGCCGTCCTCGAGAAACTGCGGGCGATGGTGTCTCCGGACACCGTGCTCGCGGTGTCGCGCGAGCCGCGAGTCGCCGTCAGTTACGAGGCGGAGATGGGGATCGGACTGGCGCGCATCTGCCAGCAACTGGCGCCGAGCGACCTGCGCAATGCGATGTTCGACGCGGCCGCCGCCGGTACCGGCAGCGAAACCGCGGCCGTTGCCGCGCAGTCGCGGGCTGCGCCCCCCATGCCCGGCGCGGGGGCCCGGTCAATGGTGGCGCCGGCAACTCGCTACGCCGAGGTGACGACCTGGCGGGTGCAGAATCGCTCCAACAGCGGCCTGCAGATCACCGCGGCAGGCGCCGTCAGCGAGGCGCTCGCGCTCGGCGCGTTGGTGGCCGTTCGGTCGCGGGACGGCGGGGACTGGGTGCTGGGTGTCGTCCGGCGCATGGTCAAGGGGACGGCACAGAAGGTCGACGCAGGCGTGTCGGTGATCGCGTTGCATTTCGCCGCCGTCGCCTTGCACGCCAAACGCCAGGCCCGCGAAGACATGGGTTTCGTCGTCGATGGTGTCGACGTCTCGACGATCGGCGAGCGCTTCGATGGTCTCTATCTGCCGCCGCCGTCGCGGCCGAAGCAGCCGCTCGCCGCGAAGTCGCTCGTGATCCCGACGTCGGAATATGCCGGTGAGCGCAGCATCGTCGCCATTACCAGCGAGACCGTGTACACGGTGGTGCTGCGCGAGTTGATCGAGCAGCACTCGGACTGGAGCTGGGTCGCCATCGAAATCGTAAACCGGACCGCGCGCAGGTAGAGTCCAGGGCGCCGCGCCGCGGGGCCTAGTCGCGCGGCCGGAATGTGAGCTTCAGCCCGCGCTGCCAGAGATCGGGATGCTCCGGCCGCGGCAGCGGCGACGACTTGCGGATCGCGCGCTCGACCGCGTCGTCGTAGGCGCGCACGCCGCTCGATTTCAGCAGCTTGACGTCGATGATTTCGCCGGTGGGAAGCTGTACCACCTCGAACAGGGCCTCGGGGTTGCCGGGAATCTCGGCCGGCAGAATGACGTTGCCCCGGATCTTCGCCTGGATGCGCGCTCTGTAGTCGGCGTCCGCGCGCGCGCGGGCCGCCGCCGCCTCGGCGCGCGAACGGGCCGCCGCCTCGCGCTCGGCCTGCGCCCGGAGCGCTTCCGCTTCGCGTGCCTGCCGCTCGCGCGTTGCCTGCGCCTTCAGCGCTTCCGCTTCGCGCGCCTGCCGCTCGCGCGCCTCGGTGACGCGTTTCTGCTCCTCCTGCCGTTTCTTCTCGGCTTCCCGCTGCTGCGCTTCCTTCACTTCGCGGTCGCGCTTGTCGCGCTCGACCTGTTCCCGCTTCCTGCGCTCGGCGTCCTGCTTCTCCTTGAGCGCGATTTCGGCGGCACGCGGATCGGGTTTCTCGACCTTGGGCTCCGGTCGGAGAGCGGGCTTCGGCGCTGGCGCCGGCTTCGGTGCCGGCTCCGGCAGGGGTTCCGGCCTGGGCTCCGGTGGTGGCGGCGGCGGGGTCGGTTCGCGGGCGGCCGGCGCCGCGGCGGGTGGCGCATAGAGTTCGGCGGTGACCGGCTCGGGCGGCGTGCTCTGCCAGCGTACGGAGGCCACCAGCACCGCGATGAACGCGACATGCACGGCGATCGCGAGGCCGAGGGCAGGCCACTGGCCCGCGACCCGCGCCGGTTTCCTGGGGCGATCTTTGGTCGGCACCGGCTATTTGGCGGGCGGCCGTGCGAGCAGCCCGACCTTCCTGATGCCGTTTTGCTGCAGCAGATCGAGCACGCCAAGCACGTCCTCGTAGCGGGCGTTCCTGTCGGCCGCGATGACCACCGGCTGGTCGGGGAGCTGCTTCTGCTTCGCGCGGATGCGCGCGACGAGCGCCTCGCGCGACAAGTCCGCTACCGCACTGCCGGCCTGCTGGTCGAGAAGCGCCAGCGTCCCGTCGGTGTTGAGCGTCACCCGCAGCGGCTGCGCCGGCACCGTGAGCCGGCTGCCCACCGAAGGCAGCTCGATTTCTCCGGGCGCGACCAGCGGCGCCGTGACCATGAAGATCACGAGCAGCACCAGCATCACGTCGATGTAGGGAACGACGTTGATCTGGTTGATCGATTTGCGGGGGCGGGGCATCAGCTCGGCTGGCGCGGAATATTCTCGAAGGTCACGCCTGCCGCTGCAGGATGTTCGAAAATTCCTCGATGAACGTCTCGTAGCGCACCGCGAGCCGGTCGACATCGTGTGTGTAGCGGTTGTAGGCGACGACGGCCGGGATCGCGGCGAACAGGCCGATCGCGGTGGCGATCAGCGCCTCGGCGATGCCGGGGGCGACCTGCGCCAGCGTCGCCTGGCTTACGTTGGCGAGCCCGCGGAATGCATTCATGATCCCCCACACCGTGCCGAGGAGGCCGATGTACGGGCTGACCGAGCCGACCGTCGCGAGCCCCGAGAGGTGCGCTTCCAGCGTGTCGATTTCGCGCTGGTAGGCGGCGCGCATCGCGCGGCGCGCGCTGTCGAGCGTTATGGCGGCCGAACTGCCCTGCCGGCGATGCTTGGAGTATTCGCGAAAGCCGGCGCTGAAGATGTGCTCGAGGCTGCCGCCGGCCCGGGACTGGCTCGCGCGCTGGAAAAGCTCGGCCAGGTCGCCGCCCTTCCAGAACTGGTCCTCGAACGCGTCGGTGTCGCGCGCCGCGCGCTGCAACTGGAACAGCTTGAGGAAGATCTGCCACCACGACCACAGCGACAGGCCGACCAGCAGCGCCAGCACGGCCTGGACGACGAGCGACGCGTGCGTGATCAGCACGACGAACGAGAGATCGGGGTGGATGTTCAAACGGGGCTCTCCATTCGTTGCGCGAGCGGCGCGGGGATGCGCGCCGGGCGCCAGTTGACCCGGTCGAGGCAGGCCAGCGTGACGCGCGCCTCGACCAGGATTTCGGTGCCGCGCCGCACTTCCTGCAGCGCCAGCATCCGCGCGCGGCCGCGCTCGCTGATTGTCACCGTCACGTCCAGCCGGTCGCCGAGGCGCGCGGGCCGGTGGTAACGGATGTCGACGTGATGGACCACGAAGGTGATCCCGTGTTCCCGTTCCATCCCGGCCAGCTCGCAGCCGAGAGCTGCCAGCCACTCGGTGCGGGCGCGCTCCAGGAACTTGAGATAGTTGGCGTAGTAGACGACACCGGCCATGTCGGTGTCTTCGTAGTAGACGCGAACCGGGAAGTGAAAGGCCGCGCGCGGGTCGGGGGTCGTCATGCGCTGGGGAAGAGATCAGCCGCGTCGCCCGCCGGCGCGCCCGGCACGGGCGGCAGGAGCCCGAAATGACGGTAGGCCAGCCCGGTGGCGATCCTCCCGCGCGACGTGCGCTGCAGGAACCCCTGCTGGATCAGGAACGGTTCCAGCACATCCTCGATCGTGTCGCGCTCCTCGCCGATCGCCGCGGCGAGATTGTCGACGCCGACCGGGCCGCCGGCGAACTTGTCGATCACCGTCTGCAGCAGCTTGCGGTCCATCACGTCGAGCCCGGTGCTGTCGACGTCGAGCATCGCCAGCGCGGCGTCGGCGACGGCACGCGTGATCTCGCCGTCGGCGCGGACCTCGGCGTAATCGCGCACGCGCCGCAGCAGGCGATTGACGATGCGCGGCGTGCCGCGCGACCGGCGGGCGATCTCGTGCGCGCCGTCGGGGTCGATCGCGATCTTGAGGAGTCCGGCGGAGCGGGTCACGATGCGGGTCAGTTCGGGCGCCGTGTAGAACTCGAGCCGGGCGACGATGCCGAAACGGTCGCGCAGCGGATTGGTCAGCATGCCCGCGCGGGTCGTCGCGCCGACCAGCGTGAACGGAGGCAGGTCGAGCTTGACGCTGCGCGCGGCCGGTCCTTCGCCGATCATGATGTCGATCTGGAAATCCTCGAGCGCCGGGTACAGGATCTCCTCGACCACCGGCGACAGGCGATGGATCTCGTCGATGAACAGCACGTCGTTCGGCTCGAGATTGGTGAGCAGCGCGGCGAGATCGCCGGCGCGCTCCAGCACCGGGCCCGAGGTCTGGCGCAGATTCACGCCGAGCTCGTGGGCGATGATGTGCGACAGCGTGGTCTTGCCGAGCCCCGGCGGGCCGAACAGCAGCACGTGATCCAGTGATTCACGGCGCTTCCTGGCCGCCTCGATGAAGATCGACAGCTGGCCGCGGATCTTCTCCTGCCCGACGTACTCGTCGAGCATCCGCGGGCGCAGCGCCCGCTCGACCACTTCCTCCTGCACGCCCGCGACCTTGGCGGTGACGAGGCGGTTGAGTTCGTCGTTTTCGATGACCATCGGGGGCTTTGCCCAGGTCAGGCTTCCGCGGTGACGAGTACTTCCTCACCGAGCATGTCGATGACCTTTATGGCCACCACGACCTTGTCGGCCGGCGCGGGAAAGTCGCAGTGCCCGTTGACGAAATCCGTCTTGCGCTCCGGAATATCGGACAGGGCGACATTGAAGACCGTGCCATTGTAAGCCGTGTCGATCATCACGCAATCGACCATTGCGCGCCAGTCGTCGATTTTCGGCTTCACGATCCCGGCCCGCTGCTCGAGGCGCTCGATGATCCTCGGGGAGATGAAGTCCTTGATTTCGACATGCAGTCGATTCTTCCTGCGCGTGACCTTGGCGCGCAGGCGTGCCGGCCGGTCCTCATCTGGCCTCGCGTCCAGCTCGCGCCTAACCTCGTCCAAGTCTGACGGAGACAGCGGATGACCGAAGGGAATGATCTTGGCGAGCGCTTTACCCAAGGTGCCATCGAAGAATCCGTCGCTACGATTACGTTCGACTCCGACGTGCTCACAGGCGAGATTGACTGCCTCGTTGTGCTGGATGGCGAGATCGTAATCGTTGACACGCCAGACCGTGAACGCGTGTTGCGCTGGAGTAGGGTTCTCTTCGCCGGCCAGTTCGTTGGGTACACGGCTGCCGTCCGTGAGCGTGAGCGACCCCTGTCCCGCGGTCTTGATCTGCTCAAGGATTATTGCCTGCACGCGCTTGAATGTCGTCTGGATCGCACCCTTGTTAATGTCGCAGCCGATCCAGCGGCGGCCGAGCCTCTGTGCCGCCGCTGCAGTGGTCCCTGAACCGATGAAGCTGTCGAGGACGAGATCCCCAGGACGCGAGAGTGCCAACAGGAGCCTTTCCAGCAACTCGGCCGGCTTCTGAGCTGGATAGTCGGTGTGCTCATTTCCGCGAGGATGTTCTCGGCGAATCTCCCATGCATCCCGCAATGGAACGCCCAAGGAGGTCTCTTCAGTTTCGCGTTTTACGGAACTTCCGTCTTCTGTCTTGATCGTGGTTAGTCTCTTGCCACCGTAGTCGCTGAGCGTCCGGTCGGATGCTGGCTCGTAAAGCTTGTTGAAACCGTGGCTATTTTCATTGCACTTGGTGTACCAAAAGAGATTGTCGTGCATGGCTTGGAAAGTGGGCGTATTCGTAGGCCACCTGCGATAGAACCAAATGATCCCGTTTTTGAAAGTCTTGTCTGCACCGAATATTTCATCCATTAGGCATCGAAGATGAAGTGCCTTCGTGGAGTCGCAGCGCAAAACGATGCTGCCGCTTGGCGCCAGCAATTCGTTGTGCAGCTGCAGGCGCTCGTACGTGAACTGCAGGTAGTTGTCGTTCGCCCAAATGTCCGTGTACTGAATCTGCTCGCCCAGCTCGTAGTTCTCTCCATCGATCTTCGCCGTTCCCTTGGCGCCGCGTAGCGATACCTTGCGCACGTAGTCGGCGCCCGAATCGAAGGGTGGGTCGATATAGATCAGCTTCACGTTGCCGCGAAAGCCGTTCGCGAGGAGATGCGCGAGCACCTCCTTGTTGTCGCCGTGGAAAAGCAGGCCGCCACGAGGGTAAGCCGCCGGCCAATCGGTCCAAGCGCCTGCGCTGAGATCCGACGTGCCCTGTGGTGCAAATGTCTCGACGTGCTGCGCCGGAAACGCCGTGACGTGGGCGAGCGGGCGCTTGCCCAGGTGAGCATCGGCCTGCCCTTGGCAGGTGCGATCTTGAGGGTCTTCTTGTCGCTCATCGGATCGGCTCGGTGCCTTCTTCGAGGATTTTCATGTAGGCGTCGTAGACGAAGACGCGGTTGCGCTTGCGGCCCGTCATTTCACGCACGATGCCGAGCCGTTCCAGATGCCGCATCGACTCGGTCACGGTCGGTTGCGAGAGGTCAAGTCGCCTGGCGGCGCCGGGAATCGAGAGGACCACCTTTTCCTCGAACATTTGTTGCAATCGAACGGCGGACGCAGCGGCCCGCTTCAATTCGGCAACCTTCGCACGATCGACACGGAAGAGTTCGAGAATGCGCTGCGCCGTGCGCGTGGCCTGTTCGGTCGTGTCGATCACGCCTGAAAGGAAGAAGTGCAGCCAGTCCTCCCACGCACCCTCCATCCGTACGCGTTGCAGCAGCGCATAGTACGCGGCGCGATGAGTCTTGAAGTAGAGGCTGAGGTACAACAGGGGTTGCGCCAGCGCATCCTCCGCGCAAAGTAGCAGCGTGATCAGCAGGCGGCCGACGCGGCCGTTGCCATCGAAAAACGGGTGAATTGTCTCGAACTGCACGTGCGCCAGCGCGGTCTTGATCAGCAAGGGCGTCTTGACGGGGTCATCATGCAGGAATTTCTCGAGTTGACCCATGCACTCCATGACCTTGTGCGGCGGTGGCGGCACGAAGGCCGCGTTGCCGGGGCGGGACCCGCCGATCCAGTTCTGTGTCGTCCGAAACTCGCCGGGTGACTTCTGGCTGCCGCGGCCGGTCGACAGCAGAATCTTGTGCGTCTCGCGCATCAGGCGCAACGAGATCGGGAAACCGCCGCGCAGGCGTTCGAGCGCGTGGTTCATGGCGGCAACGTAATGCGAGACTTCCTCCACGTCGTTGATTGGAACGCCCGGTGTTTCGTCGCTCTCGAAAAGGAGCAGGTCGGACAACGACGATTGCGTGCCCTCGATCTGCGAGGACAGCAGCGCTTCCTTGCGCACGTACTGGTAGAGAAAGAGCGAAGGATTCGAGAAAATTCGGGCAACACCGTCCAGTCGTCCCAAGCCGCGATTAGCCCGCTCGATCAGATCCTGGAGCTCGGGACCGAGTGCCAACGGTGGGTCCGGGGGCAGTGGCGGGGGCAGGAAGGCCCGGACGCTCTCGCCCGCGACGCTGGTGATGACGTACGTGCCCAATCGGGGGTTCGGAGCGGTGGGCGCAACCAAGGCTTCCCTTAATTTGATCGGCGTTTGTTAAAGGATAGCAGCCCAATCCTTAACAAGCAAGGAGGCTATTAAGGGATGGCTGAATACGCCCTGTGGAGCGTCGAGCTGAATGGAGGCCAGCTTGGCCCTACCGGCCGCCGATCGCAAACGCACGCGCCGTGCGCGTCAGGTCCCTCGGCACCGACTCCGTCGCGGTAAATATCTTTCTGAATGCGGATCTTTTCGGTGTTCGTGACGATGACGTTGAACAGCGACTTCGGTACTACCGGGATCGTCTTCTCACCGTCACGCGTAAACGTGAATTTCACCGACGCGGCAAAGGATTTGTGGAAGCGTGGCGGAAGAATGTGCTGATACGGGACCTCGACCAACTCCCGCAGCGATTCGAGCTGGTGCGCCTTGACGAATGCATCATCGGACCGCACGCGCTCCCAAAGCGCTTCGATGCCGTCGTCGATGACGACTTTCTGGATCGGCTCGGTCCCGAGGCCGAGGCTTTGCAGCAAGCGGATTGCCTCGGAAACACCCGTCTGTGGAGATCGATGACCCGTGGCGTGTCTTCGATCAGACGCAGGAACCGGTACGTTTCGAGAGCTTTGACCTGCGGCGTGCGCAGAAACCGCAGCGTTCGGCCGTCGTCGGCCAATGACGCCCACGCGAGGAGTTCACCGATTGCCGGATATGCTTGGCACGGGTATCCGTCTTCACGCCAAGCGGCGACGCGCGGAGCGAGTCGCTCGAAAAGCGATTCCATCTAGGCCTTCGCCAGCAGCTTCAGCGCCTGCCGGATCGCGTCGCCGACGGCGAGGCCCTCGGGCAGCTTCTTCACCGCCGCGACGGCCTCCTTGTCGCTGTAGCCGAGCGAGAGCAAGGCGTTGAGCACATCGGACATCACCGGCGCGGGGCGATGGATGCCGACCGCCGTGCCGAGGTCGACGCCCAGTTTGTCCTTCAGCTCGAGCAGCAGCCGTTCGGCCGTCTTCTTGCCGATGCCGGGGATCTTGGTCAGCCGGCCGGTGTCCTGCATCGTGACCGCCTGCGCGAGCTCCGCGACCGACAGGCCCGACAGCACCGACAACGCGGTCCGCGCGCCGACGCCGCTGATCTTGACGAGCTGGCGGAAGGCGCGGCGCTCCGGTTCGCTCCCGAAGCCGAACAGCAGGTGCGCGTCCTCGCGCACGACGAGGTGCGTGAACAGCACGACGCGCTCGCCGGTGGCCGGCAGGTTGTAGAACGTGCTCATCGGCACGTCCACCTCGTAGCCCACGCCCTGCACGTCGAGCAGCAGCTGCGGCGGGTTCTTTTCGACGAGGATTCCGGTGAGGCGGCCGATCATGGGGGTGCTGAGGGTTCGCCGGATTATCGCACGGCACCCGGGACCGGCAGCGCGGCGAGGTGCGCGTGAACCTCGCCGAGCGAGACCAGCACCAGCGGCTCGCGGGCGAGCAGCGCGACCGACGGCGGAGCGAGGTCCGGGACCATGATCGGAATCATCTGCGCGGCCAGCGCCGCGATGATGCCCGGCTCCGAGTCCTCCAGCACGATGCATTCGGCGGCGGCGATGCCGAGCCGCGCCGCGGCTTCGATGAAAATGTCCGGTGCGGGCTTGCCGTTGGCGATCTCGTCGCCGCCGACCAGCGCGGCGAAGCGCCCGAGGAGCGACGCTTCGGCCAGCTTCGCTTCTGCGCGCGCGCGGCGCGTCGACGTGGCGACCGCCTTCGGGATGTCTTCCTGCTCGAGCCACGCGAGAAGTTCGCCGAGGCCGGCCTTCCTGCCGATGCCCTCGCGCGCGACGATCGCGTCGTACGCCTCGGCCCAGGCACGCATCAGCGCGTCGACCGGGTAACGGTCGCCATGATGGGCCCTTATCAGCGCGCGGCAGTCCGGAAAGTTGCGGCCGATGAGGCGCGGCGTCACGGCGTGGTCGAAATCGACACCAAGCCGACGGGCGGCGTCGGTCCACGCTCGCGCGGCGAGCGGCTCGGTATCGAGCATCAGGCCGTCCATGTCGAAGATCACCGCGGCGGGGCGCCGCAGCGGGCGTGGCGAACGCCGTGGCAGCACCGGCGTCCCCGGGGCGGGCATCAGATCAGCCGGCCGCCGCGCACGCGGTAGCCCGCCTTGGAGAGGCCGCCCAATCCGGTTGCGCCGTGCGCGTGCGCGATGGCGCAGGCCAGCGCGTCGGCGGCGTCGGCGGAAGGCGCGCCGGGGAGGTGCAACAACCGCCTGACCATTTCCTGCACCTGCTCCTTGGCTGCCTTGCCGTGGCCCACGACCGCCTGCTTGACCTGCAGCGCCGTGTACTCGGCGACCGGAAGGCCGGCCTGCACGGCCGCGGAGATCGCCGTGCCGCGCGCCTGCCCCAGCAGCAGCGTCGATTGCGGATTGACGTTGACGAACACCTTTTCGACGGCGACTTCGGTCGGCTGCTCGCGCGCGATGACCTGCGAAAGATCATGCAGGATCATGCGCAGGCGCAGGGGCAGCGCTTCGCGTGCGTCGCTCTTGATGCAACCGCAGGTGACGAAGGTGAGCTTGTTGCCGGCGACGCTGATGACGCCGAAGCCGGTCACCCGCAGTCCGGGATCGATGCCGAGGATGCGCCGGACCGGCGCCGGGGTCTCCGCCGGTACGGACGGAGGCAACGCCGCGCTACCCGTCGATGACGGCATTGGTGTACACGTCCTGGACGTCGTCCAGCGACTCGATCGCGTCGAGCAGCTTCTGCATCCGCGCCGCATCGTCACCGGTCATCGTCACTTCGCTCGCGGGTTTCATCGTGACTTCGGCGAATTCGGGCTTGAAACCCGCGGTGGCGAGCGCGTCCTTCACCGCCAGAAAATCGTAGGGACCGGTGATGACTTCCAGGCTGCCGTCGTCGTTGGTGACGACGTCGTCAGCGCCGGCCTCCAGTGCCGCTTCGAGGAGCTTGTCCTCGTCGGTGCCCGGCGGAAACAGGATCTGCCCGCAGTGCTTGAACAGGAACGCGACCGACCCGTCGGTGCCAAGGTTGCCGCCATGCTTGGAGAAGGCGTGGCGAACGTCGGCCACCGTGCGCGTCCGGTTGTCCGTCATGCAGTCGACGATCACCGCCGCACCGCTGATTCCGTAGCCTTCGTAGCGGATCTCTTCGTAGGCGACGCCTTCGAGCGCGCCCGCGCCGCGCTTGCTCGCGCGCTCGATCGTGTCCTTGGGCATGTTGTTGTCGGTGGCCTTGTCGACCGCGAGACGCAGGCGCGGGTTCATCGACGCGTCGCCGCCGCCGAGCCGTGCGGCGACGGTGATTTCCTTGATCAGGCGGGTGAAGATCTTGCCGCGCTTCGCGTCGGTGGCGGCCTTCTTGTGCTTGATGTTCGCCCATTTGCTGTGGCCAGCCATGAAAGCTCCGGTGAGGCCTTGCTTTGAGAGGAGAAATTATACCCGGCGGCCGAGCCGGTCCGGCTTCGCGCGGCCGCGAACGTGGCTCGGGCGTGCCCGATGCCGATCGAAAATGTCCCGCTCGCGCACTTGGAATGGGGCCCATATACCGTAGAATCCGGCGCGGGCCGGACGTCGCCGGCCCGGCATCAACCACGGGGTCCGCCACCATGGAACTTGATCAGCGCCAGACACTGATCCTCGCCATCCTGGTCCTGTTTCTCGGGCGCTGGCTCAATCGCCACTACGCGCTGCTGCGCAACTGGAACATCCCGGAACCCGTCACCGGCGGCCTCGTCGCCTCGTTCCTTTTCGGGGTCCTCTATTTCGCGTTCAAGCTCCAGGTCACGTTCACGATGGACGCGCGGGACATGTTGCTGATCGTGTTTTTCACGACCATCGGCCTGTCGGCGAACGTGAAGATGCTGACGGCCGGGGGTTGGGTGCTCGTCATCCTCACCATCGTTGCCGCTGCCAACAACGTGATCCAGGACCTGGTCGGGGTCGGTGTCGCGCGGCTCCTCGGCGCGTCGTCCGGCGTCGGCCTGCTCGCGGGGTCCGCCGCGCTCGCCGGCGGGCATGGCACGGTGATCGCGTGGGCGCCGACGATCGCTACGGCGCTCGGCGTGCCAAATGCGATGGAGATCGGCACCGCCGCCGCGACGTTCGGGCTGATCGCCGGGGGTGTGCTGGGCGGGCCGCTCGCCCATTACCTGATCAAGCAGCATCGGCTCACACCGGGCGCCGGGCCGTCGCTGATGGTCGGTTCGACGTACACCGAGGAGTCGCGCCTCAAGCTCGACGCCACTGGCGTCCTGAACGCGATCCTGGTGATCGCGATCGCGATCGGCCTCGGCGGCCGGTTGAACGAGTTGCTGGCGGGCTGGGGCCTCAAGCTGCCGCAGTTCGTGACCGCGCTGTTCGCCGGCATCGTGTTGTCGAACACCATCCCGCACCTGCTGCCGAAGCTGCACTGGCCCACCGGCTCGCCGTCGCTGGCGCTGGTCGCCGACGTCGCGCTGGGCCTCTTCCTGGCCATGAGCCTCATGAGCCTGCAGTTGTGGACGCTGCTGGAGATGGCGGGGCCGCTGCTCGCCATCCTCGCCGCGCAGATCGCGGTGTGCGGGCTGCTGATGGGATGGCTGGTGTTCCGCCTGCTCGGCCGCAGTTACGACGCCGCGGTCATGTCGTCGGGCTTTCTCGGCCTCGCGCTGGGCGCCACGCCGACCGCAATCGCGACGATGACCGCGGTGACCAAGGTGCATGGTGCGAGCCCCCGCTCGTTCATCGTGGTGCCGCTGGTCGGCGCGTTCTTCGTCGACATCGCCAATTCGGTGACGTTGCAGACGTTCCTGACGTTCCTTGCGCGGTAGCCGGAAACCGTCGCGCGGCGTCGAGCAGCCTGGCGTCGAGCGCAGCGAAATCCGGGTGGGCGCGTCCCATTCCGCGACGGACCCGGGGTTCGCGTCACTCGACGCCGGGCTGCAAAGCCGATCGCGATCACGCCTGCAGCAGCCCCTGCCGGGCGAGGAACTTCCGCAGCGCCTCGAGGCGCACCTGGCTGTCGTTGATCTCGAGCATGCTCTGCTTGATCGAGAGCGGCAGCGGGAGGAGTTCGGCAAGACGGTAGCCGACCCAGGATGCGTCGGCGAAATCGCGCGCGGCGGGAAAATGCTGCGGGCCGATCCGGTTGGCGAGCAGTTCCAGCAGTTGCGCCAGCGGCGCGTAGGCCGAGGAGAGCGCGACCGCCGGTTCGGCGGGGATCGGCGTGACCAGGGCGACGACGAGGCCATCGGTGCGCACTGCATGCGAGCGCACCTCGAACCGCTCGCTGCCGGTGCTGGTGACGTGCAGGATGCCGAGTTGCGGCATGTCCCAGGCGCTGATCGTCGCCAGCGTGCCGACGGCCGCGAATTCCGGCGGGCCGGCGCCGCCCTTCGCCACCTCTTCCCCCTGCGTGATCAGGCAGACGCCGAACGGATGGCCGTCCTTGAGGCACGCCTTCGTCATTTCGACATAGCGCTGCTCGAAGATCCTGAGCGGCAGCCGGCCGCCCGGGTAGAGCACCGCGTGCAACGGAAAGAGCGGCAATTGCGTCGGCGGGCCGCGGGCGGCGCCGCGCTGGAACGGAAACATCAGGCCGAGCCCGTGCCGGCCGCCGATTGCCGATGCGCGTGGTCATCACCCCAGCGCGGGCCGAGCGAGTGCGGAACGCGCAGCTGGTCGAGCACGCGCGCGACGACGAAATCGACGAGGTCCGCGATCGACTGCGGCCGCGCATAAAAGCCGGGTGCGGGAGGCACGATCACCGCCCCGGCGCGGGCCAGCGCGAGCATGTTCTCGAGGTGGATCACCGACAGCGGCGTCTCGCGGGGCACCAGCACCAGCGGGCGGCGTTCCTTCAGCATCACGTCGGCGGCGCGCTCGATCAGGTTGTCGGCCAGGCCGTGGGCGATTGCCGCGAGCGTGCCCATCGTGCACGGGCAGATCGCCATCGCATCGGCGGGATTCGAGCCTGACGCCACCGGGGCCATCCAGTCCTCGCGGCCGAACACCGCGAGCTGGCCGTCCCTGGCGCCGTAGCGCTCGGTGAACAGGCGTGCCGCCTCCCGCGGCTGCGCCGGGATCGCGAGGCCGCATTCCTGTCTGGCGACGATCTGCGCCGCGGGCGAATACAGCAGGAACACGCGCCGGTCGGCCTGCAGCAGACATTCGAGCAAGCGCAGCCCGTATGGCAGGCCGGACGCGCCGGTGAAGGCAAGGG
>Ga0315278_10001269_pt1 | contig 22006 bp, 17 predicted proteins | sample YL17G06_0_MG_FD_203880 | JGI IMG/M metagenome (GOLD analysis project Ga0315278, IMG submission 203880) | Sediment microbial communities from Yellowstone Lake, YNP, Wyoming, USA - YL17G06_0 | ecosystem: Environmental > Aquatic > Freshwater > Lake > Sediment | place: USA: Wyoming | collected... | reverse complement strand
ATGCGCTGCGTCGTGCCCACGCTCGCCGGTGCCGCGGCGAAGGCCCGGCGCGCGCGCGGTGGGCAGGCACCGCGCGCGCGCGCGGTGGGCGCGGCATGCGGCACGATGACCTTCAAGTCGGCGCGGCTGCGCGGCATCTTCGGGTTCTCCAGGGGTTATTTCGTCTGCGGCAGTGTATACACTTTGTGAAGGGCTGTTCCCGCCTGCCCGCCTTTCCGCTCCAACCCTGGACCCACCTGATCCGATCGAGAACCGCATGGGAAAACTCACGACGCACGTGCTCGACACGGTAAACGGCTGCCCGGCTGCGGGCATGCACGTCACGCTGTTGCGGATGGCCGGGGCGCACAACGAGACCTTGCGCTCGCTGCAGCTGAATCACGACGGCCGCGCCGACTCGCCGCTGCTCGAAGGCGCGGCGCTGGTGCCGGGCCGCTATCGGCTCTTGTTTTCGGTGGCCGACTACTTCCGCGGGCGCGGCGTCGAACTGCCCCAGCCACCTTTTCTCGACCAGGTGCCGCTCGATTTCGGCATCGCCGATATCGCCTTGCACTACCATGTGCCGCTGCTCGTGAGCCCGTGGAGTTACAGCACCTACCGCGGTTCCTGACCGCTTCTGACCCTCGAGGACTGGCCATGATCCTGCACCGAATGATCCATGCGCTTGGCAGCGCCATCGCGCTCACCTCGTTTGCGGCGCACGCCGCGTATCCCGAGAAGCCGATCCGCATCGTCGTCACGTTCGCCGCCGGTGGCGCGAGCGATATCGTGGCCCGCACCATCGCCGAGCCGCTGGCGAAGTCGCTCGGCCAGCCCGTCATCGTCGACAACAAGCCCGGCGCCGGCGGCACCCTTGGCGGCCTGGACGTGGTGCGCTCGCCCGCCGATGGCTACACCCTGATGCTGTCGAATTCGACGCCGCTGTCGATCGGCCCGTTCACCGTGCCCAAGCAGCCCTACGACCCGGTGAAGCAGTTCACGCATGTGGCGATGCTCGGCGTGGCGCCGGTGCTGTTCATGGCCAATCCGAAAACCGGCCCGGCGACGCTGAAAGACCTGCCCAAGGCCGCAGCCGCGCCGGGCTACAACTTCGGCAGCGGCGGGCCGGGCTCGATCGGCCACATCGTGGGCGAGATGGCGAAGGCCGCGATGAAGATCGAGATGACGCACATCCCCTACCGTGGCGGCGCGCCGATGACGACGGACCTGATCGCCGGCACGATTCCGCTGGGCATCGACGTCATCACCGCCTTTGTGCCGATGGTCAAGGCCGGTCAGATCAGGGCGCTCGGGGTGACGACGCGCAGCCGCTCACCGCTGCTGCCCGATGTGCCCACGACCACTGAGCTCGGCTTTCCCAGCCTGATCGCCGAGAACTACTTCGGTGTCTCGGGCCCGGCCGGGCTGCCGAAGGACGTGACCGACGCTCTGGCGCAGGCGCTGGCGCGGATCGTCGCTGACCCTGCGATCGTGAAGCGCTTCGAAGAACTCGGCATCACCGCCGTGAAGATGAGCGCCGCCGAGTTCGGCGACCTCGTGAGCAAACAGGCGAATGACTGGTCGCCGCTGATCAAGACCATGGACCTGAAATAGCGTGAGGCTTCGAGCCGGACTGGTACTTCGCCCCGAGCATGGACATCTACCTTTACGACTGGGCGAATCTGCTGCTGCGCTGGGCGCACATCGTGACCGCGATCGCCTGGATCGGCGCGTCGTTCCACTTCGTGCTGCTCGACGACAGCCTGTACCGGCCGGCCGACCCCGGGCTGCTTGACAAGGGCGTCGGCGGCGAAGCCTGGGCGGTGCACGGCGGCGGCTTTTACCACCACAACAAGTACCTGGTCGCGCCGAAGAATCTGCCGGACAAGCTGCATTGGTCGTATTGGGAGAGTTACTCGACCTGGCTCACCGGTTTCGCGCTGCTGACGGTGCTGTATTTCTTCAACGCCTCGTCGTTCCTGGTCGACAAGAAGATCTTCGACTGGACCCCCGGCGCGGCGATCGCCGGCGCACTGGCCTACCTCGCGCTGGGCTGGATCGTCTACGACGTGATCTGCCGCGTCTTCGGCCGCGATGCGAACGGCGACGTCGGTGGCGACCTCAAAGTCGGCGTGCTCGTGTTCATCTACACCTGCATTGCGACCTGGGTCGCCTGCAGCCTGTTTTCCGGGCGCGCCGCGTTCCTGCTCACCGGCGCGATGATCGCAACCATCATGAGCGCGAACGTGTTCATGGTCATCATTCCGGGGCAGCGCAAAGTGGTCGCGGCGATGCGTGCCGGCGCGGCAGTCGATCCGAACCACGGCCGCCGCGGCAAACAGCGCAGCGTGCACAACACCTACTTCACGCTGCCGGTGCTGGTGGCGATGCTGACGAATCACTACGGCATGCTCTACCAGCATCCGCACAACTGGCTCGTGCTCGTGCTGTTGATGCTCGCCGGCGCGCTGATTCGCTTGTTCTTCGTCTTGCGCCACAAGGGCCCGAACCGCTGGGAGTTGGTCGCCGCGGCGGTGGCGTTGATCGGCGCTGTGGTCTGGATGGTCGCGCCGAAGTTCGAGCCGGCTGCGGCGGCGCCCGCCAAGGTGGCGTTCGCGCAGGTGCAGACCGTCATCGCCGAGCGTTGCGTGCTGTGCCACAGCGCGACCGTGATCAACAAGAACGTGCAACTGCACACGCCTGAATCGATCGCGAAAAATGCCCAGGCTGTGTATCAGCAGGTGGTGCTGCAAAAAACCATGCCTCTGGGCAACGCCACACAGATGCTTGACGCTGAGCGCGCGCTGCTCAAGCGCTGGTATGAAGGCGGCGCGCCGCTGCAATGACGATCCGTGATCCCGCGCACACACTTGAATGGAGACAGCGATGAGTTCAACTGCAGTCCACCCGGTGGACGAAGTACTGCCAACGCCGCGGCTTGCCGCGCTCGGCCTGCAACACGTGCTCGTGATGTACGCCGGTGCCGTCGCGGTGCCGCTGATCGTCGGGCGCGCCCTGAAACTCACGCCCGAGCAGGTGGCGGTGCTGATCTCGGCCGATCTGTTTTGCTGTGGCCTGGTGACCTTGATCCAGTCGTTCGGCCTGGGCAAATGGTTCGGCATCAAGCTGCCGGTGATGATGGGGGTGACGTTCGCCGCTGTCGGCCCGATGGTGGCGATGGCGAACGCGCAAGGCGGCACGGAAGGTGCAAGAGCGATCTTCGGCGCGATCATCGGCGCCGGCATCCTGTCGATCCTGATCGCGCCGCTGATGAGCCGGTTGCTGCGCTTCTTTCCGCCGGTGGTCACCGGCACCATCATCGCGATCATCGGCATCAGCCTGATGCGAGTCGGCGTGGGTTGGGCGATGGGTGCGGCGCCGCAGTTCGCGCAGAGCGTCGACGTGCCGAAGCTGGTGGCGATGGTCGACGCGGCGAAGGCCAGCGCGCAGGCCGCGGCCGCCTCAGCACCCGCCGGCAGCGCCGCGCCCGCGATACGACTTCCCGGGCCGATCCCGATGCTCGACAACCCCAACTATGGGGCGCTCGACAACATGGCGGTGGCGGCGCTGGTGCTGGTCGCGATTCTGCTGCTCGTCAAGTTCGCGCGAGGCTTTGTCGCGAACATCGCGGTCTTGCTGGGCATCATCTTCGGCTGCGTGGTCGCGGTGGCAATCGGCAAGATGAGCTTCGACAAGGTTGCAAAGGCGAACTGGTTCGACGTCGTGACGCCGTTCGCATTCGGCATGCCGACCTTCGACGGCCTGATGATCCTGACGATGACGCTGGTGATGATCGTCGTCATGATCGAATCGACCGGAATGTTCCTCGCGCTGTCCGACATCACCGGCAAGCCGTTGACGCAGACCGACCTCGCCGCGGGGCTGCGCACCGACGGCCTGGGCACGCTGCTCGGCGGCATCTTCAACACCTTCCCGTACACCAGCTTTTCGCAGAACGTCGGGCTCGTCGGCGTGACCGGCGTGCGCAGCCGTTTCGTCTGTGTCGCGGCCGGCATCATCATGATCGTGCTCGGCCTGCTGCCGAAGATGTCGGCCCTGGTCGAATCGATTCCGCTATTCGTGCTCGGCGGCGCCGGCCTGGTGATGTTCGGCATGGTTGCTGCCACCGGCATCCGGATCCTGGGCAATGTCGATTTCAAAGGCAACAAGTACAACCTCTACATCGTCGCCATCTCGGTCGGCGCCGGGCTGATTCCGCTCGTCGCGCCGCGCTGGACGCAACAGATGGCGCGTGGGCTGCACCCGTTGCTCGAATCAGGCATCCTGCTGACGGCGATCACCGCGGTGCTGTTGAACTTCTACTTCAACGGTGGCAAAGCCGACCAGGCAGGTGCGGTCGAGGCGGCGAAGGCGGGTCAGGCACACTGAAATTCTTGACACTCCAGGAGCAGCCATGCCCAGCATTCGAGTCGAAATGTTCGAAGGACGCAGCGTTGACCAGAAGCGCGCGCTTGCCAAGGAGTTGACCGAAGCGACGGTGCGTGCGCTCGGCGTTCCGGCCGACAGCGTCGACGTCATGATGTTCGACATCCCGCGCCACGACTGGGCCACGGCAGGGCTGCTCTGGAGCGAGCGCAAGCCCACCGTGCCTGCCGCAACTTGAGGTCCAGGGCCAGGCCAGCCTTCGGCCTGGGTGGCACGTGAGGGCGCCATGGCAACGCTGCTGATCCGCAACGCGCGGCTGCTGGCGACGATGGACGAGCAGCGGCGCGAGATCGCCGACGGTGGCGTGTTCGTGCGCGACCACGTCATCGAAGCGGTCGGCCCGAGCACCGAGCTTCCTGCCTGCGCCGATGTGATCATCGACGCCCGCGACCAGGTCGTGTTCCCGGGCCTGGTGAATACGCACCATCACATGTTCCAGACGCTGACGCGGGTGGTGCGGCCGGCGCAAAACTGCGAGCTGTTCGACTGGCTGCGAACGCTTTACCCGATCTGGGCCCGGCTCACGCCCGAGATGGTGCGCGTCTCGACACAGACGGCGATGGCCGAGCTGCTGCTGTCGGGCTGCACCACGAGCAGCGACCACCTTTACCTGTTTCCGAACGGGGTCCGGCTCGATCACAGCATCGAGGCGGCACAGCAGGTCGGCATGCGCTTTCACGCAGCGCGCGGTTCGATGAGCGTGGGCGAGTCGGCCGGCGGCCTGCCGCCGGACAGCGTGGTCGAAAGCGAAGCGACGATCCTGCGCGATTCGCAGCGCCTGATCGAGCGCTGGCACGACGCGTCGCGCTTTGCGATGCAGCGCATCGTGATCGCGCCTTGTTCGCCGTTCTCCGTCAGCCGCGAACTGATGCGCGACGCCGCGGCCCTGGCCCGTGAACACCGGGTACACCTGCACACGCACCTGGCCGAAAATGATTTCGACATCGCCTACACGCGCGAGAAGTTCGGTTGCACCCCGGCCGAATACGCCGAGCAGCTCGGCTGGGTCGGCCCGGACGTCTGGCATGCGCATTGCGTGAAGCTCGACGCCGCGGGCATCGCGCTGTTCGCGCGCACCGGCACCGGCGTTGCGCATTGCCCGGGTTCGAACATGCGCCTGGCCTCGGGCATCGCGCCGATCCGCGCGATGCGCGACGCCGGCGTGCCGGTGTCGATCGCGGTCGACGGCTCGGCGTCGAATGATTCCGGCCACATGCTCGCTGAAGTGCGCCTGGCGTTGCTGCTGCAGCGTGTCGCCCATGGCCCGGTGAAGGGGCCGTCGGCGATGACGGCGCGTGAGGCGCTCGAGATCGCGACACTCGGCGGCGCGCGCATCCTCGGCCGCGACGACATCGGCGCATTGGCACCGGGCATGGCGGCCGACATCGTGAGCGTCAGGCTCGATGAAATCGGCATGGCAGGCGCCGCCGACGACCCGCTCGCCGCGCTGCTGTTCTGCCATGTGCCGCGCGCGACGAACGTGGTCGTGAACGGCAAGCTGCTGCTGCGCGAGGGTCAGCTGACGACGCTGGAACTGCCGCGCCTGATGGCACTGCACAACCGGCTTGCGGCACAGTTGCTGGCGTGAGGTTCGGGCGCGTGCCGGGCCGGGCGGCGACGGCTAGGGGCTGGTCGGCACGGGCCCGTTGGCCGCGTCTTTCGCGCGTTTCGCTGCCGCGCCTTCTTCGGCCAAGGCTCCCGGGTTGATATCGCGCTGCCACCATCCGAGCCCGCCGGCGTCGGCCAGTTGCGCTTGAAGATAGGCGATGAAAGTCGCCACTTTGGAAGGCAAGAGCTTCGGCGACGGATACACCGCATGCAGCTCCTGCGCCGGCAAGGCGAAGCCGTGCAGCACCTGCCGGATCGAGCCGTCCGCGATGCCTTCGCGCGCCACATACCAGGGCAACGCGGCCACGCCATGGCTGGCGCGCGCCGCGGCGAGAACCGCCGAAAGGTCGTTGCTGCGCAGGGGGCCTCGCACCTGCACCGTGAGCGCGTCGCCCGCGGCGGCGTTGAACTGCCAGCGGTCGTCGCCCTGCACGCTGCTGTAGACCAGGCAGGCGTGGCGCGCCAGATCTTGCGGCGTCAATGGTTCGCCGCAGCGCGCCAGGTAGCCGGGCGACGCGGCAATCAGCCAGGGGTTGACGCCGAGGTAGCGCGAGCCCAGCGCCGAATCCGCGAGGCGCCCCATGCGCAGCGCGATGTCCACGCCCTGCTCGACCAGGTTCACGTAGCGGTCGTCGAAACTCAGGTCGATGCTGATGTCGGCGTGTTCGCGCATGAAGTGCAGCACCAGCGGCGTCAGGACGCGCCGGCCGAATGCGACCGAAGTGCTGACGCGCAGCGTGCCGCTCAGGCGCGACTGCAGCAACATTGCCAGGTTGTCGGCTTCTTCGATTTCGCGCTGGATCGTCTTGCACTTCTGATAGTAGAGCGCACCGATCTCGGTGGCGCTGATCGACCGTGTGTTGCGGTTCAGGAGCCGTGCGCCGAGGTGCTTTTCGAGCGCGGCGACATGTTTCGTCGCCGTCGGCTGCGTCATGTGCAGCTCTTCAGCGGCCTTGCTGAAGCTGGCGCTTTCGACGATGCGGATGAAAAGCTGGATGCCGGTGATGCGGTCCATGGCAGGGGTGCGGTTCGCGCGGCCGGTGCCGGCTGCGCTGCGCATGGTAGCTGCGCAACGCGCGGCGGCGCCGGCCGCAGCAGGAAAGCGCTGGGTGCCGAGCGCCGCTGCGCCTATTCGACGCGGGGCGCGTCGGTGATGATCTCGGCGTAGCTGAACATCGGCAGCGGCGGCGGCAGTTTCAGCTTTTCGGCGGCGCTGATGCGGATCTGATAGGAGAAGCGCTTCAGCGTTTCGATCGGGATTGCCGCGGCGGCGCGCCCGCCCACGAGAATCTGCTCGGCCTTGTGCGCGGTGAACTGGCCGACGTTGTAGTAGCGGCTGACCAGCCCCGAAAGCGCCCCTGCCTGCATCAACTGTTCGGTCGATGCGAAGGTCGGCAAGCCCGCCGCCATCGCCGCGGGAATGATCACGTCTTGTGCCAGCGTGCCGAGAAAGCTGTCGGGCGGCAGATAGAGCCATTGCGCCTTGGCCTCCTTCAACTCGCGCACCAGGTCGGCAGCGCCTTCGGCGTGGACTTTGCCGTTCTCATCCAGGCGGAAGGTTCGCGAAACAACGCCGAAGCCGTTGCTGCGGCCAAGCTTGCGAATCTCGGCGTGCACGGCCACCGAGTTCTGTTCGGTCGGCGTGTAGAGCACACCGAGGGTCTGAAACGGGCGGTACGCCGCCATCGCCTTGATCTGCGCCTCCACCGGCGCGACGTGCACGACGCCGGTCACGTTGCGCCGCGCCGCGCCGCCTGGCGGAACGATCTTGGCCAACACCGGCGCTGCGACCAACGTGAACACGACTGGAATGTCGGTGATGTGCGCGCGCCGATTCACGGCGTCGCAAGGGCCGATCACGCCCAGCGTGACCGAGGTGCCCCAGGTGTAGATCAGGTCCGGGCGTGTGGCCCTGATTTCATCCACGAAGCCGGGCATGAGTGTCATGTCGCGGTTCAGGTCGCGGTAGATGATCTGCACCGGGATCTTGCGCGACGAAAAGTAATCGGCGAAGCCGCGCTCGACATCGGTGCTGCCGCGAAACGTGATGGCATAGATTCGAAACGGCGACTCGGGGCGTCGAACGCTGGACTGCTGCTGGGCCCGGGCCCGGCCGAAGGGAAGCGCCGGCAACGTGGCGCCCAGGCCTGCAACGATCAGGCTGCGGCGGATTGGATCGGTGTTCATGGGTGGCGGTGCGCGGTTCAAACTGTCGTTGCCCAGGCCAGCTCCGGGCTGGGCTGGCGGCGTGTGGCCAGCAGGAAGCCGATGCCGCACACCATCACCAGGGCGCCGATCACCGCGAAACTGGTCTGGTAGCCCAGTGTCATCACCAGCACCGCGGCCAACAGCGGCCCGAGCGCATTTCCCAGGCGCTCGAGCAAACGATACAGGCCGTAGACCAAGGGCTCGCCCATCGCCGCGACTTCCGCTTCGCAGTGCTCTCGCAACAGCGCGCTCTGTGCGGATATCGAAAGCGACTGGCCAACGCCGACGAGCACGGTCGCGGCGAAGACCGAACCGACATCGCCACCCAGCAGCATCATTGCGCCGCCGGATCCCGAGATCATCAGCCCCGCGCCGACCAGCTTCTCCATGCGTTCGCGAGTCGTCGCCAGCGCCGCGGCGAGCGGCGTGCAGAGCACCATCACGACGGCGTACGCCATCAGGATGCGCCCGACCATCGTCTGCGAGCTGCCGAGCGCCAACACGTACAGCGGAACGAGGTAGAAACACATACCAGTGAGCAACACCTTTGCCGGCATCGCGGCCAGGCCGGTGAGCGTCATGAAGCGCTTGCTCAGCAGCAGCGCGCCGATCCCGCGCAGCGCCGATGTGCTCGGCTTGGTTCGCGGCTGACCGGCGCGGGCGCTGTCGGGCAGGCGCTGGATCGCCACGATCGAGACGACCGCGAGCAGCGCCGCAACGCCGAACGTCATGCGTTCGCCGATGTTGTCGGCGAGGATGCCGCCGATCGACGGGCCGCAGACCGTGGCCACCATGATCGCGCCGACGAACAGCGCGAAGCTGCGCGCCCGTGTCTCGGCCGTCGAGTGCTCCAGCACATGCCCTTGTGCCGCGACGAACACGGTGGCGTAGCCCAGCGCGCAGAGTGAGCGCCAGACGAGCAAGTCGAGCACATTCGCGGCGAAGGCGCTGGCGGCAAAGCCGAACGCGGCGATGGCCGCGCCGACGAGCATCGCGCGGCGGTAGCCGAAGCGCTGGCAGGTGGCGCCCAGGAACGGCTGCGCGAGAGCGACGATCAACATGAACAGCACGATCGGCAAGCCCACCACGACTTCCGGCGCCAACCACGAGATCGGCACGAGCAGGCTCTTGACATAACCCGGCAGGAACGGCCGGGTCAACTCTTCGGCGAGGATGAACACGAACAGCGGCGCGCGCACTCTGGCGAGCAGCCCGGCGTCGGCGGTTTCGCTCGGGTCGGCCGGACCGAAGCGGTAGCGCTGTGCAAGCAGACTCAGGCCGCTTGCCGCAGCCGCCAACCCGGGTGGGCGCTCGTGCGCGGGCAGGCGCCGCGCGGCTTCGACATCGCGCGCCAATGCCTCGTAGGCCGAATTGACGCGCAGTCGCATTCTCTCGAGCAGGCGGTGCACGGCGCCGAAAGCCTGGTCCGACGGCGCGCCAAAAGTGCTGAAGTTGCCTGCGCCGCCACGTTCGATGGTCGCACCGAGCGCCTTGAGCTCGGCTTCGATCTTGGTGCCGGCAACGAAGTTGAGCAACTCCAGGGTGAAGAACAGTGCCGCGATCAGCACCACGAGCACGTCGAACAGCATGTCCAGGACGATGCGATCGACGAAGCCGACGTCGACGCCGATGTGCAGCATGCCCACCGCCTGGCTCGGCGTGGCGATCGGCATGCTCACGACATACTGCTTGCCCAGGCGCACCACGGGCGCTGATGCATTGCGCCGCGCCGCCGAGGCGAGCAGCCCGGGTTCGCGAAAGTACGCCGCCACGCCGGGTGGGGCGGTGAAGCTCTCGTAGACGATCGCACCCTGGGTGTCGGTCAAGGCGACATAGGCAACGTCGGGAATCGCACCCTTCAGTTCTTCGAACGACTGCTCAACACCGTACAGCTCGCGAAAGCCGATGTTGTGCGCCATCGCCGTCAGCACCAGGCCGCGCACCGATGCGCCGCCACTCGTGACTTTCTTCACCATCTCCGGCGCCAGCGACTGTTCGAAGGCGCGGTGCGACAGGTAGGCGGTGGCGAGCAGTCCGAGCACCACGATCAGCATCAGCACGCCGGTCAGGCGCACATAGAAGCCGCGCAGATAGCGCTCGTTCATGGCGCTGTTCCGCGCTCCAGCTGACGGCGCACCAAGGCGATCTCAGCCTCTGCGCCGCGCACGCCCTCGATAAAGCGACGCAGCGCGCCGCCGAACGGGCCGTTGCGCAACGCCTCGCTGGAACGTGCACGGTCGCCGGAGCGCACCGCCGCTTCCACGGCGTCGAACTTGCGTGACATGAGGCCCGTCATCGCGCTCAGCGCCAGCGACGCGACGAGGGCGGCTGCAATGAACACGCCGAGTGTCGCGAGCGCGAGTTGGCGCGCCACCGCATTCGTCGACGTTTTCGCCGTCTCGTCGGAGTAGCGCAGCGCCAGGTAGCCCACGGCGAGGCCGAAGTTGGTCTCGATCGCAATGCCGGCGGCCGATTCGGTTCCGCGTTGAACAAACCAGTCCTTGCCGCCGGCGCGCCGCGCCGCATGCAACCAGTCGGCGGGTACGTTGCGCGTCGCGCGCAAGAGATCGGTGTTGTAGAGCGGATTGCCATCGAGGTCGAAGACTTCGATGCTCAGGATCAGGTCATCGGTCGCGCGTTCACGTTTCAGCGTTTCGGGCAGCATGCCCAGGTCGGCGAGTTGCATCCCCAGCGCGAGCGAAGACTGGATGCTGTTCCCGATCGCCTTGCCGGTCACGACCAGACGCTCGGTGACGATGCGTTCGGCGTTGCTGCGGTACTTGAAAAAGTTCAACAGCCCCGCCATGCCCACCGCGAACAGGCACACCAAAACGGCAACGATCATCATCTGGCGTCGGGTGCTGCTCATGTTTGCGGTCGCTTCACGGCTCAGGCGTGCCGCTCACCCTTGTCGACGCATCCAGGGCTGGCTTGAGTCCAGACCCTGACCGCAGCCCTGCGGCTGCGCATCAGGCGTGACTTGTTTACTTCAAGACGCCCCCCGCCGTTGCCGATATCCCTCGGGTCGAGCGAATTCAAGCTGGGGGCATGTCCGTGAGATACCGGTTCGGGAGACTGCGGCGCGACGCAGGCGCTGCATGAGGTCGTCGGTGAACACCGTCACGATCGCGCGCGACGACGCGGCCGGCGACACCGTGCCTGCGGCATTGTTCGATCTCGCCTGGGAGCCGCCCGTGCCGGGGAGGCGGCGCGTGCTGAGCAATTGGAACGACTACATCGCCATGGCGAGCGAGGTGGTGGGGCGGTTTCACGGTCAGTTCAAGATTGCCCACTTCGACTATCGCCATCCGGCGCGTCTTCAGCCGGGCACGGTGCGGCGCCTGAAGCGGCCCTACAGAGTCAACGTCGCGTACGCCGATTGGGGCCCACCCGACGCACCCCTCGTCATCTGCTGCGGGGGCGTGGCCAGTGTCGCGATGCGCTTCAACTACCTCGCCTCGGACTTGAAGGCTGACTTTCGACTGGTCTGCATGGACTGGGTCGGCCGCGGCCGATCCGGTTGGCTCGCCGCCGAGGCCGACTACTCCCTGGCCACCTACGCCGAGCAACTGCGGCAGATGATTCAACACCTGGGCGATCGGCCCGCCACCGTGCTCGGGTCGTCACTCGGTGGCAGCGCGGCGATCGAGGTCGCGGCGCGGCAGCCCAAGCTTATCGAGCGCCTGATCCTCAACGACGTCGGTCCGCACATCGCGGCACGGCGCCGGCGCCGCCGCGCCGAAACGCTGTCGCGCCACTATGTGTTTCGCGAACCGGCCGACATGCTGCGCCGCGTGGGCGCTTCGCAGAAGAACGACGGGCCTGTCAGCGACGACGTTCGTTTCAACCTGACGTTTCACCAGACGCGCTGGTCCGAAGAAGAAGGCGGCCGGGTCTATCGCCATGACGTGCGCGCGCTGCAGGCCTACCGCCGCGATGCGCAGAAGAGCCTGCAGCAATGGGACCAGTGGCGCCACGTGCGCTGCCCGATCCTGTTGATTCACGGCATGCAGTCCGACGTGCTGTTCGCAGCGACGATCCGGCGCATGTCGCGCGGCAAAGACCTGACGCTGATGCACCTGCCTGACACCGGCCACGCGCCGTTGCTGGCGGACCGGAACCAGATCTCTTTCGTGCGCGACTGGCTGCTCGGCAACGCTTGTGCCGAGCGTGAATGGACCGTGCTGCACAGCGTGCCGCGCGAGCCGCACTCGGTCATGTCGCGGCCCTTCGCGCCATGCAGCGCGTTGGGCTGAGCCCATCCGCACCTGCTTGCCGCACCGAACCCGCCCCATGCCAGCCCTGCACTTGAACTTCATGCGCCACGGCGCGACCGCGCCGAATCTCGCCGGTTTGCGCTGCGGCGGGGATCTCGACGCGCCGCTCACCGAGCTCGGGCGGCGCCAGGCGGTGCAAGGCGCACTGCGCATGCACGAGCTGCGCCTGCCGCTGGGCCTGATCGTCAGCAGCCGACTCCAGCGCTCGCGCGAGACGGCCCAGATCGTGAGCCGTGTATTGCAGGGTGTGGCGACCTTGGTCATTCCCGAGTTTGCCGAGCGCGCCCTCGGCGAGTGGAACTTGCGAACGCTGGCCGAGACCGAGGCCGCGTTCGTCGAGGGCTTGACACCGCCGGGCGGCGAATCCAGAGCGGAATTCTTCGATCGCATCGCCGGCGCCGTGCAAGCCCTGCTGCCGCGGCTGGCGGAGCAGCCGCTGCTGGTGGGCAGCAAGGGCGTCGCGCGCGTGCTGCGCGAGCTGACCGGGCAGGCTGGCCCGAACCGCCGCCACGAAATGGGCAATTGCGAGCTCGCTCACTTCGACCTGGCGCCGATTGCGGCGCGCGATTCCGTGGCGTGGCAGACATGAAACCCGATCCATCGCAGCGCTCCACGCGCTCGACCCTGCTGACGCCGACGCTGCTCGCGCTGACCCTGGCGGCATTCCTGTTCGATCTGGTCAACAGCCTCGAGCCGGGGATGCTCATCAGTGTTCCGGCGTCGGTCTTCGCCGTGGCGTACTTGTTGCGCGAGGTCTGGCTCGGGCAATCAGCGCACGAGCAGCTCCACGCCGTGCCTGGCGCAACCACAGTCGCCGCGGGCACGGTGAGCCTCAGGGTCCCGGCCAGCGCGAACGCAATGATGGCCCTGGTCGACGCCCAGGGCCTGTGCACCTTCGCCAGCCCGGCCATGGCGCATTGGCTGTCTTGCGCCGGCGAACAGATCATCGGCCGAGCGCTGACAGAAGTCTTCGGCGCCGTGAATGGCGCCAGGCTGGTGTCGCCTCTCGAGGTTGTGCTGAGGCAGGGGCGCCCGCAGTGCCTGCGTCTGTCGTCGCTGCAACCGGATCAATCGCCGCAGACGCTGCAGATGTTCTTGCTGCCCGGGCTGGACCGCAGTGGTGCGGCGCTCGGCTGCCAGATCGTCGCGCTCGATGTGTCGGACGAACAAAGCGCCGTCGACGCCTTGCAACGCTCGGAGCGACGCCTGCGCCTGATCATGGACCAGATTCCGGTGACGGTGTCGTACATCGACGCGCAGTTCTGTTATCGCTACATCAATCACGCCCAGGAACAGTGGCTCGGCAAGACCCAGGCCGAGGTCGCGGATCGGGCGGTGAGGGACGTGGTGGGTGAGGAGGTTTGGGAGGATATCGAACCGAACCTGCGTCTGGCCTTGACCGGCGAGTCGGTTTCTCTGGAGCGCCGGCGCATCGGCCCCCAAGGCAACCCGGTCTGGCACTCCGGTCGCCACGTGCCCGACGTGGATGCGCAAGGCATTGTCGTGGGCATCATTACCGCGTTCTTCGACACCACGGAACGTGCGCTGGCGTTGCAGGCGCTGCGCGCCCGGGAACACGAGCTGCGCTCGGCCATCTCCGCGGCGGAAAACGCGAACAAGGCCAAGTCGGAATTCCTGGCCAACATGAGCCATGAAATCCGCACGCCGATGAACGGTGTGCTCGGCCTGACCGAATTGCTCCTGGAAACGCCACTCGACAACCAGCAACGCGCATTCGTCGACACGGTTCGCAGCTCCGGGGAGACGCTGCTGTCCATCATCAACGACATTCTCGACTTCTCGAAAATCGAGGCCGGCAAATTCGAGGTGGAGGGAATCGACTTCGACCTCTATCAATCGGTCGAGGATGTGGTGCAGTTGATCGCGCCCCGCGCCCACGCCAAGAACCTCGAGCTGGTGTGGCGCGTCGATGAGCGCCTGCCCCTTTCGATTCACGGCGACTCGTTCCGTTTTCGCCAGGTGTTGACGAATCTGGTGGGCAATGCAGTCAAGTTCACGCCCCGCGGAACGGTGGCGATCGAAGTGATGCCGGCAGCGCAGGACCGGCTGCAGGTCAATGTGCGCGACACCGGGATCGGCATGTCGCCTGAAGTTCGGGCCAACCTGTTCACGCCGTTTGTCCAGGGCGACAACTCGACGACGCGGCGCTTTGGCGGCACGGGCCTGGGCCTGGCGATCAGCCGCAATCTGGTGCAGATGATGCAGGGCAACATGGGCGTGGACAGCGAAGAAGGCCGCGGCTCCACCTTCTGGTTCAACCTGCCGCTGCGCGCCGCAAGCAGCGCAGCGCTGGTCGCGCCTCATTCCGAGATTGCGGGCCGGCGCGCGCTCGTGGCCGGCGACAACCTGACCGGCGCCGAATTCGTGCAGAGCCACCTGCTCGCGGGCGGGATGCGCTGCGAAACCACGCTCGGCGAGGCCCAGGCGCTCGAGGTCTTGCGCGCCGCGCAGCGCGCCGGCGATCCGTTCCTGGCGACGATCATCGACATGAATCTGCCCGAGTCTGACGGCCTGACGCTGGCTGCCAAGGTTCGTGCGGATCCGGCACTGCGAGACTTGCCGCTGGTCGTCGTCAGCGCGCTGAGTTCGATCGACTCGACCGAGCGCGCGCGCGCCATCGGCATCGATGCCTACCTGTACAAGCCGGTGCGACGCCGGGACCTGCTGCGCGTGCTGGCGCAGGCCCTGGGGGGCGAACAACTGAGCGATATGCCGATTTCGCTCGGGGTGGCGGAGCCGCGCATTCGAGGGCGGGTCTTGATGGCCGAGGACAACGAAGTGAATCAGTTCGTCGGTCGCAAGATGCTCGAGTCGCTGGGCTGCGAGTTCGCCATCGTGACGAATGGCCAGGAGGCGCTGCGGGCGGTGCGCAGCGGAGGTTTCGACCTCGTGCTGATGGATTGTCAGATGCCCGTGATGGATGGCTACGCCGCCACGCGCGAGATTCGTGCCTGGGAAGAGTTGCAGCCGAACGGGCGCCGCATCCCCATCATCGCGGTCACTGCGCACGCCTTGCTCAGCGACAGCGACGCAAGCCTTGCCTGCGGCATGGACGATCACTTGAGCAAGCCGTATTCGCGCAGCCAGCTGAAGTCGATGGTCCTGCGCTGGCTGCCCGACGAGGCGGCACGGATCGAGATGGATGAAGTGCCGACCGAGCGCCAGGGGCTGGAGTCGATCCCCGAGGAGCATGCCCCAAGCCAGGTCGCCGAACTCGATCGCATTGCACTGGCCGACATCCGCTCGCTCGACGACGGCGAAGGCCGATCGATCATCGAAGAGATCATCGCCCTGTACCTGGACGCGGCCGCCCGCCATCTGACGCAGCTGCGGGACGCGGTGCAACGCCAGGATCCGGCCGCGATCGGCCGCATCGCGCATTCGTTCAAGTCGGAGAGCCAGAACGTCGGCGCGAAACAGCTGGGCGAACTGTGCCGCCAGCTCGAACGACAGGGCAAGGCGCGCGAGTTGACGGCAGCCGCCGAACTGCTGCGTGCGATCGAGCGCCACTTCGAACGCGTGCGGCCCTTGCTCGTTGCCGAGATGGAAAGGCTGACGCCATGAATCCGCCGCAACGCGTTCTGGTGGTCGACGACGATCCGGCCGAGCGCCGCCTGCTGTTTGCAGCACTGCAGCGTGCCGGGTTCGAAGTGATCGAGGCGGCCGACGGCGAGCAGGGTTTGCAGGCGATGCGCGACAGGCTCGCAGACCTGGTGCTGATGGATGTGGGCATGCCCGTGATGGACGGCTTCGCAGCCTGCGCCGAATTGCGAAAGTTGCCCGGCGGCGACCGCATCCCGGTGCTGATGATGACGGGACTGCACGACATGGAGTCGGTAGCGCGCGCCTTCGAAGCCGGTGCCAGCGACTTTCTGACCAAGCCCATCCAGTGGGCCCTGTTGCCGCACCGTGTGCGCTTCATGCTGCGGGCGAGCGCAGCGATCAACGACATCCTGGAGGCGCAGGCGCAGATCCAGCATCTGGCCCACTACGATGCCTTGACGGGTCTGCCGAACCGGCGCCTGTTCATCGAGCGCCTGCACCAGGCGATCGCCAACGCCCAGCGCCGCGGCGAGCAGGTGGCGCTGATGTTCATCGACCTGGATCACTTCAAACGCATCAACGACACGCTCGGCCACAGCGCGGGCGACGAATTGTTGCGAACCGTCGGGGCGCGCCTGGCGCGGTCGATGCGGCCGCTCGATTCGCTCGGTCGCGTGCCCGGCGAGGCGCACCCGAGTGGCATTGCCAGAATCGGTGGCGACGAGTTCATCGTCATGCTGACGCAGCTGCATGGCCCCACCGACGCCGCGAGTGTGGCGCGGCGCCTCCTTGCCTCACTCGCCGAGCCGGTGATCATTCAGCAAACCGAGCTGTTCATCGGCGCCAGCATCGGCGTCGCAATGTATCCGTTCGACGGCGCCGACGTCGATACCTTGCTGAAGAATGCGGACACGGCGATGTACCGTGCGAAGGCGGGTGGGCGCGGCGCATTGCAGTTCTACGACCATTCGATGAACGCGCGCGCGCGCGAACGCCTGGTGATGGAAGCCGCGCTGCGGCGCGCGCTGGAACATAGCGAGTTCGTGCTGCACTACCAGCCGCGCGTCGACTTCCGCAGCGGGCGCATCGCCGGTGCGGAAGCCCTGATCCGCTGGCAACATCCGGAGCGCGGGCTGGTGCCGCCGAACGAGTTCATTTCGATCGCGGAAGAAATCGGCATGATCACGCCCATCGGCGAATGGGCCATGGCGCAGGCCTGCCGCCAGAGCGCCGCGTGGCGCGCCGCGGGGCTCAACCCGGGGCCGGTGGCGGTGAATCTGGCCGCCAGCCACCTTCGCCATCCTGGCCTGGTGGCGCTGGTGAAGTGCTTGCTGAGCGAGAACGCGCTGCCGCGAGCCAGCCTCGAAATCGAGGTCACCGAGTCGATGCTGATGGCCGATCCCGAGTTCAGCATCACCACCGCGCGCCAGTTGGGCGAACTCGGCGTCGGCCTGGCGATCGACGACTTCGGCACCGGCTACTCGTCGCTCGGCATGCTCAAGCGCCTGCCCATCGCTGCGCTGAAAATCGACCCGTCCTTTGTCCGCGACCTCGCCAGCGATGCCGATCACGCGGCAATCGTCACCGCCATCATCGCAATGGCGCATACCTTGAAACTGAAGGTGATTGCCGAAGGCGTCGAAACCGCCGTCCAGCGCGCTTTCCTCGCAGCCCAGGGCTGCGACGAGTTCCAGGGCTACCTGTTCAGCCGCCCGATCGACGCGCAGGCGCTGACAGGGTTGCTCGAAACCCAGCGCTAGGAGCCGGCGGCTTTCTGCCGCCCAGGCTCGCAGGAGCCTGTCGGGCCGCTGCGGCGCAAGGGTCGGCGTCAGGCACCTGCGATTCCCAGGCGGAATAGCAGTTATCGTCGCACCGGGCTTGTCGCCACGGGCCCAGCGCGCCAAGATCGCGCTTTCGAAAACCCCAAGGAGACGCTCATGGCCCGCATGAAAGCCATCATGGCCGCTGTTCTGGTGCTGGAGAAGGAAGGCGTGAGCCAGGCCTTCGGCGTTCCCGGCGCCGCGATCAACCCGTTGTACGCCGCGCTGCGTGAACGCCAGACGATCGCCCATGTCCTGGCGCGCCACGTCGAGGGCGCTTCGCACATGGCCGAGGGTTACACGCGCGCCAAGGCGGGCAACATCGGCGTCTGCATCGGCACTTCCGGTCCGGCCGGCACCGACATGGTGACGGGCCTGTATTCGGCGCAGGCCGACTCGATCCCGATCCTTTGCATCACCGGCCAGGCGCCGCGTGCGCGGATGCACAAGGAAGACTTCCAGGCGGTCGACATCACGGCCATCGTCAAGCCGGTCACCAAATGGGCCACCACCGTGCTCGAGCCGGCGCAGGTGCCGCGCGCCTTCCAGCAGGCCTTTCACCTGATGCGCTCGGGGCGCCCGGGGCCGGTGCTGATCGACCTGCCGTTCGATGTGCAGATGGCAGAGATCGAATTCGACATCGACACCTACGAGCCGCTGCCGGTGTACAAGCCGCGCGCGACGCGCAAACAGGCGTTGAAGGCGATGCAGATGCTGCAGGCGAGCGAACGGCCGCTGATCGTCGCCGGCGGGGGCATCATCAATGCCGACGCGTCGGAGCTGCTCGTCGAATTCGCCGAGCTGACCGGCGTTCCCGTGATTCCGACGCTGATGGGCTGGGGCACGATTCCTGATGATCACCCGCTGATGGCCGGCATGTGCGGCCTGCAGACTTCGCACCGCTACGGCAACGCGACGATGCTCGCTTCCGACTTCGTGCTGGGCATCGGCAACCGCTGGGCGAACCGCCACACCGGCAGCGTGGAGGTGTACACGAAGGGCCGCAGCTTCGTCCATGTGGACATCGAGCCGACGCAGATCGGGCGCGTCTTCAGCCCGGACTTCGGCATCGTCTCGGACGCGAAAGCCGCGCTCGAAGAGTTTGTCGCGGTGGCGCGCGAGTTGAAGGCCGCAGGCCAGTTGCGCGAGCGCGGCCAGTGGGTCGAACAGTGCCGCGAACGCAAGCGCACGCTGCTGCGCAAGACGAACTACGAGGCGGTGCCGATGAAGCCGCAGCGCGTCTACCAGTGCATGAACAACAACTTCCCGCGCGACACGACGTATGTGACGACGATCGGCCTGTCGCAGATCGCCGGCGCGCAGTTCCTGCATGTGTTCGGCCCGCGGCAGTGGATCAATTGCGGCCAGGCCGGCCCGCTGGGCTGGACCATCCCGGCTGCACTGGGGGTGCGCGTGGCGGACCCGAAGCGCACCATCGTCGCGTTGTCGGGCGACTACGACTTCCAGTTCATGATCGAAGAGCTCGCGGTCGGTGCGCAGTTCAAGCTGCCCTACATCCACATGCTCGTCAACAACGCCTACCTCGGCTTGATCCGGCAGAGCCAGCGCGGCTTCAACATGGACTATTGCGTGCAGCTCGGCTTCGAGAACATCAACGCGCCCGGGCTGCAGGGATACGGTGTCGATCACAAGGCAGTCGTCGAGGGCCTGGGCTGCAAGTTCGTGCGCGTCTACAAGCAGGACGAGATCAAGCCCGCGATCCAGCAGGCGAATGCGTGGATGGCGCAGTATCAGGTGCCGGTGGTGATCGAGGTGATGCTCGAGCGCGTGACGAACATATCGATGGGCACCGAGATCGATGCCGTCAACGAATTCGAGGAACTCGCGCTGAACCCGAGCGACGCACCGACCGCGATCGGCCTGCTCGACTAGCACCACGCATGCCGGATGCGTCGCCCCCGGCAAACCCCGCAGCCCCAGGAACCCGACCATGCCACGCTTCGCCGCAAACCTGACGATGCTCTTCACCGAAGTGCCATTCCTCGATCGCTTCGAGCGCGCCGCGCGCGCCGGCTTCGAGGCGGTGGAGTTCCTCTTTCCCTACGCCCATGCGGCGGGCGACATCAAGGCGCGGTTGCAGGCGAATCGGCTGCAACTTGTGCTGCACAACCTGCCGCCCGGCAACTGGGACGCCGGTGAGCGCGGCATCGCCTGCCTGCCGGATCGCATCGACGAGTTCCGCGCCGGAGTGGCGCGCGCGATCGAATACGCCAAGGCACTCGGCGCGCCGCAACTGAACTGCCTCGCGGGCAAGGTCCCTTCATCCACCACCGCGGGTGCGAGCCACGACCTGCTGCACAAGACCCTGGTGGCGAACCTGAGGTATGCCGCCGCCGAGTTGAAGCAGGCCGATGTGCGCTTGCTGATCGAGCCGATCAATACCTACGACATTCCGGGCTTCTACCTGAACCGCACGGCGCAGGCGGTGGCCATCATCGACGAAGTCGGCTCCAACAATCTGTTCGTGCAATACGACATCTACCACGCACAGCGCATGGAAGGCGAACTCGGCGCGACGATCGAAAAGCAGCTGGCGAAGATCGGCCACATGCAACTCGCCGACAACCCCGGGCGCAACGAGCCCGGCAGCGGCGAGATCAACTACGATTTCCTGTTCGCGCATATCGATCGCGTGGGCTACAAAGGCTGGATCGGCTGCGAATACAAGCCAAAGACGAACACCGAGGCCGGCCTTGCGTGGCTGCAGCGCGCGCGCCGCCACTGAAACAACAATCCGGAGAAATTCATGGCCACTGAATCGCTGAAACTGGGCTTCGTCGGCCTGGGCATCATGGGCGCGCCGATGGCGGCGCACCTGATCGCCGCCGGGCACAGATTGTTCGTCAACACGCATGGCAAATTGCCAGATGCGATCGCCGCGACGACGGCGAAAGCGTGCCGCAGCAACCGCGAAGTCGCCGAGCACGCCGACATCATCTTCGTCATGGTGCCCGACACCCCCGACGTCGCCAAGGTGCTGTTCGCCGAAGATGGCCTCGCCGCTGGCCTGACCCGGGGCAAGACCGTCGTCGACATGAGTTCGATCTCGCCGATCGAGACCAAGGAGTTCGCGCAGAAGATCAACGCGCTCGGCTGCGAATACCTCGATGCGCCGGTCTCGGGCGGAGAGGTCGGGGCGAAGGCGGGAACACTCTCGATCATGGTCGGCGGCTCGCAGGCCACGTTCGAGCGCGTGCTGCCGCTGTTCCAGCTGATGGGCAAGAACATCACGCTGGTCGGGGGCAACGGCGACGGCCAGACCGCCAAGGTGGCGAACCAGATCATCGTCGCGCTGAACATCGCTGCGGTCGGCGAAGCGCTGCTGTTCGCGAGCAAGGCCGGCGCCGACCCGGAGCGCGTGCGCAAGGCGCTGATGGGCGGCTTTGCGGCGAGCCGCATCCTCGAGGTGCACGGCGAGCGCATGGTGAAGCGCACATTCAACCCGGGGTTTCGAATCGGCCTGCACCAGAAGGACCTGAGCCTGGCGCTGGCCGGCGCGCGTGCACTCGGCGTCGCGCTGCCGCAGACTGCCGGTGTCGCGCAATTGATGCAGGCTTGCGCCGCCAACGGCTGGCAGAACCTGGATCACTCGGCAATCGTCAAGGCGCTTGAAGTGATGGCGAACCACGAAGTGGCGAAGGGTTGAACCTGACCGCCATCGCAGCCTTTGCCGGGGTCACAGACCAACCACAGGCCAACGACCGGACGCCATGACCATGCCACCTGCGCCGACCAACCCGCGCCAGTTCTTGCGCAGTCTGTTCGACGCCGCCGTGGCGCGCGCGCTGCCGGCGCAGAACACCGCGGCCTATCTGCCATCGCCGCCGAAAGGCCGTACCCTGGTGCTCGGTGCAGGCAAGGCCGGCGGCGCGATGGCCGCTGCGGTGGACGCGCTCTGGCCCGGCGACAAGCCCTTGTCCGGCCTCGTCGTCACCCGCTATCAGCATGTGCCGCCGGGGTACAAGGCGAGCCCCGGGCGCATCGAAGTGGTCGAGGCCGCACACCCGGTGCCTGACGCCGCCGGCCAACGCGCCGCGCAACGCATCCGTGACCTGACCCAAGGCCTGAGTGCCGACGATCTCG
>Ga0315278_10001268_pt1 | contig 22008 bp, 23 predicted proteins | sample YL17G06_0_MG_FD_203880 | JGI IMG/M metagenome (GOLD analysis project Ga0315278, IMG submission 203880) | Sediment microbial communities from Yellowstone Lake, YNP, Wyoming, USA - YL17G06_0 | ecosystem: Environmental > Aquatic > Freshwater > Lake > Sediment | place: USA: Wyoming | collected... | reverse complement strand
CCCCAGCATCCACAGCACCACCATGTTGCACCCCAGGTGCCCAGGCCCGATGTGCAGAAACGCATACGTCAGAAACTGGCTCAACGCCAAACCCTGCGCATTGAGCATGTGCCCCCCCATCACCTCCGGCCGCGCCACCTGCACCGCGTACACCCCCATGTTCGCTACGATCAACAAGTGGTTCATCCACGCTGTTCCCTGCAACGGACAGTCAGTGCGAATGGGAATCTGAATCATGCCATAGGACGCCGCCGGCCCCCGCTACCGGCCCGCGCCATCATTGTGCCGCACCATGCGGATCCGCCGGCCCCCACGCAGGTAGTTCACTTCGTCCATGTACGATTCCATCAGCGTGATCCCCCGCCCGTGCAGACGCTCCACGTTCTCAGACGTCGTCGGGTCCGGCACGCACGCCCGCTCAAAACCCACCCCTTCGTCCTCCACCACGATCTCCGCCGCCTCCGGGCCGATCAACGCCTCCACCCGAACCACTTTCCCAGAGTCCAGCTTGTTCCCGTGCTTGATCGCGTTGATCAACGCCTCCTCCAACGACAGCCGGATCGCAAAGACCGCGTCCGGCCCGTAATGCTGCCGCGCCACCTCGTCGAGGATACGCCTCTGCACGCGGCGACCCTCCACGAAATCCGATGAGATGACGAATCGCAGGCACGTGTCCAACGCTGGGTCCATTTGACAACCTGCCGCTCCGGCTTCCAGCCGGATACAGGCAAGCGAGTCCGTGTTTGAAAGTACCTTCTCCAAAGATTACTACGGCCTAATGCCGGCCCGTGTGCTCCGCCTCCCCATATATCGGCTCAAAGGGGGCCTGCGGCTGCACCACGGATTCGCTCAGAAGCTCTCCAACGCCTCCACTCGTGTCGGGCAGATCCGGAAAACCCGATTAAGCTTCGTAATCACAAACACTTCCATGATCTGCGGCTTGATGCTCGCCAACCGCAGTTGCCCGTTCTGTTCCTTCAATTTGCTGTTCACACTGATCAGCATCCCCAACGCCGCAGAACTCAGGTGATCCACGTTCGCAAAGTCCAGCAGCAGCCTCGGCCGCTCCTTGGCCTGTACAAGGTCCCCCAGCGCCTGGCCGATCTCGGTGATGTTCATCTCGTCGAGTATCTTGTTCTCCGTAAACTCGACCACATCCACATCCTTGTGTTGGGTGATTCTCAGACGTGCAGGTGACTCGGACATAAACAGATACCCCGGCTAAAGAGCCGCAGAGTTAACATTCTCCAAGGGCAACCACGACGCCGACATACACCGAAGGCGCCGGCAGCCCGCGACGGCTCTAGACAGTACGAGGCCACGAAAAGGGTGTCAAGGCGGAACCGGATCCGCAGCCGGGATCGCGCGCCCAGGGGCCACGCCCTGATTCACCCGCCGCCATGTGATCACGCTCGCAACCATCGCCGCGAGGGCCAGGAGAATCAGTGGAACCGCCAGGGGCCGGTCAGCGCCCGTGCGCCACGGGCCGCTACCCATTCGGCTCAACGCGCCGCGCCAGTCGGTGGCCGGCAATGGCGGAATCCGAACATCCACCGCGTTGACGGCGCGGAGGACGTCCTGGCGGCCGTACACGCCGGGCCAGAGGCCCGGCTCGTCGCTGCCGGCAGGAAGGGCCGGCGGCAGCCGAACCCAACCGCCGGGCAACTGCGCAATGGGATGAGACGCATACGCCTGGCCGCCCTGGCCAAGCCAGTTGAACACGCTCGTCCAGAAGATGACGAAGTCCGGGGAGGTGGGGAACGACTGGGAGCTGAAGCCCACCCAGACCTGCCGGAGCGGCTGCTCGCGGGCGGCCAGGAGAGGCTGGCCGTCGATGCTGATCAGCGTCGTCCAGGTGAGCTCGCCAGGGGCGGGCGCGCCAGCGGCGTCCTTCAGCACGGCCGGCCAATCGGTGATCGACCGGGTGATCGGATGGTCCGCGACTTTGAGTTGGCCCGCGGGGCGTGTCGCCGCGGCGGCCAGAACCGCGGCCGGATCGCTGCCGGGAAGAGCATCTGTGCTGCCGACGATGGCGATGCGAGCGGAACCCTCGGAGGCCGGTCGCAGACGGCTGTACAGGTCGATCATACGCTGCAGTTCGAGCGGGAGGGCAGCGCGCTGCTCGACGATGGGCCAGGCCTGCTCGCGCACGAGATAGGCGCGGTTGTCGGCGGCCAGATCATCGTCCGCCAGCAACTCGACAGAGATGATCCGGCCCGCAGCGGGCAGATCGAGAAAGTAATCGCGCTCGCCGCCGCCAGGAAGATCGATCGCGACGGGCGCGAGCTGCTGTGAGTCGATCGAGAGCCGCAGGGCCGCCCTGGTCAGAGCCGACTGGTTTCGCAGCCGCACCATGACCTGCCCGGCGGGAGTCTCCCTCGCGGCGAAGCGCACGATGCCGACGTTCTGAAGCTGGGCTTCCGGGGGAATCTGTATGAGGCGATCATCCTGAATCGAGAAAGGCTGGTCGGAAAGAACGATGACCGGGCCGGTGGTCTCGGCCAGGCGTTGGACAACCAGGTGGCGAAGGGAATCCGCGGAGTCCACGGCTGTCGGAGGCATCGCTTTGGCTAGGGAAGGCCAATCCGAGAAATCGGCGCGGATGGGGTCCCTGGGTGGAGTGGTCAGAAGTTCCACGGGGTTGTCGAGGGCGTTGCGGATTGGGGCGGCCGCAAGGTCGATGGTTTCCTGAAAGCGAGGGGCCTGGATGCCGCGGGCGGACATGGTGACGGAACGGTCGACGATGATCGTGATGCGCGAGCCGAGGATTCCCCAGGTGCGGATGACGGGGCGGGCGGCCGCCAGGACCGCCAGCAGCATGGCCAGCATAGCCAGTGCGAGGGCCAGCGGCGGCGGTTCGATGAAACGGCGGTCGCGGGGTTTGGCGGCGGGGCCTTGCCAGAGTTGCAGGAAAGGAACCTTGACGCGCCTGAGGCGGCCGATGAGCAGCAGCAGCACGGCGGCCGCCCAGGGGAGGAGTCCGAGCAGCCACAGTGGCGAGGAGAACGACATGGGCGTCTATTCCGGAACGACGACGGCTTTTTCGAGCATGACGTAGTTCCGCGCGTTGTACTCGGTGACCGTGCCGGTGATGCTGAAGCGGAGCTCGCGGCCGCTGTTCTTGATGGCGTTCTCCATGGCCATCAGCTTGAGGTTGGGCAGGACGATCATGGGCGGGTCTTTCATGGCTTGGCCGTCGGAGTCGAAGGTGAACTCATGCTGGCCGTCGGGGGTTCGGTTGAGCCGGCCTTTGCGGTCGAAGATGATGGTTCCTTCGCGCGTGAGAGGAACGGCCGGGGGGTTGGGCGCGATGGTCTTGGAGGGGCTGCTGGCGACGTCGAATTTTGGGACGTTGGGAACGGGTTCGATGGGGATGCCGCGGGCGGGCCGCGAGGGGAGGAGCAACTGTTTGAGCATGTCGTCGGCGGTCTGGGCGGTGCCTGCCGGGCGGGTCGCGGGCTGTGTGGCGGGGGCCGGCGTCTGGGACCAGGCAACCGATGCCAACGAGAGGATGATGATTGCGATGAGCGATTTCATAGTCATGCCTTCTATCTTGCCGCGGAACGAGGCCGCCGGGTGCAACCCGAGCACGGCATTATATCTTATCGGCCGGGAGGGCGGGGGGAAGCCAGAGGGAACTGGGCGCGGATGATGGGCAGCAGGTTGGACAGTTGGCCCTTCGGCTTGCCCAATTTCGGTGCCAGATCAGGGAACCGCTGGGGTCTGCCCCGAGCAGGCGGCAGGTGTGGGCAGGCCGCACTCCGGACATCGCTCCTTGCTGGCGCGCAGATCGTAGCCACAACCGGTGCACAAGCCGAGCCGAAGCCGGCGGCGGGCCAGTTGCTTCGGGTACGTCAGCAGAAAGATAAACGGAGCAGCGAGGAGCAGGGCAGCCAGCACGACGGGCGGGAACGGGGTCATGAACTCTCGCGCCTTCACGGCTCCCCAGTTGGGATCTGCGGGCGAGATGCCAAAGGGATAGCCGACGCCGACGGCGCGATCATAGGAATGATCGTAGGCAGGTGGACCATTCGGCGAGGTGCGGGCGAAGATGAAGTAGCCGCTAGTGGTCTTGAACTGGATCAAATCGTACGGGCCGTACGGGTATTTCTTGCCGTAGTGGACCTGCCAGAACTTAAGCGGCCCGACGTTGTGCCAGTCGGAGCCGGACCACCAGCCGAGCTTAAACTCGGGCCAGTCGGAGATGAGGGTGAACTCGAGCCATTGCTCGCAGGTGGAACTCAGCAACAGGGCCTTGCCAAACGGGATGGGAACCATAAACACATCTGTGGTGTCCCATGCCCGCAGCCAAAGGAGGCAGACGAAGACGAGCGGCAGAACAGGGGTCAGCAACAGGACCGTGGAGACGCGCCGCTTAAGACGCTCGATTCCCGTGGCCTGCTGGGACAGACGCCCCCGCCGGTCACGGCGCCTGTGCCATCGGCGCGCAGCGGTCGCGGCGGGCAAGAGGAGCGCGGCAAAAAGCACGAGCCAGTATGGGACGACCAGCGTGGTGGACACCGCTCGGCCTCGAACACCAGAAACCGTGTCGTAATACACGACCGTGTTCCGGTCCAAGCCGAAGCCGAGAATCACGCTCCATACTCCGGGGCGTCCGCGCGTCAGATGAGCGCGGAGTGGGTCGTTCCCGGATGAATGAGCGGCCAAGGGAAACCGTCCGTCGTTCGGCCAACCATCCGTGAAGCCCAGTCGCACAGCCCCCTGGCCCGAACCAACGCAATACAGCCGACCTGAGCTTGTCTGCCACTCCACCCAATCAGAGGTTCTGCCGCTCCTCACCCACATCACCACCACGGCAACGCAGAACAGCAGCGGCAAAGCACGCATCATGGCGATCGCCTCTTAATCGGGATTTTCCATTTGAACAGAGTTTCCTTTGGCCCACGACCGCCGTGGACCACGATTGACCATGTTACGACGGACGCAAGTCATCGCAAGCTCGTTCTACGGTCTCAAGCCATTGTTAATGCGGCAGAGCGGGGCAGAGTCCTTCGGGTTGTGTCGTCAAAAACCACCCGCAGAGCGTCCTTGCCACTCTCATCTGGGAAATCCGGAGTCAGGCCAGGGAGGCGAGGACGGCGTCGAGTTGCGGCTGGTCGAGGCCGGTGATGTGGAAGACTTTGCGGGGCTGGGTGTGCCCTTGCACGAGCTGGATCTGGGCGGGCTTGAGGCGAAGGGTGTGGGCGAGGAGCTCGATGACGGCCTGGTTGGCCTTGCCGCGTTCGGGGGCGGCGGCCACCTGGACTTTGATGCCGTCGGCGTAGCGGCCGGCAATGCGTGTGCGGGAGGCGCCGGGGACGACCTTAACGGAGAGCATGGGCATGGGGGGATTATAGAGGAAACGATGAACGATGAGCGGAGAGAAGGGTGGCGTCTATTGACGGGGCGTGTGGGCGCGGGATAGTTTAGGGGGCGTGGTCTGAGGGGGCAGGTCGGCCAGGTGTGCGGGTTTTTGGATTGGATGGAGGTTTCGATGGCGAAGATACTCATCGGCGTGAACATGGAGTTCGTGCGGCATGACGACAAGTCGTTTGAGTGGGGCGTGGAGAAGGCGGCCCAACTGGGGTACGAGTATTGCGAGCCGATGGTACACTGGGGGAGGGAACTGCTGAGCGAGGCGGGGTATTTCCATTCGGTGTCGATGCTGGATGATCCGTTTCGGATCAAGCGAGCATGCGAGAAGGCGGGGATCAAGCTGTCGGGTTTGTCGGGGCACACGCCGCTGTGCAAGCCGGAGATCGGGACGGAGTATCTGAAGCAGGCGGTGCGGTTCGCGGCGGAATGCGGGGCGCCGGTGGTGAACACGGACGAGGGGCCGAAGCCGACGTGGACGAGCGAGGCGGAGGATTTCGTGTTGATGAGGTACACGTTGACGGAGGCGGCGGCGGTGGCGGAGGGGCGTGGGATCAAGATCGGTTTGGAGCCGCACCAGCAGTACAGCAAGACGCCGCAGGGTCTGGATCGGATCTACAAGCTGGTGAAGAGTTCGGCGATCGGGATCAACTTCGACACGGGGAACAGCTACCTGTCGGGCCAGGACCCGTACGCGTGGCTGGAGAGCGTGGTGGATCGGCTGGTGCATCTGCACGCGAAGGACATATCGGTGGCGCATTCGGAGAAGGAGAGGGGGAAGGTGACGGGGACGCCGGTGGGTTGCGCGTGCGGGGATGGCGTGATCGACTGGAAGAAGGTGATTGCGATCGTGCAGAAGGGGGCCAAGCAGGACATTGCGTTCTCGGTGGAGTGCGGGACGGTGGAGCAGGCGGAACGGAGCATCAAGCACCTGAAGGCGTTGGTGTAGGCGTGTTGGAGGGGGGGGTATGGGCGTGGATGGAGGTCAACGAGTGTTCGGCGGGGCTTGTTGTGTGTGCGCGAGTGCGGTGTGATTCGTGATGTAAAACATGGGAGATGGCATGAGCAAGCGAAATGGACTGATTCTGGCGGGGATGGTGTTGGTGCTGGGGGCGATGGGTGTGGCGAAGGGGGAAACGGCGGCGGCGGCGGATCCGGCGAAGGTGGACAAGGACTTTGCGATCCAAGGGGAATATGTGGGGGAGTACGCGGAAGATCCGGACGAGAAGACCAAGGTGGGCGCGCAGATCATCGCGTTGGGGGATGGGAAGTTCCAGGTGGTGGGGTATCCGGGGGGGTTGCCGGGCGACGGTTGGGACAACGAGGTGAGGGAGAGGATTGATGGTGAGGCGAAGGACGGGGCGGCTGTGTTCGTCGGACAGACGCTGACGGGGACGGTGAAAGAAGGGGTGATGACGGTTGTGAACAGGGAGGGGAAGCAGGTGGCGACGCTGAAGAAGGTTTTGCGGAAGAGCGTGACGCTGGGCGCGAAGCCGCCGGCGGGAGCGGTTGTGCTGTTCGACGGGACGAGCGCTGATGAGTGGAAGGAGGGGAAGATGACGGAAGAGGGGCTGCTGATGCAGGGGACGGAGACCCAACGGAAGTTCAAGGACTGCTCGCTGCACGTGGAGTTCCGGCTACCGTACGAGCCGAAGGGGCGCGGGCAGGGGCGCGGGAACAGCGGCGTGTACATGCAGGGGTGCTTTGAGACGCAGGTACTGGATTCGTTCGGTCTGGAGGCGAAGAACAATGAGTGCGGGGGGATTTACTCGGTGGCGGATCCGCTGCTGCCGATGAGCTATCCGCCGTTGTCGTGGCAGACGTACGACATCGATTTTACGGCGCCGGTGTTTGACGCTACGGGGAAGAAGACCAAGAACGCGACGATGACGGTGAAGTTCAACGGCGTGCTGATCCATGAGAAGGTGGAAGTGCCCGGGCCGACGACGGCGGCGCCGCGTAAGGAGAGCGTGGAAGGCGGGCCGATCTACATTCAGGACCATGGGCACGCGGTGCGGTTTCGGAACATCTGGGTGGTGGAGAAGAAGTAGGCCAAGTGGAAGCGGGCGGGCGGAATGAAAGGGAGGGCGCGGTTCCGGACGGGGGGAGGGTTCTGGCATGGCTGGGGGCTGGACTTCCCAGGATTCTGGCGGCGAGGGCGCCGGTGTCGGCGGGGAGCGATGGCGAGTTATGGGACGGGGCGGGGGTTGTCAGTCAATTGACCGGGTCGGGGGTTCAGAGAAACATGCGAAACCGACGATAGTTGCAGATAACAGTGCCCTATGAGTCGTCGAACAGGGTGCATTATCTGTCTGGTTGCGCCTACGCTGGCCATGTGCGGGTGGGGGTGCGCTCGGCAGGAGCCGCCGCTGAGCAGCCGGGACCCTGCGATGAAGATACCGGCGATGAAGACGGCGGTGCGGCAGGACGCGGCGGGATCGAAGGAGCAACTGGTTAAGGATCTGGACAACGAAGATCCGGCGGTCCGGCTGTACGCCATTGGGGCGCTGCAGCGACTGACGGGAAGGAGCTTTGGGTACCGCTACTACGTTGACGGGCCGGAGAGGGAGGAAGCGATAGGTCGGTGGAAGCAGTGGTTGGCGGAGCAGCCTGGGGGGCGGTCGGAAGGCGAGGCGTTACCGGACCGTCAGCCGGCGACGCAGCCTTCGCGTTCGCGAGGATGACCATGGTGCACCAGGATTCCTCGGTGAGGTCGACTTACTGGGTCGAGTTGAAGATTGCGAGTCACCCGGCTAATGTGGCAGCGGCGCGTTATGCTGCGGAGGCGTTCGCCGGCATCTGCGGATTCGGCGAGATGAACCGGGGCGAGATCGGCCTGTGCGTGAACGAGGCGTTGGCGAATGTACACAGGCACGCGTACGGCGGAGCGACGGACCGGCCCGTCACGATGAGGTTGGAGCGTACGGAGGATGGGATGCGCATCGTGATTCGAGACTGGGGCTGCGGCATGGACCCGCAGGCGTCGATGTCGAGAGCGCGGGATGTGCGGAGGCCAGGCGGCCTGGGGCTGATTTGCATGCGGGAGTTGATGGACGAGGTGGTGTTTGAGCCGCAGGGCGACGGGATGCTGTTGACGATGGAGAGGCGGAAGCCGAGAGGCGTGAGCGAGACGAGACGAGTGGGGTGAGGAGAGAGCGGAGAATCTCATCTGCCAGCATGATGGTGGAACGGGACAAGGCTATGAGCGACCTGAAGATGCCGAGCGGCCTGGTGACCTCGGTTCGTGAAGAGGGCGAGGCGCTGGTGGTTTGCGTTTCGGGAGAGATCGACCTGAGCAATTCGCCGAAGCTGCGGGGAGCGTTGTTGGCGCTGGTTGCGCGTCACAGTCCGCGGCGGCTGGTGCTGAACCTCGGGAGGGTTCCGTACATGGACAGCAGCGCGGTGGCGGTGCTGGTGGAGATGCTGCGGAAGGTCCCGAAGGGGGGGTGTGTGGCGTTGACGGACCTGCAGCCGCGGGTGAAGGGTCTGCTGGAGATCGCGCGGCTGGACAGCATTTTTCTGATCGTCGGCACCGAGCAGGATGCGTTGGCGAAATGAGTGTTGAGACGGCAGGCCGCTGGGGCGAGGCGAGCATCAGGTCATGAGGCTGATCATCGGACCCATCACGGCAGCAGTGGGCGCGGCGGCCAGGTCGCTGGAGTTCATGGGCGGGGTGGGGTACCTGATGCGCGATGCGTTGGGGTCGGCGCGTCGGGCGCTATTCTCGAAACGAGGGCGGCGGCTGGGGTGGAGCAACCTGTGGGAGCAGATGGAGCGGGTGGGGGTGAAGAGCATCCCGATCGTCAGCCTGGTGTTGTTCTGCATCGGGTCGATCCTGGCGTTGCAGATGGCACCGACGCTACGGGATTTCGGGCTGGTGGTGGCGATTCCTGACATCGTATCGATCGCGGTGTTCCGGGAGCTTGGGCCGCTGGTGAGCGCGATCGTGCTGACGGGTTTTGCGGGCGCGTCGATCGCGGCGGAGATGGGGACGATGGTGGTCTCGGAGGAGATCGAGGCGTTGGAGGCGCATGCGATCTCGCCGATCCGGCTGCTGGTGGTTCCGCGGATGCTGGCGACGACGGTGATGATGGTGTGCATCGCGGTGGTGGGCGACCTGATGGGGGTATTGGGGGGGATGCTGGTGTCGCGGTGGTTCCTGGACCTGGACTGTCTGCTGTACATCAGGCGGACGTTCGACATCCTCAAGCTCCAGGACTTTGTGACGGGGCTGGTGAAGGCGGGGGTGTTCGGAGCGCTGATCAGCACGCTGGCGTGCTACCTTGGACTGGGCGTGAGCGGGGGAGCGCAGGGGGTGGGCGTGGCGACGACGCGAACGGTCGTGCTGACGATTGTGGCGTTGATCGCGGTTGATCTGTTGTTCACGGCGGTGTTCTTCTTTCTGGGATTGTAGAGCCATGTCCGAGCCGGTTATCCGAGTCATGGAGGTGACGAAGATCTACGATGGGCGGGCGGTGCTGGACAAGGTCTGCCTGGACGTCAGGCAGGGTGAGACGCTGGCGATCCTGGGAGGATCGGGGTCGGGGAAGAGCACGCTGCTGCGGCTGATGATCGGGAACATCCCGTATGACGGGGGCGATATCATCGGACTGGGCAAGAGCCTGGGGGGGATGAGCGACGGGGAGATGGCGGACTACCGGCGGTCGATCGGGGTGCTTTTTCAGAGCGGGGCGTTGTTCAACTCGATGAGCGTGGCGGACAACGTGGCGTTGCCGATGCGCGAGCACACCGATCTGCCGGAGGAGACGATCGAGATCGTGGTGACGATGAAGCTGGAGCAGGTGGGGCTGAGGGAACACGCGCGGAAGATGCCCTCGCAGCTCTCGGGGGGGATGAAGAAGCGGGCGGGGCTGGCGCGGGCGATTGCCCTGGACCCGAAGATCCTGTTTTACGACGAGCCGTCGGCGGGCCTGGACCCGGTAACGAGCGCCGAGATCGACCAGCTCATCATCGATCTCAATCGCAAGCTTGGGGTGACGAGCGTGGTGGTGACGCACGAGATGGATTCGGCGTTCCGGATCGCGGACCGGATGGTCCTGCTGGACCGCGGGAAGTTCATCGTTTCGGGGACGCCGAAGGAGATGAAGGAAAGCAGTGATCCGCTGGTGCGGCAGTTTGTGTATGGGTTGACGGAAGGGCCGCTGACCGATCGGCGGCGGACGGGGGGCTACGAGGACGAGCTGCTCGGAGTGAACCTATGAGCAAGCAACGGAACGCAGCGCGAGCGGGGAGTTTCATCGTTGTCTCCATCATGCTCATTCTTGCGATCGTGGTGGGGATCAAGCGAGCGGGAGGGTTCTTCAATCCGTCCGTATCCCGGAAGGCGACGTTCTCGCTGAAGGACGACATTGGCGGTCTGCGGGTGGGTGATGACGTGCGGATCGGCGGGTACAAGGTCGGGATCGTGCGCAGGATCGAGGTGGGCACGCGGGCGGCGCGCGCGGCGACGACGGCGCCGAGCATGGAGGCCGTGGAGCCGGCGATTGTGGTGACGTTTTCGATGCCGCTCAAGTATGAGCTGAGAGACGATGCGGTGATCGGGATACAGGGGACGCTGATGGGGCAGAGCTGGCTGAACTTCGAGAGCCTGGGGGAGAAGGGTTCGCAGGTGCCGGAGGGGGGCGTGCTGGCGGGTCTGCCGAGCGGAGTGAGCGTGGCGATGGCGACGTTGCGGGAGGCGGCGCCGAAGATCAGCCGGACGCTGAGCGAAGTACAGCAGTTGATGGCGGACGCGCGGGCCAAGACGTTGCCGCTGGTGAACGAGACGCTGGGGAAATACATGAAGACCGCGGACACGGCGACGGAAACGGCCACGAGCTTCCAGGAGACGGCGAAGGCGGGGACGTCGCTGATCGCGGATGTGAAGGGGTATCTGAAACCGGCGATGGACAAGTATCACGTGGTAGGCGACAGCGCGGTCAAGATGCTCAACGAGCTGGGGGACATGTTCGGGACATCCAAGAGCGACTTCAAAGGGACGCTGGCGAATCTGAACTCGGCGACGGGGACGCTGAAGGAGAAGCTGCCGGGATGGGGGCAGAAGATCGACGAGGTGTTGCAGAAGGTCAACGGGTCGCTGGGCGACGCATCGGCGGCGATCAAGGACATCAAGGCCATCACGGCAACGGCGAATTCGGTCATCACCGGCAACAAGGCGAAGCTGGATGACATGATTAAGCATCTGAACGCGACGGCGTTGAACCTGGAGCTGGCGACGGCAGAGATCCGGTCGCGGCCGTGGCGGCTGCTGTATACGCCGAAGAAGGGGGAGATCGACAACCTGGTGTTGTTTGACACGGCCCGGGAGTTTGCGCTGGGCGCCACCGAGCTGAACGATGTGGCGCAGGCGTTGCGTGATGCGATGAACAACCCGCAGGTCGATCCGAAGAAGTTGGAGGAGCTGAAGCAGAAGCTGGACGCATCGTTCAAGAGCTTCGGCGAGGTTGAGAACAAGCTGTGGGAAAAGGTGAGGGAGCGGTAAGGGGGCGTGCAGGGGCTCGATCGGCGGGGCAGAGGGCGCGGGCTGTTGCAGGAGCTATCGGCGTGGTTGGGGGTACAATGGGGCGATGGGCCGCAGGCTGTACATGGAGACGTTTGGCTGTCAGATGAACGTTCTGGACACGCAACTGGTTCTGGGGCGATTGCGTGCGGAGGGCTATGAGCTGGCGGAGAGCGTCGAGCAGGCGGATGTGGTGCTGTACAACACGTGTTCGGTTCGGCAACATGCCGAGCAGAAGGTGTGGTCTCGTCTGGGGCGGCTTCGGGGCGAGAAGAAGCGGCGGCCGGAGCTGGTGATCGGTGTGATGGGTTGCATGGCGGAGCGGGAAGGCGCGGGGATGTTTGAGCGGCATCCGCAGGTGGATGTGCTGTGCGGGCCGGCGGAGTTGGACAAGCTGCCGGGGCTGCTGGAGAGGGCTCTGGCGAAGGCGGAGGGCATGGGGCGGCAGGTGGCGCTGATGGGGTCAAGGGACGGGGGGCGGCCGGCGCAGCACGGAGGGGCGGATGGTCTGGAGCAACTCGATCTGTCGCGGTCAGTGTCCGGGGCGGAGGATGTGTCGCAGGCGTATGTGCGAATCACACGGGGCTGCAACAAGTTCTGCTCGTATTGTGTTGTGCCATACACTCGCGGGCCGGAGGTGCATCGGCCGCCGGGGAACATCATGGAAGAGGTGAGAAGACTTGCGGGGGCCGGGGCGCGCGAGGTCACGCTTCTGGGGCAGACGGTGAACCGCTATGCGTACCGGCATGGCGACGGCCGAACGACGAGCTTCGCGGAGTTGTTGTCCATGGTGCACGAGGCGGCGCCGGGGCTGGCGCGGCTGCGGTTCGTGACGAGCTATCCGCGGGATTTCACGGACGAGGCGTTGGCGGCGATGCGGGATTGCTCGCGGATCTGCGGGTATCTGCACGTGCCGGCGCAGTCGGGCAGCGATCGCATCCTGAAGATGATGAACCGGGGATACACGGTGGGGGAGTACCGGGAGCTGGTTGAGCGGGCCAGATCGATGGTGAGCGATGTGAGCATCGCGAGCGATTTCATCGTGGGTTTTCCGACGGAAACGGAGGAGGACCACGAGGCGTCGATGGAGCTGATCCGGCATTGCCGGTTCAAGAACAGTTTCGTGTTCAAGTACTCGGCGAGGCCGGGGACGATGGCGGCCAAGCGGTATAAGGATGACATTCCGGAGGCGGTGAAGCGTCGGCGGAACAGTGAGGTGCTGGCGGTGCAGCAGACGGTCTGCCTGGAGAACAACCGGCAGATGATCGGCAAGAGGGTGGCGGTGATCGTCGAGGGCCAGAGCAAGCTGGCCAGCCGGCAGGGTAAGAGCGACGGCGAGCCGGTGCAACTGACGGTTGGCGGCAGAAGGGCGGGGCAGACGCAGTTGATTGCGAGGGCGCGTGGGGACCAGATCGTGTGCTTTGACGGGTTGCCAGAGTTGAAGGGGCGGATTCTGAGCCTGGAGATCGTGGGCGCAGAGGGGTTGACGCTGTTCGGGAGATTGGCGGGGAGCTGATGCGGCTGGCGGGCGGTGGGGTAGGGGTTTTCTGGTAGGATCTCGGATCATGGCACGGAGGCGACGGCGAGGCAGAAGGTCGGGCGACGCGAGCAGAGCGATCGTTCTGCTGCTGATCGCGGCGTTGCTGTATGGTGCGTGGCTCGTGTGGCAGGGGCAGGGCGGAGGGCCGGGATCGACGCCGACCACCCAAACCACGGGGCGGGCGATACGCATTGCGACATGGAATCTGCGGAAGTTTTCCGAGACGGGGCGGCCGAACCTTGTGGTGATTGCGGAGGTGATCAAATCGTCGGGGTTTGACTTGATAGCGATTCAGGAAGTTCAGCAGCAGGGGCAGGAGGTGCTCAAGCTAAGGCGGCAGCTTGGCGAGCCTTGGCGAGCGAGCATCAGCGAGCCTGCGGGGAGCCGGGAGCGATTCGCGTTCATCTATCGTTCGGATATTCTGGATCTGCTGAGCCAGCCAGTGCTGGTGGACTCGGTCGAGACGGCGGGGTTTGCGCGGAAGCCTTTCACGGCCAGTTTCCGGGCGGGGCAGTTTGACTTCACGTTGTTGACAGTCCACCTTTGGTACGGTGAGGCGGGTTACAGCGAGCGGCGGAGCCAGGAATCAGCGGCGTTGGCGAACCTGGCGCAGCGGATCGTGGCGGGGTCCGGGGAGAAGGATCTGATCGTACTGGGCGACTTCAACGAGTTCGTCCGCGCAGGCAATCTGCATTACCTTGAGGGGCGGGGGTTTGGGCGTCTGATTCACGAGCCGACAAATCTCTCATCGACGGAGATCTACGACAACCTGGTGATCGACGCGCAGCACACGCGAGAATGGGCGGGGACTTCGGGCGTCGTCCGATTCGACGAGGCGCGATACGGCAATGACGACAAGCGGGCGAGCGATGAAGTTTCGGACCATCGGCCGGCGTACGCGGACTTCCGGACGGACGGGCCGGACGACGACTAGGCGGCGTTGGTCGGGCGTACGGCGCGGAGCGCCGTAGGCGCGTCGCCAGAGGGGGGGGCTCTGTGCCGAGGATACGAACCTTATCCAAACAAGAGAGGCGGGGAACCTTCTGGGTTCCCCGCCCGCATACAGTGGCGATCTTCTTGCAGGATCAGCCCTTGCCGTCGCCCTTGACGATATCGCCGGCGAGCTTGCGCCAGCGGGTGGGGGTCAGGCCGGTGGCCTGTTTGAAGCGGCTGGTGAAGTGGCTTTGGTGAGCGAAGCCACAATCGGTGGCGATCTGCGACAGTTCGCGGCGACGGGAGACGAGCGCCCGTTTGGCCTCGTGGATCTGGCAGCCGAGGAGGAAGTGCTTGGGGGTCTGCCCGACGAGGTCGGTGAAGCGGCGGTGGAAGTGGAATGGGCTGAGGTGCGCCTTTTTTGCGATCTCATCGAGGGTGGGATTCCTGTGGAAGTCCTGCTGCATGAACTTGAGAGTGGGGAGGAGGCGGACGAGTTCCGCATCGGCGCAGACCTCAGCGGGTCGGATGGCGACCAGTTCGAAGCTCTCAGGCTGAAGCGTGAAGAAGACGAAGGCGCCCTGGCCGAGGGCGGTGAACTCGCGGAAGACGACACAGTGGAAGATCCACAGATCGCCGTGGGAATCCGGGAGGAGGAGGCGGTCGATGTAGACCTGTCCTCGCCTGCAATACTCCAGGGCCTGGCGGGCGTGCTGACGGAGCTGTTCTTCAATGCGATCGTCGAGGCCTGGGCCCTTCTTGGGGAAGACGGGCTTGGCGTCCTTGTTGTAGACGTACTGGCGGACGGCGGCGGTGTGGGTCCAGGGGTCTGTCTGCATAGCCAGCTCGTTGTTGCGGGGCTGGCGGTTCTTGGAGATGAACTCATCGACTTCGCGGCCGATGTTTTTGAGTTTGTTCATCTCGCTGTCGGTGAAATCGCCATCGTCCGGTCCACGGAAGAGGAGGAGTGCTCCCGGGTATCCGTTGAGGACTGGGGCGGCGAGGGGCGCGCCCGCGGCGTATCGGAAGCCGTGGGGAAGCAGCATCCCATGGAGATACGGACTGTTAGCGAAGTCCGAGGCCGACCAGCAATCCGACGCGCGGGTGTTGGCACCGCGGAGGATAGCCTGCCAGGCGACCCGGTCTTCCTTGTGGAAGTCGCGAGTGTACGACTTTGCAAGGGTTTCCGGGCATTTTCCGGGCTGAACGATGTGTACACTACCCCGGGGCAGCATCGAAACGATGATCCCCTGGGTAAACGGGACGACCGGGCTGACCAGGTCAAAAACTTGCCGACTTGCCATGGCTTCTCTTGCACCCTTTCCAGAAACGCTCGACCCTGTTCAAACACGTGTTGCGTCAGATTCATTGAGCCGCACGGCACATTATATGAGATCTGACCGCATGAGTTTGTCAGGTGGCGAGACAATTTCCAAAGAACCTTCAGAATGATGACCGAGAGTACGCTGAAAAAAGGAGTAGACTCAAACTCTGACGAAAGTTACACCGCTCCTAACTCCTGACGACTACGCCCATCAGAAAACTTACTATAATCATCGTTTCCCCGCAATGCAAATTCCGCGAAATCTAACACGCACTGTAAGCCATCCTGCGCAAAGCAGTTGGAGCTACGGGGGGCCGAAAAATCGCGATGGCGCGCAGAATCCGCGGTATATGTTCCGCTGGAGCAACGCCCCGCACAGTCGGAATAACCCCAACGGTGTGAGGAATTGACAGGGAGGGCGTCTGGGCCTATAGAAATCGCCCATGCGTGAGAGGCAAGGGGGGTGAAGCGGCTGTGGCACCGGAATTGTAGGTCCGAGGGCCGAGGGATGGTGATTATGATTCCTGTTCTGATCAACACGGCATTCTGGCGGATGAAATGGAAGATCGGGATCCTCACGCTGGCGACGTTTATCGCCATGTGCTAGGGGGGGTGGTCGCAGCGCGTCGCGGATTGTTTCTTGCCTTCGGGGCTGAGTCCAAGAATCTGAAACCTGTGAGAGAGGGGTTCAAAGCCATGCTGCCGGCAGATTTCATCCCGTAGCTGCCGGAGTTTCTCGCTGTTGAACTCGATCACTTTTCCGGTGACGACACAGATGAGGTAGTCGTGGACCTGCCGGCCGGCGATGACCTCGTAATAGGATTGCTTGTTGTCGAAGAAGACCTGCTTGAGGATGCCGGCGTCCTGGAGATGGTTGAGGGTGCGATAGACCGTAGCGCGGCTCACACGTTGTCCGAGGTCTTTGACCTCGCCGACGAGCTGCTCGGGTTGAAAAAGGCCTTCTTCGCGGAGAGCCACATCGAGGATCATGGCGCGTTCGGGGGTGAACTTGAGTTTCTGATCGTGCAGGTAACGGCGGAAGATCGCGCAGAGAGGCTCGTAAGGGAGAACCTGACGTTCCGCCTGGGCGGCGACTCTCTGAAGGCTGTGGAGAACCTGGGAACGCTCTGGCATCTATGGGTGAGTATACCACGGCGAGGCATGATCGCAATAGCGTCAGCATTGCATTCCATGGAACGGCAGGCCAGAATGCCACAACGATGGCATTCCATCTGGGCAAGCCCATTCTGGCGATGATGATCATGGCGATGCTGAGCGGAGCGGTGATCCTCACCCGCCGGCAGCAACGGAGCACGGACCTGGTGGTCTGGATTTTCGCGGACTCGCATGCGAAGAGCTACCGTGACGCGGTGGAGACCAGGTTGGCGGAGGTCGCGGGGGCTGGGAAGAGGCGCCTTGCGGTCGCATCGGCGGGCGGGTTCCGCGTCGGGGACAGGATCGAGATCGATGGCGGGAGCGTGTCGGAGGCGGGGGTTCTGGCGTGGGTGAGCGCGGACGCAGCAAAGCCCTGGCTGGAGCTGAAGGAAGTCCTGAAGTCGGCGCATGCGAAGGAAGCCGTTGTCCGCGTTCCCAGCCTGCTCGAGCTGCACCAGAGGCAGACGGGGCTCAGCTCACAGATCAACGTCATATCGACGCGTGCGCTGGATGTGCGGCTGATTTCGCTGTTCAACAGCCGCAGCAGGGATGTGCCGGACCTGGTGGAGGTGGAGATCGGGTCGGTGGGCAAGTACTTCCGGCCGCCGCTGGACGAGGTGGGATTCCTTCCCCTTAATAAGTTTGTCGATCGCGACGGCATTCTGGACCAGATGGTGCGGACACGATTTGCGCCGTGGAGCAAGCAGGGCGTGATCTTCGGGATGCCGCACGATCTGCACCCGGTGACGATCACGTACCGGAAGGACCTGTTCGACGAGGCGGGGATCAACATCGCATCGGCCAAGACGTGGGACGAGTTTCAGGACCTGTGCCTGAGGTTTCAGGAATACTGGAGGCGACGCGGGGGGAGCGAGCGGCGTGGGGCGCGGTATGCGATCGAGCTGCCGCAGGCGGCGTCGGATTACCTGGTGACGATGCTGCTTCAGCGGCGGATCAACATCATCGACGACTACAACCGTGTGCACCTGAACCATCCGAAGGTGGCGGACACGCTGGTACACTATGCGCAGATGGTGGCGGGGCCGAGGCGGATCGCCGCCGACGCGACGCCGGGGGGGGACTTGTGGGCGCGGGATCTGGCGAGAGGCGATCTGTGCGCGACGATCACGCCGGACTGGCGGGCGGGGTTTCTGTACGTTCGGGCGGCGGACATAGCGGGGAAGGTGGCGATGATGCCGCTGCCGAAGTTTGAGGCGGAGGATGCGCCGACGAGCACGTGGGGGGGGACGATGATGGGGATTCCTCGGACGGCGAGGGACCCGGAGGCGTCGTGGGCGCTGCTCAAGCGTCTGTACATGAGCGCAGAATCGTTGAACGCGCGGCAGCGGATCAACAAGATCCTTCCGCCGGTGCGCGAGCAGTGGAAGGACCCGGTGTTTCACCAGGGCGACCCGTTCTTTGGCGGGCAGAAGGTGGATGAGCTGTACATTGAGCTGGCCGAGCAGATTCCCCCGCGGTATGTGACGCCGCTCACGCCGGTGGGGTCGCAGTCGCTGGCGCTGGTGCTGGCGGATGCGGTGGCGTACGTGAGGAACCATGCCACCGAGCCGCGGGAGAAGCTCGAGGCGGGATTGCGGGGGGCGTGTCAGAAGTGGCTGGATCGCGAGGCCGAGGACCTGCGGAAGCGGATTGACTTCGGGAGGTTTGAATGAGCCGGGATCGACTCTGGAACCTCCAAGCCCGGCTGGCGCCGTACCTGTTCGTGCTGCCGTTCGTGCTGCTGTTCGTGGTCTTCCTGCTGTACCCCATCTGGCGGAGCATCGTGCTGAGCTTCTACAAGTCGGCCGGGCCGCGGAAGGAGATCTACGTCGGGCTGGGGAATTACGCGTTTCTGCTGAAAGACCGGCTGTTCTGGCTGGCGGTGGCGAACACGGCGATGTTCACGCTGTTGTCGCTGTTGATCCAGATCCCGGCGTCGCTGGGTCTGGCGTTGATCCTGAACAACAAGCGAGTGAAGCTGCGGGGGGTGTTCCGGTTCGCGTTTTTCACGACACACGTGGTGGGGAGCGTTTTTCTGGCGGTGCTGTTCGCGATGCTGCTGGCGCCGCGCGCGGGGCTGGTGAACCGGGCGTTGGGGCTGTTCGTGGGGCATCCGGTAGAGGTGAACTGGCTTGGGGAGCCGAACCTGGTGATGCCGGCGTTGCTGCTGGCGAGCCTGTGGGTTTCGGTGGGGTTCGGAATGATCTACTTTCTGGCGGCGCTGCAGGCGGTAGAGAAGGAGCTGTACGAGGCGGCGGAAGTGGATGGGGCGGGGAAATGGGCGCAGTTCCGGCATGTGACGCTGCCGGGGATCAAGCCGGTCATGATCTTCATCATCCTGATCGGGACGATCGGGGGGTTTCAGCTTTTCGAGCTGCCCTATGTGCTGTTCCAGGGGGGCGCCGGGCCGAAGCAGCGGGGGCTGACGATTGTGATGTACCTGTACCAGCACGGGTTTGAGTCGGGGAATCTGGGATACGCGGCGGCGATCGGGTGGGTGCTGCTTCTTCTGATTCTGGCGGTGGCGATCGTGCAGGTTCGGACGATGCGGGCGACACAGGAGGCCTGATGATGCAGGATGAGTCAGAGGCGGGAACTGGCAGCGTGGGTCCGGCCGAGCCGGTGAAGTTCGCGATGGTACACGTGGCTCTGGTGGCGGGCGCGGCGTTGGCGTTGACGCCGTTTCTGTGGCTCATCTGCGCCACGGTGAAGCGAGGGGACGATCTGTTCACGTATGCGTTTCTGCCGTGGGGGAATCTGGGGCGGCTGACGTTGGCCAACTTTCAGGCGCTCTTCAAGCAGCAGCCGTTTGCGGTGTGGATGCTCAACTCGCTGTTTCTGGCGGCGGCGCAGACGGTGCTGGTGGTGACGTTGAGCAGCCTGGGGGGTTTTGCGCTGGCCAAGTACCAGTTTCGGGGCAAGAAGCTGGTGATGTTGCTGATGCTGGGGACGATGCTGCTGCCGGGGCAGGTATTGCTGACGGGGGGATATGAGCTGATGTACAAGTTCGGGTGGATCAACTCGTATGCGTCGATCCTGGTGCCGGGGGCGGTGAGCGTGTTCGGGATGTTTCTGTTCCGGCAGGCGATGCAGGGGGTGCCGGATGAGCTGCTGGCGGCTGGGCGAGTGGACGGGTGCAGCGAGCTGCGTCTGTGGTGGGAGGTGGCGTTGCCGATCGTTCGGCCGATGATCGGGGCATTCACGCTGATGAGCTTTCTGGCGTCGTGGAACAGTTTTCTGTGGCCACAGATCATGCTTCAGGATGAGATCAAGTACAACCTGACGATGGGGCTGGCGAACATGATCCAATTGCCGGAATACCGGGAGGAATACGGGGTCTTGATGGCGGGGACGCTGCTGAGCATCACGCCGGTGGTGATCCTGTTTTTCGTGCTGCAGAAGGATTTCATCGCTGGTCTGGCGAGTGGGGCGGTGAAGGGGTGAAGAGGCGCGACGGGGGTCGTACAGGAGTGCCCACGCGCCGCGGTTCGCGGGATGCGCGGCTCGTGCCTACCGATCCACTTCCCCCATGACGATGTCGATGGAGCCGACGATGGCGGGGACGTCGGCGAAGGGGATGTTTCGGCAGAGTTCTGGGATGACGGCGAGGTTGACGAAGCTGGGGCCGCGGACTTTGACGCGGTAGGGGATGACGCCGCCCTGGGATTCGATGAAGAAACCGAGGTGGCCGCGGGGGTTTTCGTATTCGCAATAGACTTCGCCGACGGGGACCTTCATGCTGCGGGGGAGCTTGGCGCGGAAGGGGCCGGCCGGCATCTGCTGAATGCACTGCCGCACGATGCGGCAGCACTGTTTCATCTCCTGCATCTTGACCCAGTAGCGGTCCCAGCAGTCGCCGACGGTTCCCTTGAGGCCTTGGCCGACGCAGATTTCGAAGTCGAGGTTGGGGTAGATGGAGTAGGGGCGCGTGCGGCGGAAGTCCAGGGGGAGGCCGGAGCCGCGGATCATCGGGCCGGAGCAGGCGTAGGCGATGGCCAGCTCTTGGGAGAGGACGCCGACGTTGGCGGTGCGTTTGATGAAGATATGGTTGAAGCTGAGGAGGTCGTTGTACTCGTCGATCTTAGGCTCGAAGTAATCGAGGAACTCGGTGAGTTTTTCGAGGAACTGCGGGGGGAGGTCGTAGGTGACGCCGCCGATGTTGATGTAGGAGTAGGTGAGGCGGGCGCCGCAGAGCTGTTCGAAGAGGTCGAGGATGTACTCGCGATCGCGGAAGGCGTAGAGGAAGGGGGTGAAGGCGCCGAGGTCCATGCCGTAGCTGCCGAGGGAGACGAGGTGGGAGGCGATGCGGTTGAGCTCGGAGGCGATGACGCGGATGTACTCGGCGCGGAGGGGGACTTCGATGTCGGCGAGCTTTTCGACGGCCATGGCCCAGGCGTGGTTGTTGTTCATGGCCGAGACATAGTCAAGGCGGTCGGAGTAGCCGACGTACTGGACATAGGGGAGGTTTTCGCCGATTTTTTCTTTGCAGCGGTGGAGGTAGCCGATGTGGGGGACGGCGTCGAGGACCATTTCGCCGTCGGTGTGGAGGACGATGCGGAGGACGCCGTGTGTGGAGGGGTGTTGGGGGCCCATGTTGATGAGCATTTCCTCGGAGAGGACGTCGACGTCGTCGTCGAGGGAGCCGGGGAGGAGGTTATAGGCGAGGTTTTTGGTGTCGGCGGTGGTCATGGGCAGATGCTCCGCATTGCAGCGGGGATTCTAGGGCCGGAGGGGTGGAATGGCCAGACGGGGCGGACCTGCGGTCGCGCGCCGCTATGCGGGGCGCGCCCAACTGCCGGGAGGACCAAGGCGGCGAAGGGCGGGGGGTGTTGTGGAGGAGTTTTTGGGTTGATTTTGGGGGCGGCGTGTGGTCTGCTGGAGGCGGAGAGAACAAGGGCAGCGGGATATGGCTGAGTCATCAAGGTCAGAGATGGCGGTAGCGGTGGAGACGGCAAAGCCGAAGCCCAAGCGGAAGCGGAAGGCCAGCGGGGGGACGAAGCCGCGCACGCTGCCGCCTTACAATGTGGTGCTGCTGAATGATGACGATCACACGTATGCGTACGTGATCGAGATGCTGGGGGCGTTGTTCGGGTATGGGAAGACGAAGGGGTATCTGCTGGCCGACGAGGTGGACCGGAAGGGGCGGGTGATCGTGCTGACGAC